>ERZ838516.5-NODE-5-length-345346-cov-12.687443_pt1 | contig 345346 bp, 274 predicted proteins | sample MGYA00519910_ERZ838516 | MGnify/ENA primary metagenome ERZ838516 (study PRJEB31850, sample SAMEA3708837) | human gut metagenome | biome: human gut; feature: human-associated habitat; material: faeces | place: China | collected 2014 ... | reverse complement strand
AAAGGTGGGCAAATCCTGCGTGGCCAAAAGGGTCAAAGTCGCGTGGCTTTTCCAGGGCTGTCCAAAAAAGTGAAGTGCACCCTAAAAGTTGGACAGGTTAAACATTATCCAGTTATAGAAAGAGTTCGGTATTGTACCGGACTCTTTCCATTTAACCGGGATTTGATTCTTTTATTGTTGTAATAATCAATATATTCATTCAAAGCCTTTATAAAGGCTTCCGGCGACTCAAATTTCTCGGCATAAAGCAATTCGGATTTCATTATGCCGAAGAAGTTTTCAGCCATGGCATTGTCAAGACAATTGCCTTTTCGGGACATACTTTGGATTATATTGTAATCCTCAAGACGCTGTCTGTATCCGAAGTGTTGATATTGCCATCCTTGATCAGAATGTATTATAAGCCCGTCAAGATTATCGGCGTCCTTCGCGCAGCTCTTTCTGCTCCTCGGAAGTGATTTTCACGCCGCCTATCTCGTTCGGGATGTAGATTTCCCGCGCGCCTTCAGGGGAGTCGGGGTTGTAGCGGGTGTAGGACGGGCGGCCCGTCGCCTCGTCGAGCTTCACGTAGGAGGAGAACAGTTCCCCGTCCTTGCGCTTCATGCCCTCCACGAAGATGGCCTTGCCCGCATTGAGGCCTTCCACCTGCTTCTTGGTCAGTTCCACGCCTCCCAGGTACTGCCGGTTGAAGAGCTTGTCGTTCTCGAAGATGAACTCCACGCTCCTGCGCTCGGCATTGACCTGAATGTGGGCGTCGAACGGGTTGCCCGATCTGGCCGTCATTCCTTCGATGAATATCTTCTTTCCTTCACGCAGGTCGTTCTGTTCCTGCTCGGTCAGTTTCACCCCGCTGATTTCACGTGGTATGAAGACATTCTCGGCTTTCATCGCCACCACCTCGTTGGTGAGCTTGTCGATGCTGATGAAAGAGGGGACATACTCGCCGTTGCGGTTCTTCAGTTCCACGACACGCCCCATGTTGCCCGTCTCGAGCAGGTTCTTCTTGTCCTCGTCGGAGAAGATGTGCCCGAAGTAAGGACGGTCGAGGTCGGGTTTCTGCCGGATACCGTGGATGCCCAGCACGATGTCCCCGGAGCGGGACTGCTGGAACGAGAGCCTCGCGTCGGTGCGTAGTACGGCGGAGCCGAAGTTCATGCTGATGGGCACGACCTGGTTGGTCTTGTAACCCTTGAGCATCTGGTCAAGTAGTCCCCGTTCCTGGAGTTCCTCACGGGAGAGCCCGAAGTTCTTCAGCTGTTCCCAGTTGATCATGGACTCGTTGTAGCGGTACTGGGGCTGTTGTTGTTGCTGCGTGCCGTCGCCTTGGGCGGCCTGCCGCTGTGTTTCATTTTCTTTTGACATTTCTTCTTGATTCTTGGGGTTGATACTTTGGTTTTCCTTGTCGCGGGGGACAATCTCGTATTTCTTGAGAAATTCCTCCACTGCCTTGGTCTGCTTTCCTGCCGCGATGTCTTCGACTGCCTGCCTCACTTCCGGGTTATCCAGCGTGTCTTCCTTGATGGTAAGGATACCGAAGCGTGTCGGGTCCTTGAGCTGGCTCCAGAAGTTCTTCAGGAAATTCTCGAACATGCTGGCGTAGCGGTCGATTTTCAGAAAGGAGTTTGTATGCTCCTTGTCTGCCGGAACCGTCTTGTACCTGCCGTCCTTGTCAATTTGGGATACTGCCTGTAAAATCAGTTCCATCTTGTCGAGGATAAGGATGATGTCGCTCATCTGTTCGTTCTCGGCGACTTGCGGTTTAGGGGGATCGTCCCTTCCATTTTTCTTTGCCATAACTTTGGTTTTTAGGGTTGATAACTATGATTGTCAGTGCAAATATATAGGATGATTTCTGATATATGATTGATTTACAATATGTTGTACTATGTGTTTCATCGTTTGTCATCCTGTTTCACCGCGGGAGGAAAAGCGGGAGGCGGAAAAACGGGAAAGTCAAAGGAAAAAGTAAGGAAAAGCACCGGATTAAAGGGGCGGAAAAGGGCGGGCACACACGAATGGCAAGCCCCAGGGTAAGAAAAACGGCAGGAACGCCACGAAACCGGCAAGGAGAAAACCGTATTATGCAGAGTTGCGAGCGAGCTGTCTTTAGTCCCCGCTTCCTTGTGCCGCTCTATAAGACAGGAAGAAGATTTTGTATGGGGAATGTGTTGACGGCGTAATCCATTGGAACATCAAGTCCGGCAAAATACCGCTGTCAGATTGTTTTTTATCTTGTCCTATGCGCCGTAGGTCGCTTCGCTTGCTAAGTCCCGGCCGTCTCCACAACTCGGACGGCGATACCGGAACGTTTTTTCGGGTGAAAAATTACCGCAGGGAATTTTTTGCGCGAAAACCGCAGGCTCGAACGTGGAAGGTATCGTCCCTCCGAGTTACCTTTTCAATGGGACTTGACAAGGGAAGCGCGGCTATGATGGATTTTTATAGAGGAATATGGAAAAATGCACATTTAGCCCAAGATAATTGCAATCATTTTGCGTAAGTAATCAGGAAATGATTACTTTTGCAGAATCATTGCATCGTGTGATATGAAAAAGGATATAGAAAACTTGTCAGAATGGATTGAAAACAGGGAAATGAGGGGTTACTACACCTTCACCAAGGAAGATATTGAAAAGCAATTCCCTTCATTGGGCAAGGATTATATGAAAACCTATCTGTCCCGTTTGGTCACTAAAGCGAAAATCATTTCGCCCTGGAGAAATTTCTATGTCATCATGCCTATAGAGTATTCGCTGAAAGGGATTATCCCTCCGGTCTTCTACATGGATCAGCTTATGGCTTATCTTGACAAGAAATATTATGTAGCCTTATTAAATGCCGCAGCTTTTTATGGGGCCTCCCATCAAAGGGCTCAAACTTTTTCGGTAGCGGTTGAACTACCTTATATGAGGAGTACTTCTAAAAATGGCACATCCATATTATTCTTCTCTAAAAAAGAAATTCAAACGGAGTTCATAAGAAAACACAAAACCCAAACTGGATATATCAACGTATCTTCTCCTGAACTGACAGCTATTGACTTGATAGAAAACGAAAAGAGCGTGGGTGGTCTGAACCGTGTCTGCACTGTTTTGAACGAATTGGTAGATGTCGTGAATCTGGACAGCCTGAATGACTCCTTCTTCAAAGCATCATCTACACCGGTCTTTCAGCGGTTGGGATATATCATGGAACATATCTTGGAGCGAGAGGATTTGGCGGAAACTTTATATTCCAAAATGGAGGTCGCAGGATTAAAATTTAGAAAAGTTCCGTTTAAGGTAAACAAACCGACAGGATATTGTGAAGTTGATAAAAAATGGAAAGTGATTATTAACCAAGAAATAGAAATAGACGAATGATTCCCGAATTTGCAATCAGAGAATGGGGCGAACAGGTTCCATGGACAGAAACCGAACAGGTTGAACAGGATTTGTTGATATGCAGAGCCTTGACAGAAATTTATAAGGACCCATACCTTGCATCACATCTTGCATTTCGTGGTGGAACTGCCCTGCATAAGCTGTTCCTGTCACCCCAGCCCAGATATAGCGAGGATATCGACCTTGTACAAGTTAAAGCGGAACCGATAAAAGAAACATACGACCGCATCAGAGAAGCACTTTCTTTTCTCGGCGAGCCCAAAGTCAAGCAAAAGAAACATAATAACACTTTAATTTTTAGACTTGAATCAGAAATTATACCGGTTGTTCCGATACACCTCAAGGTGGAAATCAATTGCAAGGAACATTTCAATGTGCTACCAATGCAGGAAGTTCCATTCTCAGTTTCAAACAAATGGTATAATGGAGAGTGTCATGTCTTGACCTATCAGCTGGATGAATTGGTGGGGACTAAGTTGCGTGCTTTGTACCAAAGACGAAAGGGACGTGATTTATATGACTTGTATAAAGCATTGACCCTATCAGATGTCAACATAGCTCACGTATTGGCTTGTTACCAAAAGTATATGGAATTTGTGGTAGATCACGTTCCTACTTACAAAGAATTTATTATCAACATGGAAGATAAAATGCAAGATGATGAGTTTTTGGGAGATACCAAGCAGTTGCTTCGGCCAGATGAAGAGTTCAATCCACATAAAGGGTATGAGGTAGTCCGCACACTTCTAATAGACCGGTTACAAAAGTAATGCAAAGCCCATTCTTTCCATCCTTATCAGAAGAATGGGCTTTGTAGGCTTTCACCTTTCCCTAGCTTTGTCTTTCCCGGACAAAGTATCTTCAAAAATTCCTGTTGTTTTTCAGGAAAAATTAGATATTTTTGTCTGGCATGAAAAATATTAATTTCAAATATCTATACCGACGCACCGAACAATTGCTGATGGTTCCGGAGACTGTATGGCCGGAAGCCCTGAACGAAACTAATTCCGGAAAGGAATTGTATCGGAATTATCTGATTCCCATTACTATGGTTATCTCGATAATGGTTCTGTTGATCAATTTGATCAATTATAATTTTTGGCAAGCTACCGGTCTGACAATCATTAATCTGATAGCAATGCTCATCGGTAACTGGTTCGCCTATCTGATTACACGGGAATATTTGTGCCGGAAACTCTCTTTCGATACGAACCTGGCCTTAAATCTGACCGTATACAGTGGAGTGATTTTCATTATTTTTCATAGTATTGGAAATGCTCTGGGAAATATTTTTCTAGGCCAACTTTTTACGTTGCTCAGTTTTACTTTTATACGGACGCTTTACAAAGGACTTGGCCAAATCCCCCGATTGCATCCGGGCCAGAAAACCAATATTCTCGTCATCAGTTCACTGGCGATTATTTGTATTCCAGTCATTATCAATCAACTTTTGATGATCATCTTTGGAATTTCTGCTTTCAATATTTAATTTTTCAGTTTATGCCTAACGAAGTCAATATACGAAACAAACGAGCCTCCTTCGACTACGAATTTCTCGAAGAATATAATGCCGGCATCGTACTTACCGGTACCGAAATTAAATCTATCCGGGCCGGGAAAGCCAGTCTGGTAGATTCCTACTGCTTTTTTAACCGGGGAGAGTTGTGGGTAAAAGGGATGCATATCGCCGAATACAAACTAGGGACTTATTACAATCACGAAGAAAAACGGGAACGAAAACTACTGCTCACTCACAAAGAGCTGATCAAACTGCAACGTAAAGTGAAAGAATCCGGCCTGACCATCGTACCGGTGAAAGTTTTCCTCAACGAAAAAGGATACGCCAAACTCCGGATCGCCCTGGCTAAAGGCAAAAAGGAATTCGACAAACGGGAAAGCCTGAAACTGAAAGATGCCAAGAAAGATATGGAGAGGGCGATGAAAAGGTAAAAGGCTAAAAGCTATAGGCTAAAAGCTATAGGCTAAAGGCTGTAGGCTAAAAGCTATAGGCTGTAGGCTAAAAGCTATAGGCTAAAGGCTGTAGGCTAAAAGCTATAGGCTAAAGGTTATTCGAGGAGATAAAAGAGAGAGGTTAAAAAGTGGGGAGATAGAAGTTGAGAGAAAGGGCTGTAACCGTTATAACTGAAAAAACAAAGGATAGACTTGAACACTAAAATTCTGATAAACAATGAAAAACACAATTATTTTACTGACCATGCTATTATTCAGCGGTATTGGATTTGCACAGGAAAGCAACAACGGCAAACAGTTGTGGGCAAAATCTTTTCTGAACGAAAAGGCACCGGAACTAACCGTAGAAACCTGGATTTCTAAAAAACCCGATACTGAGGGAAAATTCGTCATCATCGACTTTTGGGCTACCTGGTGTGGCCCCTGCCGGAAAGCAATTCCCGAGCTCAACGAGATTGCCAAAGAATTTTCGAAAGATGTCGTCGTTATCGGCATTTCGGACGAACCGGTAGAAAAGATTAAAGCGATGAAAGAACCCGTTATCGAATATTATTACGGAGTAGATACTAAAAAAACAATGGACAAAATCCTGGAAATCAAAGGTATTCCCCATGTCATCATCATCGATCCGAAAGGTATTGTCCGCTGGGAAGGTTTTCCTCTGCTCGAAAATCATAAATTAACCCCCGAAGTCGTTAAAAACCTGATCGAAAAATACAAGTAAACTAAAAAGGACGATTCTATACTTTACAGATAGAGTTGTCCTTTTTCACCATACTATTGATTATATATATCCGATCCGCAAACCATTACAGCAGTTTTGTCCGGTATTCTCCCCTATAATTTTATTACGCAACAAATTCTACACACAATTTACTCCCACTTTTTACCTTTTACCTTTTACTTTTTACTTTTTATTGCCTACCTTCGCATCGTTTGTGAGTGAAAGATTTTAATCTAATATAACAACATTATGGTTCAAGGTATAAAAACAGTATCATTTGAAGAAGCTGTCAAAGTGGTGAAATCGGGCGACCGGATTCATATTCACAGTGTAGCTTGTGCACCTCAGGGTTTGATCCAGGCTTTGTGTGCCCGCGGACGTGCCGGAGAGCTGAAAAACATTAAATTGCAACATCTTCATACGGAAGGCGCTGCTCCTTATGCAGAGCAGGAATTCGAAGGTGTATTCCAGCTGGAATCGTATTTTGTCGGCCACAACGTACGGAAAGCGACTCAGGACGGTTGGGCAGACTATATTCCGGTACACCTCAGTGAAACCCAGAAATTAATCCGTATGGGGATTACTCCGGTAGATGTGGCCATGATTCAGGTATGTCCTCCGGATAAACACGGCTATGTATCTATGGGTACTTCTGTAGATGCCACCCTGGCTGCCGTTCAAACGGCTAAAACAGTAATTGCGGTGATCAACCCTAACGTGCCGCGTGCCTGGGGAGATGCCATCATCAAATTATCCGATATCGATATCTTCTGCGAAGACAACACTCCGCTGATTGAAGCTAAACCGGCACAACCATCGGAACAGGATATTCAAATCGGTAAAAATTGTGCCGGCCTGATCGAAGACGGTGCTTGTCTTCAAATGGGAATCGGAGCTATTCCGAACGCCGTATTGTCACAGCTGGGTAACCACAAAAATCTGGGGATCCACACCGAAATGTTTGCCGATGGAGTATTACCTCTTTATTATAAAGGAGTAATCAACAACCTGAATAAAAAATACGATAAAGGGAAAATCGTTTCTACTTTCCTGATGGGTTCTAAAGCGGTATATGACTTTATCGACGACAACCCGGCAGTAGCTATGATGGACGTAGGCTATACCAACGATCCTTATATCATTGCCCAGCAACCGAAAATGACTGCCATCAACTCTGCACTTTCTATCGACCTCACCGGCCAGGTAAACGCCGACTCTCTGGGATGCAAATTCTACAGTGGTTGTGGAGGACAGTTGGACTTTATCCGGGGTGCAGCAGCCAGTGAAGGAGGTAAACCGATTATCGCCATGCCGGCTATCACAGCCAAAGGGATCAGTAAAATCAGTCCGACCCTGTTGAATGGCGCCGGAGTGGTGACCACCCGTTTCGATGTGCATTATGTCGTTACGGAATACGGGGTAGCCGACCTATATGGAAAAACCTTACAGGATCGCGCTAAAGCCTTGATCCGTATTGCTGCTCCTCAATGCCAGGAAGAACTGGACAAAGCTGCATTCGAACGCTTCGGAAGTCACTTCCACTTCATTACAAAATAAAAAGTAACCTTATACAAAGAGGCTGTCCCCAAAGTATAAACTTTTTGGACGTCTCTTTGTTTTTCAACCTATTATTCGATCTTATCTTCATTGCTTTACCTATGGATTGGAATCAACTTTTATCAGCCCATCGTTATCATCCGGGAAGTACCACTTCGTTGTTTCATTCGCACGACCGTTCGCAATTTCAACGGGATTACGACCGCCTGATATTTTCATCTCCTTTCCGTCGCTTACAGAATAAAACGCAGGTATTTCCCCTTCCGGGTAATATTTTTGTTCACAACCGTCTGACTCACAGCCTTGAAGTAGCTAGTGTAGGACGTTCGCTCGGAAATAAGGTCAGCCAATTCCTGAAACAACAGCAAGTAGAGATCGAAAATCCGGAAATTCTGGAAGAAATCGGAACCATTGTCAGCACCGGTTGCCTGGCCCACGACCTGGGGAACCCTCCTTTCGGCCACTCGGGCGAAGAAGCGATTTCCTATTTTTTCAGTGAAGGTGAAGGCCTGTATTTCAAAAAATTGCTTTCCGACGAAGAATGGAATGACCTAAGCCATTTCGAAGGTAATGCCAATACCTTCCGTCTCCTGACCCACAGCTTCAACGGACGCCGCCCGGGAGGCTATACCATGACCTATACCACCCTGGCTTCTATCGTCAAATACCCCTTCGAATCGACAAAAGCCAATCCCAAAGGATTCAAATACGGTTTTTTCCAGAGTGAAAAAGACATTTTCCGGCAGGTAGCCGGGGAACTGGGAATCCGCCAGCTCGGTGACCATCCGCTGCAATATGTACGCCATCCGCTGGTATACCTTGTCGAAGCCGCTGACGATATCTGTTACCAGATTATGGATATCGAAGACTCACATAAACTACGCATACTTTCTTATGACGAAACCGTCGCTATTCTGGAAAGCTTTTATGACAAAAATGAAGACAAAGAAGATCTGAAAATCATCACCAAAACTTTCAAGACGGTTACCGACAAAAACGAACGGATTGCTTTTTTGAGAGCCGGAATCATCAATAAGCTGATCAATGCCTGTGCCGACGTATTCTGCCAGAATTACGAAGCGATCATGAAGGGTGATTTCAACAGTACCCTGATCAAACAAGTCAGCGGAACGAACAAAGAAGCCTACGATGCCTGCACCGCCTTAGCTTACGGACGAATCTACCATACGAATATGGTAACCCAGATTCAAATTGCCGGTTTCAAAATACTCGGAACCATCCTCAAAGAATATACGGATGCAGTACTGAAACCGGAAACTTACTATGCCCGGAATATCTTATCGATCATGCCCGAACAATACAAGGTCAGTAAGGAAGATTCTATGTATACAAAGATTCAGACCGTAGTGGATTACGTCTCCGGCATGACCGACTCGTATGCCCTGAATCTCTATCGCAAAATCAAGGGGATCGATTTACCGGAGATTAAATAAAATCGGGAAACTTTATATTCAACGATCCTTACGTGCTCACCCCAGCAATTCCTTTACTTTAGCCGAGATCGCTTTACCGTCGGCCAGACCGGCCAATTTTTTGGTAGCGGTGCCCATCACTTTTCCCATATCTTTGGCAGAAGAAGCACCCACTTCGGCAATGATAGCTTTCAAAGCTTCAGTCAGTTCAGCTTCATCCAGTTGTTTCGGTAAGAATTCTTCGAGCACGGCCACCTGCCCGCTCTCCTGCTCGTACAAATCTTCGCGGCCCTGTTGTCTGTAAATTTCTGCCGATTCTTTCCCCTGTTTGGCTAATTTTTGAATCAGCTTGATACATTCGGCATCATCGATCCGGTCATTGGCCCCCGGGCGGGTTTTGGCTTCCAAAATCACTTTCTTGATATTACGCATCGTCTCCAGCCGAACTTTATCGTGAGCTTTCATGGCATTTTTAATACCATCGTTTACTTGTTCTTCTATCGTCATCATCTTAATTTATTACAACACATTCAACTGATTCATCAGTCTTAAATTCAACAAGAATATCCCGCAAACTTAAAAATCATATTTTTTAATGATTCAATAGTTGATAAGGAACTGACAATTCTTAAAACTTTTATGCTTAGAATCTCATTATTAATACTGTCTTCCTTTATTTTTTTTGCAAAATTAAAATTAATATTCCAAAACTTATTCACAGTCCGCCAATAATTTAATAATTGTTATGTATCAACAAAGTTTTTTAAGACCAATGAATTCAAAAGTAAAAATTATAATGGTCATATTCAAATATGCCAAATATAAATCATAAAAATAAATATGATTGTGAGAATTCTCACAGCAATAATCTATGGCAGTATAAAAGAACGACAGACTACATCGGATGGGATAAAATGAAGGACTTTCCAGGGAATTCAAAAATCGGGGCCATTGCTTTCGTAATCGAAAATAAAGCTTATGTAGGCTTAGGCAGATCTCAACTCAACGGAACCGTCTATCTTTGTTTCGGTCATAATGCTCACGAATATAGCCGGGATGTTTATAAATTCAACCCGGAAGAGTTTCGCTTTATACCGTTAAATACTCTTTTACCTGATAGATATCCGGGAATTACACGTTCCTATGCTTCTTTTTAACTATCGACGGACAGGAATATGCTTATATTGTAGGAGGAGAATTAGGATTAGATGCAGCTCCACCTTATTGGTATTGTTGTCGTTATAATTACTTGACAGACGAATGGGAAGAAGCACCTCCAATGCCAAGGACTCATCCTTATGTAACAACATTCACAAAGGACAACGCCGGATATGTCATATTTAATGATATCGCCTATAAGTTTGTATATTAGTACAAAAAACAAGAAATCTATTATTCGAAGTAGCTTATATTGAAAAGTGGTTATTCCCGAAATGAGGGTAACCACTTTTTTATTTTATCCTATTTTTGTATAATAAGGTTATTATAGATATAATCTGAGAAAACGAACCGATCAGAACCAGATGTGAATATAAAACCTAAATGATATCCGTTTCGTAATCTGATAATAGATTAGTAACCTCTTTTATCCGATAGAGTCGATAGCCATTGGTATATCATTGTCATAATATAAATTAACACATATAATTCCGATTGGCACAAATTTTGAAGTAAATTTGGCACATTTAAGAACAACTATGAAACTATTACTTCTTGTCCTGCTACTGTTGGTAGCGATCCCTGCATTTACACAGCAAGATTCTGTAAAAATCACGACACCGGGAGATACCGTCGTTGTGACCGAGACCTGGACCGTACGCCAACTGAAACAATTTGCCCGCCAGCAAAGGCGCGATTCGATCCGTGCCCATAAAAAAGTATGGCTTTCCATTCTTGGAGGTCCTTCCTATAACCCCGAAGCTTCGCTGGGAGTCGGTGGCGCCATGTTGATGACTTTCCGGATGAACCCCGACGATACCATCAGCCAACGGTCTTTTATCCCGGTAGGCTTCAATATCTCTATCAACGGGACTTTCGTCGCAGCAGGAGCCGGTACGTTGTTTTTCAATGAAAATAAATTCCGTATTTACATCAAATACGGTTATCGTACCGAACCGGCCAATTTTTATGGCATCGGCTATGATGAAATCAAAAAAGCCGAGGAACTAAAGGACCGTTACGATAAGGATTCGGTGACCTTTCATAAAGCCAGCATACAGTTCTTTCCCCGTTTTGTGTGGGAAGTGAAACCGAATATATACGTAGGTACGCTTCTGGATTTCAACTATAATTATACGAAATCCTTGGCCGACTGGATGAAAACCAATCCGGCCATCCTGAAATATGGTAACCGTTATCACAATATCGGAGTAGGTGCTTTGTTCCAATACGATACCCGGGATGATGTCGCTACCCCTTTCGAGGGCGTATTCCTAAGCGCAATGGGAACCCTGTACGGGAAATATCTGGGCGGAAATTACAATTATGAAATGCTGGAACTGGAATACCGCCAATTCCGTCAGGTCTTCAAACGCCGGAGCACACTGGCCTGGACAGCCAAAACCCAGATCGGTATGGATAATGTTCCTTACAGTGAGTTGCCGAATTTCGGTAATCCATTCGATCTGCGCGGTTACGCCTGGGGGAAATACCGGGATAAATCGATGGCTTACGGCATTATCGAATACCGGCACATGTTTATGTCGCAGGAAGCTTATGCCCGGGGCGCCTTTTGGTCGAAGTTCGGAGGGGTTGCCTGGATCGGTACGGGTACGATCGGAAAAACCCCGGCCGACTGGGATAAATGGAAACTCAACTATGGTATCGGACTTCGTATTCAGTTACAACCCCGCAAAAATTTCCGTCTGGATATCGGCAAAGAACCCGGACAGAAATGGGGTATTTATATGAATATGACCGAAGCTTTCTAATCGTTCCCACAGCACATGAGAAGCTCTGTAAAAAATAAAATCATCTGGACGATAGCCCTTCCGATTATCTTCGGAAATCTGGCACAAACCCTGATCGCCTTAACCGATACGGCTTTTCTGGGACGGGTCAGTGCTGTCGCTTTGGGAGCTTCGATGATGGCAGGTATTTATTATTATATTTATTCGACTTTAGCCTGGGGATTCGCCATCGGTATACAGATCATCGTTGCCCGCCGCCTGGGTGAAGGGCGTCTGGACCGGATCGGGGTGATTTTCGAGCACGGGTTGTTTTTCGTGCTTTTTCTGTCTACAGGTCTGTTTCTGATACAACATTATTTCACCAACGATATTCTGGCCAGGATCATCCAGTCGCCTAATATCTACGCCGCTGCAGTAGAATATATGGATTACCGGCATTACGGTATTATTTTTGTATGTTTTAATTTTTTGTTCCGTTCTTTATATATCGGGCTGTCCGATACCAAAGTCATCAGTTTCACGACAGCCATCATGGCTATGGTGAATATATTCCTCGATTATGTCCTGATATTCGGTAAATGGGGTTTCCCCGAAATGGGTGTCGGTGGTGCAGCACTCGCTTCTGTATGTGCCGAAATATCCGCTACATTTTTCTTTATCGGGTATACGCTCGTCAAGCTTCCGCTAAAAACTTATTCCTTATTCTATTTTCATAAACTGGAAGGCTGGCTGATGAAATCGGTTCTGAAACTGGCTTTTCCCACCATGATCCAAAAGTTACTTTCTTTCGGGACATGGTTTATTTTCTTCGCTCTGGTCGAACATATGGGCGAGACACCGATTGCGGTGTCCGGTATTGTGAGAAGTGTTTATATGCTCGTTATGATCCCCGTATTTGCTTTCGGTGCAACGGCCAATACGCTCACCAGCCGCCTGATCGGCGAAGGGAAACAAAACGAAGTGATGCCGACTGTCTTCAAAACGATCGGACAAGGGCTGATCGCCATTCTGCCGGTACTCTTATGCTGTTTGTTTATCCCTCATACGGTGCTGTCTATCTACACCGACGATTTGGTCTTAGCCGATGCCTCTATTCCTTCTTTGCTGGTTATCTGCTGTGCTTCGATCGCTATGAGCTTCGGAATTCCACTGTTCGAAGCCGTATCAGGTACAGGTAATACGACCAATGCGTTGATACTGGAATCTGTCGTACTGATCGCCTACACCTTTTCTGTCTGGTTTTTCGCTTCTTACATATCCACCCGCGTAGAATGGGTATGGACCAGTGAATTTACTTATGGAACCCTCATCGGTCTGGTGTCCTGGCTTTTCATGAGATTCGCTTCCTGGCAGCGTAAGAAAATCTGAACATGTAGAAATTTAGTATTTTTGATACGGGATTCAGCCAGTGGCTTTTGCGAATCAAGCGGAATACTTTATCTTTGCATAAAAGTCGCGCAACAGATAACTAACGACGAAAGCATGAGTATGGAAAAGACATATGCCTATGAAGTAGAAAAAATCTTTACTTCCTGGTATAGTTCGCTGTGTTATTTTGCCTTTCGGTATGTACAGGACGATGAAACGGCCCGGGGCATCGTTCAGGAGGTTTTTGTCCGCTTAATGGAAAAGCGACAGTCAGTCCAAAGTGAGTAACATCTGAAAAACTTTTTATATCTGACCATAAAAAAACGATTGTCTGAACCATTTACGCAACCGTCTCTCGCGGGAACACTACCTGAGTTATCTGAAACATGAAGGAGAACAGGACGAATTCGAATGCCGGATGATCGAAACGGAAATTTTCAGCCGGCTGAGAAAAGCAATAGAAAAATTACCCCGGGAATGCCGTAAAGTATTCGAGTTGTGCTATTTCGAGGGGATGAATAACGAGAAAGCGGCCCAAACCCTGCGAATCAGTATTGAAACGGTAAAAGCCCAAAAGAAACGGGGCAAACAGATACTGCGAAAAAATCTGCAAGAGTTGTACCCACTGTTCGCCTTATTATTCGGTCTGTGATTTCGGTTACTTTTTCCTTAATTAATCCGAAGTCACCGGTAAAATAAAAAAATTCATTTTCATTTACCCCTTTTTGCATATCATCGTGTAATAATACAAAATGGTTGCAAAATGGGAGTAAAAAACGACATTACTATTATCCGGCTTATTCTGGGTCATTGGGCTGGGAAACTATCCGAACCGGAGAAAAAAGAACTGGACAACTGGCTGGCACAATCGGAAAAACACCGGATTTATTTCCAAAAATGGTGTGACGATGAACGGCAAAATGAGTTGTTGTCCAAAATCGGATGCTACGACCCCGGGGAAGGGTGGCAACAGGTGGTCCGTAAAAGAAACATGCGGCGCAACCGCCGGTGGTGGCTGGTAGCAGCAGCTTCTGTCGCTATTCTTTTCGGGGGACTGGCAGTCTATCGGTATAGCAAGATTCCTGTTTCTCTCCCCTTAGCCAGCGAGGAGACCTCTATATATCCCGGAAAACGCATGGCCCGGCTGATTACCCCTTCAGGCGAAACAGTATTATTGGATACACTACGGCAAACGGATACACAGCAAATGAAGTTGCATAACGATCAGGGACGGGTGGTCATTCAAGCCGCTTGCGGAGATGCAAACGGTGATCAACCTGTTTACCATTGCCTGGAAGTACCCCGGGGTGGAGAATTCAGTTTCCTGTTGCCCGACAGCACGACCGTATTTCTGAATGCCGAGAGCCGTCTGCGCTTCCCTGACCGATTCGTTCCGGGGAGTGAAAGAATCGTATATCTCAGTGGTGAAGCTTATTTCGACGTGAAGCGTGATCCCCGTTCTCCCTTTCTGGTTTGCCTGGAACACTCGGCGGTAAAAGTGACAGGTACTTCCTTCAATGTCAAGGCGTACCCCGACGACACGAACGAAGCGACCACCTTGATCAGCGGAACCGTATCGATGGGGATCGGCACTACGGAACAATGGATCGTCCTGAAACCGGGCGAACAGGGGTATTACGACGCTACCCGGAAAACACTGTTGCAGCAAACCGTGGACGTGAATTATTATACAGCCTGGAAAGACGGCGTGTTTGCCTTTTACCGGCAACCCCTGGAAGAGGTCATGAAAACACTGGGATGCTGGTATCTGTTCGACACCCATTATCAGAACGAAGCATTGAAATCTATTCTTTACACGGGGAAAATCAATCGTCATGCTTCCATCCGGGAGGTCTTGCACACCTTCGAGCTGATGGACGAACTTACATTCGACATAAAAGGAAAGGAGGTTATTGTCAGGAGAAAATAAAAAAAGCAACCGCTTCTTCTTGCACAAGAACCGGTTGCAAACTTGTATAAACAATTTACAAATCGTTTTAACACAACAAATTTATGAAAAAAAACAATCGGTTGTTGCCGGATTGGAAAGATTCCGGTGGCTTGCAACAAGTAAGCAGAATGATGAAATGTGTGCTATTCTTTATGCTGACACTCGTGTGTGGTGTCCAGGGGAAAGTGTATTCCCAACAGTATACACTGGACCTACATCTGAAACAAACTTCTCTGGAAGAAGTTTTCAACCGGATAGAGGCCCAGACCGGACTGAAATTTTTGTACAATACCCTGCTCACCGACTCAAAAGGGAAAGTGGATGTCGAAGCCCGGCAGGAAGACATCCGCAAAGTGCTGGATGAATTATTGAATCCCCTGGGTCTCACCTATATATTGAACAGTAATCATATTGTGGTCAAGCAAGCAGATGCTGCCGCCCCACAGGAAAAAACGGTGATCAAAGGGAAAGTGACGGATAGCAAAGGCAGTCCCCTACCCGGCGTGACGGTACGGATCAAAGGAACCAATATCGGTGTCGTTTCGGACAACGACGGCCACTACGAATTAACTTTACCTGCCGGAACCGATCCGACACTGATATTTTCTTTCGTCGGTATGCTTTCGCAGGAAGCAAAATATACAGGCCAACGTGAGCTGAATATCATCCTGCACGAAAATATAGGTGGATTATTCCACGGATTTCTATGCGCTGCTCTTCCTCGCCACACCCCGTGACAAGCATCCCGAAAAGTTCATGTGGCCGGAGTACTACAAACACATTGCCTCACCGCAGAAATATACGACGGATGTCGTATCGCAATTTCCGGAAGGGGTCAGAATGCCGGGCGTGTACGCCGAGTTTACCAACCGGGAGTCAGGGGAAAAAGAGAGATATAATCCGGACGATGTGATTACCTTTTTACACAACGACCATCTGATAGGCGAATATCTGCAGAACAATGAGTTTCGCCGATATAGATCCTACGAACAATATTCGGCAGGTATGGAAAAATACGGCAAATATTTTGTAACGCCCTCTCTCAAAGCACGTATCGAAGCGTTAGGAGCTCCTCTGTATGACACCAAAGCCGGTTCCCCGGCGGCGGATTTTACCTACCCCGACGTGGAAGGCAATAGAGTATCGCTGTCCGACTTCAAGGGGAAAGTGGTACTGGTAGACGTCTGGGCCACCTGGTGCAGCCCCTGCCGGAAGGAAATCCCCCCATCTGAAAAACCTGAAGAAGGAGATGCACGGCACCGATGTGGTCTTTTTAGGCGTTTCTGTCGATGAAGCGAAAGACAAACAAAAATGGCTGGATTTCATCGAAACAGAGGGGTTAAAAGGTATCCAACTCTTAGCCAATGGCTGGAGCAAAATCACAAAAGACTATAAAATCAACGGTATTCCCCGTTTCATGGTCTTTGACAAAAAAGGCAACATTGTCTCAGCAGATGCTCCCCGGCCTTCCAACCCCGAATTGAAAAAAATGCTGGAAGCGGAACTCAACAGATAATCCTCACCCGATTCTATCTGAAAATCAAGGGCTGCCCTGCTTTTACCCTCTTTTCCTCCCCACTCTCCCGTCAGTACCTTTCTTTCCCTACTTATTTCCAAAAATTAAAATCTGTACAGAAAAAACTTTATAGACATTCATTTTTGTTTTGCATAAATAATCCTTTACAAAAAATTTACAGACAAGCTCTTTTTATCCGTTCCAGGCCATCTTCCAAAACACAACGGGGACATCCGATATTCATCCGGCGGAATCCCCTGCCCTCTTCACCGAATTCCAGACCGTCGTTCAGTCCGACTTTTCCTATCTTCACCAATCGTTCTCCACAGGCTTCATGCGACAAACCGGTCCCCCGGAAATCCAGCCACAATAAAAACGAACCTTCGGGTTTCAATACTTTGATCTGTGGTAGTTCTCTCTCGAAATAATCCAAAGCGAACTGTACATTCCCTTCCAGATACCGGGTCAGTTCCTCCAACCAACCGGCCCCATACCGATAGGCCGCTTTCAAAGTAACGTGTCCGAAGATATTTCCCAAGTCCAGGTGCAAAGTCGTTAATTCACGATTGTATACCTCCAGAATCTCAGGGTTGGAAGCAATAATCACCGAATTCATCATACCGGCGATATTGAAAGTCTTACTCGGAGCCATAGCGGTCAGCGTACGGGCAGCGATCTCCTCCGACACAGAAGCCATAACCGTATGCCGATGTCCGAACAAAGCCAGATCTGCATGAATTTCATCGGATAGAATCAGGACATCGTAACGGCAGCACAATTCTCCGATCCTTGCCAATTCCTCACGGGTCCACACCCGTCCGACAGGGTTATGAGAATTACACAGAATGAGCATTTTCACTCCTTTTTGTAACCCCTGTTCGAAGCATTCCCAGTCGATCACATACTTTTCGGTATCTCTTATTAAAGGACAACATACCAATTCGCGGCCATTATCCTTTACTACGGCATGAAACGGAGGATATACCGGAGTCATAATCATCACCTTATCGCCGGACTTAGTAAAAGCCCGGACAGAAATCGCCAGTGAAGTAACAATCCCGGGGCTGGAAGACAACCATTCTTCCTTTACCTCCCAACTATACCGCTGTTTCACCCAATTACGAAAAGCATCCTTACCATCATCCGAACGGAACGTATAACCGAAAATCCCCTGTTCACAACATTTACGTGCTGCCTCCTGCACCTCCGGGGGAACCCGGAAATCCATATCGGCCACCCACATCGGCAACAGATCCGCACACCCGAAAACATCCTGCAAACCGTCGTATTTCACACAATCGGTGTTCCGACGGTCAATCATTTGATCAAAATTATACCTATTCATAAAAGTTGTTGAGTTACTGAGTTGTTGAGTTACTGAGTTGTTGAGTTACTGAGTTGTTGAGTTGCTGAGCTGTTGAGTTGCTGAGCTGCTGAGTTATTGAGTTACTGAGTTGCTCTTGGGAGCTCTAATCGTTATTCCTAATCATTATTTTCTAATCTTTTTATTAACTTTGCACGTACAAATATAAATTTATAAATCTACAATGAAAAGACAAAATACGGTAATCTATATCTGTGTCATTATCACACTCTTGAATGTAGCCGGATTATTGTTTATTGCCTGCAAAAGTAATTCACCGATCGCAACGGCTTCTACTCCGGTTCAATCCTCAACTTCAGGTTATTATAGCGATGCCTATATGCCCGAGGCCCTGACTTTTGCCGGAGAGACCGTACCGTTGCAACGCCTGGATGTACAGGAAGCACTTCGGAAAGAACTGATCGTCAATTCTTATTTACATTCACATACCATTCAGATTCTACAAACGGCTCCCCGGGTTTTCCAACTGATGGAACCGATTTTGGAAAAGAACGGTATCCCGGAAGATTTCAAATACCTGGCGGTCATCGAAAGCCGTCTGAACCCTCAGGCCCAATCACCTGCCGGAGCAGTCGGAGTATGGCAGTTTCTGAAAGGTACCGGAAAGGAAAACGGTTTGGAAATCAATAATGAAGTAGACGAGCGCTATCACATCGAAAAATCGACAGAAGCCGCTGCCGCCTATCTCAAAAAAGCTTATGAGAAATTCGGTTCGTGGACACTGGCTGCAGCTGCGTATAATGCAGGCGCAGCTATGATTTCCCGGCAAATGGACCTCCAGAAAGAAACGAATTATTACAATCTCCTGTTGGGAGAGGAAACGGAACGTTATGTATTCCGGATTCTGGCCCTGAAACAGATTATGAATCATCCCGAACTGTACAATTTTAAAGTAAATACCGTTTATACTTTCGAAAAAACAGAAACAGTAGAAGTGAAAGGTCCTGTCAAAAGCTGGGCCGATTTTGCGCAAGAGCAAGGGATTACCTATAAAACCCTGAAGCGTTTCAACCCCTGGCTCCGGAAAACCGATTTAAAAAATCCACGACACAAAACTTACACGATCAGTATCCCTAAGAAAAAAGAACTGTACAAATAATAAAAATCACGTTAGATGAGGCACGGTATTTGTTTATACATTTTTTGTTATTACTTTAGCTAAGCATTAAATGTATAAATATGAGGACAGTCAATATTACTTGTGAAAATACACACCAGGAATACGAAATAGAGTTAGGCACTACACTTAGAGATGTAAAAAAGATCATCTTCCCGGAAAACCATAATCACATCCTCGGGGCTTTGGTCAATAATCAGTTACAGGACTTGCAGTTCGTTGTAATGACCCCTCTGCGGGTCAACTTCATCGATGTCACGACCCTGGACGGATACAGCATTTATTCGCGTTCGTTGATTTTCGTACTATATCAAGCTGTAGCCCAATTATTTCCGAAGAAAACACTTCGGGCCGAATATTTTATTTCGAACGGCATTTTTTGCCGGATCGTCAACAAAGAAATCGTACTGACTCCGGCAATCATTTCCGAACTGGAAAATAAAATGAAAGAAATCATTCAAGCCGACTATCCGATTGTACGGGAAGAAATCCCTACCGACGAAGCAGTTCTTATTTTCAGAAAAAGAGGGTTGAAAGATAAAGCAGACTTAATGGAAACCCGGGGAAAACTTTTCACTTCCCTTTATTATCTGAACGATCTTCCCGATTATTTTTATGGGACCCTGGCTCCTTCGACCAGTTGTCTGAAAACATTCGGTCTGATCCCCTATAAAGAAGGTATGCTATTGCAACTTCCCGACCGGACCGATCCGACCCGGGTACTGCCTGTCATTCCACAAGATAAGTTGTATCAGGTATTCAGTGAATACAAACGCTGGGGAAAAATCCTTGAAGTGACCGATATCGGGCATCTGAACAAAATCGTGGAGTTGAAATATTCAGGTCCTATGATCAAAATCAGTGAAGCACTCCACGAGAAAAAAATTTCGCTTATCGCCGATAAAATCAAGGCCCGGCATAAAAAGGTAAAAGTGATATTGGTCTCCGGTCCTTCTTCGTCCGGGAAAACCACGTTCAGCAAAAGATTGGCCATACAACTGATGGTCAATGGCATGAAACCCGTCAATCTTTCTCTGGACAATTACTTCGTCAACCGCGAATTTACTCCGAGAGACGAAAAAGGGGAATACGATTATGAGTCTATCGATGCCCTCGATATCGCCACCTTTACGGATAATATACAACGGTTACTAAAAGGGGAAGAGGTCGAAATTCCTAAATTCTCTTTCGAAACCGGACAACGTTATTATGACGGTGAAAAGCTAAAAATCGCCCGGAACAATGTGATCATCGTCGAAGGTATTCATGGGCTGAATCCCCAACTCACCCGGTTGCTGCCGCCGGAAACCCTTTTCAAGATATTCGTTTCTGCGCTGACCTCTATCGCTATCGATAATCACAACCTGATCAATCCGACAGATAATCGTCTGATCCGGCGCATGGTACGCGATTACAAATACCGGAATTATTCCGCCCTCGATACCCTGAAACGTTGGGAAAGTGTATTGCTGGGCGAACAAAAACATATCGTACCCTACCAGGAAGAAGCCGACGCGATCTTCAATTCTGCTTTGATTTATGAATTAGGAGCATTAAAAACACAGGCAGAACCTTTACTCCGGGAAGTAACCCAACAGCACCCCGAACATTCCAAGGCTTTACGCTTATTGAAATTTTTCTCTTACATCCGGGCTGTACCGACCCGTGAAATTCCACCGACCTCGATCATCCGGGAATTTTTAGGAGGAAGCAGTTTTAAATACTAAAAAACAGTAAATATATCTCTTTCCTTGCAACCAGTGAGGTGACTTTCATCGTAAAAATGAAAAAACATTTACGATTTTTACGATGAAATTTCGTTACCTGGTTTTCATATCGATACTTTCTTTTTGTCTGGCGTGTCAGGGAAAAAAGAAAGCTACTCTTTCCGATCTGCCCCGGTCGGTAAGGGTGATAAAAGTCGAAGCCTTAGGCACTTTCAACCATCAATATACCGGAACCGTAACAGCCCGGAATTTCAGTATACTGGCCTTCCGTTTGCCGGGTACCCTGACCGAAGTCAATGTCAACACCGGCCAAAAAATAAAAAAAGGGACGGTGATCGCCCGAATCGATCCCTATGATTACCAACGGCAATATCAAACCGCTTTAGCCAATTATAAAACAACCGAATCTATCTACGAACGTAATCAGCGCCTCTATGCTGCCAATGCCGTAGCCAAACAAAACCTGGAAATAGCCCAAACCGATTATATTCAGGCCACTTCAGCCCTGAATATGGCCCGGCGTACTCTGGATTACACCGTACTGACCGCACCATTCGACGGGTTTATCGAACAACGCTTCGTCGAGAATCACGAAGAAATACTTACCGGGCAATCGATCGTCCGTCTGATAGATCCTAAAGACATCGAAGTTAATTTCATGCTTCCCGAAACCAGTATCCAACTACTCGACATCCCGAAAAAGATCTATGTCGAATTCGATTCCCAAAAAGGAAAACTTTTCACGACAGAGGTCAAAGAGTATATCTATTCCTCGAACGGTTCGGGGATACCGGTGACTCTACTTATTACGGACAAACAGTTCGCCCCGTATCGGCAAAATGTATTTCCAGGATTTTCGTGTAAAGTGATCGTTGAAGTCGACAATATGATATCCGACAAATTCGTCCTTCCGGCCAGTGCCTTACAAGAAGCACACCATCAGGAATATGTATGGATCGTCGACCCGGCAAGCCATACAGCTCATCGTCAGCAAGTCAGGATAAAAAAATACAACGATCATATCCTTGTCGAGGCTGGCTTGAACCCGGACGATCTGATTATTATAGCCGGAATAGCTTCCATCCGGGAAGGACAAAAAGTGAGACCTGTCAAAAACCAGTAAATAAACACCCAAAATAAGACCAATATGAGCTTTTTAAAAGAATTCAAAACTTTTGCCATGCGTGGCAACGTTGTAGACATGGCTGTCGGTATCATTATCGGAGGCGCCTTCGGTAAGATCGTCTCTTCTCTGGTAAGCGATATCATTATGCCCCCGATCGGACTGCTGATCGGAGGAGTAAAGTTTGAAAGTCTGAAAATCGTCCTGAAACATGCACATACCGATGCCGTTACAGGAAAAGTCACTGAAGCCGTCAGTATCAATTACGGCAATTTTATCAATACAGCCCTGGATTTTCTGATTATCGCCTTTTCTATCTTCTTATTCGTCAAGCTGATCAACAGTATGAAAAGAAAAGAAGAAACTAAGCCCACTCCTCCACCGGCTCCAAGTAAAGAAGAACAATTGCTGACCGAAATCCGGGATTTATTGAAAGGAAAAAATAGTTGAAAGGGCTGAAAACCATAAAAAAGCTCCCGGTGATGTGCCGGGAGCTTTTTATATGACCGATTCATTTTATCCTAGAACAATCCACCTAACCGATATCCAACCGACAGCTGGAATACACGGTTTTTATTGTTCCCATTATAATTATCCTTATCGAAAGCATTACTCAACCCCAGATTATAACGGGCCGAGAACATAAAATCATCCCAATTATAAGAAAGCCCGATAGCAAAATTCACGGCCAGTGTATTTATATCATTCATTTTATGTTTGACCGTCGTACCGTCGTCTTTATACTTTGCTTTAGCATTCAGGGCAAAACCGAACTCCGGTCCCAGGTCGACGCTCAATTCATCCAACACATATAACTTGGCCAATACCGGAATATTCAGGTAATTAGCCCGCAATTTAAGTTTATCGCCATTGACTTTATCCCGGGCTCCTTGTCTTGAATACACCAATTCGGGCTGGATAGCAAGATAATCGTTAAACCTGAATTCAGCGAATCCACCCACATGGAAACTCAGTTTATTTTTCTTATCGAAATTCGAAATATTGGTCATATTCAAACCGACTTTCGGTCCGACTACAATTTCCGTCTGTGCCTTTGCACCGACCACCATCAAAACAACAACAACTAGTGTAAATAATTTTTTCATACTTTAAATTGTTTTTAATTATCTAACATCACATAGCAAAAACTATGCCTTTCCATACGCAAATCTCTCCCGATTGTTAATCTATAATTTAACTTTAACCACCATTTTCTTCATTTTACCGTTCCCGATGCAAGGAGCATGAGCATCTTCCGGGAAAAAGATCACAAAGTCTCCAACCGGCAGCGTAAAATACAAAGCAGGCCGTTCCTGATAAAACAGGATATCATTTTGTACCTGATAGCCTTCTTCTTCTTCCATCGCCAAGCGGCCCCGCTCTTCCCACCCGAAAGTTTCCTCCTGCAATAAGGGGATCTGGATATCGATAAACCGGTTATGTGCTTCCAGTTTCGCCGCTTCCCTGGATTTCCCCGTCACTTCATCCACATTCACCCAAATTTTATCTTCTTCAAGTATTATTTTCCCGGCAGTCACCTGCTGCCAATCCCCCGACCGAACATATTCGAATACCTTTTTGAAATCGGGATGCAGAATTTCAAATCGTTTCGTCTGTGTTAATGAACCTATTATCATTTTTTTTATTTTTTTTCAGTAGGTAGCAAAAGTATTAAAATTCCGTATAAATCGCTATCTTTGCCGGATAAAACCATAATATCGAAACCGAATATGCATAAAGCTGGATTTGTCAATATCGTAGGAAATCCGAATGTAGGGAAATCTACTTTAATGAACCGATTGGTCGGAGAGAAAATTTCTATTATCACCTCCAAATCACAAACTACCCGTCACCGGATCAAGGGAATCGTAAATACCGACGACTATCAGATTGTATTTTCGGATACTCCGGGAGTGGTAAAGCCCAGCTATAAGATGCAGGAATATATGCTGGAATTTTCTAAATCGGCTTTAGTCGATGCCGATATCATTCTTTATGTAACCGATGTAGTCGAAAACATAGAGAAAAACCTGGATTTTATCGATAAAGTCAATAAATCGGACATCCCGGTATTGTTGGTTATCAATAAAATAGATCTTACCACTCAAGAGAAATTAGAAGCACTGTTCGATAAATGGAAAAGCCTGATTCCCCGGGCAGAAATTTTTCCTCTTTCGGCAACCGAGAATTTCAATGTCGACAATTTATACAAACGAATTGTAGAATTATTACCCGAAGGTGAACCTTTTTTCCCCAAGGACGAACTGACCGATTTACCTTCCCGGTTCTTTGTGAACGAGATTATCCGTGAAAAAATTTTGCAGTATTACGACAAAGAAGTACCCTATTCCGTAGAAGTGGAAGTGGAAGAATTTAAAGAAGACGACAAACGGATCAACATCATGGCTGTCATCTATGTAGAACGTTCTTCCCAAAAAGGGATTATCATCGGAAGCCAGGGAGAAGCCCTGAAAAAAGTCGGTACCCAGGCCCGGCTCGATATCGAAGCCTTCTTCGGTAAAAAAGTATTTCTCAATTTATACGTCAAAGTGCTGAAAGACTGGCGTAATAAAGACAGTGAGTTAAAAAATTTCGGATATGCAAACAAATAAAGTAAAAGGTTAAAAGTTAAAAGCTATAGGCCGATCGATTTTCAGCCCTAGCTTTTAGCCTTTAGCCTTTAGCTTTTTACTTTATATTTTATGAGTAACATAGTAGCAATAGTAGGAAGGCCCAATGTAGGGAAATCGACACTTTTCAACCGCCTTGTCGGAACACGGAAAGCGATTGTAAATGAAGAAAGCGGTGTGACACGTGACCGGAACTACGGTAAATCGTCCTGGAACGGGAAGGATTTTTCAGTCATCGATACCGGTGGATATGTCTCCAACAGTGACGATATTTTTGAAGAGGAGATCAATAAACAAGTCATTCTGGCTCTCGACGAGGCAGATGTCATTCTTTTTATGGTAGACGCCGAGATCGGAGTGACCGACCTGGATCAAAATTTTGCCCGTTTATTACGGAATATCGATAAACCGGTTTACCTGGTAGCCAACAAGGTCGATAATCACGAGCGGCTTTATGAAGCCCAGGATTTTTACCGATTGGGAATAAAAGGAGATTTATTTTGTATCTCTTCGGTCAGTGGCTCGGGAACAGGTGATTTGTTAGACCAGGTCGTCTCCCATTTTCAAGAGAATACGATCGAAGATACCGACCACCTTCCGCGAATCACGATCGTCGGACGTCCCAATGTCGGAAAATCTTCTACGATCAATGCCCTGATCGGAGAAGAACGGAATATCGTTACGGACATCGCCGGAACAACCCGTGATACGTTGAATACCCGTTACAACCGTTTTGGTTACGATTTTCTATTGGTCGATACGGCAGGATTACGTAAAAAGGCAAAAGTAAGCGAGGACGTCGAATTTTACTCGGTCATGCGTTCCATCCGTGCCATCGAAGAATCGGATGTGTGTATACTTCTGATCGATGCGACACGAGGAATGGAAGCCCAGGATCTCAATATCTTCCATCTGATCGAAAGAAACCGGAAAGGAGTAGTTATTGTCGTCAATAAATGGGATCTGGTAGAAAAAGACGGGAAAACACTGATCGAATACGAAAAAAGCCTGCGTGAAAAAATAGCTCCGTTCAAAGATGTCGATATCATCTTTGCTTCAGCCCTGACCAAACAACGATTATTGAAAGTATTGGAGGCTGCCCTGCAAGTATATGCAAACCGGACTCAAAAAATAAAAACATCGGAGCTCAACCGGATCATGCTTGAGGCCATCGAAAATTATCCACCTCCAAGTCTTAAAGGGAAATACGTCAAAATCAAATACATCACCCAGTTGCCGACCCATGCCCCTTCTTTTGCTTTCTATTGCAATCTGCCGCAATATGTAAAAGATCCCTACAAGCGGTATCTGGAAAATCAAATCCGGGAAAACTGGAAATTTACCGGTGTCCCGATTCAGATTTTCATGCGCAAGAAATAACTAAAAGCTGCCTTCCGGCAGCTTTTATATTTTAACTTTTAACCTTTTACTTTTCATCTTTTAATATTACCTTTGCATTTGTTTTTAAAAAGGGAATATGGGTAAAAGCAGCAGAGTACAACATGAAGGTATTGTAAAAAGCATCTCTACACAAACGTTGGAGGTGAGTATTATCAGTCACTCTGCTTGTTCGGGTTGTCATGCTAAAAGTGCCTGCGGAATTGCCGATATGAAAGAAAAAGTTATCACGGCTCAACGTCCCAGGGAAGAGCTTCGTCCGGGAGACAAAGTAATCGTATACGCATCGGTAAATAACGCCTTCTACTCGGTATTACTGGCTTATATTATGCCGTCCATATTGATTATCGCCACCATCTTTTTTTTAGAGAAATCCGGAAGTAGTGAACTATACGCAGCGATCAGCAGCCTCATCCTACTGGCCGGATATTTTATTATCCTGTATTTCTGCCGGAATAAAATTGCCCGGAAAATTAATTTTACCGTTGAAAAAATAGCCAACTATTAAATATAAAACATGAGTACACTAGTTATTACTATTATTTCGTTATGTGCTATTGGAGTTGTATCTGCGGTGATACTCTATTTCGTAGCGCAAAAATTCAAGGTGGAAGAAGATCCGCGTATCGACATTGTCGAAGGCTTACTTCCGGGGGCCAATTGTGGCGGATGTGGCTATCCGGGCTGCCGGGGATTAGCAGAAGCTGCCGTAAAATCGGAAACGATGGAAGGCATCCTGTGTCCGGTAGGAGGAGCAGAAACCATGAATAAAGTTGCAGCAGCCTTAGGCCGGGAAGTAAAAGCCCAGGCGCCTAAAATTGCTGTAGTCAGATGTAACGGAACTTGTGAAAACCGTCCCCGCACCAGCCAATACGACGGAGCCCGTTCTTGTGCCATCGAACATTCCTTATATGTCGGCGATACAGCCTGCGGATTCGGCTGTCTGGGATGTGGCGACTGTGTTGCAGCCTGCCCGTTCGATGCGATACACATGGATTCTACGACATTATTGCCTGTAGTCGACGATGACAAATGTGTAGCCTGTGGCGCCTGCGTGAAAGCCTGTCCCCGGAACATCATCGAATTGCGCAACAAAGGACCGAAAGACCGGCGGGTATTTGTTTCCTGCGTCAATAAAGACAAAGGCGGAGTAGCCCGGAAAGCTTGTAAAGCAGCTTGTATCGGTTGCGGGAAATGTGCCAAGGAATGTCCGTTCGATGCAATTACGGTGGAAAACAATCTGGCTTATATCGATTACAGTAAATGCCGTCTATGCCGGAAGTGTGTCGGCGTATGTCCTACCGGAGCGATCCACGAAGTGAACTTTCCTCCCCGGAAGACAGAAACCGAAGCTGAAAAAAACCAGCAAACCACGATCAAACCGACTAACAGTTGTGCAACCTCCGGACAAACGGCAACCGATCCGGTAGGTAAAGCACCGGTCAGTGCTTCTCCTCAGGTCGAGTCTATAGAAGCACAGAAAACACCAGAAACAGATAGTAAAAATTAAAAATCTAAAACTTATACGCTGTGTTAAAGACATTCAAAATCGGTGGTGTCCATCCACCTGAAAATAAATTATCGGCAGCTGGGAAAATACAGGTCTTACCTATTCCCGAAAAGGTGATTATTCCGCTCGGTCAGCACATCGGAGCTCCGGCAACCCCTATCGTTCAGAAAGGTGATAAAGTAAAAACCGGACAGTTGATAGCACAAGCTTCAGGTTTTGTTTCAGCTAACATACATAGTTCGGTTTCCGGCACAGTATCGGCAATCGATAACATCATCGATGCCGCCGGATTATCGAAACCTGCCATCACCATTCAAGTGGAAGGCGACGAATGGATACCCGAAATCGACCGGTCGGAAAAGCCGGCACATAATATTACTTTATCGAAAGAAGAAATAGTCAAAGCAATCGCTGCTGCCGGTATCGTCGGTATGGGTGGAGCGACATTTCCTACTCAGGTAAAACTGACCCCTCCTCCCGGCAATAAAGCCGAAGTATTGATTATCAACGGAGTGGAATGTGAACCTTACCTGACCGCCGATCATCGGATCATGCTCGAGAAAGCCGAAGAAATTATTATCGGTGTACAAATTCTGATGAAAGCGATCGATGTTAAACGGGCTATTATCGGCATCGAGAACAATAAAAAAGATGCGATAGCTCATTTGCAGGATATAGCCGGAAAAGTACTTGGCGTAGAAATATGTCCGTTAAAAGTGAAATATCCGCAAGGAGGTGAAAAACAACTGATTCAGGCTACGGTCAACCGGGCGGTTCCTTCCGGAGCACTTCCGATCGCCGTGGGAGCCGTTGTACAGAATGTGGGAACAGCCCTGGCGGTTTACGAAGCCGTAATGAAAAACAAACCCCTGATCGAACGGGTAGTCACCGTCACCGGTAAATCGGTAAAAAATCCGGGTAATTTCCTCTGCCGTATCGGTACACCGATTTCGAAGCTGATCGAAGCAGCCGGAGGTATGCCTGAAGATACGGCTAAAGTGATCGGCGGAGGTCCTATGATGGGAAGAACGATGGTAAACATCGATTCACCGGTGATGAAAGGCACCAGCGGTGTATTGCTGATCAACGAAAAGGAAGCGGCCCGCCGACCCATGCGTAATTGTATCCGTTGCGGTAAATGTGTTTCTGCCTGCCCGATGGGGCTCGAACCGTATTTACTGATGAAATTATCGCAATTCAATCTGTTGGAACGTATGGAAGAAGAAAAAGTCATGGACTGCATCGAATGTGGATCATGCAGTTTTACCTGTCCCTCAGATCGTCCGTTGCTCGACTATATCCGTTTAGGTAAAGCCCGGACAGGTGCTATGATCCGTAGTAGAAAGAAATAAATAACGTCAATGGTGTAGATCAAATATTATGAATAAATTACTAATATCTCCTTCTCCGCACGTTCACAGTGGTGATTCTATCGAAAAGAACATGTATGGAGTACTTATAGCGCTCATTCCGGCTTTCATCTGTTCTGTGCTGTTTTTCGGCATGGGAGCTATCATCGTCACCCTGACTTCGGTGGTGGCTTGCCTCTTTTTTGAATATGTAATTCAAAAGTTTCTTCTCAAGCAGCAACCGACGATTTTCGACGGTTCAGCTTTGATTACCGGTGTATTACTGGCTTTCAACGTACCTTCGAACTTACCGGTCTGGATTATCGTTATCGGTGCCCTGGTAGCAATCGGCATCGGTAAAATGAGCTTCGGCGGATTGGGGTGTAACATTTTCAATCCGGCTTTGGTAGGCCGTGTATTTTTGCTTATCTCTTTCCCTGTACAAATGACCACCTGGCCGCTTGCTCAGGGATTTGCAGGATCTTATATCGATGCACAAACCGGTGCCACTCCTTTAGCTATGCTCAAAGAAGCGGTGACAAGCGGACAATCCGTTACCGATTTATTATCGGCCGAAAGTTTTATCGGTTACAAGAACATGCTGATCGGAAACATGGGTGGTAGTTTGGGTGAAGTTGCGGCATTGGCCTTACTGATCGGTTTTGCCTATATGCTATTCCGGAAAATCATTACCTGGCATATTCCGGTAAGCATTTTCGTCACTGTAATTGTATTTTCGGGTATTCTGAATCTTTGCAATCCCTCTTTATATGCAGGTCCTGTTTTCCATTTGTTATCCGGAGGTTTGATGTTAGGTGCAATCTTTATGGCTACCGATTACGTTACTTCACCGATGAGCAACAAAGGAATGATCATCTATGGAATAGGAATCGGCCTCCTCACAGTTGTGATCCGCGTGTTCGGTGCCTATCCGGAAGGAATGTCGTTCGCTATCCTGATCATGAATGCTTTCACTCCGCTGATCAACAGATATTGTAAACCAGTGAGATTTGCATAATTTATGATTTACGGTCCCGATCGACCGGTATAAATCAAAAATCTTAAATATATTAACGATGGGAAAGAAATTAGAGTCTAACTTTACAAATATGGTGGTGGTCCTGTTTAGTGTCACCCTGATTGCTTCAGCAGCCGTAGGCTATGTCTACTCACTGACAGCAGGCCCGATCGAAGCCGCCAAGCAAGCCAAACAAGTAAATGCGATCCGCGAGGTGATTCCGGGAGAGTTCGACAACGACCCGAATGCCGACGTTTGGAAAAGCCAGACCGCTGACGGCGGAGAACTGGAATTTTATCCGGCGAAGAAAAACGGAGAACTGGTAGGAACAGCAGTAAAAACCTATACCAACAACGGATTCGGAGGAAAAATATGGTTAATGGTAGGATTCAATCCGGATGGTAGCGTAGCCAATTATTCAGTGCTGGAACACAAAGAAACGCCGGGATTAGGTTCCAAAATGGATGTATGGTTCACCCCCAACGGGAAAGGAAATATTACGGGTAAAACTCCCGGTACCCAAGGGTTAAAAGTATCGAAAGACGGTGGAGACGTAGATGCGATCACAGCAGCAACCATCTCGTCACGGGCATTTCTGGACGCTGTAAACCGGGCAGCAGCCGGTTTGGCAGGCAATGCGGATGCAGCTTCCGGAGCAACACAACAAACAAAATAATTTATGATTTCAGATTTACGATGAATCTAAAATCGTAAATTCAAAACAAAAATTCCAATTCTATGAATAATTTAAAAGTCTTAACCAACGGCATATTCAAAGAAAATCCGACTTTTGCGCTTTTATTGGGTATGTGTCCGACCTTAGGGGTGACCACTTCGGCCATCAACGGCATGGGAATGGGGCTGGCTACGGCATTTGTACTGGTGATGTCCAATCTGGTGATCTCACTGGTTACCAATATCATTCCAGATAAGATCCGTATTCCTTCCTTTATTGTCATCATTGCAGCTTTCGTAACTGTAGTGGATATGTGTATGGCCGCTTATCTGCCTTCACTGCATGAATCATTGGGTTTGTTTATTCCTTTGATCGTAGTGAACTGTATCGTATTGGGACGTGCAGAAGCTTTTGCTTCTAAAAATAAAGCGATTCCTTCCATGCTCGACGGTTTGGGCATGGGACTGGGCTTTACATTGAGCCTGACGCTTTTAGGAACGATCCGTGAAATACTGGGAAGTGGTAAAGCATTCAATTTCCCGATCTTCAACGAGAATTACGGTATGCTGATCTTCGTCCTGGCTCCGGGAGCATTCCTGGCATTGGGTTATTTGATCGCTATCGTAAACCGGATCAGAAAAACAAATTAAATTTCAGATTTTAGATTTACGGCTTACGATTCCTGTTTCATTTCTATCGCAAAGCTGAAATCATAAATCAAAAACAATCGAATTATGGAATATATCTTAATATTTATCGCTGCGGTCTTTGTCAATAACATCGTACTGGCACAATTTTTAGGAATCTGTCCGTTCCTGGGCGTATCTAAAAAGGTCTCTACGGCTTTAGGGATGACCGGAGCCGTAACCTTCGTGATGATCCTGGCCACCCTGGTTACTTTTATCGTCCAAAAGACTATCCTGGATCCGTTCGGAATCGGTTTTATGCAAACCATTACTTTTATTCTGATCATTGCAGCCTTGGTACAAATGGTAGAAATCATATTGAAAAAGGTCAGTCCTTCGCTTTATCAGGCATTAGGTGTGTTCTTGCCCTTGATCACCACCAACTGTGCTGTACTGGGAGTTGCCATTATGGTGATCCAAAAAGATTTCAACTTACTCGAGTCTTTGGTATTCGCAGCCTCTACAGCGATCGGTTTCGGATTGGCCCTGACGATTTTTGCCGGTATCCGTGAACACCTCGAACTGGTTGCCATCCCCAAAGGGATGAAAGGTTCTCCTATCGCATTGATTACAGCCGGCCTGCTGGCCATGGCCTTTATGGGATTCTCCGGGATCGTATAAAGACTAACGCCCATTATCTATAAAGAATAAGCGGTATTAAATAAGTACCGCTTATTCTTTATATTTAAACCCTCCTCCTTCCTGTACGTCATAACCAGAATCCAAATTACAGCGATGAAATTCATTTTATTATGCATCTTGCTTTTTGCCTGTAACTTTTCGGGAAATGCGATCCATTTTTTCAACGGTACTTACGAAGAAGCCTTACAATTGGCTAAAAAAGAAAAGAAGAACCTGTTTATTAGTTTTACAGCCAGTTGGTGCGGTCCCTGCCGGATGATGAAAAAGGTAGTATTCGAAGATCCTCAGGTAGTCCGATACGCCGACCAACACTATATCTGTCTGAATGCAGATATTGAATATCCTGAATTCCGATTGCTCCAATGCAGAGTAAATCCCAACAGGGCGGGCATAATCCCGCACATCTGCATTCTGACGCCGGACGGAAAAATCATCAAAGAATCCTCCTCCGTTACGACAGGCCAAATGATGAAATTTCTAAAAGCAGATCCGCAAGCGGTCCCCCTCAGAGATTTAGTACCTGCCAACTCCCCGTCTTTACAGATGGAATCCCCCCACCTATTCCAGTACCGGACCCCTTACAGTCAGGTTCTGGCCCAGGCAAAGCGCGAAAATAAAAATATGCTCCTTTGTTTTTCTTCCCATTTCTGTGGTCCCTGCAGGCAAATGGAAGAAACTATTTTTCAGAATCCCGGAATCATACAAACGGTCGGAGAACGGTGTATCCCCGGTTATTTCGAAATCGGGGATCCGGAGGATAGGGCCTTATGTTACCGTTACCACAATACCCAAGCCGCAATTCCTTATCTGGTATTAGTCAGTCCGGACGAAAAGATCCTTCGTCGGCATACCGGTTATATGGATTCGACCGCTTTCATGAATTTCCTGCAACCGGCCGCTTCTGCCCTCGACAGTATTTCCCCGCAAACTTTCCATCTCCAGGAGAGCGAACCGACTTGCTTCCAAAAATTTTTATATAAACAGAGACATCATGCCTGGAAATTACAGATTACGGCTGCCATAAACACAACCACCCTGAAAACCTCAGGTTCGTTATCCGCAGTCGATTTTAACTACCGGATCGGTTATGAAGTCGGATTTTCCTTTGCTCATCAGAGAAAACATTGGGCGGTGATGCCGGGACTGTATTTCACCTCTAAAGGAGGTAAGAACCAAGAGGTTACTATCCGGCAAAACTATCTGGAACTTCCGGTGAAATTTACCTGGCTCTACCAGGATCGCCAGAACGGCTGGTGGAAAGGGTTGAGTGTGAGTCCTTACGGGGCTGTCCGTATCGGAGAAAAACTTAAAAACAACACCGGATACGGCAACGGTTTATTCAAAACCAGTCCCTGGGATTACGGTTTACGGTTTGCCACCAACATGCGTCTCACTTCTTTTGACTTTGAATTCGGCTACCTGTTAGGTCTGGGAAATATCTCCGATGTACAGGGAGGAAAAATGTATAACCGGGGCTTTTTCCTGAATATGTCCTTATGCTTCTGAAATAGTCGGTTAAATTTCGTATTTTTGCAGGCAAAACTATTCAGACGACATGCAATTACCGTTGAAGCATCCGATTTTTAAAATACTTTCCGGGATAGCCGCCGAAAAAGGCATAGAAGCCTATGTCATCGGTGGCTATGTCCGTGACCTGTTATTACAGCGTCCTTCCCAAGATATCGACATTGTCGTTCACGGCAGTGGTATCGAGCTAGCCGAAACCGCTGCCCGGCGGTTAGGTAATCTGCGGGTATCGGTATTTAAAAACTTCGGTACTGCCATGTTCCGGTATAAAGGTATGGAGATCGAGTTTGTCGGAGCCCGCAAAGAGTCCTACCGGGCTAATTCACGTAAACCCATCGTCGAAGAAGGAACGATCGACGACGACCAAAAACGCCGCGATTTTACGATCAATGCACTGGCTATCTCCTTGAATCAGGAGAATTACGGAGTTTTGATCGATCCTTTCGGAGGCTTGCAGCATCTGGAGGAACGCCTGATCAAAACACCCCTGGACCCGGGCCTCACCTTCTCGGACGATCCCCTACGCATGATGCGAGCCATTCGTTTTGCTTCACAATTGAATTTTCAAATCGAGGAAAATACCTTCCAGGCCATAGCCGAATACCGTCACCGTCTTCCGATCGTATCGATGGAGCGGATTATGGATGAATTCAATAAAATCATGCTTTCCCCCGAACCATCCCGGGGTATCCGTTTATTGGACGAAGCCGGATTATTGGAAATCTTCTTCCCGGAACTGACCGCGCTTAAAGGTGTAGACCGTGTACAGGGAGTCAAACACAAAGATAATTTCTATCATACACTGACCGTCCTGGACACCTTATCGCTGTACAGTCAGGACTTGTGGTTACGCTGGGCCGCTCTGTTGCACGATATCGGTAAACCGGCGACTAAAAAATACATTCAGGGACAGGGGTGGACCTTTTATGGGCATAATCACGTGGGTGAACGCCTGGTCGGTAAAATATTCAACCGTTTAAAACTCCCTCAAAACGAAAAAATGAAGTATGTACAGAAACTGGTCAACCTGCACATGCGTCCTATCGTTTTGTCGGAAGAAACCGTGACCGACTCGGCGGTACGGCGGTTATTGTTCGATGCCGGCGACGATATCGACGACCTGATGACCCTGGCCGAAGCCGATATCACCTCAAAAAACGAAGAGAAAGTAAAGCGTTTTCTCGAAAATTTCAAGACGGTACGCCGCAAACTCAAAGAGGTGGAAGAAAAAGATTCGATCCGGAATTTCCAGCCCCCCATCAGCGGTGAAGAAATCATCGCCACTTTCCATCTGCCTCCCTGTAAAACTATCGGGGATATCAAAAATGCAATTAAAGAGGCGATATTGGATGGAATTATCGGTAACAATTACGAAGAAGCCCGGGAATATATGTTCAAAGTAGCGAAAGAACTTGGAATAGACTCCCAATAAATCAGTCTATTTTCTTGGGAACGACAACTTTCAGTATGCCCTTATGCATTTTCAGGTGAATCGGCGAATGCATGATATAGGCATCCCCGTCGATATGTACACGCTCGATATCGCCTTCTACGATAGCTTCCTCGCACTGAATTTCCTTATAATAGGACAATTTGTACAGTTTCGAATTGATGAAGAAAAGTAAAAACCACAGGATCTCGAAGAAAGCCGGCCGTTTCAGGATGCAGATATCCATCAAACCGTCCCGCACCGAAGCATGAGGGGCGATATAGGCATTGTTGCCGTATTGGGAACTATTGGCAAAGCTAAGGATAAAACAATTTACCTTCATGACTTTGCCGTTGCCGGTGATCTTGTATTTCTTTTCCGGATAACGGAACCATAGTTTAATAGCCGCATAAATATAAGAAAATACTCCCCTCAATTTCAAATGGTTAAATTCATGGGCCACCTCGGCATCGAATCCTACCCCACTGACATTCAGCGAATACTTGCCATTCATCTCCAACACATCGATTTGAGCGAATTGATCGGTCAGTACCTGTTTCAATGCCTTGGTCATAAAAACCGAATAACCCAAATGCCGGGCAAAACCATTGCCACTCCCCAGAGAAACGACCCCAAAAGCAACATCACTACCACACAAAGCTCCTCCCACCTCATTCACTGTACCATCTCCCCCAACCGCTACAATATGAGTATATTTTCCTTCTTGCCGGGCATCTTCGACCAATTTACGGGCATGTCCTGCATACTCGGTAAATACAATATCATAAGGAATAGAATCATACTCCGGAATCCGACGGATCTTCTCCGGCAATTCTTTCCCAAGGCCTAGCCCCGATATCGGATTTACTATAAAAAGAATATGCATATTATCGATTTTTCCCTATCCCATAATAGGTGTATCCAAATTCTCTCATTTGTTCAGGATTGTAAATATTACGTCCATCGAAGATGACTTTTTCTTTCAAGGCTTTCTCTATAAAAGTAAACTTCGGAACTTTAAATTCCTGCCATTCGGTCACGATAATCATGGCATCGGCATCCGTTAAAGCGTCGTACATATTGGCAGCGTACCCGATACGGTCGCCCAGCCGGCGCTTGGCTTCTTCCATTGCAACCGGATCGAAAGCTTTGACGGTCGCTCCCGCTTCCAGCAATTGGCCGATCAGTACCAGAGAAGGAGCCTCCCGCATATCATCGGTTGCCGGCTTAAACGACAATCCCCAAAGTCCGAAATGCTTTCCTTTTACATTTCCTTCATAATGTTTCTGAATCTTATCGAATAAAACCGTCTTTTGCCTCTCATTCACCCGCTCTACCGCTTTCAACAATTCCATTCCATACCCATATTCGTCTCCGGTACGGATCAAGGCCTTCACATCTTTCGGGAAGCAAGACCCGCCATATCCACAACCTGCATTCAGGAATTTTTTACCGATCCGGGTATCGCTCCCGATTCCCTTCTTCACCGCCTCGATATCAGCACCGACGATCTCACACAAATTAGCGATATCGTTCATAAAAGAAATACGGGTAGCCAACATCGAATTAGCAGCATATTTCGTCATCTCCGCAGAGGGAATATCCATAAAATAAATGGGAGTATTATTCAGGACAAAAGCATGATACAATCGTTCCATCACTTTTTCCGCCCGGGCCGATTCTACACCGATCACCACCCGGTCAGGCCGCATAAAATCGTTTACCGCATCCCCTTCTTTTAAAAATTCAGGATTCGAAGCGACATCGAACACTACTTCTACTCCCCGCTTATCCAGCTCTTCCTGAACAGCCAATTTCACTTTCCGGTTCGTCCCCACCGGTACAGTGGATTTGGTCACCACCACTACATATTCCTCGATCAAACACCCGATCTCATGCGCCACTCCTATAACATAAGACAAATCGGCACTACCATCCTCATCGGGGGGAGTACCTACTGCAATAAAAACAGCATCGGCATCTACCAAGGCTTCTTTTAAAGAAGTAGTAAAGAACAACCTTTCGTTGGCCCGGTTTTTGATCACCAGCTCAGCCAAACCGGGTTCGTAAATCGGAATTCCTCCCTGATTCAGCTTATCGATCTTCGAAGCATCGACGTCTACACAGGTAACGGTGACTCCGGTTTCTGCCAAACAAGTACCGGAAACAAGTCCGACATATCCGGTTCCTACAACAGCTATTCTCATATTTGCAATTTTCTTTGTTACGAAAGTTTGCTCAGATCAATTCCTATTTTTAACGACTCCTGCCCCTAAAGGTTACAATGATCTATATACTCTGAGCACTTTGATTTATTTTGACAAAAATATAAAAATAAACCCCTTCACCCAGTATCTTTGTAAGATAATTCTCTAATTTTGTTAGACAATAAATTGAAAAACGTATCCAGAACAGGCTGGAAACGTAATATTCAGGTATAAAATAATCTGTTATAAACAAATACCCTTGCGCCATGATACACAGGATGAACCTAGCGGCACTATTTTTTATGGCTGTTCTATTGCTGACAGGCTGTACAAACAAAGAAAAAACCGATTTCAGTAAATACATCACCGGTTATACGAGTGGAGTCATCAAGTCCTCTTCTTCCCTTTCGGTCTATCTGGGTCAACCGTCCGATAAAGGTTTCCAGGCCGGTAGTACCCTCCCGGCCGATTTATTCAGGATATCTCCGGCTATAAAAGGGGAATTGATTCTAAAAGATAACCATAGTATAGAATTCATTCCGGCAGAACGTTTCAAAAACGGTACGACATACAAAGTCACGTTCAATCTGGGAGCACTTTGTAACGTCCCCAAGCCTTATGAGAAATTCAACTTTGAATTCGATATTGTCCCGTTGGTTACGATTTTCGAACCCGGTGTTCTGATCAGCGAACCCGATCATGAAAATGAATTACAATATCAGGGGATGTTGCAAAGTTCGGATGAAACCGATCCGACAGAAATGGAACAAAAACTGACGGCCACCTATAACGGTCAATCCGTCACACCGGAATGGAATCATCAGGGTAACCGGCATTATTTCGCTATCCGCCATCTGTTAAAAGAAAAAGAAAGTAAAACACTGAATTTAAAATTCAGTAAAGACATTAAAGCAACCGACGGCACCGAGATCTCCATCCCCGGTCTGAATGATTTCACGGTGTTGAATGTCAAAGCCAGTGACAGTGAACCACCGGTAATCCGTATCTATATGTCGGAGAATATCGATCCGAACCAGGATTTAAAAGGTTTGTTCAGCCTGGAAGGAGCCTCTACCCTGAATTACAAAATATCGGATAACATCATTTACCTTTATCCGGGTAACGCTATCGAGAATAGTCAACCGAATCTGACTATCCATGCCGGGATACGCAGTGCCAACGGTAATACGTTGCATACCGAATATATCCGGTCGGTACGTCTCTCCAGCACCAAACCACAAGTACAACTCATCGGCAAGGGGATCATCGTCCCGGGCAACAATCAGGTACTCATTCCTTTTTCTGCTATCGGACTGCAAGCCGTCGACCTTGAAATCATTCAGGTGCTCGACCAAAACATGAACTTTTTCCTGCAAGAAAATTCTTATGACGACCGCAGCGAACTGACCCGTACAGCCCGACCGGTATTTATGAAAAAAATCGATCTGAAAAAAGATCATCCCCATATCGACCTCGATAAATGGAATGACTTTACCATCGACTTAAGCGATCTGGTCAATCTGGAGAAAGGTAATATTTATCGTTTCAGACTGAAATTCAAGAAATCATATACCATTCTTTCCTGTGCCGATGAAAGTCCCGACTCGAATTATGGGGATACGGACTGGGACAACCCGGGTTCCTACTACAGCGAATATTATTATCCATCCGGTTTCGACTGGGAACAGCGCGAAAATCCTTGTCATATCTCCTACTACACCGGTGATCGGTTTGCAGCCCGCAATATCATCAATACTTCACTGGGAATTATGGCCAAACAAGGAGCCGACAATCAGTATGTCGTATGCGTTTCCGATCTCAGTACCGCTGAAGCGATTCCGAACTGCAACATCAGTCTTTACAATTATCAGAATCAAAAGATCGATTCGGCAAGGACCGATAAAGAAGGATTCGCGTATTTAAAACCGGCATCTCCGGGCTTTATCGTACTGGCACAGAAGGGTAAAGACAAAGCCTGGTTGCGTTTAGCAGAAAACAGTGCTCTATCCCTCAGTAACTTCGACGTCAGCGGACAACATGTACAAATGGGGGTAAAAGGATTCATTTATGGTGAAAGGGGGGTATGGCGTCCGGGAGATGAAATCTATTTATCCCTGATCCTGGAGGACAAGCTCGGTGTCTTACCGGAAGGTCACCCGATCGTTGCACAACTGGTCGATCCCAACGGGCATATTACCCAAACTTTAAAAGGAGCGATTACTCCCAATAATATCCATTGTTTTACCTTCAAAACCGAACCCGAAGACCAAACCGGTTATTGGCATGTCCTCTTCCGTATCGGTGGCCTGACTTTCAAACAGACATTACGCATCGAAACAGTGAAACCGAACCGTCTGGCTATACAAATGTTATTTCCTAACGATAAAATTATCGGTACCGGTGTTTCCCTGAAACCTGTAGAAGTGAAGACCAAATGGCTGAACGGAGCACCGACTTCCAATCAAAAAGCGATCACAGAGGTACGTTTATACCATGCCGATGCAGGTTTCTCCGAATTTCCGGATTATCGTTTTTCCGATAAATCCAGGTATTTCGAACCTTCGACAGAAACCCTATTCGACGGGCAAACCGACCAGCAGGGAAATTTTTCATTCAGCCTGAACAAGATCAAAACCGAAGATGCTCCCGGAATATTAAATGCAGTCTTCACCACCCGGGTATTTGAAAACGGTGGGGATTTCAGTATCAGCTCACAAAGTATCCGCTATTCCCCTTACGATGAATATGTAGGAATACGTCTACCTGAAAATGACGATAATTGGTACTCCACCGAGCAACCTGTTCGATTACAAGGCGTTACGGTTACCCCAACAGGGAAACAATCAGGAAATGCTACCATTCAGATTGAAGTATATAAACTCGACTGGCATTGGTGGTGGGATTCGGAAGATGAAAACCTGGGATCTTATGTCAACCGGGAATATAGTAGCAGTGTATTGAGCCAGAAAGTCAAAGCCACCGACGGTCGTTTTCAGTTGGACCTTCACATCCCGAAATATGGACGTTATTTTATCCGGGCCACCGATCCTTCGGGGCATACCTCCGGTTTAATCGCCTATTTCGGTAGCTGGTCGGATAACGCCGATCAAACTGCAGCGACCACCTTACACCTGAGCAGCGACAAAAAATCTTACCGCGTCGGCGAAAAGATAAAAGTTACAATTCCTTCAGCAACAGGTAGTGTAGCCATCGTCAGCCTTGAAAACGGGAAAACCGTCAGCAACATGAAACGGATCAATACCTCTGCCGGTAACACCACCTTCGAGTTGGAGGCCACCAGCGAGATGTGTCCCAATACATACATTGCAGTCACTCTGCTTCAACCTCACAACAACCGGGACAACGACCGTCCGATCCGAATGTATGGAGTTGTCAATATCCATGTAGAAGACCCGGCTCTCCATTTGAATCCGAAGATCAAAATGGCTCAGGAACTCCGACCGGGAAAAGAGTTCAATGTGGAAGTTTCTGAAAAAGACGGCAAGGCGATGAATTACACCATTGCGATAGTCGACGAAGGACTGCTTTCGCTGACCACTTTCCGTACTCCGGATCCCTTTGCTGCTTTCTATGCACGGGAAGCCCTGGGCGTAAAAACCTGGGATTTCTACGACTATATCTACGGTGCTTATGGAGCCCGTCTGGATAAAGCTTTTGCTGTGGGTGGCGACGAAGCCTTGAAGGATTTACAGGACGAAAAGACCAACCGGTTCAAACCGGTCGTCTTATTCGACGGTCCTTTCAGTTTGAAAGCCGGAGCTACTCAAAAACACACCTTCAAAATGCCGGAATATATCGGCGAAGTACGGACGATGGTCATTGCAGCTACCAATGGACAATATGGAGCAGCCAGTGTCAACAGTACGGTAAATAAACCCCTCATGGTATCGGTTGCCCTTCCCCGTCTGTTCACACCGGGAGATGTCATCGATATTCCGGTTACCGTTTTTGTCCTGAAAGATCATATCCGGGAAGTCACCGTAAAGATGACTACCGACGACAAAATCACCCTGACAGGAGAAAAAGAACAACACATCCAATTCGATAAAAAAGGAGAACAAGTTGTCTATTTTAAGGCTCGGATCAATAGCCAAACCGGGATGTCGACACTTCGGACAGAAGCGACATCGGGCAATGAAACAGCTATTGTCACCGAGGATGTTCAGGTACGTATTCCTAATCCGAGAATGACGGAGATCGAGGAAAAAGAAGCTAAAGCAGGAGAGACTGTTTCTTTCGATACCCGCATTACAGGAGCCGAACCGGTTTCTGTCCTGGAGGTATCCTCTATCCCACCGTTAAACCTGGAACAACGCCTCAGTTACTTGCTCGGCTACCCTCATGGCTGTGCAGAGCAAATCACTTCACAGGCATTTCCGCAATTAGCTTTATCCTGGCTTCTGGCATTAAGTCCGGAACAACAGATCACGGCAGAAAATAACGTCAGAGAAGTCATCAACCGTCTGAGAAGTTATCAGACCCCGGAAGGAGGCTTTGCTTACTGGCCTGGAGAGCCGTATATTTCGGAATGGGCTACCTCTTATGCTGTAAATTTCCTGGCAAATGCCCAAAAACAAGGCTATGCAGTCCCGATTCAGATGTTACAGCATGCCACGAACTATATGCGTCAGGTGGCTAACAGCTGGAACCGCACAGAACCGTGGTCACAGCAAGACCAAGCCTATCGTTTGTATGTATTGGCTTTAGCCGGTAAACCCGATCTGGCAGCCATGAACCGACTGAAAGAGACCCGCTTGCAACGTCCGGTTTCACAATGGCTGCTGGCCTCCGCTTATGCTTTAAGTAATCAACAGGAAATCGCTACGAAAATGATACGCGATCTGTCCTTCGAAGTCACCCCTTACCGGGAAACGGGAGGAACGTTCGGTTCTACTACCCGGGACAATGCCCTGATTCTGCAATCGATGGTCATCCTGAACATGCAACAAGATGCTTACCGCATGTTAGAGAAGATTTCTAAAGCCATGGGATCCGGCAATTGGTACAGTACCCAGGAAACCTCTTTCGCTCTTTATGCAGCCGCCCAGTTCGTACAAAAATACCTGGGCAGCCAAAAAGGAATCGATATCACAGTAAAAACAAATTCAGGTAACGAAAACGTCAAAACCGACAAGACAATCTGGCAAAAACAACTCGTTTTGCAGGGTGACAAAGCTTCGGTTACGGTGACGAACAACGGTCAAGGCTCACTTTTTGTCCGTCAGATCAATAGTTCCGCCCCGCTGGAAGTGGTCAAGGAAAAAGTCATGTCCGGAATGTCGATGAGTGTGCGTTATTATAATGACAAAGGTACTCCGCTCAACATCGAACAGCTGCAACAGGGGGAAGACATTACAACCGAAATTACAATCAAAAACACGGGCCTGACCGGTACTTATCAGGAACTGGCTTTAAACTATCCGGTACCTTCCGGCTTCGAGATCATCAATGACCGTCTTACCGGAAACACCAGTGCCTGGAAAGAGGCAGAATATGTCGATATCCGGGACGACCGTTTTTATGTCTATTTCAGCTTGGAACAAAATCAGTCTAAGACTTTCCGTTTCCGTTGCAATGCAGCGTTCCGCGGAGAATATATGTTACCGGCAATTTATTGTTCAGCTATGTACGACAATAGTATACAGGCTATTTTACCGGGAGGAAAAGTGAAGATTGAATGAGTTGTAGAGTTGCTGAGTTAAAAGAGTTACTGAGTTAAAAGAGTTACTGAGTTAAAAGAGTTACTGAGTTACTAAGTTTTTGAGTTTTTGAGTTTCTGAATTATTAAGTTATTAAGTTATTGAGTTAGAAGAGTTAGAAGAGTTACAAGGCATTAGCTTAATAATTTAAATACAAAGCAAGATCATATTTGCAACACATTGTTAAAGTAAATATATGACTACAAACATTAGCCTATACACTCAGGGGTCACACCAATCCAATAACAAACTCTTTCAACTCAACAACTTTATAACTCAACAACTTTATAACTCAGCAACTCTTTTAACTCAGCAACTCAGCAACTCTTTTAACTCAGCAACTCTTTTAACTCAGCAACTCAGCAACTCTATAACTCAGCAACTCTATACCATGAACAGTAAAGATTATATTTATAAACTGATAGAAGAAGGAGAGCACCAACAACAGGATTTCAAATTCGAGATCTCGGATGCACGGAAAATAGCCAAATCTTTATCGGCTTTTTCCAATACGGACGGAGGGCGCTTGCTTATTGGGGTGAAAGATAACGGAAAAATTGCAGGAGTGCGTTCGGAGGAGGAAATTTACATGATCGAGGCAGCAGCAAAATTGTATTGCCAACCTCAGGTAAACTGTCAAATGCAGATTCACGATATCGACGGACACACTGTGTTGGAAGTCATTGTACCTCCCGGAACAACCAAACCTTATTATGCCAAAGATCAGACAAATAAATGCTGGGCTTATATCCGTATAAAAGACGAGAATATCCTCGCTACTCCGGTACATTTAAAAGTCTGGCAACAAGAAGGGACCCCAAAAGGTTCCTTTCTTCATTATACAGAACAAGAACGATTACTATTGGATTATCTCACAACCCATCCGGCTATAACCCTTAATCAGTATTGTCGTCTGGCCCGTATTCCCCGGATAAAAGCAGAAAATACACTGGCAAAATTCATCCGCTTCGAATTAATCGAACCCATATTTGAAAATCATCGGTTTTATTTCCGAGGCTGTACCTGATCGTTCAGGCTAATGTCTTAATAAATAAAGTAATACCGTCGAATACCATTTGAAGGCCGATCGTAGCAACGATCAATCCGATAATCCGGATCAAAGGATTCATAAAATTATATTTAATCAGAAAACTACCGATCCTTCGGGCTTTCAGCATAAAGAAAAGGTTCACAGCTAAAGCCAGTAAAATAGCAACGATCGTGACAAAACGGCTATACTGAACAGGGAAAGTAACTGCAGCAGTAATCGTAGCAGGTCCGGCAATCATCGGAATAGCTATAGGTACAGTGGTTAAATCGGCAATCTTAATATGTTCATCCACTTTCATAAAAAATCCTTTCAACAAACCGGACAAACCGTTATACATCAGCACAGCCCCACAAGTAATCTGAAAAGAGTAAAGCTCGACCCGAAAAACATAACTAAAAGTCACCTGTCCCAGATAAAGAAAAAAAATCAGAATAAGCATTGCCGTAATCGTCGATTTAATCGAAATATACCGTAACTCGGTTGGAGAAAAACGTTCCTGCAAAGACGTGACGATCAACACCTTCTGTATCGGATTTACCAAAGCCAGAATGGCCACGAAACAACTCAATATTAAATTAAATTTCATTACTTCCCCCTATTAGATCTGCTCAACAAAGATAGTACAAAGGAATGGGGTTTCAAATTTATTTTGAGTCAGTGATAAAGAGTTACAAAGGTTACAGAAGTTACAGAGATCGCAAGGATTTAACCGCCCCTATACAACCTCTTCCCTCCCTCATGTAACTCAGTAACTCTTTTAACTCAGCAACTCAGTAACTCTTTTAACTCAGCAACTCAGTAACTCTTTTAACTCAGCAACTCAGTAACTCTTTTAACCCAGCAACTCTCTAATACCCAAAAATCTGTTCGGTAGTCAGTCGCTCTACGGGACCATAAGAAGATAATTTTTTCATATCCAATTCTTTTTCATCTCCCAATACACAATAGGTATATTTGCGGTCTTTCACCCATTTTTCCTGAAAATCCTTTACCTGATCCAGGGTCAGTTTCTGCAAATCGTCGAATAACATTTTCCGGCGGTCACTGTCCAATCCCAGGTCCTTTGCTTCCTGATAGGCATCGAAAATTCCGGCTCCGGTAATCCGGTCGGTCCGTAACCGGGCAATCAAAGCTTCTTTTGCCAGATTAAAGGCAGCTTCAGACTCAGGCATATGATTGATAACTTCATCGAATGCAGTCAAAGCATCTCCCATCTTATCATTCTGAGTAGCGATAAAAGTAGAATAAATATAAGGCTTGTCCAGACGGGAAGGCTCACCCAAACCGGCAGATGCCGAATAAGCCAATCCCCGGGCTTCACGCAATTCCTGGAATACGATCGAATTCATACCTCCCCCGAAATACTCGTTATATAAGGTAGCTACCGGATAAATATTCGGATCGAATTTTTCTCCCCGGTTAGAAATAGCAGCCATATATACCTGAGCAGCAGCATACGGAGCTAACAAAACCTTACTTTCTCCGGTTTCTCTGATCTTAAAAAGCGAAGCCTTATCTGCAGCGATCAGCTTTTCAGGCACCTGATGGTACCGATTCACTTCTGCCACAACTTCTTCCTGGGTCTTCGGGCCGTAATAAAGGACAGTATGTTCGGTCTTGCTCAGATCACGAAGGTGGGCCAACAGCTCTTCCGACTTTAAATTTTGTATTTCATCAGCCGAAAGCACATTGGTCGCAGGCGATTTCGGTCCGTATAAACCATATTGCATCAGCATTCTGAAATTTGCCTGCTGATTTAATTTTGTATTCGCTCTCCCTTCCAGAATATCACCTTTCATAATTTCCAGTACTTCCGGATTGGGTTGAGCATCTGCCAGCAGAGATTCGACCAATTGAATCGCCTCTCCCATATTTTCGGATAAACCCGAAATAGTGAGATAGGTACGGTCAGCTCCCGGACGAATACCAAAATCACAAGCCAAACGGTAAAACTCTTCCTTCACCTGTTCCGGACTCAATTCGGAAGTACCCAAATAATCCAGATAGCCGGCAGCAGTGGAAAGATAACGATCCTCATTATTTCCTTTCTCAAAAGCATAAGTTAAAGAGAACAGGTCGTTCGTCGGGTTTTTCTTATACCACAAAGGAATATCGGATTTGAGTTTTCCTTGAGCCATATCTTTTGAAAAATCGACAAATACCGGTTCGATGGGTTTTACCGGTGCTGTCCGGATCTCCCGCAAAAAAGCACTACTCTTATCCCGGTTGGTCACAATCGGAGTGATGGCCGGTTTAGTCATTTTCTTTACACTTTCGTCTTTCCCCTGCCGTTTATTGACCACGACATAATTATCTTTCAGATGAGTATTGGCAAAATCTATCAGCTCTTGTTTGGTAATTTTACTCATCCGGTCGAGTGAAGCCACTTCATCGGCCCAATTCGTACCGTTGACAAACGACTCGACAAACCAGGTTGCTCTGTCTTCATTGCTTTCCAATTGTTTTTGTCTGTCGCGTTTGTTATTATTGATCGTCGCAGCGATCAGGTTCTCGTCGAATTCTCCTTTTTTCAACTTTCCGATTTCTTCCAACAGCAGTGTACGTACTTCTTCGAGGGTTTGTCCGTTTTTAGGTGTTCCTTCCATTAAAAATACACTGTAGTCAGCTAATAAGAAAGGATAGGCAGCAGCTCCCAACATTTTCTGTTGTTGATTGATATCCAGGTCGATCAAACCGGCTTGTCCGTTGTACAACACCTGAGCCAGCAGATTCAAGGTTTCTACGTCCTCACTGTTTGCTCCCGGAAATCTCCACGCCAAAGTCACATTTTCAGCTTCCGGTCCCACCACTTCTTTCACTATAGGAGAGGTAATCGGCTGCTCCGGTTGAAAGTTCAGTTCAGGCAAGTTCTGACTCGGTTTCATTCCACCGAAATAACGGTTTATCGTTTCGATCATTACATCGGGATCAAAATCTCCGGAAAGACAAACCGCAATATTATTAGGTACATACCATTGAGTATAGAAATTCTTAATATTCGTAATAGACGGATTTTTCAGATTTTCCTGTGTTCCCAAAATGGTTTGAGTTCCATAAGGATGGTGGGGGAAGAGACCGGCCATCACCTGATCGATCACTTTACGGTTATCTTTGGTCAGGGACATATTTTTTTCTTCATAAACAGCTTCCAGTTCGGTATGAAATCCCCGGATAACAGGATGCTGAAACCGATCGGCCTGTATTTTAGCCCAGTTCTCTACCTGATTCGAAGGAATATCTTCCTCAAAAACAGTCTGGTCGTAAGAAGTATAGGCATTTGTCCCGGTAGCTCCGATCGCCGCCATCAATTTATCGTATTCATTGGGAATAGCGATCTTAGAGGCCTCATAAGACACACTGTCGATCTGACGATAGAGAGCAGTCCGCTGAGCCTCGTCCGTCGTTTTCCGATATACCTCGAACAAAGCTTCTATCCGGTCCAGCATCGGTTTCTCCTGTTCGTAATTCTGTGTTCCGAAACTATCCGTTCCTTTGAACATCAGGTGCTCAAAATAGTGGGCCAACCCGGTCGTCTCTGCCGGATCGTTCTTTCCACCGGCGCGGACGGCGACATAGGTCTGAATCCGGGGTTGATCTTTATTGACCGTCATATACACCTTTAAGCCATTGTCTAAAGTATAAATCCGGGCATTCAACGGATCTCCGGGCACCGACTCATACTTAAAGCGGGAATGATCCCCGCACGCAGCGATCAGGACCAGTACACCCAATAGCCACATCGTTTGAAACATTTTTTTCATCTTATCTTTTCATTAAAATTCCTTCTCTTATTTCTTATTTTTCTTCTTCTTTTTCTCCACGGACCATCCGAATTTCCCGATCTTCTTGCCCAGACCGAAATATTCCCCATGAGTATACACCAAAGGATTTGCACGGTCGAGTTCAAATTTTCCCGTTTCGGGGTTCAGATACCGGTCATCGGCCTGTACATTCACCACTTCGGCCAGAAACAGATCATGTGATCCCAGAGGGACGATCTCTTTCACCCGGCATTCGATGCATACAGGGGCTTCTTCAACAATCGGCGCCCGAACCACTCCGGCCTTTCCGGGCGTGAGTTTCATCTCTTCGAATTTCCGGTAATCGCGTCCTGAACGAACTCCACACCAATCCGTAGCAAAAGCCAGGTCTTCGGTTGTCAGGTTGATAACGAATTCGCCCTGTCGCCGAATGATCGGATAAGAATACCGCTCCGGCCTTACCGAAATATAACACATGGGCGGATTGGTACAAACCGTTCCAGTCCAAGCCACTGTAAACAAATTATATTCTTCGGGAGTCGCACCGCAACTCACCAGCACTGCCGGTAAAGGATAAATCATCGTTCCCGGTTTCCAATTGTGTTTCATACCCATTCGTTTTCCAGACCGTCGTATGAACCGATCAGCCTGCGACAAAGATACAAAAAGACGAAAGGCATTCTCTCGCCCTTCGTCTTTTATTTTAGCAGCCGGCACCTATGCTCCGGCTGTTGTCAAGCTATTCGAATTCAGCTATCGTATTTTCTATAATACCGATGGCTTCCATGAGTTCCATCTTGTTGATCACCAAAGGTGGGGCAAAACGGATAATATGCTGGTGGGTCGGTTTAGCCAATAAGCCTTTATCTCTCAATTTCAAACATACATCCCAAGCGGTTTTACCGTTCTTAGGCTTAATCACAACGGCATTCAACAATCCTTTACCACGTACCAGTTCGATCATATCCGAATGGATTTTACTGATCCGATCCCGGAACACTTGTCCCAATTTCTCCGCATTCTCGGCTAGTTTTTCGTCCCGTACCACTTCCAAAGCAGCAATGGACACTCTGGCTGCAATCGGATTCCCCCCATAGGTCGATCCATGTTCGCCGGGCTTGATACAAAGCATAATATCGTCGTTGGCCAGTACACAGGAAACCGGCATCATTCCCCCCGACATCGCTTTACCTAGCACCAGGATATCCGGATGTACTCCTTCATGGTCACAAGCCAGTAATCTACCGGTACGTGCAATTCCCGTTTGTACCTCATCGGCAATAAACAAGACATTTTTGGATTTACACAGTTCATAGGCTTTTTTCAGATATCCTTCATCCGGCACAAAAACACCGGCTTCCCCCTGAATCGGTTCCAACAGAAAACCGGCCACATCAGGATCCTGAAGTGCTTTCTCCAAAGCCGGAATATCATTATAAGGAATCTTGATGAATCCGGGAGTGAAAGGTCCGTATCCGGCATACGATTCGGGATCGTTAGAGAGCGAAACGATCGTAATGGTACGTCCATGAAAATTCCCGTCACAAACGATAATCTTGGCCTTTCCATCGGGTACCCCCTTTTTCATATAAGCCCATTTCCGACAGAGTTTCAACGCTGTTTCATCGGCCTCTGCTCCTGTATTCATCGGTAACACCTTGTCATAACCAAAGAATCGGGTCACAAATTCTTCCCATTCTCCCAGCACATCATTATAAAAAGCCCGCGAAGTCAATGCCAGTTTCTGAGCCTGATCGGTCATTGCCTTCACAATCTTCGGATGACAATGTCCCTGGTTCACAGCCGAATAAGCAGAAAGAAAATCGAAATACTTTTTTCCATCTGTATCCCAGACATAAATACCTTCTCCCCGTTCGAGTACCACAGGTAGCGGGTGATAGTTGTGAGCCCCGTAACGAGCTTCTCTGTCTATAAATTCTTGTGCTGTCATAATATATAAAGTTTAAGTTCGTAATCGTTTGCAGCATGCAATTTGTAAAAAAAACAGCATATTAAAAACAATTTCCCGTTTTTTTTATAAAATCATTTTCAAACCGGAATTTATCATAACGGTGAAAACAGACAGAACACCTATCCCGCTTACTTTCTCTTTCGTAAAAAGCCGAAATATTTCCGCAACAGTTCCCGCAAAGTATCGAATGATTCCTGATAAGACACCCCTACTCCCTGAATGGTTTCCGTATTATTATATAGCAGCTTCTCGTTCGTATGGGAGTAAGCCTTCATTTTCAACGATCCTTGTTTATTTAACTTCACTTCGATATCGAAGTCTCCGGCAATATTATTTTTGCGATTCTCGTCCCCGGCAGCGTTCCGATTACCTCCGACATCCATATTTCCGTTAGCAGAAATCGTAATCCGGTCATCGAGAAGCTGAGTTGAGACAGCCAGTTCGAACTCATCCGATGTCATTTCTTTTTCCCGGTCTCCCCGACGGTAAGCAAACCCGATATCTACATTGCTGCTAAACTGTGAAAACCAACGGGATAACTGATTGGAAAACATCTCCGTCAAAGTCGTCACCCCTGCCGTCTGGGCTTGTAAACCATAATCCCCCGTATTGTCTGTCCGGTAGAATCGGTTCAATACCAACAGAGAAAACATTTGTTTATTAATCTCGTCCTGGCTGGAAAAAAGACTCTGGATATAACTTTTACTCTGGGTTTCCAGTGTCGGGAAGTTTATATCGAATTTTACTACCGGATTGGTCAGGTTATCACTCAGATTCAGGATACATTCCACCGGAACCTTTCTTCCCGATTCCGTAGCGATCTTTTCATCGGGATTCGACTCATCGGAAGAGAGTTTTTCTGCCGGTAACAATTCGGTAATCGTCGTTTTCAAATTATATACCGCATTGATATTCAACATTGCCTCATAAGGCGAACCGCTCCAGGAAATCGTTCCCCCGGGAGTAAGTACAAATTTTTTATTCACCAGGTTGCTCAAAGTAAAGAGATAATCCCCTTTTGCAATCTGATATTCCCCGAACATATTCAGATTTCCGTCTTTATCGAAAGTGATCTTAATATCTCCGTTTCCCGTAGTTTTCAGAATATCTCCGACCGTCGGGTCAAAAATCACCTGTACATTCAGCTTATCGTTGACCTCCAGGTTCGCATTCAAATTAATATCCGATACTGCCGATTTAGGTTGTATCTTCTGATTCTCCGGCTGTCCGGTATGGACAAAATGCAAAAAATTATTGGACTGCTCCGTCATGCCTGCCGACAAGGGAAGATACAAACGGGAATCATTCTCCGTCCGGGCATTGACCGTGACATTATCCACCCCATTATGGTTATCCAAATCGGCCAACCCACTCAGATATACCTGACCATAAAACGATTCGTTATCTGCAAAACCGGTATTCAGCACCATAAACTTTTCAAACCGGGCATCGAGGCGGTAACGATTTTCCCAAAACTGATATTCTCCATTCAACACCGCTTGCTGCCCATGAATATCTTTCATATAAAAATTACGAAACAACAGATGATTATTTACGATATGAACGCTATCGTGAACAAAAAATTTAGTATTCAAAACATTGACTTTCATCCCTACCGAATCGAAATAGACAAAACCGGAAATATCCGGCTTATAGGTATTTCCTGAAATCCGCACATTCCCGGACAAATTCCCGGCAGTCTCCGTGACAAAATCAGAAGCATAGATTCCTAACCGCTCCAATCCCACTTTTTCCAAATGTATGCCGACATCAATCGTATCCTTCTCGGGCGTATAATACCCCTGTACCACTAAGGGCACAGCATCGTCTACTCTGTTTTCAGCTCCGACAATGACGTTTCTGTTATCCGCATCCCAATACGAACGCAGGCTCAAGGATCCTAAAGTATCCCGGTTGATTCCCCAGTTATCGACATTAAAATCGGTAATCAACATAAAATTTTTATAATAATCCTGAAGAGTCAGCGAACCGGTAGCGATTCCAAACAAAAATGGCCGGTGTTTCAAAGCGATCCGGCTTACATTCTCCAGATTGAAATTCTCGAGTTTCACGAATAGCTTTTCTTCAGTAGATTCGGAGAGTTTACCGTTAACCGACAAACTCTCTTTTCCCCGCTGTATAAAAAAGTCACTTACATCAATCTCTTTACCGGCGATAAAAACCGAAGATTCCTTGACCCGCCAAACGCTATCGTTCATCACAATGACTCCCGGATGAATCCGGATTTCCGTGTTATAACCATACTTTTCATCGGGAGAGAAAACGACACAGGCAGACAATTCCCCGCTATAAGTCTTATCTCCCCAATTACACCAGCTCAATCTATTGTCCAGATGGTTATCCGCAAGCGTTAACTCATTCCTGACATTATAAAGCTGGTATCCATTGCCATAAATGAGCCGGTCGGTAGTATATTTCATATCCAGCCGTTGCATATCCCCCACCAGATCGATTTTGGAATGAAGCAGGCTGATATCCTCATAACCGATCGAATCGGTCGTCAGGCGAAGACGCAATTGTCCGGTTTCATTCCGGTAATCGGAAGTAATCAATGTACCCGAAGCTATATACAAATCAGGATAGAGAACCTGCAAAATCCGGCCGGCATCTTTTACCTGCACGGTATATTGAAAATCGAACTTTTCAGGTTCTTTCCGTTTCGGATACTTCCGGGTCTTTTTAGGCTGATGTACCGAATAAGCCGGTAAATAATTTTGCATCAATCGAAAAACAAACGGAGCAGGGCGCAATTCCCGAAAATTTCCCGAAATAAAAAGATCCACGACATCCGATTTTAAAGTAGTAGTATTATGATCTCCCTTCTGGTTATCCTCCATACTAATTTTATCTATCGTGAATGTAGCTGTATCACAGGTATATTTGAAATCCGTCAGGGATAAATTGGTAAAACTCTTATTTTCCTGCCCGGCATGAATGATCTCGAACGAAGTTTCGAGCGCCTCCTGTCCCCCTTTTATATCTAAACCGAATGCCGCCAATTCATCGATCCGTAACTGTCCCCGGGTACTCAAAAAATTCAGGGAATCACTCAAATCATAAGCCAGCAATACCCCTCCCTGCATCTGCTCGTTCTCTACGGTAGCCATCACATCCAGCTTTCCCGTCTCATAAGTCATGGCCACTTTCATATCTTTGACATTCCCTTGATGGATATTCAGACGCTCCACTTTCGAATCTATATGAAACGAAGGTCCCCGGGTATCCCAGACTCCTGCATAACTACCGGACAAACTACCGTATCCCAGCATCGACAGCCCGGACAACTTTCCACAGTCGACCTGATAAAAATGAAAATCCCCACCCATGGCATCACAATCGGGCTTTTTGTCCGGACAAGGAGCATAACGAAACGTCAGATTTCCTGCCAAAGCCGGAGTAATACTCTTCGCCTTCACCATAAAATCCGATAATGTACCTTCGAAACAAATCGACTCGAAATCGACAAAAGAAAAATGATGCAGAGGTTCCGGAACCGGAATATACCTATCGAACCAGGGCAAATAGACGGTTTCCAGATCATCGGGATTCAAATGCGCCTTATACAAATCGATATGAAACCGTGTATTCCATACATCCGGCAACCCTTCCGATTTAAAACTTCCCTGAAAAACGGTTTTATCCCCTAACTCAAAATAAAGGTCATGACCTTCCAGCTTATTGATGGTGTTATTGACAATACCGCTGCATTTCACCGTATTATCGATCCCTCTCAGCACTCCGTTAAAATATGCCAGATCGATAAAACTCACCGACGAGGGCCCTAATTCATAATATTGTTGCACCCGGGTCGTAAAATAACGCCAGTCGTGCTGATCGGGTGTCCAGCTGAATTCCAGTTTCATCAAGTCGAGACTACTCCGTTCAAGTTCTATCCGTGCATCCGTAATCGTCAAATTACTCTCCCGGATCCGAACCCGTCCATCCAATTCCTTCATCCTCAATCCCGACTTCTCGATAAAACTCAAACCGGAAACGACGATCTGTGAATATTCATCCCCAAAGTCAAAATCCGTAATATCGACATTCAAATCCCGGCATTCCACATCCGTCCAGTTAACGCCATAATCCACCGGTTCATATTCTTCTTCACGATAAGTGAAACGGGAATCCCGCAGACTGACCTTCTTCAATCCCATCAACCAACCGCTCTGTTTTTCACCGCCCTCCCCCTCTGTATCGGCAGGAGCGACCCGCTGTAAAGAATCCAGAAACATCTCTATATTTGTCGGCGATCCTTCCCCACGCGATATCCATAAATTAAAATCAGCCTGATTCAAAACAATTTCACCGATCGTGAAACTCTTGTTTACGATATTGAAAGAATCTGCCTTTACCCGCAAATCCTGGCAATATAATAAAGTATCGTTTTTAAAGTCTTTTAATAAAACTTCTTTCAGTACCAAAGATTTTACCGGACGGAAATCGACATGGCCGATCTGAATAGTAACACCGGTAGACGCTTTAACCTGCTGAGTAATATATTGAACCAACGCAGTTTGTACATACGAAGTCTGTAACAGGAGATAAAGCATCCCTGCCAGTAACACCACTCCCGTTGCACAAAACAATAATATCCGAAGAACCTTTTTTATACCCGCAGTTATTTTTAGTTTGCTCACAAAAATATTAATATTGCATCAGATTTGAAAACGATTGGAGTTCAAAGATTAGAGAATAAAGTTTAAAGAATAAATATGACTGTAATTTTAGGAATCGAGTCTTCTTGTGACGATACCTCTGCTGCAATATTGAAAGATGGCCTTGTGCTAAGTAATGTCATTGCCAGCCAGAAAGTGCATGAAGCTTATGGCGGAGTTGTCCCTGAACTGGCCTCACGGGCACACCAGCAAAATATAATTCCCGTGGTATCAGAAGCCATCAAAAGGGCCGGTATCGAAGTGAAAGACATCGATGCTGTAGCTTTTACCCGCGGACCGGGGTTATTGGGCTCGCTCCTGGTAGGAACTTCTTTTGCTAAAGGTTTTGCCCTGGCCAATCATTTACCTATGATAGAAGTAAACCACCTGCAGGCGCACATCCTGGCTAATTTTATCAAAGAACCGGGAGTGGAAAGCCGGCAGCCTTCTTTCCCTTTCCTGACCCTGCTGGTGTCGGGCGGAAATTCGCAGTTGATCGTTGTACACGATTACCTGAAAATGGAAATGATCGGACAAACGATCGACGATGCTGCGGGGGAAGCCTTCGACAAATGTGCCAAAGTGATGGGATTACCCTATCCCGGCGGTCCGATTATCGACCGACTCGCGAAAGAAGGTAATCCGGAACGCTTCACTTTCAACAAACCGCAAATACCGGGGCTCGATTACAGTTTCAGCGGACTGAAAACTTCATTCCTCTATTTTCTGCGGGATGAACTGAAAAACAATCCCGATTTCATTCAGGATAACCTGAACGACTTATGTGCTTCTCTTCAAAAGACTGTTATCGATATTCTGATGTCTAAATTGAAAAAAGCAGCCAAACAAACGGGAATAAAACAAATAGCCATCGGCGGAGGTGTTTCGGCCAATTCGGCTTTACAAAAAGCAGTACATGACGAAGCAGCCTGCTCAGGCTGGGAAGTTTTTATTCCGCGTCTGGGATTTTCCCTCGATAATGCCGGGATGGTAGCCGTTACCGGTTATTACAAATACCTGGCAGGACAATTTATCGGCCTGGACGCAGCTCCCTTTGCCCGAACCACTCTCGAGTAAATCCGTATAATCCCTATAATAACGATGTTATGAAACTCCTTGTCACCTACAATATTCCCCGGGAACCCTTCCAGAATCTGCCTGCAGATTGGGAAATCACCTTTCCGGAAAAGGAAGAATTCAGTAAAACGGAATTGCTGCGCATACTACCCGATTACGATATTATGCTGGCCATATTTCATGCTCCGATCGACAGGGAAATCATCGATGCCGGAAAAAAGCTGAAGCTAATCAGCAATTATGGAGTGGGTTATAATAATATCGATATCACCTATGCCCGTGAAAAGGGTATAGCTGTGACCAATACCCCGAAAGCGGTCAATAGTCCTACGGCCGAGCTGGCACTGGCCCTGATGCTGAGTGCAGCCCGCCGGATTACCGAATGCAATCAACGTATCCGCATAGAAAAAGAAAGTATGTGGGGCACTATGCGCAACCTGGGGTTCGGATTGGAAGGAAAGACCTTGGGCATTATAGGCCTGGGCAATATCGGTAAAAATGTCGCCCGTAAAGCAGAAGCTTTCGGAATGAATATCATTTACTATAATCACCACACCGAAGTTCCCGGTTACCGACGGGTCGAACTGGATACCCTGCTCCGGGAATCCGACTTCGTCACTCTTCATACCCCCTTGACTCCCGCTACCCGGCACCTGATCGGACAGCGTGAACTGAGTTTGATGAAACCGACAGCCATTCTCGTCAATACAGCCCGGGGAGCTATTGTCGATGAGCAAGCACTGGCCGAAGTATTGAAAAAACGTCAAATAGCAGGTGCAGCCCTGGATGTCTTCGAAGACGAACCTCACATCACAGAAACCCTCTACGCTTTGGAGAACGTCGTACTCACCCCCCACATCGGAACCGGCACCATCGATGCCCGCATCGCCATGGGTCGTGAAGCCCTCGAAAACATCCGTCATTTCCTGGCAGGTAATCCAACCAATGTCGTCAATTAATATCATAGTTACAGCGGTCAGGGTTAATTTTTCCGTTAAAACTATTCTAAATGTAGGTTTATTTTTTCTTTCTATTCCGATTCCGGGTTTTGTGCCGTCAGACCGGTTCGCCTGGAACGGTCCGGTAAGGCTTTCCTTCACTGACCGGCGGAACTCCTCGCAAGCTCGTCAGACACCACCGGTCGGGCGTTCGGAAAACCTAACCGGACCCTCGTTCCTGCTCCAATGGTCTTCCGCCACAAAACCCTGCATCTTCCGTCAGCACTACAGGGCAAAGAAGGAAAGTTTTATTGAATGAAAGGGCAGGCCACCCTGACCGGAGTACGGATACCTGGGTTACCTGACCGGATTATTTCTATAAAATACCGATGGCTGAATTAATCCCTCATGTAAGGGTTCAGAAAAACAGCTGTTTGATAGAAATTTATACTTTTCAGGTCACAGTTCGTTTCCTATGTAGTGATAACGTAAGTCGGAGGTGTTCGTGTTCGGGGACCATTGGAGCTCTGGCGAGTGTCGTCTTGCTTTTTCTGAACGCCCGACCGGTGGTGTCTGACGAGCCTGCGAGGAGTTCCGCCGGTCAGTGATAGAAAAAGGTAGACGACCGACAGAAGCGACCGGGGCCCCGAACACGAATACCGAAGACGAACAAGTAACAAAATAAACCTACCTATAACTTGAGATTCGCAACTTCTTTTCAATAGGTCGTTGTCATATCCGTAGGGACACAAATATAAAAATCGGCTTTTCGCATGACATCCTTATCCAGTTTATCCGTCTTTTCCTGACGCACCACTTCAACGGTGGCTATTTTCAAACCGGGGCGATACCGGTTGAGATAAGTGATGATTCCGGCTTGGTTAGCAGAATGAAAGCTGCCGTTCAAGTGGACGAAGTACGATCCGATGTTCTGAGCAATCGACCATCCCATCGTTGCATCCTTCAAAGCCTGAGCTTTGGCCAGCTTCTCCGTATCCTCTTTTTTAGCTCCCGGCATTTCCATCGAACGGAAATATGTTTCAACCCCTTCATTCCGGACATAATTTAAAGGCAGCGGTGCGATATAATTTTTCGCTTCTTCCGACAATTGTTCCAAAGCCCCGAATCCTCCGCGGGATACCATAGCGGCATACCTGCGGGGTACATTCGTAGCAACGAAAGGAATCCGGTTGGTTTTAGCAAACTCTACGATCTTTTTATAGTCGGTCGGATAATTCGGCCATAGTTTTGCTTCCTTAGTGAAACGCTCGGCTGTAATCAATCCACTCAAATATTCATCCAACACCAGTTGATCGTCCCGTTCGAACATTTCAGCCCCGATCATCAACCGATCTTTATGAAGAGCATATAGATCCCGGACAATCTCATATTCCATCCAATGTGCTATCGGACAATTGTGTATCTCTCCGATAAATACAACCTGTTGTTCACCCAAAACACTCATCATATGGGCATAGTCGGTTTCCTGCCCGTCGGCATCGAATAAAGTATAGGCTCTTTTCTCCTGAGCAACGACCAAGCCGCCAGTCAGACAGAACCAAAGTATTATTATCATTCCTATTTTCATCATCTTTCTATTATTCAGGCACATAGATAATTTCTCCGTTTTCAAGTTCATAAGCTATACCAACCCTTTTTCCTTTCGAGCCGGAGCTTTGTTCGTTCGAAGGCGTATATTTATTGATTTTATTTCCCTCTTTCATGATAATCTCCATATTGTCTTTCCCAGGATTTTTCACGATAGTAAAATCTTCCTGAGTAAAAACTTCGGTCATATTCATGTGCATCACCATTGCCACCATCAGGGCTACCGCAAAAACCATAGCCACATCGAACAGGTTGACCACCACACTCAGCGGATCGGCATCTTCCTGAACGGCAAATTTGCTCTTTCGCCTCGCTGTTCTCATGCTTCTGTATTTTTCTCGTTTAACTTCCGGGCCACATAATCCAGATTATTCACATCTTTTGCATACCAGCGTTGTTTAAATTGCAACGACACCAAACCGACGGCACTAACTACCAAACCGACAACCGTAGTTGCAAAAACCACCTGCATATTATAAGTCATACCGGCGATATCTCCGGTAGAAAGTCCTACCAAGGCAGGGCTCATAGCAATCAAGGTGCCGATCAATCCCAATACCGGTCCCATCTTAGCCAGTAACTTCGAAAGAATAACATCCTTCTCTGCATCGTTCTCAAAATTCGTGATCAGATAATCCGAATAATCCGGACTGGGAGGTGTGGTCAATAAATCACGGAGATAGCGGATATACAAAGAGTTATCCCTACCGGGTAAAGCACCTTTCAGTTCACCGATCGTATCGGGCGTCAGTTCTTTGATCAGTCTGTTCATCTGTTTGTCATTTTTCCGTTTGGTCATGTATTGATTATAAACTCCTCCGATTAGCAACAACGACCGGATAAACAGTAATAATAAAAGAATAATATCCGGTATAAGCAGGCTGTTGGCCACCCAAAAAAGCACTTGTGAAATAGTTTCCATAGATTATAGTTTAATTTAAATATTATCGATTATTTACGAGAAGTCGTTTGGTGGGTACTTCGTTTCTGTAAAAGGACCCATTTCAATTTATTCCAACCCATACCCAACAAGAAAAAGATCAGAAACAAGCCAAAAGCAAAAGCCAATGCCTTCCAATTTGTCGGTTCTTTAACTGCCTGATAGGTAACATTTCCATTCACTGTAGTCAGCAAGCCGATGATACAAACAAAAAGACTAACGAGAAAATGTACTTCCAGCCGCAATTCTTTTTCAGGTAAAAGATACCTGAAAAAGTAACACAGCAGAGGAAGCATCACCACCACTCCTATAGCAAAAACATAGGACAGGATCGAAAAGGATATCCCCGGAAAACTAAAGATCAGCTCGGTCTGTAAATAAAACAGGACGGGAAAAATAAGCAAGGTCGGATACCATTTCAAAGACTTCACCCACCACTTTTCCTGTTGGCCGAACCATCCCCGCAATACAGCCACACAATACGCAAAACAAACGACAGCCTCGAGCGTAATGATCACTGCCATATTTTGCAAAGCCACTGTATTCTGAAGGTAGTCGGCCAGCTGGGTTTTGGATTGCAGGATAGCAACCGGATAAGTAGCGGTAATGAAAATACCACAGATCAATCCGAACAAAGCTGCCTGCCAGCCTTTCCAAAAACTAAGCTTCAACAGGCAATTGACCAGGATAAATAAGATAAGTATACTGATAACTAATTCCATATCGATATTTAATTCCCTTTTCTTTTTTTCTTCAAAACCAGCAACAGTATCACAAACAGAGCGAATACCCCACCAGCGATCCATACGCCGTTCAACGCATTTTTCTCTCCCCGTTCAGCCTGAGCTACCTCATCTTTTTTCAGGACCATTCCTTTTTTATCGGTAGCCACCTGAGCCGTTTTCATGGATTGAATCTGCTCTTTGTAAACAGTGGCACGTTCCGGCTGTACCCGGCTGGCGATATAATCCTGCAGTTTGGCATTCCCTCCGGCAAATCCGCTCCCGGCCGATCCGAACTCTTTCACCAGATCGGTATGCAAATTTGCCAGGGTACTGATCTGTTGTTCCGAAGCCTCCCACATCCCCTTCCGGGCAGTCTCGAGCATCACTGCTGTGATCTCCTGCAAAGCGGCCGGATTTTGTTGTTTGAAAAAATCTTCGGTTCCCAACTTGTAAGAATCCGTCACATAAACATCATAAATCTGATTCCACATAGCGTCGTCGATTACTTCAGGCTTGGTGACATTCCACCCGTAAGTGTTCGTTACCACTTCTGTAATCTGTGAAGCACTCGACGCCCCTCCTTTCATCACTTCTTTGATATATTCCGGATTGAAAATCGTCGAACGCGATTCCACTCCGATAGCCTCCTTCAAATCCTGCATTCTCACCCGGTTGCGATTCCGGTAATCGGCAAAATAAGCCTCGGGATCTTTACCGGTGACATTACGTACAGCCAAGTTCATGCCTCCCATAAACTCATATACATGATCCAGGCTCAATGCTCCCCAGGTATTGCTTTGCCGGGGTTGAACGACAACATCCGTATGGTGTAATACGGCCCGCAACAATCCGCTTTTCATTTCTCCCCATTCTTTCTCACTTCCGTAGACAGCCCCCATATTATTGATGTAGGTATCGGCTATTTCTTTTTCATCTTCCCATTTATCCCCACTGGTGATCATTCCCTGAATTCCGGTTCCGTACATGCCGTTCACACCACCGAACACTCGTTTTGCAGACATTTCGCGGGCTTCTTTAGGCGAAACTCCCTGTTCCACCAGTAACCGTTCCGTCTCTACCGTGCTTTCCGCCACCCGATTGTCGTATTTATCATTTGCAGAAGCGGCCGCCATTTCCACAGCTCTCGAGATCAACGCAAGCCGTGAAGCCGCTAAATCCCGGAATTGGCCGGAGGTCTGAACCACCACGTCGATACGGGGACGTCCCAAAGTTTCCGAAGGAATCAAACGCAGGTCCGACACCCGTCCATAAGCATCACGCACCGGCTCTACACCCAACATATAAAGCACTTGTGCTATAGTCGCTCCTTCACTTTCGATAAATTCACTGCTCCAGAAAGTATAACTCACTTTACGAGGATAATCACCGTGAGTCTTCCGGTATTGAGCAAGCGTATTTTCGACCAATTCTTTTCCTTTCGTCCAAGCCTGTTCCGATGGAGTGGCCTCGGCATTGACAGCATATAAATTACGACCGGTAGGTACTGCCTGCGGATTAGCGACTGCATCTCCTCCCGAAGTGGGAGCGATATATCCACCCGACAAAGCATTCAATACCGACTGCATTTCCTGCTCCGGACTATTTTCCAAAGCCAGCTTATAATTCACAATATTCGTAATCGTACGTTCCACTTCGGTGATCGCCCGGGCTTCCGCTTTCTGTTCATTGGTATACTGCACTACCGGTTTCGCCTTACCTTTCCCCATCATCCCCCTTTTCGGAGGAGTAAGAATCGTATGTGCTTCTTTCAATTTTTCAGGAGTGATCCCCGCGATCTGACAAACCAGTGCCTCATCGGCTTTTTTACCGTCCAGTACCTGACTGACCAACCGTTTGGCCGGATCCAGATATCGCTGAGTAAAAAACACCTTACTATTCAATTGTTTATCAGACACTTTTCCATTTTGTTTATCCAAAGCTGCCAAGCTATAAGCTATCGGATCTGTGCTCATCGCCAAAACCGATGAACGAATTTTTTCCGGGGAATAAGGAATACCGGTCGTATAAAGCTGTCCGGTCATTTTTTCATTGGCAATCTCCTCGGCAAAATTCTCGATACGCTCGATCTCCTCGGTCGAATAGGGACGGTCCAACAGGCTATCCAAACGCAGTTCCCGGTGTAATCCCATTTCCACCGCAATTTTCTTTACAGCCAAAGAGGCCTGTAATTGCCCGGATTCATCTGTTTTGTAATAAGTCTGAATCTCATTTTCCAGTTTCTTATACTGTCCCCGGGTCTTACTTTCCATAAAAGGCGGAGTCAGGTAAGAAATAGTCGTTGCATAAGAACGCCTTTTAGCCATCATACTCTCTCCCACATTTCCGATCGTATAATAATAAAAATGAGGGACAGTGCCTACCAGCCGGTCCGGCCAGTCGTAACTACTGAGTGCCACCTGTTTCTGAGGAGTAAATTCCAGACTACCGTGTGTCCCGAAATGGATCATCGCATCGGCACCGAAAGCATATCGGGCCCACAGATAAGCTCCGATATAGGTATGCGGCGGTGCGGTTTTAGCGCCGTGAACAATAGCAAAAGCATCATCCCCGACAGCCGCCATCGGCTGAGGCAATAAGACCACATTGCCCAGATCTATCCGAGCCACCGCCAGATAGGACTTTCCATTTTCTACCGTACTCATATAGTTTCCCGGAGCTTCTCCGTATATCTTCACCACATCTGCATAGAGCCCTTGCGGAAGAGCTTGTTTCACCCATGATTCATATTCCGACTTTTCCACCAGAGCGGGATGACCGTTCTTCATAAAATCGTCGAAAGCACCTTCTGCATAAGTACTCAGTACAGCCCCTTGTGTCATCAGCAACTTTTCGAATTCATTCTCGGTAGCCGGAAGGTTTTCTACTTTATACCCTTCAGCTTTCAGTCTTTTGATCAGATTATAAAGCGAAGGTACCGTCTCCAAGCCCTGTGCCGTCAGCGAAGATTGTCCTGCTCCTTTGAAATAATAGATCGCCACCCTTTTATCGGCATTCGCTTTTTGTTTCAAGCGGATAAAGTGACTGACAATCCCGGTAAAATTCTTTAAGCGTTCGGGGATCGCTTTGAACAGATACACCCCGTCTTTATCCAATTCCTGGTCATTCACCACATAGGGATAGATCGCTCCATCCAACTCCGGCACAACGACACTTTGCGACATAAATCCGCCGAACATCCCCATCGGATCTTTTTCCCATTCCTCCCGGGTTTGCAGGATCGACAGAGGTGAAAAAAGAGGGATATTCCGTTCTTTCAGCCATTCTACAGCTGCATCGGCCTGCCCCATCACCATACGCCCATGGGCAAAATGAATCACCGCATCCGGCTGGATTTCTTTCAGGAAAGCCAACCGTTTCATATAAGAGGAAATCGGATACACATTCAGGCCGGCACGCTGAAATGAAACGATCAGACTGTCGATATTATCCCGGTTGCCACTGAAAGGATCGTTCAAGCCACCGACAATAGCCACTTTGGGTTGCCCTTCCCGATAGAAACCATGTCCTTTTATATAATTCTCATAATCCGTCACTGTAGAGAAAGAAAGATTTTCATCTAAGTGGAAAAGTACATCCGAAGCACTCTCCACCGCAGTGTCGGCCGGAGTGACGAAGAAAAGCTTCCGGTCGATCTGCCGGCGTATATACCGGGCCATATTCCGGTAATTCTTTTTATTTCCATTCCCGATGTAAGAGGTTATATCAGCCTTGGTGATACTATCCAGGTTACAAATATTATTTTCCGGATTCGTAGCTGCATAAATATAAACAGGAGTTCCTTTATCGGCAGCCTTTTGAAGTTGTTCCCGTTGTCCGGCTGTCATCCGTAATCCCATACCGAAACCCAATACAAAGTCATACCGGTCCAGGCGTCCCAATTCCTCCAGAGGGACTTCTTCATACTTTATAAACTGATCTTCATTCGATTTTATTAAGCTGGTCGTTTGAAAATTTTGAAAATTGACCAGTCCGATCCGGGTAGTAGAAGCCCATTTACTCCAAGCCATCCAGCCACACAACAACACCAGAAGAAGTATAACCGTTCCTATCCACTTTTTGTTTTTTGTCATCTTTTAAAATTTAAACTTTCAATTTCGCTTTTTCACACCATTTGGCCGGCAGTCCCGGGAAGTCCGGATCTGCCAGCCAAATCTGATCGCTCATGTCCTACATTATTTCAACAATGCATATTCTATTTCAGGCCGTCCGCGTTCGGTGCCATCGGTACCGGTCCCGAACTTCGTAAAACGGAGTTTATAATAGTTTCCATAACTATCTTTCAATACATAAAAACGATCTGTTTTCACGCCGGCATTCGTCACTCCCGGCATAGCAGGTGTACGCCAGGTAGTACCGATCACATTGGCTTTCTTTTCAAAATCGGCCTTCGAGGTTATATCCGTTACCTTAAAATTATCGTAGGTAGTCTGTTCATCCACCATGACCACGGCAGTCTCTACTCCTCCTACACTATTAGAAGTAACCACATCCTGTGAAAAAGAAGTCACAGGACCGGAAGCCATTTGTGAAACGGCAGCAGCATAGGCCCACATGATATCCCATTTTTTCCCTTCGGCCTGTGCATCCACTTTCTCACCGGATTCGAGTGAAAGCCCGACAAAATTATAGATCGGATTTTTCGCTATTTCCACGGTCTTCGGTGTCGTATCCCCTACTTTTCCATATTCTACCCGGTATCCTTCGCCATTACGGGTTACTTTCACTTTATACCAAAGACTTCTATTTTCTGTCCCGTCGGTATTGGTCTTGTTATCGGCAGAAGCGACAAAAAAGACTTTATTTTCAGCTGCATTTTCTGCAATCATCCCGAAAGCTGTTTTAGTCAAATCGCCTTCCACATCATCTATCCAGTCGGCGGAAAAATCTTCAGACATCGCTCCGGCCGCAATATTAGGAGCTTTTTGAGCATCTTCGAGTGTCACAGCTGCAAAGTCAGTTTTCTCCGATGCCACAGCTACCGTAGCATAAGACGAATTTAAAATAACCCTGAATTCATCCCCGCAATAAAATCCCAGATTCCAGCTTTTTCTTTTAATTTGTATCTGACTGTTATTGCTCAGATCGACATATACCATATTGGCATATTTTTCGGCCCCGTCATTTCCTTCCAATGTCAATTTTCCTCCGGTAGAAACAATCGGACTAAAGGACAAGTTCATTTCCTGAAGTGTACCGATTTTATAGCCCTCACTCAGCGACAGGGACAGAATCCGAAACTTCACGTTGCCCTCCGGAGATTTACCGTCGGCTTTAGCTACTGTAAACGAGCCGCTAGCCTGCCCCGCAGGGATATTCACCACCACCTGGCCGTTAGTCAGAGCCGGGGTAACGGTAATATCCGACTCGGATACCTCCGTAGAAATCATCTGTACGGTAACATCCAAACTCTCCTTGGTTGCCCGGCTAAGCTTTATCCCCAGGTCTATACCGGTACCATCCATACCGGCATCCGATACGGCAAACTCTACGGAGATATCCTGCATTTTCAAACCATCGTCGTCATCACTACAGGAATAACATCCTAAAAATGCGACACAAGCTAAAAGATAAATTACTTTTTTCATGTTTTATTTTATTTGATTTATACTGATACTAATTGAATTTTCCGTTCAATAAGAAACTCAACCCCACCGACCAACTTCGTCCGCAGCCTAAATAGCTGACAGAAGGCGTATCGTTAGGAGATTCGGCAATTGTCTCGAGTGAAGTCAGATTAAAAAGGTTTTTAACTCCTGCATTCAGATGGAGAAATGAAGTCAGTTTTTGAGTAACTGTAAGGTCACCGGTATGATAGCTTTTCATTCCCCTCAGGTAGATTTCACTTTCTTTCTTATTATCGGCTGTCGTATATTCATGATAATAATACTCTTTTCTTTCGCCAGTGTATTTATAGAACAAGCTGATATCCGTACCGGTCTTTTCAATGTGATAACTGATGCTGGTACTCACTTCGGGAGAATACCGGAATCGGGGCATACTTTTATCCCCGGTAGCATACCGGTTGTAGCGCCCGATCAACGACACATTCAGATTTGCCCGAAGTCCTCCCCAGCTCAACGAATTCTCCAAAGATCCGCCTACCGTTTTGTAACGGTCGATATTATAATAGGTATTATAATTCGGAATATCGACATTCTGAGCCAGACTGATCTTATCCCTGAAATCATTATAAAATCCGCTCAAAGTGGTTGTCAGATGTATTTTCTCGCTATGCAATACCCGGTAGGCAACAGACCCCGTAATATTGTGGGAATATTCGGCCTTCAAATCCGGATTCCCGTCTATATCATGATTATCATTGTGGAAAGAGAAATAGAGTTCCTGCAAAGTCGGAGAACGGAATCCATAGGCATAGGACAACCGTAAATCCATATGTTTGGTCAACTTGAATTTGGTCAATACCGAGGGGATAGCTATCGGAGCATCGTAATCGGCAACGATAAAGGTTCGTACTCCGGGCCGTAAACTCAGCCATTCCCAGGGTTTATATTCGGCCGAGAGAAAAAAAGCCAGGTCCGAAACTTTCGGTGTACCGTCGATACGTCCGCCTTCACCTTGCGTCCACTGATATTCTACTCCCGGCTGTACACTGAATTCAGGTGCAATATTCCACGCAACCGTAGCCCGGGCTATCCAGGCTTTGTATTGGGTAATGTCCTGACTCGCTTCGGCAGAAGAAAGCCATTTCTCTCCGGTCGACAAATCACTCTCCGTCGTCCGGGTACGCCGTTTATAATCCTGATAAGAAAGAGCTGCATGGACATCCAGACGGTTATCCAGCTTCCAATCCGACTGTAACTGATGGGTATACCTTTTGGTCAGAAAATCTTTATCGGAAACTTTTTCCGGCTGAAGTTCACTCCCATTATTGGGACCGAAAATCTTCTCATCGAGGAAATCCAACCGATACCATACATTCATATTCCGGTTCTGAAATCCGAACATCCCATTCATCAAAGCCTGATCTTTCGGATGCCAGCGTTTCTCCCGGCCGGTCAAATCTCCCTGCCAGCCTCCATGATTATTGCGGGTATATCCCCCATTGACAAAAAGTCCGCTTTTGTGGTTAAATCCCAGATCTATACTCTCATTGTGAAGTCCCTTATCTTTAAAAAAATCATACTCTTTCCCCATAGATTCCTCTTGTACCCGGGCTCCCACTCTCCAGGTATTCTCTTCCGAATACCCATCCCCCTTTTTAGTGATGATATTGATTACCCCTGCCAAAGCATCGGTACCGTAAACCACCGACATCGGTCCCTCGACAATCTCTACCCGTTCGATACTATTCACATCTAACTGGCTCAGACTTTGTTTCGTCGCTCCCCGGTCGATCAATGGAATACCATCCAGCAATATTTTGACATTGTTTCCACTCATCCCCATCAATTCGAAATCCGTTTCACCCAAAGCCATATCGTTGGATAACCGGATTCCGATCTCTGTATTCAGCAAAGACTGTACACTGGTCGGCACTTTCTGACGGATCTGTTCGCTATTGACTGTCCGTACTTTGTATAAAGAATTACGCATCGATTGAGGAGAAAACTGTCCCGTAACCACTACCTGTTCGAGCTGATTGATATTCTCCCGGATTTCGATATCCGCGAAATGATTCTCTTTTCCCTCTTCGATCGTAACGGGAAATTCCCGGCGATGTGCAGCTATGGATTGGACTATCATCGTATATTGTCCTGCCGGAGCCATAAATTCAAAATATCCTTTCCCATCCGAAGTACCTCCGTAAAACGTATTTTTCAATTGGATATTGATAAATTCAGCAGGAACACCATCGGTCGTTATAACATTTCCCGAAACTTTTACTTTTACACTTTTCTGCCCCCAAACACCGGATACAGAACAAATTAATAGGATTGTAATAAAGATATTTTTCAGCATCGCTTTTTAATTTATTGCGATTGCAAAATTATGGGAAGCAAGCTGGGAGGACAATCACCAAATATGGGTATTCTTCCTGTCCGGAATACCTAAGAATAAACAACGCATCACACACAACCAGCTAAAGACCGGTTTCCTTCCTCACTCCGAAAAATCCAAAAAAGAAAATAGCCGAGTTATGCCGGACGAAAGACATCGATTTATTCCCGGGAAGCACTTCTTTCTTCAGCAAAGAAAAAATAAACCCAGGTAGAATCAATACGCTATAATTTCATTTCTACAAGTTCATATTTCCGGTTACCCAGCCCGATAATCTCCGGCGTATTCAAGGGTATGAATGCCGTGACACGACTCCATTCGTTCTATCAAGTACACTTTACCGGGATCTCCGGACACATACACCCAATCGACACATGCCTGATCCAGGCCCCCGGAGCAAGTGAAGCCCAAATACCGATATCTCCCGTCTGAGGAGCAGCCGGATGTGCATCACAACCACAATCCACCGACAGGTTATTCGCAATGCTGATATACAAAATACGATCTCCGCAATAGTCGGCAATAGCTTTCGCAGCCTCGGCCATCGATTCCAGGAAATCATCCTGTACCGGAAGATTTCCTCACATCTCTGCCGGCTCTTTTGTTTTTACCGACTGTTTCGATTAAAAATTAATATTCATTCCGGCCATCACCGTAGCCTTAGGCATAGGAAATCCGTCGTTGATCTCATACCGTTGTGCCAGTAAGTTCTCTCCCCGGGCCCAGATATGAATCCACGACGCAGCCCGAAACTGTCCCTGCAAATTCCACATCACAAAATCTTCTTTCATATCTCTTCCCGTATTTCCTATTTTTACACCGGTATATAATCCGGCCACATACTGCACACCGGTCCCGGCAAACCAGCGGCCTTTGGAAAAAGTGGCTCCGGCATAAGCCTTGTGCCGGGGAGAAGCCAGTACAGGCTGTTCCATATGCAGATAACTGTAATTGGCATCTACCGACCAGACAGGAGAAAAACGATAAGCAAACTGCACTTCAGCTCCGGTATTTTCGATCTTTCCGGTATTGATATTCATCTGCCTGCCATCGACCGGCATTCTCATAATCAGATTTTCCCCATCGATATAAAAAACATTTACCCCATAAAAAAGCCGCCCCTTCATCGAACGCTGCGACCAGGCCAACTCATAATTCCACAGTCGCTCCGGTCTCAAATCGGGATTGGCCGGCCGAAACATATAAAGTTCCCGGATCGTCGGATAGCGGAAACCTTTCCCGGCCATCAGTTTTATCTCTGCATTCGCAGGCAAGTGGAACGACAATCCAGCCTGAGGAACCCATTCGGTCCCCACATGCGAATGATGGTCGATACGTACCCCCAAATCCAATGTCAACCAACGGTAAAGATGTTGGCGAAAATCTACATATCCGGCCATTTCGTCCTGCTTCTTATCGACTTGCGGTTGGCGTTCACCACCATTCACAGGTTGATTCCAGGACTCCCCGCCGAAATGAAAGAAATCGACTCCTGCTGTGAGACGGTTTCCTTTAAAGAGTTGTACACTCTGATACCACGACAGTCCCAGCATATCGTCCCGTGAATTAAAACGATAGTCCAGTGGTTCCCCTCCAACGGCATATCCATCGTTAATCCAATGCTTTCCCCAATTATAGAAGAAACTCAAAGCACCCGAAGTTTTTTCATAATTGTTTTCAAGTGCAAAAGAAGTCATACCTCTGGTGATCCGTTGATCATTATCTATCAATGGATCGGTAACCTTACCGGGGTTCGAAGCGTTGAAGTGGGTCAGGTTTACATCAGCCCGTACATTCCATGCCTGCGAAATCTCATATCCTAATTTCGCATAACCTCCTGCCTGCCCGAATTCCATATCCGGCCGATGTCCGTCGCTCCGGTTATACGAAGCGCTCACCACACTCGTAAAACGTCCGGTTTTCAGTCGGTTCGTTACTTCTGTCTGCAAGGTATTGTAAGAGCCATACCCCAGATTAAAATGGGTTTTCATGCCATCTTCCTGCATTTTACGGGTAACGATATTGATCACACCTCCCATTGCATTCGAACCGTACAATACCGATGCCGGCCCACGCAGGACCTCGACCCGTTCAGCTAAAAACGACTGATAAGCATCGGAAATCGGATGGGCGAAAAGCCCCATATATTGAGGATGTCCGTCGATCAACACCAACAGCCCGGTCGTCGGCACACCCTCCTGCGGAGCACCACCGACTCCACGCAAAGACATCTGCCCGGCAGCACCTCCCGACACCCCGTATCCCATCATCCCCCGAGAGGTAATAAAAAGCCCCGGCACCTGTTCGGTCAACAAGGGAAGCAAAGAAGATTCATTACTCTGCTCGATCTGCTGGCGCCCCACCACCGAAACCGTCATCGGCAAATGGCGAATGTCGGTCTCATTACGCGTACCTGTCACTACCACCTCATCGATCGTATACGACCTGCCTTGTGGCAGACTGTCTCTTGTCTCCTGGGCCCGGATAAATCCGCCCGGTAGCAGTAAAACTACTATAAATAAAATATCAACTACTTTCATTGTCAGATATTGGATCATTTTGAATATATTCCGTCACCACGAATCACTTTTCATTCGGTTACAAAAATAAAAAATAGGTTTCATCCGGTTTGTATCTATTTTACCTGATTTATGACCAATATTACATACCTCTTATTACTTACAACAGCTTATAATAATTCCTGAAATCCTTATCATCTTTGAAGAGGGATCACCACTCCAAAGATTTTCTTTGTTTCATTCGATAATAACACCAACCGAAAATATCTGCCAAAAACCATCCGATAGGAATAGACCACCAGATTCCCCATACACCTATACCCGGAATAGCAGCTAAGGTATAAGCCAGGGCCACCCGGACACCCAGGGATATAACGGTCAACACGACAGACATTCCGGGTTTCCTGACAGCACGATAGAAACCATATAATAAAAACAACCAACCAATGCCACAATAAAAAGCTCCTTCAATCCGTAAATATTCGACACCGATAGAAATAATTTCCGTTTCATGTGCCGGAATAAAGATAAGCATCAGTGGCCTGGCCAAAACAAAAACGAGTACAGAAATAATAAGGCAAAAAATAAGGGTAACCCTAACGGCGACCCGGATTCCTTTGCGGATACGTTCGTGTTTTCCAGCTCCGAAATTCTGAGCGATAAAAGTAGAGAAGGCATTTCCGAAATCCTGAACAGGCATATAAGCAAACGAATCGATTTTAACTGCCGCAGCAAAGCCAGCCATAACAGCCGTTCCAAAGCTATTGATCAGTCCCTGCACCATCAATATACCGAAATTCATGACAGATTGCTGGGCACAAGTCAGCGAAGAATAGGTTGCAATTTCTTTGACCGTAGCCCACTTTAGTTGCATATTCTGGCGGGAAACCCTGAAATCCGGAAACCGGTAAAGGCTATAGAAACAGAGTCCGATCCCCGATACCGCCTGAGCGATGACCGTAGCCAGTGCCGCTCCGCGGACTCCCCAACCGAAATACAGAATAAAAACCAAATCGAGCACAATGTTAAGAACAACAGCTACAGCCAGAAAGACCAAGGGCAGGACAGAATTCCCGACAGCCCGGAGTAAGGAAGCATAATAGTTATAGAGAAAGGTAAATCCGATTCCCCAAAAAATAATCCACAAATAATCCCGCATAAGGATATATACTTCAGCCGGGACCTGCAGTAACCGCAAAATAGGATCGATCCAGACAAAAACCGCAATATTCAGCAATAGCGTAATCACCCCGATCAATACCAGAGAGACAAAAATACTACGTTTCAAAGCTTCATGATCCCTGGCTCCGTACTGAAGCGAAAAAACAACCCCGCTTCCCATACATAAGCCCAGGAGGACCGAAGTCAGAAAAATCATCAACGTATAGGCCGACCCCACAGCAGCCAAAGCCTTGGCTCCCAAAAACCGACCGACGATCAATGTATCGGCGATATTATAGAACTGCTGTAACAAATTTCCCAATATCATCGGAACAGCAAACCACAACATCCCCCATGTAATATTTCCGGTCACCAGACTGTGTGTTTTATTTCTCCCTTCCATCTGTACCCTCTCTATCGATAAACGCCCATCCTGCATAATACACGACTAAATTCAGACCTGCAAAAGTAGGAGAAAAAAGGCAACTCCTGCCCTTAACTGATGTCGAAATTTCAAAAGATCGCGGCCCACAACAAAAAAAGTAAAGTATATCGAAATTTATTACAAAGGTTTAGGGGAGGTGTTTGTTCTGTTTCTCAAATATTTGCTAAATTTGCCGAACGGTATAGCTGTTTTTTAGTCAGGTGCATCGATAATATTGATCTGATTTGTTTTAAGTGGATTACAAAATGGAAACTTCCGAAAATATAAAAAGTTACTATCAGGATTACATCAGCATATATAAGGATGAGACCGATAGACTAAAACAATTCAAAACCTTTATCGATAAAACAGAATCGGATCAATTGTTCGACCGTAAAAATTTTGTCGGCCATATTACCGGCAGTGCGATTATTTTTGATTACAAAAATTCCAAAGTACTTTTAATCAAACACATCATACTTCAACGTTGGTTACAACCGGGAGGCCATATTGAAAAAACGGACGCTTCCATTCTGGATGGTGTTTACAGGGAAATCTTCGAAGAAACGAACATAGCCAAAGACGATTTGATGCTGATTTCTCCTATCTTCGGAAAAAAATTCCCCATCGACATCGACTCGCATCCCATCCCCGAGAATCCGGCCAAACACGAAAAACAACACTTTCATCACGACCTCCGCTATTTTTTTATTTACAAAGGAGAAAAGATCACGGAAGAAAGCGAAAACTTAAAGTGGAGTGATGTATCCAGTTTATCCAGCCAGGTCACCTTCCTGAAATTAGTAAAAAAAATATGGGACCTGCTCGATATCGATTTGAATACGAGATTATTTTATGAAAATATCATCTCAAAAGCCCGGACAACCGGCGAAAATTATATTGCTGTCGTCGTTTCCCATATCATCCCCGATGCCGTTCATTACTTAAGGGCCATCGATACGATCTTCCCTATTCAAACGATCGTCCCCAAGCCCAACTCGATCGACGAAAAGACTTACACGATCGTTCGGAAGGATTTTAAAATTTCGCATGTATGCCGGGAAGACATGGCTCAGGATACAGAAAACGAAGTGATCAGAATCCTGGAAAACACGAATGAAAAAATCCTGCTTTTCGATATTGGCGGATATTTCGCCCATATCCACGAGACCTGGCCTGTAACTATCCTCGAACGGATTGCTTTAATCATCGAAGATACCGAAAACGGCTATCAAAAGTATGAACATGTGATCGGAGACTCGGAGCGAAAGAAGCAGAACTACCCGTTTAAAGTCGTATCTGTAGCCAGAAGTCCTTTAAAAGAAAACGAAGACTTTCTAGTCGGTCAGTCCGTCTTTTTTTCGGCAGATGCCCTGATGAGAGAAGACGGGAAATTGATCCAATACCTGAAATGCGGAATTTTAGGTTATGGAAAAATCGGTCGGTCGATCGCCTCCCATCTCTTGCAGAGAGGAGTAAAACCCGCAGTTTACGATACCAATCCACTGAAAAGAGTATCGGCATTCAATGAACTTAACCGGATTCCGGACCGGGACTCCATAATAAAGGAATCGGACATTCTGTTTTCTGCCACAGGCAACAAATCCCTCAAAATCGAAGATTTCAGGGAATTGAAAAACGGATGTTATATCTTTTCCGTCACGTCTTCGGATGACGAACTGGAATTGGAATTTACCGGAGAATATGAAAAGCAAGAAGTAAGAAAACATATATTCAAATATTCGAATGAGAATATGAACTATTTTTTCCTGGTGAACGACGGGAATGCCGTTAATTTTATTTATAATGCCGTTATGGGAGATTTTATCCATTTGGTCAGGGCTGAAATGATATTGGCGATCAACGGACTGCCCGGTTATGCGCCCGGAAAAATTTCGACGGTCCCTACCGACATCAGAGAAAATATTGCGGAAAGCTGGTTAAAAGTATTCGAACCTTAAAATAAACAGAGATATAGTATAAATTAAATAGAACATATGATCATATCTGGATTAGAAATTAAGAACATGCTGAACAAGGAGATATTCATCGAGCCTTTCGACGACTCGAGATTAAATCCGAATAGTTATAACCTGAGATTACATAACGAATTGCTGGTATACGATTCGCATGTATTGGACATGAAAGTTAAAAATGAGACCAAGACCATCTCGATTCCTCCCGAGGGCCTGGTACTCGAGCCCGGAATCGTGTATCTCGGCAGAACCGTCGAATATACCAAAACCCTGAATCATGTCCCGATGCTCGAAGGCAGATCGTCGATCGGACGTCTGGGAATATATATACATGTCACCGCCGGTTTCGGAGATGTGGGTTTTTCGGGTTATTGGACTCTGGAAATATCTTGTATTCAACCGGTACGGATATATCCGAACGTCGAAATATGTCAAATATTTTATCATACGATTTTAGGAGATTGCTCCAAAATGTATAAAAGTAAATATCAAAATAACGAAGGCATTCAGGCAAGTAAAATGTATGAAGAATTTCAATAAACCATTCATACAAAATCATCGACGGACGATCCGACAATAAGAAAACTTTACAGTAGCGAATATGAAAAAAATAATAGCCCTGGTGGGCATGAGCGGTACAGGAAAAAGTGAAGCGACTAATTTTCTGAAAGATCAATTTAATTTCGATCTCTTTTACTTCGGCGGTATTGTTCTCAACGAAGTCAAAAAGAGGGGTCTAGAAATCAACAATGAAAACGAGAAAATGGTAAGAGAAGATTTAAGGCGCCAACATGGCAACGGCGTATTGGCCAAAATAGCTTCGGAAACCATCGCAAAAACCGATTCGACCATTCTTTTGGACGGCCTCTATAGCTTTACGGAATATAAAATATTGAAAGAGTTATATCCGGAAAACTTTATCGTAGTAGCTATCCATTCCGATAAAGCATTGAGATATGAAAGACTCGCCCAAAGGAAATTCAGGCCATTGACCAAAACCGAAGTCGACCGGCGCGATTATACCGAGATCGAGAATATCGAAAAAGGTGGTCCTATCGCTATAGCCGATTACCATATCCTGAATAACGGCGACGTTTCGATACTCAGACAAAATCTACTGGAATTAATGGACAAAATACTCACCGATGATAACAGCAGGTAAAGTATCTGAAACGCTGGTTTTAGATGGAATCAAATGGGGAATGGGAATTCTTTTAGTACTCTTGTACGGCTCTGTTCATTCCCAATTGGAACAGTATAATCCGATCATTATCTATACGTCGCTGATTCTGTATATACTGTTGTTTTTAGCAGACTTTATTCCTTCTTACCGGCATAAAGAAAAAACCGATATCCAGTTTAAATTATTCTTATATATAGGTTCTCTGTGCCTATTTTTCATTCTGGTTTTCTTGCTCAAAGCTCCCCAATATACAGCCAGTCATACACCCTTCATCATTTCATTCTGTTTTTTTATCACGGGAAGATTACTCCTCGAGTCCAACCTGAACAGAATGATACAAAGAGAAAAAAAATTAATTAAATCGCTGGGGTTTGCAGCGACAGGCATCCTGATTGAAAAACCAGGCGGAGACGCAGTGAATTTTATCATTATTTTAAATAAAAATTTGAGGCAGGGAAAAGGATTATGGGTTCCACCCGGAGGCCATTTCCTGCCTTATATTGATAACCCCGGGACAAAATTAAAAAATAAAATTTACGAGGAAATCGGGGTGGATTGTGAGGTTATATGTGAAGAAGGGCAAAAACCATCCGAAGTGCACGACACCATAACCAACGAAGTAGAGTGGCTCGTTCCACCTGCATTCCTATTGAAAGAATTTCTCCCGGACCAGTGCAAACAGCACCATTCCCATCATTTTGATTTAATCTATCTTTGCACTACCGATGGCAAAGTAAAAAATAAAACATGTAAGTATAAAAGCAGCGCTCTCGTCCGGATCCCGCTAAAAGAATGCCTGGACAGCTTCGAAGCGACAGAACGCGCATTGAATAAAAAGATTCGGGAAAAAGCTAATGAATTGGGATTGGAAACTTATTCCAGAAATGAAAATGTATCCAGAGATTTGATCTGGCGGCTCCATTTAGCTGCCAATAAATACCTGAGTAATCAGAAATAAAAGGGGACACCATCTACCCCCGCTTGCAGACTTACAAAAAGGGCTTTATTTTTATTATGGCTTATTTATCTCTTATACAAAACATTGACGCTTTTAATCGCTTTAGTACTCCGGTTATTTATAGTGGACTTTATCCGCTTCTCGGATTCTTTTATTAGCTGTTAGTAAAAATCTACATATCGTCTTGAAGTCATTCATACTTTCCTTAAATTCTGCTGACCTCATGAAAAGCAACTCAACGCCGAAAGCCCCCAAAAAATGGTCTTTCAAATTACTTCCAATGCAGAACAAGATGCTCAGGGTGGTAGTCTACCGATTGCCTTGGTATTACGATTTTGTAAACAACGAAGTATTACAACACCGGATTTAATAGCTTTGCCTGAACAATGGGACAAGGAGTTTGAATGGCATAACTTGAAAAGAGCAAATAGCTATCACGATACGATGAAATAATATCCGTCATGTTCGTGCATTAAAAACGGTTTTAAATATAGCTATTCAGGGTAATGTCGGTAATCTTGAAACCTATCTTTTTCAAACCGCTATGGAACAATGACCGGAAAGAAAATTTTCAGCTCGTAATCTTCTTTTTCCATTCAATACAAGCTTTCATTTTTATTCCTTATTTTTGTAATCAACTAAAAATATAGCAACATGAATAGTAAGTTGGTTGATTTATTAAGAGAAGTGGATTCATTGAAAGTGCGGTTATCTTCTTTGCGTCCTTTGCCAGTAGAGGCATTAAAGAAAATTCAGGATGCTTTAGATATCGAGTACACTTACGAGAGTAACCGTATAGAAGGAAACACGCTTACCCTACAGGAAACGGCACTTGTTGTCAACGAAGGAATCACTATCTCTGGTAAATCCATGCGTGAACACCTGGAGGCAATCAATCATGCAGAAGCTATTGACTATATAAAGGAGGTTGCTAAACAGGATATTGGAATAAGTCAAAGAACGATCAAGGAGATTCATGCACTTGTATTACACGGTATAGATAGGGAGAACGCCGGAAGTTATAGAACCGTACCCGTGATGATCTCGGGTTGTACTCACGTGCCGCCTCAACCTTATTTGTTGGAGAAACTAATGGAAGATTTCATGCTGGCATTTCAACGCATGGAAAAAGAAAATGTTCATCCAGTTATTATCGCCGCCTATTTACATAATGAACTGGTGAGGATACATCCATTTATAGATGGCAACGGGCGTACTTCTCGACTTCTGATGAACCTCTACCTGTTACAGAAAGGTTATACCATTGTTACCCTGAAAAGTGATAATGATATGAAGTTACGTTATTATAAAGCTTTGGAGTCTTCTCACACAGAACAACAACATGATGATTTTTACTTGTTGGTTACCGAAGCTGAAAAAGCATCTTTAGAGAGGTATATTTCTATTCTGAGATAAAAGTGATTTTATGAACCTATAAATGGTGAATCGGGATAGAAAGTTTAGAGATATTCGTGAGTTTAATTTCCTTGTGTGGTAAAGTTGGACATAAAATGTCGAATCAATATATTATCATAGACATAAATATCTGATATTCTGATATATTTAACTAGTTTATTCCTATAAAATTGCATGAGAAAGGAAAAACCTCCAATTCAGAATGGTTTGGTGTGGAACACTATCCCATTCTCCATGAAATGGATTTATTCAGGCATGTAAACATGGAGAGATTAAAAATGTTATATCCTGATATTTTTGGAAAGTCCCAAACCGAAACTTCTCAAGAAAAGACAGCACAACTAAATGATTAAAGCCAGTCGCTCTTTATAAACGTATATCTCGACAAAATTCTTCAAACAATTTCAGTTGCCTGTCAAAGAATGTTTCAATGTCATCAAGCGCATTAAGTATATCTTGCAAGTGTTCTTGGTAAAGTTATCCATATATCAACGCTTTGGTTCGCTCTATATTTTCTTTCAAGTAATGGTTACAGATAGCGTGTTCTTCCAGTAAATCAACTTCTCTCCCCAGAACATCTTCTAAAGCGTATTTCAAGTCAAAGAAATTGCTAAAATAATCTGTTACCTGTGCTTTGTCGAAATTAACTATAAAATCAACATCGTTTTCTTTATTAAAACGATTCGTGAGGATAGAACCAAACACAAATAATTTACTAACCTTGTACTTCTTGCACAAGGCAATGATTTTATCCATATTTGATTCAATCAGATTCATGTAGTCATTCTCTTTCTGCAAACCTTAGATTTGCAGCGTGTTTCTCTGAATCTAAGTTTTGTAAAACAAAAGTAATAAATTTGTGCTGATAATAAAAGTTTAACAACAGACAATGAAACCGGACGATTCTCAAAATTTGCAAATGGGTAAGACCCGTCTATCTTTTTTGCCCTATCCGGTCCGTTGGATTTGAGGACCTGAATTGCTATCAATCTTGGTTTAAATAAAGTATTTTTGATTTGTAACAAACCACTGAAATAGAGGCGTTCATGGCTAAAGTTGGTTTAAACCTCGGTTTAAACAGATGCCCCCAAACCACGAAAAACCACAAAATAAAAAAGGTAGCTACTTTCGTAACTACCTCATTCAGAGAGCGGAAAACGGGACTCAAACCCGCGACCCCCAGCTTGGAAGGCTAGTGCTCTATCGACTGAGCTATTTCCGCAAATGTATTGTTCCTCACACAAGCCGGACTCACTATGCTTTTTCGATCCGTAATGGGAGGCATAAACAAACCTTAAATTACGAAAGACATTGTCTTTCTTACTGATTAAAAAAGTTTTTACCTTACAAAATCAAACTTCTGACGATAAAAGCTTTTTTTAATCAACGACTGTCAGAAACAGTCGCAATTTAAAATCTGTGGGCAGTGATGGATTCGAACCACCGAAGGCTACGCCAGCTGAGTTACAGTCAGCCCCATTTGGCCACTCTGGTAACTGCCCTTGTTTTAAAGAACTCTCTTTTGTTTTGCGGGTACAAATATAGGACATTTTCTATTCGCTGCAAAATTTTAAACACAAAAATACAACGAATAATCTGTGAAAACTCTACTTATTCTCCCATATCATTGACCACCAAGCTAATATTTACTTATGGTGTTTATATACATGTTTATCCTAACTGTACGCTTATAAGTGTAAATATGTATATAACTGCCTTACTTATTATTTTCTTCACTTTTTGGCAACCACTCTGTCATTTCCAGGATTTACTTTTGAAACCGGATAAATGATTAAATAACTCTATTATGAAAAAAAGTAGTATTATCGGTGTGTTAATTCTCTGTTTTGCTTTTTGGGGTAAAGCTCAAGTCAGAAATGAAATTCATGTACCCGATCCGGAAGGATACCGGACATTGAAATGTGATTTCCATATACATACAGTATTTTCCGATGGTTTGGTCTGGCCGACGGTACGTGTCGACGAAGCTTACCGGGAGGGGTTGGATGCGATCGCCCTGACCGAACATCTGGAGTACCGTCCCCATCGCCAGGATATTATTGCTTCGCACAACCGATCCTATGAAATTGCAGAGAAAACAGCCCGGAATAACCAGGTAATTTTAATCAGAGGAAGCGAAATTACCCGCCCGATGGCTCCCGGACATTTCAATGCCATTTTTCTAAGCGACTGCGACGCCCTGGAACAAAAGGAATATATGGATTCGTTCAAAGCAGCACGCCGGCAAAATGCATTCATTTTCTGGAATCATCCGGGTTGGGACCGTCAACAACCCGATACGACCCTCTGGTGGAATGAACATACCCGTCTGTATGAAGAAGGATATATGCAGGGTATAGAAGTCGCTAATGGAAAAAAATACTCCCCGGAAGCACAACGCTGGTGTATGGAAAAGAAACTGACCATGATCGGCACATCGGATATCCATCAACCCATCCAGACAGATATCGATTTTGCACGGGGCCAACACCGTACGATGACCTTCGTATTTGTCCGGGAACGTTCGGCTGAAGGAATCCGTGAAGCTTTATTACATCGCAGGACTGCAGTATATATGGATGAGAAAGTTATCGCCGAAGAACAATGGCTGAAAGAGTTATTCGAAAAATCGATCGACATCGAGGATATAAAACGAAATGAAAAAAGCATCGTTATTACCCTGAAAAACAATTCCGATCTGACCTTCCATCTCAAAAAGACCCGGCATAATCCCGGTCTCGTTTATTTCAGGGAATATACCATCCAACCTCAGTGCCGCCATCGTATCGAAATCCGTTTAGAAAACAATATCCAGGGAGGCGATATCAATTTTGAAATCACTAACTTATATGCTGCTCCCAACAAAGGACTGACTTATAGCTACAAAGTGTAAGCGGCCTTTTCCCCTTCTGACCAACGCATTTCCGATGCAGATCCACAAGACTCCGGTCCCAGACCGTCCGGACGATTCTCCCATCCGCATTGAAAATGCGTAAATCGGTTACCTTACTGCTACCGGCTAAAAATTAATTTCCAACTGGGTCGGAATCCCTTGTTCCGGATCATCGGGAGAAGAAACCGGATTAGATACGGTAAGTCCCATCAACCGGATACGGTAATGAGTCAGCTGCAAACCGGCTAACAACTGCTTGGCTAAAGGCAGAATTTCTTTCATTGTATACAATTCGTGTCCTACACTGATGCTACGGGTCTTCTGTGTAAAATCGTGGAATTTGATTTTCAGCGTCAACGTATGTCCTTTGAATCCGGCTTTCCCTAAACGCCGGATCAATTCATCGGCCACATGCCACAGCTCAATAATCAGTGCAGTATGGGTTGTCAGATCTTTTTCGAAAGTATTCTCACACCCAACCGATTTACGTATCCGGACCACCTCCACAGGACGAAGATCTACCCCATGCGAGAAATCGTAATACAACTGGCCGGCCTTCCCAAAATTCCGGTTAAGAAATTCCAACGAACAATTGCGGAGTTGTGCTCCGTTATGTATCCCCAGTGCATGCATTTTATGGGCAGTCACTTTACCGATCCCCCAAAATACTTCAATAGGCAAACGAGCGATAAAAGCAGCTGCTTTACGGGGATGGATAACAAAAAGACCGTCCGGTTTGCGATAATCCGAAGCAATCTTCGCCAGGAATTTATTATAAGAGACTCCGGCCGAAGCCACCAACCCCAATTTCTCGCGAATCTCTTTTTTAATAGCCCGGGCAATGTCTACGGCTAAAGGAATATTCTTTTTATTTTCGGTGACATCCAAAAAAGCTTCGTCCAAAGCTAAAGGTTCTATCAGGTCCGTGTATTCATGAAAGATCCGATGGATCTCTTCCGACACGGCTTTATAATGTTCCATACGTCCCCGTACAAAAATTAAATCAGGACACAATTTAAGAGCTTGCATAGAAGACATTGCCGAACGAATACCGAACTTACGGGCTTCATAACTGGCAGCAGCCACCACACCCCGCTCCTCCGGGCGTCCTACGGCCAAAGGTTTTCCCCGGTATTCGGGATGATCACGCTGCTCGACAGAAGCATAAAATGCATCCATATCGATGTGTATGATTTTCCTGTTTTCCATTTTCTTCATTCAAAAATAAAGTTTTTTCTTTACAAGAAAATCATTTTTACAAACTTTAGTCTTCGATGAACGCTAAATCATAGCCACTTCTATCAACAACACATAAGCCTCACTCCGTGCCTCCACCTGAAAATGGTCTGTCTCCGTGATACCCATACCATCACGTCGCGACAAATCAGTACCTTCGATACAGATTTCACCTTCGATGACAAAACAATAAACGCCTGTATTCTTCTGGTGCAGATGATACCCGATCTTTTTACCTTTCTCTAACTTTCCCAATGCAAACCAGGCATCCTGTAAAATACCGCCAGGAGCAGTGCCATCAGGAGCCACTATATAGCCAAAACGATTTTTCATGTCTACCTGGCGGATATCATAGCTTTTATAGACCGGCTTAGTATTGTTTACACGAGGAATAACCCAAATCTGTAAAAACTCCAGATTTTCAGTTTTACTATCGTTGAATTCACTATGATAAATCCCGCTACCTGTACTCATCACCTGAATATCCCCGGGACTAATCACCTCACTGTGCTCCAGACTATCTCCATGCCTCAGGTAACCTTTCAAAGGAATCGAGATCACCTCCATATTTTTGTGGGGATGGGTATCGAACCCCATTCCGGGGGTAACGGTATCGTCGTTCAGCACCCGTAAAGCCCCGAAATGAATCCGCTGTGGGTTATAATAGTCTGCAAAACTAAAAGTATGCCAGGTATTCAGCCAGCCGTAATCAGCATGTCCCCGTGTATTCGCCCTATCAATCACTGTCTTCATATGTTTTATTTTTATTATTTATAAAATCGTATATTGCTTATTAAACGTTCTGTAACAAAGTAAAGTTTCCAACGTTTAAAAAGTTACCGAATCGCTGAGTAACTTAAAAAGAACATATGCCCAAATCCCAAGCTTATATCGGTCATCTGATGATTCTGGCCACCACTTTCATTTATAGTTTCAACACCAATTTTATGAAAGTCATCATTCCCGAATGGATCGGTCCCAACGGGTTGGTGTTACTCCGTTGCTCTGCCAGCACCCTGGTTTTCTGGCTAATCGGCCTTTATTTCCCGACTTCTTCCGATCATCCGCACCCCCCAAAAAAAGAAATCGGGATGATGATACTGGGCGGTATACTCGGCTTAGGAGGTAACTTATTGTTTTATATCAATGGACTTTCACTGACCGGGCCTATCGATGCTTTTGTCATCCGCACCACCCAACCGATCATCGTCATTGCCCTGGCGGTTATTTTTCTGCATACCGTATTTACCAAATACAAAGCCTTCGGTATTCTACTCGGTATTGCAGGCGCCCTTTATGCCTCCATTATGCCCCACACCGGAAGCCTGGTGAAAGACTCGTTCGGAGGCGATGTCCTGGTTTTCTGCTCTTCGGTTTCTTACTCCTTCTTTCTGATCCTGATCAAACCTTATACCCAAAAATTCGATTCGGTCACCGTCATGAAATGGATGAGCTTATCTTCGATGATCATCAGCTTACCTTTCGGGCTGTCAGATCTGGTCAGATCACCTTTATTTTCCGCCCAGGCTCCCCTTCACATCTGGCTCGAAATTTGTTATATACTTTTCGTTGCCACCGTGATCGGCTATTTTTTAAGTGTTTACGCCCTAAACTACATCACCCCCTTCGTAGAAAGTGCTTATAAATACGTCCTGCCGGTCACCGGTGCTGCTGTTTCCATCCTGATGGGACTACAGAAATTTTCGTGGCACGATCCGATTGCTTTGGCCCTGATCGTGACCGGATTTATTCTGATCAATAAAAAAACAAATGAAATCCAAACCAACCATGTATCCATACACCATTCACCTACCGGACCTGAAGACAGAGAAAATCACCCTGGGTAATAAATGCCGGTTGAAAAACTTCTACCGGATCGGAGACGGGGTATATCGTTCGGACCAGCCGTCCGCAGCTTGCTTCCGGGAATTGGAAAAATTCGGTATGCGGGAAATACTGAATCTCCGTTGCTACCACACCGACACCAAAGAAGCACAGGGCACCTCGCTGATCCTGCATCACCTCCCCACCCGGGCCACATTGCTCAGGCTGGACGATCTGGTCACTGCCATGCAGATCATCCGCGACCGGAAAGGTCCCCTACTCTTTCATTGCTGGCATGGCAGCGACCGGACAGGAGCCGTAGCAGCCATGTACCGAATGGTTTTTCAGCATGTTCCCAAACAACATGCCATCGATGAAATGGTTGAAGGTATTTTCGGCTTTCACATGATATTCGATAACATCATCGACACCATCGACGAAGCAGATATCGAACATATCCGGCAAGAATTATTCTGATCTCACCGGAGCCCACCGATATATTCATACAACTCGCGGTAAAAAGGATGTCTGGTCAACGTCACCGCTTCGCCCAAAATCAGTAATTTCATCCGGGCCCGGGTAATGGCTACATTCATACGCCGCAGATCCCGCAAGAAACCGATCTGCCCTTTTTCGTTGGCCCTGACCAGACTGATCATAATCACATCCCGCTCTTGCCCTTGAAAACCATCAACCGTATGCACGGTGATCAGGCGACGGCAAGGACGAAAGAACGGCTCTTTTTTCAACAGATGCCTTAAATAGTGGACTTGTGCCCGATAAGGTGATATCACCCCGAAATCGATATGCTCCTCCAAAATACGCCGGATTCCGATCCGTTCCATATAATTTTTCAGTTCCCGGACTAACAATTCGGCTTCTCCGGTATTCAGACGTCCGGTTCCTTCTGCCACTGCTTTTTCCTGTAAATCCAGTTCTGAAGTATCGATCCAGCTGACAGGCGTATCGAAATCGAGGATACCCCGGTATTTCACTTCCGGTGCCGCTTCCAACTCATCATGATAAAACCAGCGGGAAGGGAAGCGCATAATATCTTCATGCATCCGGTATTGGATTTTCAACAAAGACACGGTCTCCGGTTTGTGCAGCACCACCTTCTCCAGCAAAGTACGGCCGAGCCCTCCCCGGGCAGCCTCTATACATTTGATCGTCGGCGGTAGCTGGCAATGATCGCCGGCCAGAATCACCCGGTCGGCCCGGGAGATCGCGATCCAACAAGCCGCTTCGATCGCCTGGGCAGCCTCATCGATAAACAAAGAAGAAAAGCGTTTACGCTCCAATACCCGGCTAGCCGCACCCACCAAGGTACAGGCGATAACCCTGGCTTCGGTAAACAACTCCGTATCGATACGTATCTCCAAGCCGGTCGCCCTTACCCGCAATTTAGTCAGCTGATTATGCAAACGCTCCCGGTCTTCACGCCCGCTTTTACGTAAACGGCCGGTCATCTCCCGTATAGTCTTTCTAATTTGCCACAATTCCGGATAGTCGCTATGTGCCTCGAAACGACGTTCGTAAGTAAAAGCGAGCATCTTATCGTTTACCCGGGTAGGATTTCCGATACGAAGCACGGGGATACCCCGATCGACCAGTTTTTCTGCAATCCAATCCACCGCCGTATTACTCTGGGCAGACACCATCACCTGATTTTCACGGTGAAGGGTTTCATAAACAGCCTCCACCAATGTCGTCGTCTTACCGGTTCCAGGAGGTCCGTGTACGACAGCCACCTCTTTTGCACACAACACCTGATTCACTGCCTTCTCCTGCGAAGCATTCAGCCAGGGGAAACGCACCGGACCGGTCTCCCGCCGAAGTGCAGGTGCTTTACCCAGTAATACCTCCCGCAAACGAGCCGTACGATTCCCCTTTGCCTCTGCCACCTCACGCAGGGCAGCGAACATCGTCTTATACGAAGTATCGTCAAAATACAACTGTACCCCCAACTCACCCGTAACGACTAATTCCGGCAATACCTGCGGTCCGGGAAGTACAACTACCATTTTATTATCCTGTACATAACTGATCACGGCAGAAAAGTTGAAATAACGGATCTGCCTATCAGCCGAAATCCTAAAAAAACAAACAGGACGTCCGTATTCAAAGCTATGTTCAGTCTCTTCCGTCTCTGTACGCGTTACTTCGACTGTCAGCTGGTTGAGTGAATTATACCGATCGGCCCCCAGCTTCACCGGAAACCAACACACTCCCTGCTGGATTCGCTTCGGAATACCGGCCTCACGGGTCTGCTGACGATACAACTCTTTTTCATATTCGTATTCTTTTTGCAGCATGGCCGATTGTTGTTGTAAATCCTGCATCGGAGAAAGTAATTTATCCATAGCGATTTAGTTAAACAGAGGATTGAAGATAGGCCTCCCACTCAGTAATCACTGGCAAAGGTAAAGGAATATTGCCGAATTAATTCAGTTTTTTTTAATATAAATTGTATCCCAAACCTAAAAATTAAATCGTATATTCGCACGTTCAAAAAAATGAGTGTGCAAATTATTAAATGGATCATATTATTATTTGTAACAGGTAACTGTTTGTCAGAGACCTGTAAAGCCAACGATGCCCCCAAGGTATGTCTTCCTGTCCAGTCTAATATCACGATTATTAATCAAGCGGATAATATGCTGGACTCACTCGTATCTTTCCTGCATTTCAATGCAGGTGACCTCACGGAAGAAACCACACACAAAACGCTGGATAAAAAAGTTTTCATCAGGTTATTTATTCAGTCCAGGCATAATAAAATACAATCACCGGCAGAAGATCCCTTGAATAAATTCATTCCCCGGCAAGCAGTTTTCACCGGGCCGGATCACACCGACTACTACATCTATACGCTACAAAAAATTATTATTTAAATCGCCGATTCGTTCAAATAAAGAAGTATCGTCTGGAAACGGACGCCGATAGTTCAGTATTTTAGGTATTTTTTAAACATATTCTGTTATGAATTTGACCTTATTAATTGTCGTAATTCTTACGGCTATTGCTTTAGTGGGGATTGCCCTTGGCGTCGCCCGCATCGTATCTCCCCGTTCTTATAACCGGCAAAAGGGAGAAGCTTATGAATGCGGTATTCCAACCCGTGGCCGTTCGTGGATGCAGTTCAAAGCCGGTTATTATTTGTTTGCGATCCTGTTCCTGATGTTCGATGTAGAAGCGGTATTTTTATTTCCCTGGGCCGTCACCGTACAGGACGCAGGTATCGACGGATTGATCAACATTTTGTTTTTCATGGTTATCCTGATCCTCGGCTTAGCCTATGCCTGGAGAAAAGGGGCACTGGAATGGAAGTAAAAAAAGGTAAAAAGTAAAAGGCTAAAAGCAAAAGGCTGGAGATGAAGAGAAGGGGAAAGTCAGAACAAAAAATAACGGAAAAACGATGAAACAACCCAAGATAAAATCAATGAAATATGAGGACTTTAAAGATAATGAGTACCTCGAACAACTTAGGGCCAACGGCACCGACATCATTGTGGGATGCCTGGACGATCTCATCAACTGGGGGCGTTCGAATTCGGTATGGCCTCTTACTTTTGCCACCAGCTGCTGTGGTATTGAATTCATGGCAGTGGGTGCGGCACGTTATGATTTTGCCCGTTTCGGGTTTGAAGTCACCCGGGCCAGTCCCCGGCAAGCGGATGTAATCATCGTTGCCGGTACTATCGTTCACAAAATGGCTCCGGTATTACGGCGGTTGTACGATCAGATGGCCGAACCCAAATATGTCATCGCTATGGGGGGATGTGCCATATCGGGCGGACCGTTCAAGAAATCCTACCATGTCGTAAAAGGTGTAAATCAAATATTACCGGTAGATGTCTATGTTCCCGGTTGTCCTCCCCGTCCTGAATCGCTGCTTTACGGCATGATGCAGCTGCAACGGAAAATCAAAGTCGAGAAATTCCTCGGAGGAGCCAACAAACAGCAAGACCCCAGGGACAGTAATGACGAAGCTACCCCCCAATGTAATCCGAACAATTTATGAAAGAGAAGATATTAAGTATTGTACCGGAAGCTATCCTGGAAGAAAAACATGGAATATGGTTCGTTAGCGTTCCACGTACCTCTTTTCATGATCTGGCCCTTCGTTTGCGCAATGACGAGGATACTTCGTTCGATTTTCTGGTATGTATGACCGGTATGGACTGGGGCGAAACCCTGGGCGTCATGTACCATCTGAGATCCAGCAAATACGGTCACGACCTGGCCTTACGGGTTGAAACCGAAAACCGGGAGAATCCCGAATTGCCGAGTGTCTCGGACATTTGGGCTACAGCCAACCTCAACGAACGTGAAGTATTCGATTTTTATGGTATCCGGTTTATCAACCATCCCGACATGCGCCGGTTATTCCTGCGGAACGACTGGATCGGTTATCCGTTGCGTAAAGATTACGATGCGGACGAAAAGATCAACCCCATCCGTCTGGAAAGTGAAAGCAGCCCGGATGCAACCCCTACCCTGGAATTGACAAAAGAAGGGACGATCGAAGAAAGGGAAAACGTTATTTTCGAAGATGACGAATACGTCGTAAACATCGGCCCCCAACACCCTGCCACACATGGAGTGCTCCGTTTCCGGGTATCCCTGGAAGGAGAAATCGTAAAAAAAGTGGATGTCAACTGTGGATATATCCACCGGGGTATCGAAAAAATGTGTGAAACCCTCACCTATCCCCAGACTCTGGCACTGACCGACCGGCTGGATTACCTTTCGGCCCATATGAACCGTCACGCCTTGTGTATGTGTATCGAAGAGGCGATGGGGCTGGAAATCCCGGAACGGGCCAAATATATCCGGACGATTATGGACGAACTGACCCGTATCGCTTCCCATCTTCTGTTCTGGTCCACCTTCTGTATGGACCTGGGAGCCCTGACCGCTTTCTTCTATGGATTCCGCGACCGGGAAAAGATCCTGGACATGTTCGAAGAAACCTGTGGGGGCCGCTTGATTCAGAATTACAACTGCATCGGAGGAGTCATGGCCGACATCCATCCGAATCTGATCACAAGGATCAAAGATTTCATCCGATACCTGCCCCCTATGCTAAAAGAATATCATGGTGTTTTCACCGGTAATATTATCGCCCGGCAGCGGATGAAAGACATCGGTATTCTTTCTCTGGAAGATGCTATTTCCTATGGAGTAACCGGTCCTTCAGGACGTGCCTCAGGCTGGAAATGCGATATCCGTAAAATTCATCCTTACGGGGTATACGATAAAGTCGATTTCAAAGAAATCACTTACAACCATGGAGATACATTCAACCGCTACATGGTGCGTATGGATGAAATCGTCGAATCGCTTCACATCCTGGAGCAGCTGGTCGACAATATTCCGGAGGGAGATTTCGCCGTTAAGACCAAACCGATCATCAAACTTCCGGAAGGCCAATACTACAAGAGTGTCGAAGCCGCCCGGGGAGAATTCGGTGTATATATCGAAAGCCACGGAGATAAATTCCCGTACCGGGTGAAATTCCGTTCGCCGGGTCTTCCGCTGGTATCGGTAGTCGATCTGCTCGCCAGCAACAACAAAATTGCCGACCTGATCGCTATCGGCGGCTCACTGGACTATGTCGTTCCGGACATCGACCGATAAGAAATGAAAGATGATAGATGAAAGATAAATGAGAATAAGATATGTTTGATTTTAGAGTAGTAACACAATGGGTCGACGCCACCCTACACCAATATCTGCCCGCCTCGCTGGTCACCACCACTGAATTTGTCCTGGTCGGTGTCTGTTTATTGGTCGCTTATGCAGTCATGGCACTCGGCCTGATTTATGCAGAGCGGAAAGTCTGTGCTTTCTTCCAATGCCGTCTGGGTCCGAACCGGGTAGGTCCTTTCGGAATGATACAAACTGTCACCGATATGATCAAGATGCTGATCAAGGAGATCATCGAGATCAATCATGTAGACCGTTTTCTGTTCAACCTGGCTCCTTACATTGTCATCATAGCCTCTTTATTGGCTTTTAGCTGTATACCTTTTGCCAAAGGGCTGGAGATTATCGATTTCAATGTCGGGATATTTTTCCTGATCGCAGTATCCTCCATCGGTATTGTCGGTATTTTGCTGGCAGGTTGGGCCAGTAACAACAAATTCTCCCTGATCGGGGCCATGCGAAGCGGAGCCCAGATGATCAGCTACGAGCTATCGATCGGGTTATCGATCCTGACGATGGTAGTGCTTACCGGCAGCATGCAGCTCTCGACGATTGTCGAAAGCCAGGCAGACGGCTGGTTTATCTTTAAAGGCCATCTCCCGGCTTTAATCGCTTTCATCGTCTATCTGATCGCAGGTACGGCAGAAACCAACCGCGGTCCCTTCGACTTACCCGAAGCCGAATCGGAACTGACAGCAGGTTACCATACCGAATATTCGGGCATGCACTTCGGTTTCTTCTACGTGGCCGAATTCGTCAATATGTTTATTGTGGCAGCCGTAGCGACTACCTTATTCTGGGGCGGCTGGATGCCTTTACATATACCGGGTTGGGAAAATTTCAACACCGTGATGGACTACATCCCTTCGATCTTTTGGTTTCTGGGAAAAAGTGCCGTTATGGTATTTATCATCATGTGGTTTAAATGGACATTCCCCCGCCTGCGTATCGACCAGTTGCTGACACTGGAATGGAAATACCTGTTGCCCATTAATTTGTGTAACCTGTTCCTGATGGTCTTTGTGGTGGTATTCAAATTACATTTTTAGCAAGATTTATGAGAAGTACACAAGAATATTTCAGTTCATTTTTCAATGGTTTAGGTTCATTACTGAAAGGAATGAGCATTACCCTCCGGGAATTTTTCACCCCCAAGACTACTGAAAAATATCCGGAGAACCGGGCTACCCTGAAAATGTTCGACCGTTTCCGGGGTGAGCTGACGATGCCCCACAACGAACGCAACGAACACCATTGCGTCGCCTGTGGTATCTGTGAAATGAATTGTCCGAACGATACCATCCGTGTCGAATCGGAAATGGTAACTACCGAAGACGGAAAAAAGAAAAAGGTACTGGTGCGGTATCTGTATGACCACGGTAGCTGTCTGTATTGCCAGCTATGTGTGCGGAGCTGTCCCCATCAGGCCATTACTTTTATCCCGACCTACGAACACGCCGTTTTTACCCGTGAGAAACTGGTACTCCAACTAAACCACGAAGGTTCCAGGTTGGAAACCAAAAATGAAGCCTGACCGGCAAAAGATTGAATTAAGTATATTATAAAAGAAATCTTATGAATATAACTCTCCCCCAAGCGGTCTTTTTATTTTTGGCAGCAGTGATCGTCGTCTGCTCCATACTGACCGTCACCACGAAGCGGATATTGCGTTCGGCGACTTATCTGCTGTTCGTGTTATTTGCTACGGCAGGTATATATTTCGAGTTGAACTATTCCTTTTTGGGAGCTGTACAGCTGACTGTATATGCCGGAGGTATCATTGTATTATACGTATTCTCGATTCTTCTGACCAGTTCCGACAATAAGAAAGCCGACAAGATCAAAAACAGCAAATTTTTTGCCGGCATACTGGCTGCGGTAGGAGGTGCAGCCCTCTGTATCTTCATCACACTTACCCACTCGTTCCCGGTATCGCATTTCGTACCCGGTGAGATCAACCAGAAAGTGATCGGAACCGCTTTGATGGGGACGGAGAAATACCAGTATCTGTTACCTTTCGAGGTAATCAGTGTTTTGTTGTTGGCTTGTATTATCGGGGGTATCCTGATCGCCCGGAAACGTTAAACATGAAAATTGAATAGTATGGAAATAACGATGGAATATTATCTGGTGATCAGCACGATCATGTTTTTCGCCGGAATCTACGGATTTATGACCCGCAGGAATATGTTAGCGGTATTGATTTCTATTGAATTGATTCTGAATTCTGTAGATATCAATTTTGTGGCTTTCAACCGTTTTTTATTCCCGGACCAACTGGAAGGTTTTTTCTTCACCCTGTTCGCTATCGGAATATCGGCCTGTGAAACAGCAGTGGCCATAGCAATCATTATCAATATATACCGGAACATCCGGAATATTCAGGTGAAGAATTTAAATAAATTGAAAGACTAAACTTCAGATTATGGAATATACAATATCGATCCTCCTGCTTCCGATGCTCACTTTCCTGGTGCTCGGATTATTCGGGATGAAACTCCGTCCGAACACAGCCGGCTATATCGGCAGCCTCTCTCTGGCTGTCACAACAGGCTTGGCCTATATCACTGCAGGACTTTATTTTTCAGCTCCCCGGGTAGACGGAGTATTTGCCCGGATAATGCCTGTCGATTTCGAATGGCTGCGTTTCACAGAAGCCCTCCACATCGATCTGGGTATATTGCTGGATCCGATTTCTGTCATGATGCTGGTGGTCATCACAACAGTATCGCTGATGGTACATATTTATAGTATGGGCTATATGAAAGGCGAACGCGGTTTTCAGCGTTACTACGCTTTTCTATCCTTGTTCACCTTTTCTATGTTAGGTCTGGTAGTAGCTCCCAATATTTTCCAGATGTATATTTTCTGGGAGCTGGTGGGTGTTTCTTCCTACCTGCTGATCGGATTCTACTATACAAAACCCGAAGCCATCGCAGCTTCGAAAAAAGCGTTTATCGTCACCCGTTTTGCCGACCTGGGCTTTTTACTGGGCATTCTGTTGCTGTCGTATTTCACCAAGACATTCAGCTTCGAATTGTTGACTTCCGGTGATGCTTCCGTTTTTGCAGGAGCTGCAGGTGTCACTTTCATGGGAGCTTCCGTGATGAGCTGGGCCTTGGCTCTGATATTCATCGGTGGTGCCGGAAAATCGGCAATGTTCCCATTACACATCTGGTTACCGGACGCGATGGAAGGTCCTACCCCGGTATCGGCTCTGATTCATGCAGCAACGATGGTGGTTGCCGGCGTTTTTCTCGTGGCCCGTCTGTTCCCTGTATACGTCAGTGCAGCCCCGGATGTGTTGGTCGGCATCGGTTATGTGGGGGCTTTTACTTCGTTGTATGCAGCCGTAGTAGCCTGCGTACAAACCGATATCAAACGGGTACTGGCTTTTTCTACCATCTCTCAGATCGGTTTCATGATGGTTGCGCTCGGAGTCTCGGGTATGGGAGGCCATCAGGGACTCGGCTATATGGCTTCGATGTTCCACCTTTTCACACATGCCATGTTCAAAGCCCTGCTCTTCCTTTGCGCAGGAGCCATCATCCATACCATCGGCAGCAATGAAATGAGCCGCATGGGTGGTCTGCGTAAATATATGCCTTTTACGCATCTGACCTTCCTCGTCGCTTGTCTGGCCATATCGGGAATTCCTCCTTTTTCCGGATTTTTCAGTAAAGACGAGATTCTGACAGCCGTTTTCGATTTCAACCCGAATTTCGGTATCCTGATGAGTTTTATTGCCGGTCTGACAGCCTTTTACATGTTCCGGCTCTACTACAATATCTTCTGGGGCACTCCGTCACAGTACGCACATACTCCCCACGAAGCTCCCCGCTCGATGACCATTCCCCTGATGATCCTTGCCGCGATCACACTTTTTGCAGGTTTCATCCCGTTCGGGCATTTTGTGAGCAGCGACGGATTGGTTTACCACATCCACCTGGATTGGAGTGTCGCCATTCCCAGCATTATAATCGCTTTAATCGCCATCGGTATCGCCACTTTCTTTTACAAATCGAAGTGCGATATTCCCGACCGGCTGCAACATATGTATGCCCATTTCTATAAAGCAGCCTATCACCGTTTTTACATCGACGAGTTTTACCTGTTTATTACCAAACGAATCATTTTCAACGGTGTATCCCGCCCGATCGCCTGGTTCGACCGCCACATCATCGACGGTACCATGAACGGAATGGCCTATATTACCCAACGGGTGTCGTACGCTATCCGCGGATTACAGTCGGGACAAATCCAACAGTATGCTTTTGTTTTCCTGGTGGGCACTTTATTGCTTGTTTTATTAGTGGTGTTGATATAGGATCGTAAATTATAAAATTGAACATTATGAATTTCTTATCCTTATTCGTTCTGATCCCGGTTTTGATGTTAGGAGGTTTACTTTTGGCATCGGACATCAAACAAATTCGTGCAGTTTGTGCGACAGGAGCTTCCCTCTTGCTGCTTCTTGCCGTAGCACTGACAGTATTGTTTCTGGGAGAAAGGAACAGCGGAAATACGGCAGAAATGCTTTTCACCGCCAGCAGCGTGTGGTATGCCCCGTTTCATATTCATTATTCGGTGGGGGTCGACGGCATTTCGGTCGCTATGTTATTATTATCTTCCATTATCGTATTCACCGGCATATTCACTTCGTGGAAAATGGAACTCTTGCCCCGGGAATACTTTATGTGGTTTTGTCTGTTGAGTATCGGTGTCTTCGGTTTTTTCATATCCACCGACCTCTTCACCATGTTTATGTTTTATGAGATCGCCCTCATCCCGATGTACCTGTTGATCGGAGTTTGGGGCACCGGTAAAAAAGAATATGCAGCCATGAAGCTGACCCTGATGCTGATGGGTGGTTCGGCCCTGCTGCTCGTCGGGATATTGGGTATCTATTTCAATTCGGGAGCGACAAGCATGAACATTCTTGACATTGCGCGTCAGCATATTCCGGACGAATTGCAACGGTGGTTCTTCCCGCTTACCTTTATCGGTTTTGGTGTACTGGGAGCTCTCTTTCCTTTCCACACCTGGAGTCCCGACGGTCATGCTTCAGCGCCCACAGCGGTGTCGATGCTTCACGCCGGCGTGCTGATGAAACTGGGAGGCTACGGTTGTTTCCGGGTGGCCATTTGCCTTATGCCCGAAGCAGCTAAAGAGCTTTCGTGGATATTCATTATCCTGACGGGTATCAGTGTGGTTTACGGTGCTTATTCGGCTATCGTCCAAACCGACCTGAAATACATCAATGCGTATTCCTCGGTCAGCCATTGCGGTCTGGTATTATTCGCAATCCTGATGCTTAATCAAACGGCCATGACAGGAGCCATTATGCAGATGCTGAGCCATGGACTGATGACAGCATTGTTCTTCGCATTGATCGGTATGATTTACGGACGGACCCATACCCGGGATATCCGGGAAATGGGAGGCCTGATGAAGATTATCCCCTTCCTGGGGGCCTGCTATGTGATCGCCGGTTTGGCTTCATTAGGACTTCCCGGTCTAAGCGGTTTTGTAGCCGAGATGACTATTTTTGTCGGTTCCTTCCAGCATGCCGATGTATTCCACCGGGTGATGACTATCCTGGCCTGCACTTCGATTGTGATCACTGCCGTCTATATCCTGCGGGTTGTCGGTAAACTACTCTATGGCAAAGTAGTCGACGAACACCACCTGCAACTGACCGATGCCGTATGGTACGAACGTTTTTCGGCCATCGTCCTGATCCTCGCCATTGCAGGGATAGGGCTGGCTCCGTTGTGGATATCGGATATGATCCGGGAAAGTTTAAACGGATTGTGGCCGTTTTAAGATATCGTAAATCGTAAAATTATTAAATATGGGATATTCTAATTTTCTGTTCCTAAAAGAAGAGCTTTCACTGATCGCCGTCATGTTGATCCTGCTGGTATACGACTTGTTCGGCTCTCAGAAAAGCCTGAAATATTTTCATCCGGTAGCCTGTGTATTGTTTCTGGCCCATACACTGCTGAATCTTTTCCCTGCCGGGACGGCAGAGGCTTTCGGAGGGATGTATGTGTGCACCCCCATCGGTTCGATCGTAAAAACTATCCTGAACACAGGTACGCTTATTGTCCTGCTCCAGGCTTATAATTGGGTAAACAGCGAGTCGGTCCTGATCCGCCGGGGAGAATTTTACCTGATTCTGTTCTCCTCCTTGCTGGGTATGTATTTCATGATTTCTGCGGGCAATTTTCTGTTATTCTTCATCGGCCTGGAGACAGCCTCTATTCCGATGGCCGTGTTGTCTGCATTCGACAAATACAAACACCAGTCGGCAGAAGCCGGGGCTAAATATATTCTCTCGGCCACTTTCGCTTCGGGATTGTCGCTTTACGGTATTTCCCTGATCTACGGGACGGTCGGTACACTTTATTTTGCCGACATACCGGCAGGAATTTCAGGGAATCCGCTCCAATATATGGCCTTCGGATTTTTTATCGTGGGATTGTTTTTTAAGATTTCACTGGTGCCTTTCCACCAATGGACACCCGACGTTTATGAAGGTGCACCGACTACGGTGACTTCTTATTTTTCGGTAATTTCCAAAGGGTCGGCAGCTTTCGTACTGATGACTCTATTATTTAAAGTATTCGGTAATCTGGTGACAGAATGGCAGGCAATCCTGTATGTAATCATTATCGCCACCATCACCGTAGCCAACCTGTTTGCCATCCGCCAGCAGAATTTGAAGCGTTTTCTGGCTTATTCTTCGGTTTCACAAGCCGGATATATTATGCTGGGAGTGATCAGCGGGAGCGCTATCGGGATGACGTCACTGGTATATTATATTCTGGTGTATATGATCTCCAATCTGGCTGCTTTCGGGGTAATCGCCATCATCGAAAACCGGACAGGCAAGATCACGATCGACGACTACAACGGTCTGTATTCCACGAATCCGAAGTTAAGTATCGTCATGATGCTGGCTTTATTCTCTTTAGCAGGGATTCCTCCGTTTGCCGGTTTTTTCAGTAAATTTTTCATCTTTGCCGCCGCAGCCGAACAGGGATTTTATGTATTGGTATTCATCGCCCTGCTGAATACGATCATTTCCCTCTATTACTATCTGCTGGTTGTCAAAGCCATGTTTATCAACAAAACCGAAGAGGCTATCGCCCCTGTCCGTTCCGATATCTATACCCGTCTCAGCCTGATTGTCTGCACGGCAGGTATTCTGATATTAGGCCTGCTCAGCACAGTTTACGAACACATCGGTATGTTCAGCTTCGGCATAACGTTTTAGCTTATAAAGTCTTCGATCCTGCGGGCGCCTTGTCCGCGGGACTTACACAGTCCCCGGCGGCCAACATAGGGCCATAAACAAAGCACCCTCAGGATCCTTTATCATAGAATCATTCTGTCACTTATTCGTTACAATTATTTAATTCCCCCTCATTTTTGATCTTTCTGACAAAAAACATACTTTTGGAGTCGAATCGGAAAGAAAATAGTATGGAGATTAAAATTGCATTTTCAGGGATCGGCGGTGTCGGGGGTTACTATGGGGGCAAACTGGCTCATTTTTACCAGCAATCAGAAAACATTAAAATTTACTTTATTTCGAGGGGGGAAAATCTGGAAGTCATTTCACGCGAAGGACTGAAAATTCAGACTCTGCACGAGGAAATCATCGCCCATCCGACCCTTGCGACTCATTCTCCGAAGGACATCGGCCCGGTCGACTATCTGTTCTGTACCACCAAAAGCTATGATTTAGCCGGAAATCTTGAAGAAATACGTCCTCTTATCGGGCCGTCGACCGTTATTATTCCTTTATTAAACGGAGCGAATATTACGGAAGAAATCCGGTGGCTAGTCCCGGGACACCAGGTTTGGTACGGTTGTGTGTATATCGGAGCCCGGCTTTCGGCTCCGGGAACAGTCAGTAAATTTACAGAGCAGGACCGGCTTTGGTTCGGTGATCCGGAAGGCGACCGTCTGCGTCAGGCCGAATTGCTGCAATTGATGAGCCGGGCAGGTATCTCAGCTTTAAATCCCGCAGACATACACGACCGGATCTGGAGAAAATTCTTTCTGATCTCTCTGAGTGCCACCCTCACTTCATACTATAATCAAAGCATAGGAGAAGTACTCGAATTTCATCGTTCCGGTTATGAAAAGCTGGGCGAAGAACTTTATGCAGTAGCACAGGCCCAGGGGATACATCTACCTCAAGATATGATCCGGCAAGTCATTGCCGACCAGGAGAAAATGCCTTATGACGCCACCACTTCGATGCATACGGATTTCAGGAAGCACAAACCGACAGAATTAGAAACGCTGACCGGTTATGTGGTTGAAAGCGGTAAAGCCCTCCACCTTCCTGTACCTACTTATGAAATGATGTATAAAGAATTGAAAACAAGATGAATAAAAAACTGGTTATATTCGATTTAGACGGGACGCTACTGAATACCATCGACGATCTTGCTGTAAGTGCCAACTATGCTCTCCGGCAACATGGCTATCCGGAACATGAATTGCCGGCTTACCGCTATTTTGTCGGAAACGGTATTACAAAATTGATCGAACGGGCTTTACCCGAAGCGGAACGCTGTGAACCGACTATCCTGCAGTTACGGGAAGAATTTGTAGGCTATTATCAGCGACACAAGACAGACCTGACCCGCCCTTATCCGGGTATCCCGGAATTATTGTCACACTTATCGGCCAAAGGTATACAGCTTGCTGTTGCTTCCAATAAATATCATCAGGGGACCGTCGAGCTGATCCGGCATTATTTCGGCACGGATCTTTTCAAGGTTGTACTGGGACAACGCGAGCACATACCTGCAAAACCCGATCCGGCAATTGTCTACGAGATCTTACACCTAACCGGAATAACTCCTGCGGACACATTGTATATCGGAGATTCGGGGGTAGATATGCAAACAGCCCGGCGCAGTGGCATCACTTCCATCGGCGTCAGCTGGGGCTTCCGTCCCCGTCAGGAACTGACAGAAAACGGAGCCTGTCATATTGTAGACCGTCCGGAAGAAATAATCCGTTATCTCTGATCTATCCGGTGATGATCTCCGCCCCGGTATCGGTGATCAGCACCGTATACTCCCATTGTGCAGAAGGCATGCCGTCGTCTGTCAATACCGTCCAGTCGTTATCGGCATCGATAAAAATTTTGCGGGATCCCATATTGATCATCGGTTCGATAGTAAATACCATTCCCGGTACCAGCAAAACACCGGTACCGCGGCGTCCGACATGGCTGACAAAAGGATCTTCATGAAATTTGAGTCCCACCCCATGCCCGCCGAATTCCCGTACGACAGAATACCCGTTGCCTTCAGCATGTTCTTGAACGGCAGCTCCGATATCCCCCAGGAAGCCCCAGGGACGGGCGGCTTGCAAACCGACTTCCAGGCATTCTCGGGCTACCTGCACCAAACGCTGCATTTCAGGACTTACTTTACCGATCATAAACATCCGCGAAGCGTCCGAAAAATAACCATCCAGAATCGTAGAAACATCTACATTGATAATATCCCCATTTCTCAATACAACGTCTTTGGAAGGAATACCGTGGCATACTTCGTCGTTCACCGAGGTACACACACTCTTCGGAAATCCCTCATAATTCAAGGGAGCAGGAATAGCTCCGTGAGCGATCGTAAAATTGTAGACTAATGTATCGATTTCTTCCGTCGTCATACCTTCATGGATATGGGCAGCCACCAAATCCAAAACCGCCGTATTGATAGCGGCACTGCGGCGAATCCCTTTTATCTGGGCCGCCGTTTTAATCATTTTACGGGTAGGGACCCGGTATCCCTTCGCTTTGTAAGCCTTGATTTTTTGTTCTATATCAGCCAAATACACAGACTCACTCTCGGATAATTTTTCTTTACTTTTAAAAAGTCTCATTTCTTTTTACCTTATCGGCAAGATCCTTCTATCCTGTCAGTTTTTTAGCCCGGAGCAAATTTGCTCCGGGCTTGCAAGATACACAATTATTAAACAAGTAAATAATTTTTATCTGATTTCCATGTTACTAAAAAAGATGGCTGTTATATACATATTTACACTTATATGAAACATTACCCCCGTCCCTTTGTTTCAGCCTGCAATTAAGCTATCGTCTGCAGACCATGGGTTTTCTTCAGATACCAGCGTAATGTCAGAATAGCAGCTATAAAAGCCAATGTATCGGCTAGCGGCATACTTCCCCAAACTCCGTAAATATCCAAACCGGCCATATGGGGCAGCGTATAAAGCAAGGGAATTAAGAACAGTAACTGCCGGGCCAAAGACAAAAGAATAGAAATCTTTGCTTTCCCGATAGACTGGAAAAAATTAGTTATCACAATCTGTGCCCCTACCATCGGGAAAGACAAGATGGTGATACGCAGGCCGACTTCCGCTAATTTATTCAGTTCCGCATCGTCCGAAAACATCGCCACGATATGCCCGGGCAACAGCTCACTGCACACCCAACCTAATCCCATAATAGTCACAGCTATCCGGATCACTTTCTTCAACGTTTTCTGAACCCGTTCAAAATGCCTCGCACCGAAATTATATCCGACGACCGGTTGCATTCCTTGCGTCAATCCGATCACCACCATTACAAATAAAGTAGCCACCCGGTTGACAATGCCATAAGCACCGATGGCCAAATCTCCTCCATAAATCTTGAAGTTATGATTCAGAACGATCACTATCCCACTGGCACACACATTCAGGAGGAAGGGAGCCATTCCGATCGAGAAAATACTCATGATGACATGTTTTCTCAAGCGGTAAAACCCTCTTCGAAAATGGATGTAGCTGGAACTATGTAGAAAATGGTTCAACACCCATGCCAGCCCTCCCATCTGCGCCAGGATCGTAGCCGTCGCAGCTCCCCGGATTCCCCAATCGAGGTGGAAGATAAAAATCGGAGCCAGAATGATGTTTACTCCTACCGTCAGCAGGGACGATAACATCGCTTTTTTAGGATACCCCGTTGCACGCATCACATTGTTCAAACCGATAAATAAAAAAGAAACAGGATTTCCCAATAGCAACACCTGCATAAAATCGCGGGCATAGGGTAAGGTGGAAGTACTTGCTCCGAAAAAAATCAATATTTCATCCAGGAAATAATAGATGATTCCTCCGAAACATATCCCTGTCAGGATACATAATATCAAAACATTATGCAACACTTCGGTCGCCTTCAGATCATCCTTCTGTCCCAAGTAAATAGAACTGATCGCAGCGCCACCGACACCGATGAGTGTACTGAAAGCGATAATCAGATTCATCAGCGGAAAAGTCAGGGCCAGTCCCGAAATAGCCAGAGGTCCCACTCCATGTCCGATAAAAATACTGTCTACGATATTGTACACAGACGTAACGGTCATCGCAATGATGGCAGGTATCGAATATTGTATCAACAACTTGCCGATGGATTCCGTTTCAAGTACATGAGGATTTTTTGTCTGTGTCATAGAGCGTTATTTAGTCGGGGATTAAAATTTCAATTTTTTTTCTATTTCCCCGGTTACTTTATAATATTTCCAGGTTCCTGTGCGTCGTCCTTTCTTATATTTTCCTTCTCCGAAGAGATGGCCGGTAGAATAATAGAAACGGGCCTCACCGTGCCTCAGCCCCCTATTATACTCCAACTCGGTTTTCAAAGTTCCATCGGAAAAAAATTCTTTATAAGCCGTAATCTTACCATTATCGTATGTCACCTGTACAGCAACTACCCCATCCGGATAGAAAAAACGGGATTCTCCCTGCAGCTTACCTTCCCGGTAGAGCAACTGCGCGACAACCTGCCCCTGCCGATCGGTAATCTTCCAAATGCCTTCCGGGTCACCGTTACTTAGTTTGCCGGCATAGTCCAGTTGCTCAGTCCGATAAGCATAATCTCCCCGGGTACTCACGGCGATGCTATCGGGAATCACCACATGATAATACCCGGACTCGATCAAGTCGGCCTGTTTTTCGAGTGACCGACTGAGTTCGCGGATCTCGTAATCCCGGGCAGCATCGACATTGTGAATAGCCACCAAATGCGTTTCATACCCACTTCCAGCATTGGTCAAAGTGAAACCGATGGCCTCGAAACTCTGAAAAGCCCCCTTATTCTTTACAAATTCAGCACGATCTTCCGGTGGCAAAGAACGAAAGAGATATTCGTAGGTCTCGGGCGAACTGACATATCCGTATATATTACTCCGGTTACCCAATTCACTCATCAGATCATTGTATTTTTCGTCCTGAACGAGGGTATTCCCCAAGGAATAATCTTTTATCATAGCAGCCAGGGTAGACGACGAATTACTGAATACCACATAATCGCCGATAAAGGTATAGTAGGGCTTGTCGAACTTACTGAACCATTTCCCCAGAAACATATTGAAAAAACCTTTCAGGCTGAGATAACCGATTGTATGTCCGTTATAATCGATATTCCGGAAACGCACAGGGGTCTTCCGCCCGATTTGTTCAGCCAGATAAGCCAGCTGATCTTTAGCCAGATCGATATCTTTGGCCCGGATGGCCAGTATCAGGTTATCCAGCCGGTTTTCCTGATCGACTGCCGGTTTGACAATCGCTATTTCATTCCCCATCCACGAAGTGAATAATCCGGCCAGATCCAATCCCAGAAATTTATTCAAGCGGGTTACGGTCTTTTCATATCCCTGAAATTCTTTCAGGTTATTTACCTTATAATCTTCCAGCAATATATTCTCAAGCTCTTCGAACGAACTGTAACATACCGATACGTATGCCGCCACATGATTACCGATAATCTCTCTGACCGACGATTTATTACCCTCCACCAGATTTAAAGCACTCCATAGTGAAAAGTTATGCCTGCTGGGATAGGTTTTCCCCGAAAAGGCAAGCGCTTTATCCTGCAGTTGCAAAGCTAACGCTGTCGTCTCGAAAGCAGAAGAATCGGCATTGGTGGCAGCTTCACCCCAAAGCATCTTCATCCATTTTTCGAACCGGGTATGTTCGAGTTCCAGACGGATATCCCCGGTATTGCTTTGTTCCTGGAAAGCCGGATGTCGCCCGCAAGTCTTCCAGGCCCGGGTGACTAATTTTTCAGAAAAGGAGATAAACAACAGATTGGCTTTAATCGCATAATATAATTTCAGCTCCCCGATCCTGATCCCGGTAACGTCTCCCTTCCTGCTCATTTGTCCGTCGCCCAGCACCCCTCCCACCAAGCCGTCGAATGCCTGGATAACATTCAGTTTCCCAAGATCGCAGACATACAATAAGTCATAATCGGTTGCAGAAACCAAATGGCAGGACACCGCAAAAGGGCGGTCTGTCAGTAATTTTCTCAATCCGGGATATACCTCGCTCAACGAATCGGCCAGATTCAGATTGGCATGATATTCTTCGAAGTAAGGATATGCTTTCAGAGATGCCCAAATCCGATTCCGGTATAATTTGTCACGTATTCGATTAAAAGAAGGGGTCTCGACAATAAATACCGCATCTTCAGGAATCCCTTCCCTGACGCGATACATACCGGATTGACGGAAAACCAGATACCAAATTCCGCCTACCACCAAAAAGAGCAAGAGTACCCAAAACACCAGACGCCTTTTCATAAAATAACGAATAGATAGATTCAGACGAAAATACACAATTTTCTGCTATCTTTGCCGGTCCGATCTTTAAAAATACGCCTGGTTTTATATAAACAGAATCCATATGCGTTTTACAAATCGTCAAATCTTAAAAATTGCAGGTCCGATACTCGTCAGTGTCCTTATGGAACATCTGATCGGAATGACAGATACCGCTTTTTTGGGAAGAGTCGGAGAAGTAGAACTGGGAGCTTCAGCCCTGGCAGGAGTGTATTATCTGGCCATTTTCATGCTGGGTTTCGGTTTCAGTACAGGGGTACAGATTATGATCGGCCGGCGAAACGGAGAAGGAAATTATACGGCGATCGGCGAGCTGTTCAACCAGGGATTCGTATTCCAATTTCTTCTGGCTACTTTTATCTTTTTTGCTACCCGTTTCGGCTCTCCTTTGCTACTCCGGCATCTGATCGACTCGCCACAGGTATACGAAGCTACTTTAGAGTATATGAACCGGAGAATTTTCGGTTTGTTCTTTTCGTTTACGGCGTTGATGTTTCGTGCCTTTTATGTCGGAATTGCCGATACGCGGACACTAACCGCCAACTCCCTGGTGATGGTCGGTACGAATGTTGTGCTCAACTATATCCTGATATTCGGGAAACTGGGTTTTCCTGCTTTAGGAATTGCAGGGGCAGCGATTGCTTCCGTCCTTGCAGAAGTCACGTCGTTGCTCTTTTTTATCGTATACACCGGCTTGAAGATCGACCGGCAGAAATATCGTCTTTACCGTTTCCACCGCATAGAAATCCACTTACTCAAACGAATTTTGGGTATTTCGATCTGGACAATGGTGCAGGCATTTATTTCTATCAGCACCTGGTTTTTATTTTTTATCGCTGTCGAACACCTCGGAGAACGGCCTTTAGCCATTACCAATGTGTTAAGGAATATCTCCTCCCTTTTCTTTATTATCGTCAGTGCTTTCGCCACTACCGCCAGTTCATTGGTAAGTAACCTGATGGGGTCCGGAGATTCCGGCAGGGTAATGGATACGTTCAAAAAAGTGTCCCGGTTATGCTATGTTTTTATCCTCCCTCTGATATTCGTGATGGCCTTATTTCCCAACAGCGTTATGCGGATCTATACGGATAACTCCGCTCTTATCCAAAGCGCGGTACCGGCCTATTATGTGATGATCTTCGTCTATCTGGTCAGTGTACCGGCTAATATTTTATTCAATACCGTATCCGGAACAGGAAATACCCGGTCGGCACTTTTTATCGAACTGATCGCTTTGGTGGCCTATGTCCTGTCGGTGATCTATCTGGTGATCTACCTAAAAGCCGACGTCGCTATTTGCTGGACAACCGAATACATCTACCTGGTTTGTATGTTTTCATTAACCTATTGGTATATGAAAAAAGGAAACTGGAAAAACAAAAAAATCTGATCCGCTTTATCCGTTTTTAGTGTTTTCACTCTGCGCGGCGACGACAGAACATACTTTTAAAGACTTGCCATCCCACTTCTCCCATCCAACGGTAAAGAATCGGTTTTCCCAATTGCCAGGCCATATTGATCCATGGATTACCCGCAAAGCCCGGGCCACCCTGCTTTTCACCATTATTCCTCCGGTGTGGCATAAGGACGGCAGAAATTTCTGACCACATCAACCGTCCGGCATGAGAGCGGATATATTGCCAGTCAGCGGAAATTTTCTCCTCCGTTTCCTGACACAGCCGTCGGATCTCCCGCTTCTCCAGGATAACCTGGCCGAGAGGGGTTTTGGGATTGACCTTTGTCGTCTTCATCGTCATTCGCTTGCAAAGCTTCGATAACCATATTCATTATCCCGATCCGGATTCCATGTTTCATTCCCCAGACTATCAAAGTGAACAATAGGTAAAAACCTCCGACAATCAGAAAACCGAGCGCCGGACTATCCAATAATTCCCCCAGATAGCACCCTAAGGCGACAAACAGAAACAGAACCGTAAAAAAGGACAGTAATAACAAGATAAGGCTATGTGAGAGAACTGCAAGAACGATAGCAGTCCTCTCGATAGCCATTAATTTCAGTAGACGGAGTTTCAACCTGGCATAAGTTGAAATATCTTCCTTCAATTCAGTAAATATTTTCCCTGCAGTATTCTCCATCACCTCCCTGGTCAGTTAACCGACTTTTCAGAGTTCTTTACCCGATCTTTCAGGTTATTCACGTCTTTCCGGTAACTTTCGGCATATTGGGCTTGTTTTTGTTCATCAGCCTCAGCCCTGTTGTCCATCGTTTGCCGGAAATCATTTGCTTTCTGAGAAAGGTCGTCGGCGGTAGCACTAGCCTTATTACCGGCGGCCTCAGCCCATTCTTCGGCTTTATCCCCGGCTTTACCGGCCCACTGGCGTGCTTTATCGCCAGCCTCTTCGGACCATTCCCCGGCCTTACCGGCAAACTTCGAACCGGCATGTTCAGCTTTTGCTTTTACTTTTGAGAATACCGACCGGGCACCGTCTTTGATCCCATGTCCCACTTCCCGCAGCTCTTCCTCCAGTTTCTGGCGATGTTCACCTGTCATCAGGTAGCCGACAGCGGCTCCGACAAGTGCTCCAATCCCCAAACCTAACAATAGTTTTGAATTCTCGCTTTTCATAATCTTTTGTTTTTATCGTATTGTACATACTCAACGAAAGGAGAAAGCAAAAAGTTTGGTTTTTAAATAAACTTAAAGCAAATTTCAAGACAACAACTCTAAAACCTTTTCCGGCCGGCTAAAATCAGGAATGACAGCTGAAACTTTATCGCCAATGGCCTCTTCAGGATTCGTCGTCGCCAATCCGATCACCCGCATCCCGGCAACCGTACCCGCTTGTATTCCGGAAAAGGAGTCCTCGAAAACGACACATTCTCCGGGATCCACCTGCAAATCCCGGGCAGCCAGCAAATAGCACATCGGATCGGGTTTGCCGGACGTTATCCGATCGGCCGTTACAATCGTATCGAAAACCTTCTCTATGTCCATGAGCTTTAAAGCACGCTCTATTTTAATCCGATAAGAACTGGTTACCAGGCCCACCCGATATCCCTTTGTTTTAAGCATATGCAAAAACCGAACGGCTCCTTTTACTTCCGGAAAATCCATCGTCTCTTCGTATTCATCACAGGCCCGGGTAATCTTCCCGAGTTCTTCGGAAGAATAATCCGAAAAATAAAGTTCATAAATCCGTTGTAAAGTCGTCCCTTTTATTTTTGCCGGAAAATCCGGAATACCGATATGATATTTTTCCGCCACTTGTCTCCAGAAAATATCGTAGAGCGGCTCCGTATCCGCCACTACACCGTCGAAATCAAAGAATATCGTCGTTATGTCCATAGTTATAAAGTTGCTTGATTAATGGAAAGCAAAGTTATTATTTTATTCAAAACATCCCCCCAAAGTTTTTATCTCACTTCGGGAGGATGTGCAGGCAAATATTTTTCGATATCCTGATTTTTTAAGGAAAGAACGTTTGAATTGTTATCGATTAATCCTTGTATTCGAAACTGATGGTGGATACATCCTCTTCATCCGTACAGGTAATCGACTTTATGCCACCCCATTCTTCGTATGTATAGGTGAACGGTAAATTACCGTAGATTACATCCGAAGAGGTAGGAAGATTGGCAGAGGAGTTTCCGCAAAGCCCTAAAAGGTGCGGGAAAAAATCACTATTTTCCGTAATGGCCGTAAGGATAAATTTGTAAATACAAATAACGGGGTCTACGCCATTCGTGATATTCTTTTGTTCTCCGAATTTAAGTCCGCCTCCGTCGATGGCAACCAAGTTGTTATCGGTATATTTGTATTCTACCGGATACTCCTCCTTTTCTATTTCTCCATCTTCATTCTCTCCCTCATATACTCCGATCACAGAAGTAAGGTAGTTATCGGTATACTCCAATCTGAACGACGTGCCGTAAGCATCCACATAACTGGCTATTTTACCGTCTTTCAGGACATAAGTGAATGTTTCGGCTTCTTCTTCATCAGCGATAAGAATCTGTTCACCTTCCCGTTTTACATTGTAAATCATTTCTTGCGTTTCGCCCTCTGCTTCTACGGTATATCCGATTTTCTCAATTTGTCCGCCTTCTCCATAAGTCAGGGTATATTCTATCGTGCCCAAATAATCCGAAAAGATGACTTTGGTGAGCGTTTTCTCCACTTTGTTCACAATCACTTCCACCGTCCCCAATTCATACTCCTCATTGTTTTGGCGCACGATGACCTTCTAGTTACCGGCTTCTGCGTCGGCAGGCACGGTAAAGGTCACGCTTGTAGCCGTGAACGCTGCCCCTTCGATGTCTAAGGTTTTGGTAGCATCCGCACTGTTTTTGAGAATGAGTTTGGCAGCTGTGACAAAGTCTTTGCCGTTAACGGTGACTTCCTCACCGGCGGTGAAGGTTTCCGGCAGGGTTGCGGTCGGAGCAACGGGAGGCGTCGGTTCGTCGTCATTGTCCGAGCAGGCGGTGAAAGCACATGCGCTGCATACCATCAGCAGCATAATCCAAATGTTCTTCATAACTTTAAATTTTAAAAGGTTAATAAATTACCACATCGATACATTGTGCCGTGTCGAAAAATTTGCGGGCAAATGCCACAATGTCTTTCGCACGGATTTGGTCGATGATACCGTCGAAATAGCGGGGGTCATCGAGCTGGGTATGGGTGCGGTTGTAAAATTGCAGGTTTTCCGTCCAGTAGGCCACATTCTTTTCGGCAAACGCCTTTTGGTGTTCTTGTTTAAGCACCAACAGATAGTATTCGGCGTCATCTTCGGAGATACCTTCCTCTATGAACTGCCGGATTTGGTCGTGGACAATCTGGCGCATCCGGGGACCTTTGGCCTGCGAGCTTTCGAACTGCACGGCAAAGGTCTGGTCGTAGAACGGGTAATCCTCCGCTTCCGTGTGGAGTTGTACCCCGTAGGAACCACCCTCGTCCTCGCGGATGATTTGCCGGAAGAGGTTGTCGAAATGCTTCTGCAGGACGTGGAAACAGATTTTATCCGACGCCTTGGTTTTCAGGTGGTTTTTGTATTCGATACTGACCATGTACTTCTCTTCGGGCAATCCTAAACGGATGTCGCGTGTAGCGGATGCCGTGCTGGCATACCGGTGGTGCACCGGCGTCTCGCGGACGTTGCGCGCCGGCAGGGAAGCGATGTAAAGCTCCACTAACCTGCGGGCCTCTTCACGGGGGAGGTCACCGACGAGATAGAAAGCGAAATCGGCAGCGTTGCGGAAACGCTCGTCGTAAATTTCCACCATCCGGTCGTAATCCATCGCCGCATAGTAAGCCGTATCCGTTTTGCGGATGCGGGGCGACGGCAGGGTGTGCAGCTCTTGCATGACGGAGGCTATCGAGTCGTCGGTCGTCGGTTTGGCGTAGGTGCGCTGAATTTTGTTGGCACGCACATATTTGTCGAAATCCGGACGGCTGAACCGGGGATGTACAACGGTCAGGTGAAAAAACTGGAAAGCAATCTCCGCATCGTCGCGTGTACTGCTGCAACTGATACTTTCCGACCGTTCGCCGAGGTCGATATTGATGTCGATATTGTGTCCGCGCATGATAGCGTTGAGCAGCCGGGCGGGGTATTTGTACAGCCCGTATTGCAGGAACAGGGTATTCAACGCATCGGCCGAGGGCAGGTCTTCCGCCGGCAGCAGGGAGCGGCCTCCGGGACTTCCAGCTAAGAGATTGAAAGCACCGCTTTCATAATCGTTGTGTTTGTAGTAGACCTTGGCGCCGTTGCTCAGGGTCCATTCCTCCGCACCGGGACCTTTCAGCCTTTTGGTCTTGACAATGCGGCCGGCAACAGGAGTGAAATCCATCAGGGACGGCAGCGTATCGGCAACAGCCTGCACGTAAGGTGCCGGCGAGGATTGCCGGGCTTCGCGGAGCAGTCGTGTCAAGGTTTCGCTGTCCGGGAACGGATAATCCGGATTATTGCCCTGTACGGCATAAATGCGGTTGAGGTCTCCGGCATTCCAACGGTCGAGCCAGGCATGTACGGCGCGGCTGTCAATGGAATCGAGCAGGTGCCAGGCGGCGTCTAATTTCTCAGCCACTTCGGCCAGCGGATAACCGAGCAGAAAATGGTCCTGATAGACTTTCAGGTAGACACTGTTGGGCATACGACGGAGCATAGCCGCAGACTGTTTCAACCCGAGACGATAGTTGTCCGTCAACTCCTTTAGCTTCTGGTCCGTGATGGCGTAACGATGAATGCGTTCAAGCTGTTCCAGCACTTGCCGAACCGCTTCCTTTTCCATGCCGGGCAGAGGGGTAATGGCGATATTCTGCCCCTCGTAATGACGCACAACGTCGTGTACACCGGCCTGTGCACTAAGGAACAAGGCATCCTCTTCCTGAATAAAATCATTGAGGCGCTCGCCGACGATTTGATTGTAAAACTCCCGGCACAACTGGTCTTTCACCTGTTCGCCGAGTGTACGGAATTCCGGCTTGCGGAAACGTTTCATCAGTACGACGGCGTTCTGGGGAATATCTTCGTCGATAAGCCGGCAATACTGGGGCTCTTCGTTGTCCGGAATGGCATATGTCACCCGCGGTTTGGCATTCACGCGCTTCGGAATGCCGGCAAAGAGGCGTTTCACTCCGGCCTCCACGGCATCGGGGTCGATGTCGCCGAGGACAATGACCGCCTGCTGGTCGGGACGGTAAAAATCGTGATAATAGGCGCGCACTTCGTCGGCAGTGAAGTGGTTCAGGACTTCCGGAGTACCGATAACGTCGTGGGTGGCGTACTTGCTGTGGTTGTAGAGATAAGCGTTGAGTTGGCTCTGCATCCGTTGCGAAAGGTCCATTCCCTGACGGCGTTCTTCGAGGATGACTTTGCGCTCGATTTCCATTTCGTCGGCGCGCAGTTGCAGGAAGCCCGACCAATCGTGCAGGATAAGCAGGCAGGAATCTACCAGCCCGCCGTCCGTCGTGGGAACGCCGTCGATGTGATACACGGTTTCATCCGCACCCGTATAGGCATTCAAATCCTGAATGCCCCGGCGTTTCAGGAAAGCGGGTACGCCTTCCGGGAAATGCTCCGTAGCATGGAAAGCCATGTGCTCCAGCACGTGGGCCAGTCCGTTTTGATGTTCCTCTTCCATCAGGGCACCCACGTTCTGCACCAAATAGAAGTCGGCTTTCCCTGCGGATGCACCCGTGGCACGGATGTAATAAGTCAGTCCGTTATCCAACCGCCCGTGACGGAACGGCGTTTCCGGGGCTGCCGACACGCGGAAGACGCAGACGGTCAGAAATGTCAGAAGGAATATTCTCATAGGTCGTTCAGTTTTTCACGAATCATATTCTGCAACTGCACTTTTACGGCTTCTTCCGGAATGCCGGCACAAACGATAAAGGCCTGGTTGAGGCTTTGTTTCGCCTTGGCCGAATCGCCGGTTTTCTGCTGGTTTTCCGCTAATAACATCAACAGGCGGGCGCGCAGTTGGGCGGTCATGTCAAACGTCAGCGCACGGTCCAACCATTGAATCAGCATGGGACGGGCATTGTCCGGCGGATTGCCTTGGTAAATGCCGTAGAGGTCTTCGATGGGCTGAGTGTAATCGTTAATACTCAACGCCTTTCCGGCTCCTGCGAAATATTTGTCCATGTTCTCAAAAAAGAGAGGCAGGTTGTGGCGGAACAGGTTGAAATAACTGTCTGCCAGCAGGGTCACCGCTTCAACCGCCGTCAGGTCGCCGAACGGCATGCCGGCATAAATGGCCCGGAGGTCACCGCCGATGCGTCCGAGGGCCTGCCTGTAGTCGGTCTTGCCGGTACTGCAAAGCCGCAGGATATACGTGTTGTAAAGTCCGATAAGGTAATTTTGCACCGTTTCCTTGTCTACCGCTTCGCCGTAACGGTCGTAATTTTTGACCACGAAATCGAATATCCCGTCTTGTTTTTCCATTTCGGGATGATAAAGCGAAAGGATGGTAAAATCGGTCGGGTTAATCATGTTCTCCAATTTCTTGGTTTTGAGGTACTCCGGGAAAAGGGCATCGATGCGCACTTTCCATTTTTCCTGATTATACCCGTTCTGGGTGCCGATAAAATGGGGGGCACGAATCAGCAACTTTTGTTGCAGTTCGGTGTTTTTCTTTTCTTTGCGCGATTTTTCGTACAGTTTCTCAAAAGGGAGTTCCTCGCCTGTCGCAATCTGCGCTTCAAGCATCAGCACATCGGGAGTGACGGCACCCACAAGGGTCCTCAATACTTCCCCCTTACTGTCGAGGAACATCAGGGTGGGCAGGGATTCCACTTTGTAGCGTTTCACCACCTCTTTATTGGCGGCCGCATCGCAGTCTAATTTGCAATTGATGAAATGTTCGTTGAAGTAGTCTCCCACCGGGGGAATGGTGAACACCTGGGCGGCCATCACCTTGCAGGGACCGCACCAATTGGCATAAAAATCAATGAAAAGGTTCTTCTTTTCCGCCTTGGCTTTGGCCAAAGCCTCTTCAAAAGTACCCTCGGTAAACGTGATTTGGGCAAACAAACCGTTGGCCGCCACAAGCAGCAGACCAACAAACAAGAGTTTCAACTGTTTCATATTTTCAGGAATGATTTATTGCAGGATAAAGGTGAATATATCGGGGAGCACTACGCTATAGCCTTCGTTGCTGACCCGCAGAGAAACCATGTATTTCCCGGCCGGAGAGTTGACTTTGGCATCCACATACATCCGTCCGCCTCCGATAACGGAGAGGTAACGGCCGAAATCGGCTGCTGCCGCCTCTCCCCGGTCGCTCCGGATGCTTACCAAGGTATAGGTAATCGGTTCCGTTCCCAACAACTGCTCGATACACGAGGTGGTCCAGGGAATATCCAAAGCTTGCTGTTTCTGCAATTTCTCTAATTCCCGGGCAATGGTGAAAGGAGTTTCCAAACCGGCTTCCTGGCAGAGGGCTTTGATTTTTCTCTCTATCCGGTCCCTAATCTGGTATACAGGCTGGTACACCTCTAACTCGTATGTCACCCAAGCCTCGTATGCTTTTTCGCAATTGTCCGTCAATTCCTGCACCCGGTCCGGGTCGGCGTCGGATTCATCCGCAAACTGGTCTAAATAGGCGTTCAACTTTTCTCCGTGTTTATTCATAATACCCTCCAAACGGTCGAGTTCTTCGATGATTTTCTCCTCTTCCGCTTCGATGGTGCGGTAAGCGTTCAGGGAATCGAGAATCTCCCCGGAATAGCTGTTGAGTTGCTCTTCTAAGCGGATTACTTCTTGGTTATAATCCTCATAGCGGATAATTTTCAGACTGTCTATGGGATAGCGGGCATTTTCCGTAAACAGGTAGCCCGTGTGTTCCTTTTCGCATCCTGCCAAAGCGAACAGGGCGAAAAAGAGAGGGAGATATAGGGTATATTTATTCATGTCCGATAAATTAAGGGTTATTCAAATAAGAAATCATGTCCTAAAGCCTGCACCACCCCGTTTTCGGTCTGAATGTTGCTGGAGTAGATTCTCCGGGAGGTGGCAAACTTTTCGATAAAGAACCACAGATGCACGGCCCCTGCATTCTCAACACCCAAGTAGGACTCCTGAAACGTCCACAAGAAGGCTTCACTTCCGTCCATCAGGGTGTAGGTCTTGCCGCCTGTCTTCTCGCCGGTAGCCTCGGAACGGGAACCACGGGGTACGTCGCTCGTCAGGATGCGTTGCGGAATGATGAGTTTTTCCAACAGACGCCGGCACTCTGCGGCGGGAATTTCATTTACCCGCCTGAAATTGTTATTGAACATATAAGTCATGATGGCCAGATTGCTGGGAGCCAGAAACGTAATCTGACCGTATTCGCCTTTGCCCTCGAACAAATCCTGTAACCCGGCATGTTGAATCATCACCCGGGTGGAATCCCAGTCACGGGGCTGTTTTTTGAAATAGTCCCACATGGAACAGTCGTGTACGCCGTAAGCAACGCCACCGTCGTGATAATTCCATTTTGTGCAGGAGCCTAAAGCCAGACCGATACACAAAAGAAGAGCTATATGTATGTAAGATTTTATTTTTGCCATAACCAATATGTATTTTGAGTCATTAATGTATTCTTTTCAAAAGCGTCGGAGCTAACCCAGGTATAGAGTGCACCGTTGCGGACCTCTTCGTCGGTGAGGGTTTTGAATTTACCGCGCAGCATCTCCCGGTAGTAACCGTTGCGCACAATGTCGAAATAGTACTGCCCCTCGCCGAACAATTCACGCCGGCGTTCGTTGAAAATCTCCCGGCGCAGCGCTTCCGGTTCGGTACTCCCGGCGTATGCTTCCAATCCGGCCCTCTTCCGAATCCGGTCGAGGTCGTCTTTCGCCGTCGTCTTTTGGAGCCGCGCGCGGCATTCGGCACGCAGCAACACGACGTCGGCCAACCGCCAGAAAACATAATCGCAGTCGGTGGCTACAGGTACTTTCCCCTGACCTTCCAACATCTCCGAATTGGTTTGATAATGGTAATCACGCCATTTGTGGATAAAAGCATACGGAGAGGTCACCTCTTCTCCTTCCACCGTATAGCTGACATGGCCCAAATCGTACCAGAACTCTTTCCGCCTCAAATCATTCTCTTCGGGATAGATTTCTTTCACCGTTTTCACTGAAATCCGGTTGTATTCCCGATTTTTATCGGTGGACAGGGATTGCGGACTGACATTGGTATAAGGGTAATCGATCAATTCCTGTCCCGGCAGTTCACCCGTAAAACGGGTATCGTAGGTATGGGCATCATCCAATATGTCGTTGTCGATGCTGAGGATGGTTTCCTTGCTGTGGCGGTTTTTGCCGAACACATTACCGATTAAGTCCGTCATGTTTTCGAGTTCGTAGTCTCCGGCAAATTCGTCGATAACCTGTGAGGCATAGTGTTCCGCCTGTTCCCAGTATTTGGCGTCTTGCGTCAGTCCGCCCATCCAGGCATAGATATTGGCGAGAAGGGTATTGACCGACCCTCGGCTGGCGTATTGCCGGGACGTAATGGTACGGCCGTCGGCATCCGTCATTTTATCGTGTGCCGGTAAACCGAGGGCTTGTTCCGCTTCTCCGGCAGCGTATTGCAACACTTCGAGAGCCGGTTTTTTAGCTAAGGCAATGAGCGACTCCGAGCCCGGAGAAATGGGCGCATCCCCCCAAATCTGGGCTATCCGGAAATAGGTTATCGCTTTGACAAAATGGGCTTGTCGGAGCCAAAAGGCCGCCCGTTCCGCCGGAATATTCTGAAAGCGGTACTCGTTGTCAATCATCAGGTCGGCCAGGCTTATCAGGGAATAATGGTCACGCCATGTGCTTTTCAGTATTCCGCCGATAAGGGTCTGGGTGGTATGCGTCGCCACATCCAATTCGCGGAAACCGGAAATGTTGGGTTTCAACTCGTCGGCATCGACAGACATATAATAATAGGGTTGTTTGCCCTTGCAAGCCGACTTCATGCAGGCCATCATGGAAGTGTGAAGAGACTCCAAATCGGCTTCACTCTGAAAGTAATTTGTCAGCGTCACAGAATTTTCGGGAGAGATATCCAGCCAGTCGTTACAAGACAGAAGCGGCAGGAATAACAAAAACAGATATATCTTTTTCATCTCGTCGGCATATTAAAAATTAACGGTCAATCCTACGGTAAACTTACGGGGCAACGGATAGGAAGTAAGGTTGTCCATACCGTTGGTCGGGTCTATCAACTCCGGGTCGATACCGGAATAATTGGTCAGCAGGAAGAGGTTTTCGGCCGTCACGAAGAAACGCGCACTACTGATGCCGATTTTCCTGACAATCTCCTCTTCTAAGTTGTAACCTAACGTCAATTGTTTCAAACGCAGGAAATGTACTTTTTCGATGTCGCAGTCGAACAGACCGGAGTATTGGTAATGCAACCCGTAATTCTGGGGTTTCGGGTAGGCCGCCTGTGTACTTGCCGCACTGCTCCAGGCGTTCAGTTTGGTTACGTCGGCAAAGAGGGGAACGGAAGAGGCATCGGGTTTGAGGCTGAAATCATCGTAGATTTTCAGCGCATGGCGACCGATGGAATAATTGAAGAAGATGTTCAGGTCTAAATTCTTCCAGCGGATTTCATTGATGAATCCTCCGTGTGCTTTGGGCAGCGGACTGGCAGCCGCATATTTATCGGCGGCAGTGATGCGTCCGTCACCGTTGAGGTCCACGAGTTTACGCGCACCCGGCAGGTATACCATCCGGGTGTCGTTGTCGTAAATCAATTGCACTTCCTTGTTGGCCGTATAATATTTGGGCACTTCGTCCATACTGTTGTAGAAGCCGTCGGTTTTGAACACCATCAACTGGTGGAGCGGCCGGCCGATAATCTGGCTGTTGAAATCGAAGCCGTCCGCGCTCTTCTCAAAACGGTTCCAGTTGCGCGAAAGATTGAATTTCATACGCCACTGCACGGCTGTTTCGCGGAAAATATCGGCTATGAGCTCCAGTTCAATTCCCTGATTGGAAATGGCCATACCGTTTTGCCACTGGAAATTGAGGTATTGTGTGTTTCCCGGCAGGGTGATGCGGTTCAACTGGCCTTTGGTGTAGCGGTAATAATAGTCCAGATTGACTTTAAAGCGATAGTCTAACAAACTGATATCCAATCCGACGTCGTATTGGTTGGTTTCTTCCCAACTCAGGTTTTTGTTGATAACGCCGGCACTCGTATTCGGCAACATACCCGCATTGCCGTGAAAAGTGTAATGGCCGGGCGACAACAGTCCGTGAGCTAAGTAAGGTTGGTGGAATTTCTGTCCGGAGACACCCCAGCTACCGCGTATTTTAGCAAAGCTCAGCCAATAAAAGCGTTTCATAAACGGCTCTTCCGAAAAGGCCCAGCCCAAAGCAACGGAGGGGAAGGTGGCCCAGCGTACATTTTCGCCGAACACCGAGGAACCGTCACGACGCAACGTGGCTTCCAACATGTATTTTTCCTTGAAATTGTAGGTCACACGACCGAAATAACTGTTGAGGCGTTCTTCGTCGAAATTGGACAGGTAAGTGAAAGCGGAGATAAACAAGTCCTTCGTGCCGTCGCCCACATTATTCAAACCGTTATCGCCACCCCAGCCCTGCGCGCCGACGTAGTGAACGTGATCGTTCGGTCCGTTGGAACCCGAACCTTTATTGTTGAAACTCTGGTCTTTCTGGAAAGAAAGTCCCAGCAGCACATCGAAATTGTGCCGGTTTTTGATAGAGAAATTATAGCTCAGCAGGTTTTCGTTTATCAGCGAAATATCCCGCGCAATGGTTCCTTCCGAGGTCGAAAAATGGTAGGTCGGGTCCAACGCCTTCGGTTTGAAAATGTTTTGATTCTGCTGGTTGAAATCCACGCCTGCCGATAGTTTCAGGTGCAGGTTGCGGATAATTTCGTAGTCCAACACCAAATTGAACCGGGCGGAATAGCTCTGATTCTTTTCCGAAGTTTCATTCAACTGTTGGAGCATCATCCGCCCCACCTCCCCGCCACCGGGAAGCAGCGTCGGCGTATCCGTCGGGTCGGAAGTAATGCTTTCCATCTTGCTGGCATTGCTTCCGGCATTGCTTCCACGACTCCGGTCGCTGTAGGTCAGTGAAAATTGGCCGTCCATCCGCAATTTTTTAGCCGGCATGGCCGTCAGGTTCGTCAATACATTGAAGCGGGTAAACCCCGTATTGACGGCGATTCCTTCCTCGTCGTAATATCCGGCACCAATCATATAGCGTACGTTTTCATTTCCGCCGGAAGCTTGAAGATTGGCATTGAGCACCTTAGCTACCTGATAATTTTGTTTCCACCAATGGGTGGAGTTGTTGTAAAACGAATTCAGACTGTCCTGCAAAGCAATGGCATTCTGCGGGCGGGTAGTACCCCAAAACCAGTTGTACATGGGGCCCTTGTCCTGGCGGTTTTCGTATACCTCTTCATACGACTCCGGCAATTTCCAGGTGCCGTCGGCCGTTTTATAAGGGGCCAGCGTGTTGTACAACGCTTCTAAATGGTACCTGCGTTCATAGTTACCGCCCCATTGGTCGGGAGCTGCGGGCAACCAGGAGGCCGAATAGGAAAAATTGGCGGAGAAGCGGGCCTTTCCAGCCTGTCCTTTCTTCGTCGTGATGAGAATGACACCGTTTCCTGCACGCGACCCGTAAATAGCAGCAGAAGCGGCATCTTTCAGTACTTCGATGGATTCAATCATCGACGGGTCTAAGTCGGACAACGTATTCGAACCGGTGACCGGTGAAGTAAACGACTGCATGGGTACGCCGTCGATGACGTAAAGCGGGGTGCCGTAATTGCGGTCATCGCCCTCTCCTTCCACAAACAAAGAGTTATATCCCCGAATGGCTACCAATGAACCGCCACCGCCCGGCGAACCGGAAATGTTGCTGATTTCCACACCCGCCATGTGTCCCTGCAAGAGGTTTTCGAGGCTATGGGTAGGCAATTCCTTGAGTTCGTCGGCTTTCACGGAAGAGATTGCACTGACGACGGTACGTTTTTTTTGTGCACCGTAGGCCACTACCTGCACTTCTTCCAGGCTGGCCGTTTCGAGTTCCATCTTTACGGAAACGGCCTTTCCATCGGTATAATTAACCGTTACGGTTTTGTAGCCTACGAACGAAAAGACCAATTTTCCTTTTTCCTGCGGTACCGATAAGGTGAAATCTCCGTCCACATTCGTGGACACCCCCATTTGCGTACCGTCTAACAGAACGGTAACACCCGGCATCGGCAGGTTCTTTTCGTCCACCACCTTTCCCTGTACTTTATAAAACTTCTGTTGTTCCACCGTTTGCGGTTGTTCACGAAACAGAATGATGGTTTTGTCTAAAATGCGGAAAGAGAAACCCGTTCCTTTCAGGCAAGCAGCGAGCACTTCTTCGATGCGGGCATTCCGCACGTCCAACGTGATGTTGGAGATATTTTTTACGGCAGCATCGTCGAAGAAGAAACTGAACTCCGATTGCCGGCGGATGTTGTTCATCACCTGCTCTAATGAAGCATTGTTCACTTTCAGGTCTAATTTCGCCTCCTGCGAGTATGTGTTGGCCGAGACTTGTAAAAAAGCAGCACACAGAAACAACATACAAAGTTTCATAATCTTTTGTGTTTTGCGCCATCGCCCACCATAGCGACGGCTGTTTTCAGTTCTGTTTTCCATTGAATTTGATTTAGACTTTTATTTTGACTGATGATTTATTGCCATGAAACGGAGACCGTCCGGCCTTTGACGTGAAAATGCACACGCCGGTTTTGTTCGATGATGCGGAGGATATCCCCGAAACGTTCGGTTTTGTCCATATCACCCGTAAACCGGATGTCCTTCACCTCCGGATTCAGATAAACCACCTCCAAGTCGTACCAACGGGCAAGGGTGGTAAAAAGGTCTTCCAACCGCATATTGCGGAAAACAATCCGCCCGTCTTTCCAGGCGGTATGCAGATAAGTGTCGACCTCCCGTTTGGTCATGTAACCGTTTGTCTTCTCCAAACACCCCTGTTCGCCGGGTGTCAGGCGCACACTTTGTCCGCCGACCTTTTCGGACATCTGCACGGCCCCGGAAACCAATGTCGTGACAATATCCTCTTCCGGATAAGCCCGCAGGTTGAAACTCGTGCCCAACACCGTGACTTCGGCAGGACCGGAAATAACGGTGAACGGGTGTGAGGCGTCGGGATGTACATCGAAATAGGCTTCCCCGACTAAGTAAACCGTGCGTCGTTCCCCGGTAAATTGCACCGGATAGCGCAGCTGTGATTCGGTATTAAGCCACACCCTGGTACCGTCCGAGAGGGTCAGCAGATACTCTCTGCCCCGCGGTGTAGTCAGTGTATTACAGGGAATGTTGTCGTTGACAGCCGATACTGTGGAATAAGTAATCTGGTTTTCCCGGATTTCAATATTCGCACCCTTTTGGGAAAGCACGGGAACGGTTAGCGTATCGTTTTGCGATAACACAATCTGCTCGCCACCCGCTAAAGTCAAGAATGCCCGGTGGCGGGTATCTGTCAATCGACTCCCCTGTTCCAGGTCATCTGTGCGGGACGAATTCACCCACCACACTGTCGCTCCGGAAAGCAACAAAATAAACAGGGCCGCATAACGCAAAGAGCGATACAACAGCTTACGGCGACGCCAAGATTTCCGTCTCGACATAAACATCCGGCAATCTCCCTGCCAGTCAATCGTTTGACGCAACCGCACCTGTTCCGCCAATACCTCTTCCCGGCCAAAAGCGGCATACATCGTCCGATGGCGTTCATCCTGGGCCAACCATTCGTCCAATACCCGGCGTTCATCGTCAGAGAGTTCTTCCCGCATCGAACGGGCAATTATTTCCGATAGCCGGAATATTTCAATTTCTTTCGTTTCCATAATTTTATCAAATCAATATAATGACCCTTAAGGAAACGAAAAGAGGGTATACAAATGCGGAAAAAAATTAAAATTGTAGGATGGAAGTCAGCAGGGCCAAAGGAATAACGTCTTTCAAACGCTTGTATAATAAAGCTTTTCCTTGTTTTTTATAGGATTTGACCGTTTCCACACTAAGGGAAAGGATTTCGGCAATTTCCTGATTGCTTTTATTTTCGAGTACCAACCGGAAAACCTTCCGGCATTGCCCCGGCAAAGCATCGATGGCCCGGATGAGTTGTGTATACACTTCTTCCTCTAAGATATGGTCCAAATAAAAAGCTTCTTCCCCCATCGCCTGCGATTCGAAAATATACCGTTGCTTCACCCCTTCATGCCGTAGTTGTTTCAGGCAACGGTTTTGAGTAGTCTGGTAGAGATAGGCTTTCAGGTTGTCTATGGAAGTAAATTTCTCCCTGTTTTCAACGATATGGAGAAATATTCCCTGCACGACATCCTTGCAGTCTTCTATATCCGGAAGATAGTTTTTAGCAAAAATCACCAGAGGTACATAGTAATGCTCAAACAAAAACTTCACCGCCACATCATCGTAACGCAAAATATCATGTAAAGGTGATGGCGAGGGAGCAGGCATGTTTTTTGTCTTTATATGGTTCGGAGAACAAATGTAATACTTTTGACAATGCCGCTGCTATCGTTTTGAATAAAATAACAAAAAAAATTAGGTGTTTATGTACATTTTACCCTAAATGTAGGTTTCATTTTTTTTCTTTCTATTCAGATAGCATCCTGCTACCCGTTTCATTCTTCTTTTCTTGTCTATCGGCTGTCATTGACGTTTGTATATTCTCTCCAACAGTTTATTGCCCAACAAGGGACGATAATGTCCCGCTTCGTAATAGTTGTGGTAATCTTCTGTAAATTCGTTAATGCCGCTGAAATCATACACATTCTCTTTTCCGAAAATGCCTTGCAAGATTTCTCTGTCATCCGGGTGCAGCTTTTTCTGGTTATAATCCGGACTGATTAGGACACGTATTGAGGTGCCATGACGGCGCAGGACTTCCATGATTTCATCCAACACCATCCGTTGCCTGTGGAATATGGCAGGTTCAGCTATCGTAGCAGTACCGTCCCGTTCGGGAAACTCTTTTTTACGGTTTTTCCAATACGCCTCGCCTTCCTGTTCTATCTGCTTCTCACGGGGATTGAACGCATCATTGTTCTTCGAATCACGTATCCTTCCATGAGGATTCATCCGCTTCATGTCCGGTTCTACATTTCCTGTTATGCGGTATTTCAAGTAGGGGAACAAGAAATCGGGCGTTGCGAATGCCTGTAAGAACTCCAGTTGCACGGTAAAAGGATTACGCCCCGATACAGCAGCCGGAAGTATATGGCTGGCTCCCGTCAGGAGTTCAAAACGTGAAAGGGAAGTCCGGTCGAGAATCATCAGCACATTCTTTATCTCCGCGCCTTCACGGTCAAGGGCACGGAGTTTGAGGCTTATCGCTTTCATACTCTCTGCATTGCCGAAAAGGCGGATGGCACGGTCGCCGGGAGCAAGATATTTTTCCCATTCTCCACATCGGAATGCCATCGCACATGAATTGCCCAAGATAAAAGAATTGAAATGCACACTATCTTTATGGTTTCGGTATATCTGCCAACCTACCTGCTGTTCGTTGAGCATGACATCCGAATCATATATTTCATATTTGCGAAGTACCATGAAAGGGTCATCGTAAACATAAAGGGCAATCAAAGCCCAAAACGGTATGGCGAACAGTACCGATTTTCGGACAAGGCGAAGGAAAGCCTGTCGTTTGCGAAGGCTTTCGTCAGTAATAGTTTCCTGTATATTTTCCATCAGAATTGCAGATATATGAAGTTCTCCGTGCCGAACTTGCCATAGGCGAACAGCGCGAACACGATTAAATAGTAGATAGTCCAGCGTAACAGAATAGGCTGCCTTTCAAGACGGCGGTGCTGGTTACGTTTGGACATCAGATAGTCGTAAAGCAGCATCAGTAATAATGCGGCACCTGCCACGATGCAGATGTGGTCTGACATACCGATATTGATTTCTTTCCAGCTCGCATGGGTCTGAAAAGAGATATTCCGCAGGAAATAGAATGCGTCGGAAACAGACTGCGCTTTGAAGAACACCAACGATACGGCAAAAATAAGGTAGGTGCGGATGACCGAGAGCGTGGCGAACAGCCGTCTCCCGATATGTTTCCTTACCTTGTTCCGTATTCTTTCAGTCCTTAGTTCCCATACAATCACAAGTCCCTGTATAAATCCATAGACGGCAAATGTCCATCCTGCACCGTGCCATACGCCCAAAGCGATAAATGTCACCATGAGGCTTGCCGCCACACCCCACTGTCCCCAACGGCGTGTGAACGATGACAGGGGCAGAAAAAGGTAATCCCGTACCCAGGAGGAAAGGGAGATGTGCCAGCGGCGCCAGAACTCAGCCGTGGTTTGGGCGGCGAAGGGATGCGCAAAGTTGGATGACAGTTTCAATCCGAACAACATTCCTATTCCAATCGCCATATCCGTGTAGCCGGAGAAATCGGCATAAAGTTCGATGGGATAGAGAAGGCAGGCCATAAGCAGTTGTACACCCGATGCGGTGTGCATCGAACTGAACACACCGTCAATATAGGGTGCTATATGGTCGGCAAGTACCAATTTTTTCACCAATCCCACCACAATCAGTTTCAAACCATAAGTCATCATGGAATAGGATGCCGGAGAGAGTTTCCGGACTTGCGGAAGCAAATCGGCAGACCGCTCAATGGGACCTGACAAGAACTTCATGAACAGAAGCATATAAAGCAGGAAATCTATCGGACGGCGTTCCGCCTTTTCCTCCTCCCAATAGACTTCCGTCAAGTAACCGATGGCCTGGAATGTATAGAAAGACATTCCCAATGGGAAAATAAAACCTGAGTCTCCGGTTAGCCGGTTGGCATACCTGAAACCAATCCAGCAGAGGACAAGACAGGATATGCCGCCCCAGTAAATCAAACGGAAACCTCTTCCTTTTTCACGGGCTTGCTCAATAAGTATCGCGGCGCCGTATGTAAAAAGGCTTACGACCAGTGCCGTGACAAGGAATGCGGGATTGAAGTATCCGATGAAAACTCCGCTTGCCGCAAGCAGAACTAACTTCCGTCCTTTATCACTGATAAAATGGTATAATGTGAAACAGAGCAGGAACAGCAGGACAAATTCAAGGGAAATGAATGACATTACTTTTTCCTCCTATTCCTATTTGGCTTTATTCTTGATGGTATGGCAAAGGTCGCCCACATTTTTCAGTTTCACTATCTCGCGGAACGAGAAACGCACGCCGAACTTATTCTCTATTTCTGTGATTAGTACCATATTGGTCAGCGAATCCCATCCGTCCACATCGTGGGCAGTAGTGCTTTCGGTCAATGTAATGTCGTCTCTCTTTAACACTTTTCTGAATATTCCGTTCAGTATCTCCAATAATTCTGTTGTATCCATATACTTGATTGTTTATTTATTGAGTGATGTAGTTTAATAGTTGGTTCCTGTCAATTTTGTTGCTGTTGTTTTGTGGAAAACAAGGGATGAAGTGGATGTGCCGGGGCAACATATAAGGCGGCAGATGGCTTTGCATATACCGTTCGAGGCTTTCCGTATCCTCCGCCTCCTTTTCTACGGCAAGGTGCAGTTCGCAACTTCCGTCCGTAGCATAAACCGGCAATACCATAGCGTTACAGCCATGCTTGTAAAACGCTTTAACGTGGTATTCAATCTCACCCAATTCTATTCTGAAACCTTGTATCTTTACCTGCGTGTCTTTACGGCCGCAATAAATAATATCCCCGTCAGCGTCAACTTGACAGAGGTCTCCGGTACGGTAATAGAGTTTTCCAAAGGGAGTCGTAACAAAACATCCGGCCGTCTTTTCGGGAGCACGCCAATATCCGCGCATGAGTTGCGGTCCGGCAATCCACAGTTCGCCGGTCTCTCCGGCAGGAAGCTGCTTGCCCGACGGGGATGCAATCATGTAGTCCATACCCGGAAAAGGCTTCCCGATTGCCGCCATGCCGTTATGGTGTTTGGCTCCTTCAGCCGGAATGACATACGAAGTGCAGTAGATGGTGGCTTCGGTCGGTCCGTAGAGGTTGATTACCGTGGCATTGGGTATGCAAGGGCGAAATTCATCAAGCAGATTCACGTCAGTGGCTTCGGCTGTGACTATGAGATAGCGTAAGTCCGGAAAACTGATTTCCCCGAAATAAGGGCGTGATAACCGAAGTACGGAAGGTGCCACTGCCGCAAACGTAAGGCGATGGCGTTCCATGATGTCCAGTACGTTCAGGTATTTCATTCCTTTCTGCGGAACAGCATAGACACACGCCCCGAAGGTGAGGGGATAAAGGAACGAGACGACTGAAACATCGAATGTCAGTTCGAACATCTGAAGCATACGGTCGTTTTCGTCCAACTCCCATCCTAAAGCGCGATAAGCCTTATAGAAAGCATTCAAGTTCCTTCGGGATATAGGAACGCCTTTGGGTTCGCCCGTACTTCCTGACGTGAAGATGATGTAAGCAGGCACGTCGGGATTAACGTCATACGTCACCACGCCGGAATGCGAGGTTTGCCGGTGTGAGGAGACGCACACCCGTCCGGCACTGATGTCAGGAGGAAGTATATCGCCGTTCTCTCCACTGTAAAGCAACAGACCGATGCCGGATTGTCGGGCTATCCGGCAGTTGCGTTCTGCCGGATAATCGGGATGCAACATGACGTATGTTTTTCCGGAAAGCAGCACCGCCAAAATGGATGCGTAGGTTTCCATACGGTTTTCAGCCGTGATGCCGATGATGTCTTCTTTGAGATTCCTCAGCGTTTCACAAATGCTTCCTGCCAATCCAAACAATTCCTGATAGGTATAAGTCCGGTCGTCAATAACCAGTGCCGGACGCATGGCATAACGGTTCGATGCCCGGACTATAGCGGCTAGCATATCTGCATCATTTGTCTTCTTCATAATTTATATGTTCTCTGTTCATATTTTCTTGTTCCGTTTGCGGCTCATGCTGCACTGCTTTTTCTGTGGGGATACCGGGGTCGGTGCCAATCATCCACAAGAAATGGGGGAATGGCAATACCAGTTTCACGGTGTTTCCGTTTTTTGTTGTTTCTATCTTTCTTTTCAGCATAATGTAACTGTTCTCTTTTGAAAATCTGCCTTTGGGAGAATGCGTTGATGACACCAGAAGTTCCAACAGTTTTTCAGATGACTCTTGTTCTTCTTTTATAAGTCTTAAAGAAAGCGGATTCTCCATTTTGCACTATTGACGTTATTTGAAAGTATAGCCAAAACTCAGATAAGGATACAATAGCGGGGTTTTACGCAATTCGTATTTGTCTCCAAAATTGAATGAAGGACTGACACCGGCACGGAACATAAAACCACTTTCCCGTTGATAGCGGTATCCGATATTTAAAAAGATATAGTATCCGAAAGTATTCCGTGATTCAACTATCTGAGTAACCGGTTCGATAATGCTGACATTTCCCTCGCTGTTAACCCAATAAGTTTCCTTTATAGAATACAGCCCCATATTGATGCCAGTTCCGGCTTCAAACTTGCTGCGCCGTTTACCTAAAATGCAATTAAACTCCAATGGCACGGAAAAACCATGTCCTTCATTGGAATTGTAGTTCGTCCCATAAAAATAGGATATTCCGGCACGATAGCCGAAAGCTGAACCGGGCTTTATTCTTGTGTCATAAGAAACACCAATCATATTTGAAGCGCCCAATAGTTCCAAATAAATGTTCTTGTACGTTTTATCTTTGTGCGAATTCTCAATCTCTTGCCCGAAGGCGGGAAAAGAGAGAATGCAGATTAAAATTATTGTTGTAATATTTCTCATCCTTTTTCTTATGGTTTAAGCCTATTTGATAGGCTGTTTAATTGTCACCGTGACTTGTTCCGCTTTGTTGGATGGATTATAAAGCAGACTTCCGCATGAACTCATGCACATCATCCATCCGCATAGCAGAATCCATATAGTAACAGTCGTTATTTTGCTTTTTTTCTGTTTCATATTATCAATGATTAAAAAATAGACCTTTCACGATTTGCTGGAACATTCCACCAAAATCCGCGTTTATTTCGCGCCCGTTATGCTTATACGACGGACATATTATCGGTACTGTCCATTGCCGGTGAGCCCCATTGCCGCCATAGCTTCTCATGCCCACGTCCATTGCCCACCGTTCTGCCAAATCGAAAGAGAGGTAACCTCCATAATGGTAGCCGTCCAGCCTCTTCATCGGTTTTACTCCCGGAAAGTAGGTGCAATAATAGGTGCCGAAGAGATGGAGCGATGTTTGGGGGAGGAATTGATAGGAAACATCGGTGCCGATTCCGAATGTATTGCTACTCGAACGGGGAATGCTCAGTTTATGCGCATAGAGGCACAGCCCCAATTTCCATTTCTCGTTTGGAGAATACACCGTTTTGACTTCGGCATAGTTCGATACGCCGACTCCTATGATGTTTTCCTGCCTGCCACGCCCCCAAACATCCACTTTGTTAAACCGATGGATAATCCCGCCGACATTGTATTCACCTTTATGCAGGGATGAACGGTCAACGGGAAAACTCCGTGTATAATCAGGACGAAAGTCCAAAAGCGTTCCGGGCATTTGGGGAATGGCATCAAAATGTGGAAACAAAAATGCCTTCTCATGTTCATAAACCGACAGTTTGGTCGTGTCTATGCCCGTCACGGTCTGTTTTGTACGGTCAAAGGAAAGTACACGTTTTTCCTGCCCGTATGATTTTGAGCAAACAGACAACAGCAGCATGATGACAAGAGCCACACTATATGCTGTCAGATTGATGCCGCAGATTTTCAATTTTTGTTTCCACATAATATATATTCAATCGCAGGATTTCGATATATGTTTCTTTTCGTTCCATGACTGTTGGGATTATTGGCAAAACGGACTCGCCAAAAGCGAAAGAGCGATTGTCGCAATGACAACCGCCGTAATCGCCATGGCTGTAACGAATACATCGATAGACAGCCGTTCGATCGTTTCGATAATCATCTTGCTCATATTTTTTGTCGCAAAAATATCTGGCATAAAACGGCTATACAATCAGAATCTTACCGAAACGGAGAAATCGGCTTCGCAATCGCCCGAATCCGCCTTCGAAACAATTTCGGAGGTATCCGTTCACTTGCTTCCGAACAGCCGCCTTCGCCGCCGATACGACAGGAAGATGCAGAGAATGCACGCCAGAATCATTCGTTCGGAGTGGTCAGAAGTGCACTTCCCTGTGTAATATCGATACTTGTGAAAGCATCGCCGACCGTCATTCCTATACCGATTTTCCTCGGCTCCCGTCCATCGTTCTCTTTCAGGGCGATATACAATTTGTTCGGACTTTCGGACGGCACGACGATTTCGCACCACTCGTTTTCGAACTTCATAAATCCGAAATCCTCGCCGTGAATCATCAGGTTTTCGCCCTTCGCTTCGTATTGGACGGTGGAAATCCACCAGCCTTTGTAATTTTTCATCGTCACGACGGCCGAGCCTCCCTGCGGCGGAACGGTTATTTCCCGACAGTCCGTCTTGATCGGATCCCAATCGCCGTCCTTGCGTGTACACGATACTGCCGATGCTGCGATAGCAAGTAAGTAAAAGCCGTATTTCAATAGTTTCATACGTGTATATATTTTCGATTCGCGGCAATATTAGTATGAAAGGGTGTTTTGACTTCATTTTGACCATTATTGCCCAGTATACTATAATGCACTTCCACTTCTCCGGGAATATCATCTTTTGTGGTTATTGCAATATAATTATGCCGAAGAATAGTTGTTTTGCGTACTCCTTCCTCTAAATCAACCTTTGTACATTGGGAAAACAATATTGTAAGAAAAAGCCAAACACACAATTGTAAAGAGAAGATCTTCTTCATTTTGTTGCATCTTTAAATTAATCCCAAACCATTAACCAAGGATTCCACCAATCAACCTTTGTATAGTTGCCGCCATTCTTCTTGTCTCCTGGCACGCCTACTTTTGCGCCATTATCTATCTGAAGGAAATAATAGTTTCTCCACAACCAAGAACCAGTCTGTTTTGCACCATAAGCTAAAGTCCAATGCAATTGCCCACCAGAACCACACAATCTGATTGCGGGTTTCTTATAATGCTTTATTTGGTCATATGCAAAAAGATCAGCAAAGCACAGAGCTGGATTAATCCATATTTTCCCATTGGAAGCAATGGGCATTGTCCTCCCCATTTCTCCCGGAGTCATCGGTCTTCCGAAAAGACGCAAAGCAAAATTTAGAATACCAAACTCTCCAAATGAAGAAGCATTATTATAAAAGAAATCATATTTATCTTTGCCTTGATTTACATAAAGGATATATCCGCAAACCCAAGGACCACAAGCACCACCTCTTCTATAAAAATGCTTTCTGTCATCATACTTATCAATCCATTTTAAACTTTTATCGGTACGACTAAAGATTCTTCTAAATAATCGTCCAAAAAGTTTACTTTCATTATTAAGTTCTTCATCGCTTGTCTCTAAGAGTTCTTGCTCATAAGCACTATATACCGTACAAGGTTGATCTTTTCCTTATCGTTCAATTCTTTAGCAAAAGAGAGAGCCTCCACGAAAGAGAGGTTTCTTCATAAAAAAGGAGCCATACTCTTTAGAATACGACTCCTTCGATATCATGCATTTGGCTACTCTTTGTTCCTTATGGTTTCATTGTGCATTAATATGTATATACAATATAATTGACCGAATGTACGCTTAGACAAACGCAAATCATCTGCGTTCTCAGTATCTAATGTATGTAAGCCTTGGTTATCTTCTATTATATGCTCCATGAAGCGTCGTTTTGCAATTTCCCACTTAAGGAATAGACCATCGTCCAGAGAGGGGGGCAACCCCAACTTCTTTTCAATGTCAAAAAAGTCAATATCAACATAGATACTATCGTTTTCTCTTATACGTTCTTGAAAACTGTGATTGTCCATAGCTATTGCTCTCTTCCTATTGTCTATTGACATATGAGGATAATGCAGAGTTATGCTATCGCCTTTTTGTAAGGAGTATAAATCGAAGTCATACCTGTCATCTAACCAATAGAACTCCACTTCATTCTTACGTAAGTTGTATCCGACGATTACAGATGTTGCAATGTATTCCTTCTCGTATTTCTTTTGTATCTCCGTCGATAAACCAACATTTACAATGTCTATCACCTTGCAAACGTCTGAGGAGTCGTTCTCAAGCAACACCTGAGATTTTGCTCTCGGAGTTACAAAACACAAAAACAGCAAGAAGAGCACTATGCTTGCTCTATTCTCCTTCGACTGGTGTTTCATCCTCTAAAACTTGTAATCCTGCCTTCTGAAACCACTTCTGAATTTGGTCTAAGAATCATATAAGCTTTCATCGTCATATCTCTTGTCACAAATCCCCATTTTATTCGCCCAGTAACAGTTATGTCACATCTGTTACTGTAAAAATAAAATGTAGAGGTCGAGTTAGGAGTCCAAGTACATGATGGATTAGAGTGAACTTTTGTACTAACTACATCCAACTCTTTTCTATTATACCAGACAATCATCTCCGTTGTTGATGTCGCGACGTGGGAACTGTGTTGCCCTCGAAGTACATATGTGAGCTTTACCCCACTCGCCCGTGTTGAAGAACTGGACTGTTGTGAAACTTAAGATAGATCTGTCAAATTAATTGTTTCCCCTCCTGTCTTCACAAATTCAAAGAATTCCTTGGTCTTTTCGTAATCTTCCGACAGAAGAAATTTATCAACCTCTTCTTGAGAAACTCCCTCAATCTGCGTCCAACCATATTGAGCACAAAGTTGTTTCATCTTTTGCAAGTGCTCTATCTTGCTTGATGGCATGTCCATTTCATTGCTACAAGAACTGATGGCAAATAGTGCGAACATACATACTGTCATGCATGCGAGATAAATGTAATTTCGTTTCATAATAACAAGTTTTTTAACGTTAATGCTTTTAGACTGAGAAGCTGAGTGATTATATGCTTACCTCCTTTCCTTAAAATCACAGATTGCTTCGATAATAAGTGTACGCTATGTTTCTTTTCTCTGTAGTAGACTGACGTGTTATTCTTTTCATCTGCAAAGTTAGTTAGTAACAGACAAAGCCTGCAATACCTAAATGTTGGTATTTTTTACATCCAATATAATAACACTTCAGTGGCTTAACTTTCCCGATTACTGCCTCCAGCGATATCCAACAGTTCGGAAGTAATCCCTTGTTGTCTCAATTTATTATACTCCAGCTGCAACTTACCTAATAATTTCACGGCATTATCATTAGCCATCTGCATCGCCAGAATACGGGCAGCCTGTTCGGAAGTTTTATTTTCCATCAACAGATCGTACATCAAAGCATGCATCATCAGGGGATACAACATGGTTAATATTTGTTCACATCCGGGTTCATAAATATACCATGGACCGACCCGATCTGTGGTTTCTATTTTTTCTTCCGGTTCTACAGCAACCGGCAAAAAAGAACGTAACCGCACGATTTGTACGCCCATACTTTTATAATGTGCATAAACAACTCCAACCTGATCGTATTTCCCTTTCAAAAAATCTTCCATCAGTTCATCCGCCAATTCCCGGGTAGCCGCCATATAGTCTTTCTTTTCAAAAGCTTCGGGATGTCGGGCCAGGCGAATGCCCTTTATCCGTTTCACCTCAGCCAGTATTTTTTTTCCGACCGGAAAAACGATAATTTCCCGGATACCCCGTTTCTGATAAGCCTGTACTTCCTCCACCAATTTTTTATATAAATTGATATTGAAAGCTCCGCACAATCCATCGTCGGAAGCAAAAATAACAATAGCCACCTTCTTTACCTGGCGCTTCACTGTCAATGGCGACTGAAACTCACAACCGGATTTTTCAATATGGGCATATATTTCCCATAACTTCCGGCGATAAGGCTCGGCCTGAAGTAACTTGTTCTCGGCCTTTCTCAACCGGGCAGAAGAAATCATCTTCATTGCTCCGGTAATTTTCTGAGAGGAATGGACAGAATTGATCCTTCCTTTCAGTTCACGCATCGTTGCCATTCTTCTCTTTTTTACTTATCTACAAATTCTTCGGTTTGTTCGGTTTGTTTCACGGGTGCAGCAAATTTATCGGCTACTTCCTTAGCCACTTCCTCCAACAAAGCAGCGACGACTTCGTCCAGACGTCCCACCTTCAATTCATCCAACACTTCTTTCCGGTAACGTACCCGAAGAATATCGAGAAAATATTTCTCAAAATCGCCGACATGTTTTAAAGGTACCCGTTGTAACAAACCCTGGGTTCCGCAATAAATAATAGCAATCTCTTCTTCTACAGGCATCGGGGCATATTGAGGTTGCACCAATAGACGGGCATTTTTTTGTCCTTTATCGATCACCATCTGAGTGACCGGATCCAAATCTCCTCCGAATTTGGAGAACGACTCGAGTTCCCGGTATTGAGCCTGATCGATTTTTAAGGTTCCGGCAATCTTTTTCATCGCTTTCACCTGAGCATTTCCTCCTACCCGCGATACTGAAACGCCCACATTGATTGCCGGCCGGACTCCTTCGTTAAACAGAGAAGTTTCGAGGAATATCTGGCCATCCGTGATAGAGATGACATTCGTCGGAATATATGCCGACACATCGCCGGCCTGAGTCTCGATAATCGGTAAAGCGGTCAGTGATCCTCCGCCTTTGATCACCGGTTTCAACGGTTCGGGCAAGTCGTTCATCGCCGAAGCCACCTCATCGTTGGATATAATCTTGGCTGCCCGCTCAAGCAAACGGGAGTGCAAATAAAAGATATCCCCCGGATAAGCCTCTCTACCCGAAGGTCTGCGCAAAATCAAAGAAATTTCCCGATAAGCAACAGCCTGCTTCGACAAATCATCGTATACGACCAGCGCATGCCTCCCGCTATCCCGGAAATATTCTCCGATCGTCGCTCCGGCAAAAGGTGCATAATAACGCATGGCAGCCGAATCGGACGCATTGGCAGCCAATACTACCGTGTAGTCCATCGCTCCGTGAGTTTTCAATACGTTGACCAAGGCTGCCACAGAAGAAGCTTTCTGACCGACAGCGACATAAATACAATAAACCGGTTTACCCTGCCGGTAATTTTCACGTTGATTCAATATGGTATCGATAGCGATAGCCGTTTTTCCGGTTTGCCGGTCACCGATAATCAGTTCCCGTTGTCCCCTACCGATAGGTACCATCGAATCCACCGCTTTAATCCCTGTCTGCAAAGGTTCTTTAACAGGCTGCCGATAAATTACCCCGGGAGCCTTTCTTTCCAAAGGCAGTTCCAACAGATCGCCGGTAATCGGCCCTGCCCCGTCGATGGGTTCTCCCAATGTATCGATTACCCGTCCCAACAATCCTTCTCCCACATGAATAGAAGCAATATGCCCGGTGCGTTTAGCCGTAAAATTCTCTTTCACACGATCTCCCAAATTCAAAAGCACGACTCCAACCTGATCTTCTTCGAGGTTCATGGCAACTCCCCTTACCCCATTTTCAAATTCGATCAGTTCGCCGGAAGTTACATTATCCAGCCCGAATACATTGGCTACGCCATCTCCCACCTCCAATACGGTTCCAATTTCTTCAAATTCAGCTTTCAAATCAACGTTATCCAGTTGTTGCTGAAGAATATCTGATGTTTCACTTGGTTTTATCATAATCTAATCATTTATACTTATCCTCTCCTATTTCAATTGCTTTGCGATTTTTTTCAACTCTCCGCCTACTGAATAATCGAGCTGCATGGAATTTACCCGGAGTACAAAGCCCCCGATAATAGCCGGATCTACCTTTTCGACAAATTCGATCTGTCTGGAAGTCCGGTCCGTCACCAGTTTTTTTATCCGGTCCAGCGTCTCCTGCTTCAAAGCAACCGCCGTGATAATCTTTATTCGTCCGATCTGGTACACCTTCCGGTATAACTTCTGGTACATCAGACAAATAGAGCGGATATACATCTCGCGGTGATTTTTTATCAGCAAACGGATTCCCCGCAGATACAACGTTCCGGGTTCGATCCCGATAGCGATCGTCAACAATTGTTCTTTATCCCGGGGAGACAATATCGGATTCAGTAATGCCTTATGTAAATCGGGATGGGAAATATAATTTTGTTCGAAGGTCTTCATTTTTTGATATACCTCTTCCGCAGCATTATATTTCTGTGCTACTTTCAGCATAGCCAAAGCGTATCTCCGTGCTATTAAACCTTCATCCATATCATTACAGTTTCTGAGCTGATTCCAGCTCATCCAACATTCGATCCACCAATTCTACCTGAGCAGTATCTTTCGACAAATCTTTTCTCAATACTTTCTCCGCGATCTCGAGTGACAAACGGCTCACCTGTCGCCTCATTTGTTTTTCGGCCTCCCGTTTAGCCTGTTCCATAGAAGCTTTTGCCTCTTCCATCATCTTCCGGACTTCATCGGCAGCTTCTTTTTTTGCGTTCTCGATCATCTCCCGTTTCATCCGTTCGGTTTCCTGTAAAGCAGCCAATTGTTTTCTATGGGCTTCGGCCAGCATCTCTTCCACTTTTGTTTCCACTTCGTCCAGCCGTTGTTTTGCCTCGCGGGTAAATTTCACCCCACTATCGATAAAATCCGCTCTTTGTTCTATACTTCGGATAATCACGGGCCAGGCATATTTAGCCAGGATAGCCAGAATGATCAGAAAGACCACCAGCATCCAGAATACCAACCCGATCTCCGGTTTAAAGAGTCCCATAAACGATTATATAAACAAGGCCAACAAACATACAATGATAGCAAACAAAGCGACTCCTTCAATCAAAGCAGCGATCACGATCATATTCGTACGAATATTCCCGGTCTGCTCGGGTTGGCGGGCAATAGCGTCCATGGCATTCGCCCCGATCTTCCCAATACCTATACCTGCACCGATAGCAGCTAACCCTGCGCCGATGGCAGCACCGACTTTTGCCAGACTCATTCCGGCAGCGACCTGTAATAAAATCATACTTAACATAGCTTTTCAATTTTAAAATTATTCTATTTTATATTATTTTACTTTGTTCATTTTTCATGCCGGGTCCCGGTTTCCGCAGGTCTTGCCAAAGAAATAAAAATGGCAGACAACAACATAAATACATAAGCCTGTATGAAGCAAATCAACAAATCGATAAATCCCATAAATACAGCAAACACAACGGCAATCACGGTCGAAGTCCCCATAATCACAGGTCCCATCGCTGCAAAAATGAAAATCAGGGAAATCAGAACCAAAGTAATCAAATGTCCACCGAGCATATTGGCAAACAACCGGATCATCAAGGCAATCGGTTTGGTAAACACACCGAAAATCTCGATGACAGGCATCATCGGAACCGGACATTTCAACCAGGTCGGCACTTCGGGCCAAAAAATATCTTTCCAATATCCCTTACGTCCTGAAAAGTTGACTACGACAAAAGTACACACAGCCAACACTAAAGTGACAGACATATTTCCGGCCAGATTGGCACCTCCCGGAAAAATAACAATCAAGCCCATCAAATTCATCAAGAGAATAAAGAAAAATAAGGTCAGCAAATACGGTCCGAAACGCCGGGCATCTTTCCCTAAAATCGGTACAATCAACTCCTCATACAACATACCGACTCCAAATTCCATCATTCCTTTTACACGCCGCGGCGCTTCATACGGTTTCTTCTTATACCACCGGACCAATGGAAAGACGAGCCAACAAAGCAGTAAAGCACATATAAATAAAGCCAGTACATTTTTAGTGACCGAAAAATCCCAGGGCCGGTAAATATGGCCGGAAGCATCCCGGGCAATCACTTTTCCCTCGTATTCGCCCTCACCGGCAATATAAAAACCTTCATATTCCTGTCCTCCGGCTAATTTTGCAGAACTGAACACATGCCATGTTCCTTCTTCATCCCTGACAATCACGGGTAACGGGATATGCAAATTCCAGACATTCCATCCGTATTCATCTCCCAGATGTTCGAATATCGATTTTTGGGGATTGAATGATTCTGCTGCTGTTTCGTCTGCCTTTACCCATTGACCGGCCAGCAGGAATAGACTCAGTCCTAACAGATACCTGATTAATTTCATATTTTACTTCGTTTCAGAAATTACAAGCGTTGCCGGCTAATTAATACAAACGACAATCCGATTATCCAATACTTCGACAACTCCCGAATCGATCGTCAGTTGCTTTTCTTCTCCTCCTGTATCATAAACCACATTTCCATGCGTGAGTGTGGAAATCAGGGGGGCATGTTGTTCCAAGATAGTAAAAGTACCCAGGGAACCGGGTAAAGTCACCCGTTGTACATTCCCCTTAAACAATACTTTTTCTGCAGATATTATTTCCAGTCTCATAGTTATACAAATTACAAATTTCCAACCTAACAAGTCTCCAATTCTTCGCTTTCTTCCCGCCTATAACCTGCCTATAGCTTTTTGCCTTTCACTTTACCGCCTCTTTCATCATCTTCTTCCCTTTTTCGATCACATCCTCGATGGTTCCGGCATTCATAAAAGCCTGCTCGGGATACTCGTCCATTTCTCCGCTGAGAATCATTTTAAAACCCCGGATCGTTTCTTCGAGAGGGACCATAACTCCCTGCAGTCCGGTAAATTGTTCTGCCACATGAAACGGTTGTGAGAGATAACGCTGAGCACGCCGGGCGCGGTTTACCACCAATTTATCACTATCCGAAAGTTCATCCACACCGAGAATTGCAATAATATCCTGCAATTCCTGATAATGCTGTAACAATTCGATGACCTGCTGGGCCGTATTATAATGTTCCTCCCCGACAATATTCGGATCGAGGACACGGGAAGAAGATTCCAGCGGATCCACTGCGGGATAAATACCCAGTTCGGTAATCTTCCGGCTCAGTACGGTTGTCGCATCCAGGAAATTGAAAGTCGTTGCCGGTGCGGGGTCCGTCAAGTCGTCGGCAGGTACATAAATAGCCTGTACCGAAGTGATGGAACCATATTTAGTAGAAGCGATCCGCTCCTGTAACTTCCCCATCTCAGAAGCCAGCGTCGGCTGATATCCAACAGCCGAAGGCATACGTCCCAACAAAGCCGACACTTCCGAACCCGCCTGAGTAAACCGGAAAATATTATCGATAAAAAACAGGATTTCCTTTCCTCCTTCGTTAGAATCCCGGAAAGACTCGGCTACTGTCAGTCCCGACAAAGCCACCCGTAAACGTGCTCCGGGGGGCTCGTTCATCTGTCCGAACACCAGGGTAGCTTGTGACTGACTCACCTGTTCCATATCCACGCTTTTCACGTCCCATTTCCCTTCATTCATCTCTTCCTGAAAACGTTCACCGTATTTCACTACTCCCGATTCGATCATTTCCCTCAGCAAATCGTTTCCTTCACGAGTCCGTTCACCGACTCCGGCAAACACGGAATATCCATTATGCCCTTTGGCAATGTTATTGATCAATTCCATGATCAACACCGTTTTCCCGACTCCGGCCCCACCGAACAAACCGATTTTTCCTCCTTTGGAATAGGGAGCCAATAAATCGATCACTTTGATACCGGTCAGCAAAAGCTCCTGAGTCGTCGTTAAATCTTCGAATCTCGGCGGTTCCCGATGAATAGATAACGTATCGGTATAATCCAGTTTTCCCAATTTATCGATGGCATCTCCGGTGACATTCAATAACCGTCCCTTGATTTGTTTTCCCACCGGCATCGTCAGTGTACGTCCCAAATCCCAGGCTTTCATGCCCCTGCGCAACCCATCGGTCGTATCCATCGCAACACAACGGACAGTATCTTCTCCGATATGCTGTTCAACCTCGATAATCAATTTTTCGCCATTATCCCGTTCTATCCGTAAGGCTTCATAAATAGGAGGCAAATCCTCTCCGCCATTTTCAAAAATGACATCCACAACAGGTCCGATCACCTGTGTTACATATCCAAACTTCTCTGCCATAATATTGATTTTCATTAATTATTTAACAATTTCCGAATCAGCCTTACCTCCCCTATTTATCCACTTGCGTGCATATCCCTTTTTGTCACCGATTCTCAGAACGAACTACACATACTTCACCTTCCCCTGATTTGTGTAGAACCAGGTTTTTCCTCTTTTAACGAGAATGCTAAATGATAAGTTTCTCTAAAAAGTACAAAAGAAAACTCTTGTCGTGCCAGACAGATAACATCCTCATCCATTCGGAGGCATACCACATCTGCAAACGCATAGGCACACGAATTTTCTGAGCACCGTGCAGAATTTTATAAGATAAAATATTCCAGCTTTGATCGCTCCCGGCCGATAAATCGATTTGAGTAACCGGATTCAAAGCCTTTAGAATCAGAAAATACGGAATGTGGTTGTTTTTTAAATCTGAAGACGAAACTTCTACCAGGACAGGCTCATTCACAATTTCTTCTTCGGCAGTATAATCTGTCAAGCTTTCTTCCCTATCGATTGCCGACCCCTTTGTCCACAAAAGAAGAAACAATACCCCATATATCAGTAGAAACTTCATCGCTTTCAAAAATAAACTATTTTTTCATCACTAACAACTAATAACAAAAATAATGCCACAAAAAAAACGGAATGTTCCTCCTTAGTTGCCCAACTTCCATTATCTTTGTATTGGAATTAACTTGGACACAGAATGTTAAAACAGTCCCAGAGATTAAACCATTAATTATTTATAAAAATCGTATCTTTGAAGCGAAATTTGAGTGATATAAATTATGAGATTTGACGAAGTAAATTTAGACGAGAACGTACTGCAGGGAATAGAAGCTATGAACTTTCAGGAGATGACTCCAGTGCAAGAACAGACCATTCCGGTCATATTAGAAGGGAAAGATATCATCGGATGCGCTCAGACCGGAACCGGTAAAACGGCAGCTTACACCTTACCTCTACTCAGCCGTTTAGTCGCAGAGGGTAACCCCGACAATCACATCCGTGCAGTCATCATGGTACCTACCCGGGAATTGGCCCAACAGATCGACATGCAATTCGAAGGTTTTTCTTATTTTCTCCCCATTTCGACGACCGTAGTCTACGGCGGAGGAGACGGGGCCGGATGGGATCAGCAAAAGAAGGGTTTATTAATGGGAGCAGATGTGGTGATCGCTACTCCGGGACGTTTATTGTCACACATTGCCAATAGTGGTATCGATCTTTCACAAGTCAGCTACTTCATTCTGGACGAAGCCGACCGGATGCTGGACATGGGTTTTTTCGACGATATCATGCAAATAGTCAAACAGATGCCGACCAAACGTCAAACAATTCTGTTTTCAGCAACTTTACCACCGAAAATCCGGCAGTTAGCCAAACAGATATTGAAAGATCCGGCAGAGATCAATATCGCCATTTCCAAACCGAACGAAGCGATTATCCAATCGGCTTATATCTGTTATGAGACGCAGAAAATGACTATCATCCAAGAGTTATTCAGTAAACCCAACCGCAAAAAAACCATCATATTCTCTTCTTCCAAACAAAAGGTAAAAGATCTGGCCTATTCTTTAAAGCGCATGAAACTCAATGTTGCAGCCATGCATTCCGATCTGGAACAGGAACAACGGGAAGCGGTAATGCTCGACTTTAAAAACGGGAAGACCGACATTTTAGTCGCAACCGATATTGTTGCCCGGGGCATCGATATCGACGACATCGGTTTGGTCATCAACTACGACGTTCCCCACGATCCGGAAGATTATATCCACCGCATCGGCCGTACAGCCCGGGCGAATGCGGATGGTGTAGCCATTACTTTCGTCTGCGAACCGGAACAGGGTAAATTTCATAAAATCGAAGAATTTATAGAAAAAGATATCTATAAAATTCCGTTACCACCGACTGTAGGTCCTGGCCCTGCCTACAACCCACAGGCATTCGAGCGCCGTCCGAGAGGAAAATTCAAAAACAATCGCCCGGGAAGGAAACGTCCTTATACCCGGAAGAAGAATTTCAATAAACCGGAAAATTAAAGAGAAGAGGAACGCTGATTGGCGCAACTTCGGTTCCGAAAACAAAATATAAATGGTGAACTTCAGCTCCGCCAATCAGTATCAGACAAGCCTCCCGATCATTCCGAATTCATGCCCGAACCTGGAGAAAAATTCCTCTGTCAACGGGCTCCGATAAAGGTAACTTTCATTTTAATCGGATCGGTCCCGGGAGTCAAAGGTGCGGACACATCGATCAGCAAATTGGCTTTTTTATCTTTTACCGTCCCGCTCACTGTTATATCGGCCTGAAGAACGCCATTCATAATCGGTACCTGAGATGCGCTACCGTTCACTTCTCCTTTATCGTTCACAGCAACATTTTTTATCTCCAGATCCCCCACAGGGACCGTGCCGAATTTAAAATCTTTCAGCTCGAGATTTATCCTATCTTTTCCTGCATCGACAATGGTAATCTTTTGTCCGGTCAGTGGATCACCGATCGGAGTCCCTGCCTCATCCGTCACCGTAATCGTTCCCGTATAGGTTCCTGCCACCGCTTCTTTCTTATCATCGTCGTCATCACTACAAGCTGTCATCCCTAAAAAGAATACAGCCATCATCAAAAAACAGAGTTTCTTTTTCATCGTCTTCTATTTAATTATTAAAAAAATATATACGCCGAAAAAAATAAAATGTTTTAAATCATCGAGCTAATTCCTACAACGTGAAATTTTTGCAAAGCTAATAACTAAAATAGCCGATTCTACCAACAGAACCGGCTAAGTTATATACAAAGAGAAGGGGGTTACCTTGTAATTTTCAGATCGTCGATCATCAAAATACTACCCGGAGCTCCTCTATATTGATCGCCTTCTTTACTTGATGTACAAATCAAAGCCAGTTTATACTGATTAGCTGCGTCGTATTCTTTGTCATTCATTTTTTCAAACGGTATTTCAAAATAAGTCCAATCCTCCTTTGCCGTTTTATCAGTAACTTCAGCTTTCAAAACAATATACTCAGAGGTATTGATATCAATACCAGTCAAGGTTACCTCTTTACCATCTTTTCCTTTTGCTTCATACAATAAAGCATAAATTGCAAATTCATCGGTCTGTCCCTCCACTACATTTCCATCTTTATCATAGAATTCTGCTCCCGGAGTATATTTATACCATCCTGAAAATTTAACCGGCTCTCCTACATAAGGAATACCGAACTGAGTTCCTTTCAAAGGATTTCCCATGGCACTACCCAAATCAAAACTTCCGAGGAATAAACTCCCTGCTGTGATATTCGGACACATACCTAAAACATAATCTATAAAGACAGCATCTGAAGAAGATAAAGTTTCTTTATATCTGAGCAGGTCTGCTTTTGAAGGTGTCAAATCTATCGTCTCCAATACAGCAGCTTTACCTGTTTTTCCTTCTTCTGACGATCTAACACACCAGCTGGGAATCACTATATCCTGAAAACCATCAACACTTTTCAAACCCTCTAATATGGAGTATACGATACCACTTCCTTCGTTCGTCGAAGCAAAAGAACCCTCCGGTTTCTCAAATCCATAGGTATTGTCTTTCTTCCATACTTCAAAATCCATATATTTTACCTTTCCAGCCTCACTAACCGTATATTTGTTTACCACAATTCCGTCTTCAGAGGTAACTGTATAAATAACAGGAGAAGAGAAATCCTGTTCAACATCCGCAGCAGGTGTTATTGTAGCTCCTTCAGAAATTGTGATTGTAGGTTTGAACTTATAATTCACTGTATTCTCCAGAGCATAAAACTCAATCGTTTTGTCAGCAATAATAACATCTGAAATACTATCACTATTGAAGATAAATTCTTTAATTAAAGCCTCTGAACTTTTATCAGCAGCCAGACGATCCCCGGTAAAATCAACCGTTACATTCAAACCGACAAAATTTACCCCCTGTCCTTCAGAAGTAACCTTTACTTCTATAACAATATTACATTTCCCGGCAGCACTCACCGTACCATTCACAGCGATATCACATCCACCTACAATCAATGTCAACTTTCCGGTTCCTTCTATTTTGAAGTCGTCATGAACCTTATCAACTTCAACATTGGTAATTTCAAGCGTACCGATAGGTATATTATTAAATGTAAAATCCTTCAATTGTAAAGTTACCAGATTTTCCCCTGTTTTGGTAATATAAATTTTTTGTTTAATATCATCAGCTCCCAATTGAACACCTCCAAATGGCGCATCGACATCCATTGTACCAAGATAGACCCCATTCAAATCCGTATCTGTAATGTGATAAACATCATCGTCTTTACATGATGTAAAAACCTGCGTAAGTAGCGCTACAAACAAAAATAAAATCAGTTTTTTCATAATCAATTTTTCATTTTTTTAAACATTCCGAAATTAACGACCAAAAAATACGGACGTTTAAATTTGTAAAAATGAACTGAAGGAAAAAAAGTGACTAGGTACACTGATACGAAAGCTAGTGATAAAATCAGATAATCTGTAATTCTATATCTAAAATTGATATAATTTGAATATTAACTACTTACGTATTTAAAATGTTAATTTTATTATTTAACATACATATTTTATTAATTTTGCACGATTTTTGCTGTTGACTATACTCATGTAAAAAAAAGAAAAATAGACGACGATTAAAACGTCCGTTTATCTTCTTCTCTAATTATCAGAAAATAATATTAATAAAAGCAGATGATGAAAAAGAATTTAGTATTTCTCTTGATGGCGTTTTTAACGCTGAATTTTACAGCTTGTAACGATGATGACGATCCTGTTTATCCAGTCGATGAGGAATTGGCAGGTACATACAAGGGTACTCTTGAAATTGAACTGGATGGCAATACTATTGCTTCCAATTTGCCGAAGAACGTAACGATTGCCAACGCCGGCAACAATGCCATCAGCCTGGAATTGAAAGATTTCAGCTTCATGGGTCTTAACCTGGGAACCATAAAGATTGAAAACTGTGCATTGAAGCAAGTCGGTGAAACATACTCATTTACCGGTAATCAAGAACTGACATTGGCACAGCCCATCGATAAATGTGGTGTAATTGTAGAAGGTACAATCGGTAACGGAAAGACAAAGATTGACTTAGATATTGATGTTGCTGCACTGGGCCAGAAAGTAGAGGTAGAATTTAATGGTACGAAACTAAAGGGAGATGAGAACTCTGAGGCGAAAATTCTGACATTTACTATTGATAACCCAATCATCCTCGAACAACCGGTAATCGATGAAACAACTCATACAATTACTTTTAAAGTAAGTGATGAAGCCACAAAAGAGGATTTGAGTGCACTGAAACCTCAATTTACCATATCTGAGAAAGCTACGGTATCTCCGGTAAGCGGTGTTGCACAAAATTTCTCGGATGGTAAGACTGTTACTTATACTGTAATCGCTGAAAACGGAACGACTGTTGAATATTCGGTTTCCATCTCGATGAAAGGACAGATTTTCGGCTTTGAGGACTGGGTTGCCGGAGTAGAAGGTCAAGAACCTGATATGACCTTCTATGAACCGGTAGGTTGGGCAAGCAGTAATACAGGTGCTCATTTTCTGAAAGCTTTTAGTTTGGCAGATAGTTATGTGGTGATGGAAACTAACGATGCCCATTCTGGAGAAAAGGCAGCTTTGATTAAGTCTATTGATACAAAAGGACAAGATTTATACCTTGCCAAAGCTCCTAAGGTTACTACCGGCACTTTATTCCTGGGTAAGTTTATAACAGATATAGCAAACACCCTTAATAGTACTAAATTTGGTATCCCTTATTCCAATAAGCCTATCTCCGTAAAAGGATGGTATAAGTACACACCAGGCGAAAAATTTTATGTGTGCGAAGCTCCTTATAGTGATAATTGTCATAATTCCACTTTGGATGAAAGCAAGCAAGACCAGTTTTCTATCAATGCGGTTCTTTATACTACAGATGAGTATGATACCGAGGAATGGAGCGATTGCCTGACAGGTGTTCCTAACGATAATGACAACAACATTCTTGAATCAAGCCGTGTGGCAGCCATTGCAACCATTTCCGGCGGTGCACAAGCAGAATGGAAAGAGTTTGAAATCAGGTTCGAATACAAAAAAGAGTTTGACCCGAATCAGAAATATCGTTTGTCAATAGCTTTCACTTCAAGCAAGGATGGTGACAAGTTTTGGGGAGCTCCGGGAAGTGAACTGATTGTGGATGATATTGAATTAGTCGTAGAATAAAAGCTTGCACAAGCTTACATAAAAAGACGGTGTATCAATAATTTATATTTTGTTACACCGTCTTACAATAAAAAAAGAATTTCAAAAAATAGAATTATTAATATCCGTCGTAAACCGCTCCAAAGTTTCCATACCGATAAGTGAATTTCCATGCCGGTTCAATTCGGGACTCCACACCGTAATGGCTAAATTACCCGGAATATAGGCAGCCACTCCTCCCCCGACTCCACTTTTCCCAGGTAGTCCTGCCCGAAAAGCAAAATCTCCCGATTCGTCGTAGAAACCACAAGTCAACATTAAGGCCCCCAGACGTTTGGATTGACTGACCGTCAGAATTTTTTCCTGATTAAAAGGATTCACTCCATGGTTTGCTAAAAATAAAAAAGCTCTGGTCAGCTCCTTGCAATTCATAGCAATGGCGCATTGATGGCAGTATACATCCACCACATCTTCCACATCATTTTCCATATTACCGAAGCTTTTCATCAGATAGCCCAAAGCCATGTTCCGGTCCGCATGTTCACGTTCCGAGCGGGCAATGTGTTTATCATAGTAGATATCGTCATTGCCACATATACTTCTGACAAATTGGAGAATAGCATCTTTAGGCTGTTCATAAAGACTCATCAGACGATCGGTGACCACCAGAGCCCCGGCATTGATAAAAGGATTACGCGGAATACCATGTTCATATTCCAACTGTACAAGCGAATTAAAAGGGTTCCCCGAAGGCTCACGTCCGACGAACTTCCAGATACGATCACCCAAATGACGGGTTACCATGGCTAATGCGAATACTTTAGAGATACTCTGAATAGAAAAACGAATATCCGCATCTCCTACCTGAAAAGAGTGTCCGTCCAATGTCTCGATAGCTATTCCATATCGTTTCGGCTCTACTCCCGCTAAAGCCGGTATATAATCCGCCACCTTTCCTTTTCCCCAATAGGCTTTCAATTCCTGGTGTATTTTTTCAATGACAATCCCGTAATCCATAAGTATTTTTTTAGGCGCACAAAGATACACCAAAAAACGTTTAAAACGTTTTCATAAGTAAAAAAATGATTCTTCATATAAAAAATTGTCCTGAAAGTTCGAGGTAGAACCTTTCAGGACAATTCTTTGCTTATCGAGCCTATTCGGATAGGACTAAACCAAGGCAGTACCTTCTTTTTGAGGAGCTTCTTCTTTCAGAAATTCACCGGCCTCATTGAAATAAACGGTCAATGTGGAATCTCCTTTTTCTATAATCAGTTTATAACTGTTATCAGAACCTTTTGCTGCCTCTTTGGTCGTATAACCTTCATATTTTGCCGTTACTGCAGCAGCCACTTTTTCAGGTACTTCAGCTACCTCTATTTTCGTATAAGTCACTTTTTCCTGAGCCAATAGCATCGGAGCTTCTTCTTTCACCACGGTATCCTTTTTCACCACAGTATCCTGTACATTTACGGGAGCGATCATCAGACTTTCAGCAGATGCCGGAATAGCAAATACACATACAACCAATGCTACAAATGCGCTTTTTACTAAATTTTTCATGACATTCAAATTTAATTGTTAATAATTATGTTGTCGAACTCTTATTTCTAACCGCGTTCGTAAAACAATATGAAAAACTTATGCCGAAAATTTCGCAGCAAAAGGGAGCGTAAAACAAATCATTATTAATCAATTACTTAAAAATCATAAAACAGAATAGTTATACTCTATTTACATTTATTATATGGAAAATCCCCCTATTCGTTCTACAGATTTGGGTAAAATCTCCACACCCAAAAACAATTGTCACCGGGATACCGACAAAAAAGCGGTCACCTTTCCGGATAACCACTTTTTCCTGTAGATTTAATAAAATCTAATCTATTGTTTTGGACAGTTATATACATATTTACACTTATAAACATACAGTCAGGGTAACATATATAAACACTTCTATTTATATTCTAAAACATCCAAAATAGGTGACAAAAAACAGAAGAAAATTTACCAAACAGGGTGAAGACAGGCAATACAAACGTTACATCTCCTATTCATAGCCTATTCACTCCTTATTCCCGACGTTGTTGTATAGGAGGTGAATCGGAGATGAATAAGGGTTAATCCCTATCCTGAGAGGTTCCAGACCTGCAAATCACCTGCAATAGGTGGCATGAATAGTGGCCGCCCCGACAAGCCGAATAGTCAGAAAAGACAGCAAAAAACAAGAAATAGAATTTTTGAAATCTTCAAAATAGCGTTTTCCGGCCTCCCTCATGGTTTTAAGTGCCGCTTTATTCACCGCCCCGAAAAGACAGGCTTCCAAAGAAGCCGATGATAACTACGGAATAAAATGCCCATCGCTTCTTCGTCGCCTTTCGCCAATAAACGGATAATATTTTTTTTCCTGTTCTTCTGCCATCGGTCCGTTTATTCTACCTCCAACCGTCTGTCTTTCGGATATTTCACCTTATAACGCAGGATAAGATCGCGCTGTTCGCCGGGTTGCAAGGTCAACGGCCAGGTAACGATACCGGTATCGCCGTCCACTTTGCCACCGCTCACCTCTTCGGCAGTCACGGTAATGCTGCTGTTGGCGGAGACGGGCAACTGATCGTAAAGAGTCAGATCAACCGCCTGCGGACGATTATTCCGAACGGATATTTTCCAACCTATCGTCTGTGTCTGCATAGCTCCCATCAGTTTCCGCGAGGTATATTCATGCTCTTTCGTGCGCTGTACGGCAATCTGCCGGTCGCGTCCGAGAGAAAACGAAAGCGTATCCCCGGCCGTATTCACATCGAGCACCGATTTACCGATGAACGTGCCTTCGAAATAAATGTTGGCTTCTCCCTCCAACAGGTTAAGCTTGCTCCAATCGGTAACCTGTGCCATCAAAAAGGCATCTTTATCGATTTTCGGAGTACACCGGTAGACATAAGAGACCGGCAGTTCATAGCGGCCTATCTCTGCCACAATAGGCTTATTGTCCGATAAAACCGTATAGGGCATCTTAATCCCGAACTCATAACCTGTCGGTTGCCGGGTTTGTTCTACTTCAATCGGTATGCTCCCCGCCTCCTCTTCGGCAACTACCTCTTCCACAGGCGCGGTAGCCCTAAGAGCCAGAGTGTTTTTCCGGACTTTCCGGGGAGAGCCATGACCGGCAACCACCACTTCCTCCAAACTTTGCGTATCAGGATCCAAGACAACATGCAACGTATTGCTACGCACATCAACCGTCCGCGAAGTATAGCCGATATACGCAAATTCCAACCGGTGTTGTCCCTCGGGCATCGTCAACGAATAACGGCCGTCGACATCCGTAGCGCAACCGATAGTAGTACCCGGAATTTTAACCGTAGCTCCGATCAAGGGTTCATGGGTAATGGCATCCGAAACAATACCCGATACGTTATTTCCATTCATTTCATCGCGATAGACCGGTGCCGCCCATCCATAATTCAGCCGATAAGGCAACAGCCGGGGAGCCACATTCCCCGTTGAGGGACTGGAGGAAGAGAGCGACAAAGCGACATTTTTCCATGCTTCGCCCGTATGTTGAAAGATATTCGCTTTATAAGTAATGGAAAGTGGTTCGGTCAGGCTCTCCGAACGAATGTCGTAGGAAGGAAACCAACCGGCATTTTTAACATAATAGCTCAAGGTAAAGGTTACGGTACAGGCAGCCGGAGCATGAATACCCACCAGGATTTCCCCGGTACGTTTCAAGTCCTTCCCTTTCACCTGGGCCAATTCCCGGGACACCTGCCGATGCCGCCCGGACAGTTCTTCCAGCTGCCCGCCAATAGTCAATTCTTCGGCAGTGAGCGCTTTCATCCGTTCGGTGAAATAAGCGGTCGCTTCCCGGACAGTCGCCATAGTCAACGCATTGCTTTTACCACCTATCGTACAATTGTTTTTCAATACCTCCTGCCCCGCCTTCACGACAGCAAGAGCCGCTTTCCGTTCTTCCTGTTGTTTTTCTATTTTTTTCAAAGTCTGCTGCAACTGCTCCTGCTTACGCCCTACCGCCACACTGTCCAGGAAATTATATTGCAGATTCACATTCGTGATCGTCAGTTTTCCCTTCGCACTCACCTGCATACTCCGGGCATCGAGATAAGGTGAAAGACCGGTAAACAGTAAAGCCGAATTGCCAGCCGGGATGTCCACCCGTTTAGTACGGGTTACCTGTGCTCCGTCGATAAACAGCATGACTTTCTCTGCCACCGTTTCCACTTTGCGCTGCGCCGTCGACACCGTGGTCACTATACACAGACAAAGAACCAGCCCTACATAATTCCTGAACTTTTCCATAATCCCAATTAAAATAAGGTATCTATAATTCCTCTGACCTTTGTTTCAGTATACAAATATAGTGAAAGGTGAGAGCAAAAACAACAAACTGGTTTGATTGATTTTACCGAACCGAAAACAACAGGAGCCATGATAATACAAAACGGCCGCCGGAACCCCGGCAGCCGTTTCTTTATCATCGGATAATATTTTTACTTCCTGGCCAGTTGAAGCAAAATTTCCATGACCTGGATAGCGCTCTTCGATACTTTCGTACCGGGTCCGAATACGGCAATTGCACCAGCATCGAACAGGAATTGATAATCCTGGTGAGGAATTACACCACCCACATATACGAGGATATCTTCCCGGCCTAATTTTTTCAATTCGGCGATAACGGCTGGTACCAGCGTTTTGTGTCCGGCAGCCAGAGAAGAAACACCAACGACATGCACATCGTTTTCAACAGCTTGTTTAGCCGTTTCTTCCGGTGTCTGGAACAAAGGTCCCATATCGACATCGAAGCCCATATCGGCATAACCGGTGGCAACCACTTTGGCTCCCCGGTCGTGACCGTCCTGGCCCATTTTAGCGATCATGATACGTGGACGACGTCCGGTCAGTTCGGCAAACTCATCGGTCATTGCCTTTGCTTTCTCGAAGTCGGCATCTTCGCCGGCAACACTTGAATATACTCCACTCACGGTTCTGATAACAGCTTTATAACGTCCGACAACTTTTTCACATGCATAGGAGATTTCTCCCAGAGAAGCGCGTTTCTTAGCAGCATCTACAGCCAATTCCAGCAAATTACCTTCGCCGGTTTCGACACATTTGGTGATAGCGTCCAGAGCAGCGTCTACTTCAGCCTGATTACGTTCGGCTTTCAGTTTTTTCAGACGGGCGATCTGAGCTTCACGTACGCTGGTATTATCGATCTCGAGGATATCGATCGGATCTTCTTTTTCCAGACGATATTTATTTACACCCACGATAGTCTGTTCGCCACTATCGATACGAGCCTGTGTACGGGCAGCAGCTTCTTCGATACGGAGTTTCGGAATACCCGATTCGATAGCAGCAGCCATACCACCCAGTTTTTCAATTTCCTGGATATGTGCCCAGGCTTTGTGTACCAATTCGTTGGTCAGGTTTTCTACATAGTAAGAACCGGCCCATGGGTCGACAGCCTTACAAATGGTAGATTCTTCCTGGATATAAATCTGAGTATTACGGGCAATACGGGCAGAAAAGTCGGTCGGCAATGCAATAGCCTCATCCAAAGCATTGGTATGCAATGACTGTGTATGTCCCAGAGCAGCCCCCATAGCCTCGATACAGGTACGTCCTACGTTATTGAACGGATCCTGTTCGGTCAGTGACCAACCGGAAGTCTGGGAGTGTGTACGCAAAGCTAGGGATTTCGGATTTTTCGGATTGAATTGTTTAACAATCTTAGCCCACAACAGACGACCGGCACGCATTTTAGCAATTTCCATAAAATGGTTGGTACCGATAGCCCAGAAGAAGGACAGACGCGGAGCGAAAGCATCGATATCCATTCCGGCGTTTACTCCGGCACGCAGATATTCCAAACCGTCGGCCAGGGTATATGCCAACTCGATATCGGCGGTAGCACCTGCTTCCTGCATGTGATAACCGGAAATAGAGATAGAGTTGAACTTCGGCATATTCTTGGACGTATATTCGAAGATATCGGCGATGATCTTCATCGAGAATTTCGGCGGGTAAATATAGGTATTACGCACCATAAATTCTTTCAGGATATCGTTCTGAATGGTTCCGGACAGCTGCTCCAGGGTAGCTCCTTGTTCCAATCCGGCAACAATATAGAAAGCCAGCACCGGAAGCACGGCCCCGTTCATGGTCATAGATACGGACATCTTATCCAAAGGAATCTGGTCGAACAGAATCTTCATATCCAGGATAGAATCGACAGCCACACCGGCTTTCCCGACATCACCGATCACACGCGGGTGGTCGGAGTCGTATCCACGGTGAGTAGCCAGGTCGAACGCTACAGACAAACCTTTCTGTCCGGCAGCCAGATTGCGGCGATAGAAAGCATTCGATTCTTCAGCGGTAGAGAATCCGGCATACTGACGGATCGTCCAGGGACGCAAAGGATACATGGCAGAATACGGTCCACGCAAATAAGGAGGAATACCGGCAACATAATCCAGATGTTCCATACCTTTCAAATCATCGGCAGTATATACCGGTTTCACCGGAATCAACTCAGGGGTCGTCCAGTTTTTAGCGATGTGGTTGGCTTTTTCCCATTCAGCGGCGCTCATGGAAGCCTTTTCAGACGCTTTAATATTTATATCTTTAAAATTCGGTTTCATGTTTCAATAGTTAAAAAGTTACAGAGTTACCCGTTACTTTATTTAATACCTAATTTTACCTGGTAGCCTTTCAGTTCTTCCAGTACATTGTTCTTCACGTGGATATAGTTCATCAATCCTTTGGCTTCCAGTTCCGGACGGCTTTCAGGATTACCGGCAACCACAACAATAGCCTTGTCTTTCAGTTTTTCGAAAGCTTCGGGTGCAAATCCGGCATATTCATCGTCGGAGCTACACAGCACAACGATAGCGGCTTTATTGTCCAGACACGCCTGAACCCCTTCATCGACCGTCTTGAAGCCATTGTTATCTTTTACTTCAAATCCGGCACAAGCGAAGAAGTTACATGCAAACTGAGCCCGTGCTTTACGCATAGCCAGATTACCCATCGGAAACATATAGACAACCGGACGACTGTTTTTAGCCGAGAAAGCATCGGTTTTCAGGCGCATCGCCTCGAATGCAGCCGGTCCGCGGTAAGGTTTCAGGGTTTCGATTTCAGCGCCTTCGGCAGTTTCGTCTTCGGGTTCGAAGATGCAGGCACACAGCTGACGATCGATCTTTTCGTTGAAGTTAGGGAACTGGTTAACACCCACAAAGTTTTCTTTACGCTGAGCGATAGCCAGGTCACGAGCCTGGGCGGTAGCTTTCACAGCAGCCTGAACAAACCCTTTCTTCAATGCTTCGATATATCCTCCCTGTTCCTGAGTTTCCAGGAATAATTTCCAGGCAGCTTCAGCAATATTCTGGGTCAGTTCCTCGATATAATATGAACCGCCGGCAACATCGACGATCTTGGCAAAGTGCGACTCTTCTTTCAGCAACAACTGCTGGTTGCGGGCAACACGTTCCGCCACGTCGGAGGGATGACATTCGAAGGTATCGTCGAACGGATGAACGGTGAACGAATCGACACCGCCCAATACGGCCGACATCGTTTCGGTCTGAGTACGCAGCATATTTACGTTCGGATCGTATACGGTTTTATTCCATTCAGAAGTTTCTGCATGGATATTCATCTTACATTTGCAATCGCAAGACGGATTGTAGGCTTTCACGATGTGAGCCCACAAGTAACGGGCAGCCCGCAATTTAGCGATCTCCATGAAATACTTGGAACCGGTAGCGAAGTGGAAACGGATTTTCGGAGCCACTTCATCGATCTTCATTCCTGCATCCGTCAGTTTGTCCAGATATTCAACACCGGCAGCCAGTGAGAATCCCAACTCCTGAACGATAGAAGATCCTGAGTTATTGAAAACATATCCACCTACTTCAATGGTCTTGAAGTTTTTGTAGGCAGCCATTTTTTCAAGATTTACTTTTACGTTTTCGAAAGGTTTGTCGCAACAGTTCTTTCCTTTCCGGGTGAGAGCGGTCAACGGATCGACATTGATTCCCCCCTGTATTTTTTCAGGTGCAATACCTCTTTCTTCCACAACAGCCTTAAATGCATCCAGGATACTTCCTTTTTTACATCCGGCGACAAAGTTGATTTCCACACATTCCAGGCAGATGTCTTTCAGGAGGACTTCCATATCTGCTTTGGTAAATTCCTGGCATCCATTCAGTACAAAACCCAGTGAGTCCACACCGCGATTCAATACATCCAATGCTTTTTTATTTGCTTCAGCCAGATCTTCCACAACGATGTCCTGACGTACATACCAATCGTTGTTATCTTTTTTGTTACCTCTCACAAACGGGAATTCGCCGGGTAGACAATCCAGATTTTTCAGATCCTGCATATTCTCCAACCGGTACATCGGCTGAACATTAAAACCCTCATTGGTTCTCCATACAAGCTTTTTATTGAAATCGGCCCCTTTCAGGTCGACAGTGACTTTGTCGATCCACTCTTGCATTGTGTTCGGCGCAAACTCACTGAAAAGCTTACAATTTTCTTTTTCTGCCATAATTTATATATTTAACTGTAACTGTTTGTTTGAAAAAACGAACAAATTTAACCCTTTCAAAGGATTAAAAAAATTATTTAGTGCCTTTTTTCCGTATTTAGAACGTTTGTACCCCCGTCACTTTTATCCTTCCTCATTCAGGCGCCGATAAATACGTACGGTTCCGGCTTCTTCCGGATTACCGTTATCCCATATCTTTATCCGCAATTCATTTTGATCTACCGATTGCCATTCCCCGATCCCCAATTCATTTTGCCGGGTATCCAACTCTTCGCTAATCAGCTTATCGCCTTCTTTTTTCATCCGGAAACGTGTAACTCCACACCACAACTCATTTCCAAGCGTATCTTTCACGGAATAAAAACACAGGTTATAAATTCCGGCAGTCACCTCCATCTCATAATACAGCTGATTCGCTTCGTATCTCCACCGACCGACGAAAGGAGCCGCCAACCCGGGGAAATCACTCCGGATAGAAAAACATTACTTATCCAACCGGCTCCGGATAATGGTTTTATTGAAAATCCAGGAAGTAAACTAAAACCGTCCGGTCTAACCGGATGCTCTATGCTGTAGAAGAACGACGGTAGCTTTCGGGGGAACTACCCGAAACACGACTGAAATATTTGGAGAAAAGTGATTGTTCATTAAACCCTAATTCGTAGGCTATTTCCTTAATGGCCATTGGTGAATTACGCAACAGAATCTGTGCTTCGAGCACGATGTATTCCTCTATCCACCGTGCGGCACTGCGTCCGCTCACCAGTCGGATTACAGTAGTAAGATGACGGGGAGTCAGTGAAAGCTCGTCAGCATAAAATGATACGCGCCGTTGCTTACGGTAATGGATGTGTAACAAATCGAGGAAATCATAAAAGATCTTCTCACTGTGCGACACGGGAGTGGCGGTGTCTTCCAGCCGCCGACAGATATTACGTACTTGACAGAACATACCCAGGATGAGCGGATAAAGAGTATCTGCGGAATCTCTCAAACCAGGAGCATCGGCGCAAAGACATAGGAGCTCGTAGAAGCGAGTCAACCGCCCGTGCTCATCATCATTGACGGCAATGAAAGCATCACGTATCGCAATCTTTCCCAAGGTACGTTCTGCTAAAACAAGCTGCCTCCAAAAAGATTTGGAAAGCAACAGCCCCACACATCGGAAGCCGGGGCTACGACTTACAATACGACAGGCACAGGGGGCGATGAAACACAACAGGTGTTCACGGTTGAAGCGATAGGACTGTAAGTTGATATCCAATTGCATTTCTCCATCCAGACACAAAAAAAGACAGGGGATGTCTACCTTTACCGGATTATCGTGTGTGCCGAAAAGGTCATTTTCGCGCCAAATCACGAAAGGAGTCACCTCTTTACCCAACTGCAAGCGTTGAAGCAATTTATCGAATGTAAATATAGACTGAATCATACAAATAGACATGTAAATAGGGTTAATAAACTATTCAACCCTTAATAATCGTACGAATATACAAATAAAATGCAGAAAAGCACATTTACAAGCGTGAAAAATCTCCGTTACTTTGTATCGAAATCAAATCAGATGACAATGAACAAAAAGTTATTGACTATGGCGCTCTCACTGACGGTTATTCCGTCAGTTCTTTTGGCGCAGAAATCGGCTACGGAACACACTATCCGTGCCAACGAAGCTGTAAAGACGGAACTGAATTTCAACGACCGTCAGGACTATGAAGATGCCAACCGGGGCTTTATCGCAAGCATCGATGGAAACGCTGTACTGGATAAAGAAGGCAAAGTATCTTATTCTGTGGAAGAATGGGATTTTCTGAAGAGCAATACTCCTCAGACAGCCAACCCGAGTCTGTGGAGACAGTCGCAACTCAACCGCATAAACGGACTATTTGAAGTGATACCCGGCAAACTTTATCAGGTGAGAGGATTCGACATAGCCAACATGACTTTCATCCGTTCTGATAATGGCTGGATTATCATTGACGTGACGACTACAGATGCCGCTGCCAAGGCGGGCTATGACCTCATAAAAAAGCATGTGGCAGACCTACCTGTACAAGGCGTAATTTTCACCCACCCTCATGGCGACCATTACGGAGGTATCACTGCGATGAAGGAGGCTTCATCTAAAAAGGATTTCGACATCATCGCTCCCAAAGGCTTCATGGCCTCGGCACAAAACGAAAACGTGCTGGCCGGAGTGGCTATGACCCGCCGTGCCACTTATATGTATGGTTTGCAATTGCAACCGGGTGAAAAAGGTACATTGGGTTGTGGTCTGGGACAGCGTATGTCAACGGGTAGCAAAGGTATCGCCCGCCCTACCATTGAAATAGCAAACACCGGAGAGAAACACACCATTGACGGCGTGGAGATGGAGTTTGTCTATGTACTTGACACGGAAGCTCCCGTAGAAATCATGATTTGGCTTCCGCAACTGAAAGCCTTCTGTACGGCAGAAGATATGACGCACAACATGCATAATCTGCAAACGCTGCGTGGTGCGAAAGTGCGTAACGGACTGTTGTGGAGTAAGGCGGTGGATACGGCTATCGAACGTTACGGTGACCGGGTGGAAGTGTCATTCTCCACCCATCACTGGCCCACCTGGGGCAATGAACGCATCGTGGACTACTGGGAAGCTCAACGTGATATGTATCGCTATCTGCACGACCAGACCCTGCATTTGGCTAACCGTGGTCTGACACCTGATGAAATTGCCGAAGAGATGAAACTCCCCGCTTCGCTGGCATCGCAGTTCAACTGCCGTGGCTACTACGGTACGCTGAGCCACAACGTCAAGGCACAGTATGACCTTTACTTCGGCTGGTTCGATGGTAATCCGGCGCACCTTAACCCGTTGCCCCCTTCGGAATTGGGCGCCAAGTATGTAGAAGCTATAGGTGGTGCAGATAAGGTACTCGAAGTGGCCAAGGCCTCGTATGCCAAAGGTGAATACCGTTGGGTGGCTACGCTACTGGATAATCTCGTTTTTGCCGAACCCGAAAACAAAGAAGCACGCCAGTTGTTGTCCGACACATATTCCCAATTGGGTTATCAGGCGGAAAGCGGTCCGTGGCGTAACTTCTACTTGACTGGAGCTCAAGATTTACTCAAGAAGGCTGTGCCTTACACCTCAAAACTCATCAATGACGGTGTATTGTCCCAGATGGATATGGGCACTTTGCTCGACTACTGTGCCATCCAGTTGAACGGGGAGAAAGCTGGCGGAAAGGAAGCTGTTATCAACATTAACTTCACAGATACGAAGGAGAAGGTGATGCTGATGCTCAAAAATGGGGTGTTGAATCACCGCCTTGGCAGTCAGGATAAAAAAGCTGACCTGACCATGGAGATTGCGAAAATGGATTTCGTCAAACTGTTCTTCGGCAGAACGGATTTACAAACTTTGCGTAAGACGAACAAGGTGAAAACTACCGGAGACACCAAAGCTATAGATATGATCCGTAGTGCCTGCGAACCGGCAGATCCTAACTTCAACATTGTGTTGCCGTAAACAGGAACAATATATTGATTTTTAACATGGCGGGTACATAGATGTGTATCCGCCTTTTTCGTATCATCGCATGTGACTAAGTTTGCATCAGCAGACATAGCAAATTTGTTCTCCTGTCTCCTCCCTCAAAATGATCAAAAGCCACTAATAGAAGGATCTGGTACAAAACTATGTACTTCTTTCGATTTCAAACACTTTGCATTATTTTCTCCAAAGCCATCTGTATGTGAGCGAGTTTTCGTATATTTGTTCTCTAATTGATGATTATAACTGAAGATAAAGTTCCTGCCGTCGATTGAATTTATTATTGGGTCGGTGAGAATGGGGAATACGATTTTATTTATACTAAGCTAAACGAACAAATTCGTTTGTTTTTCGTTTTGCTATCGAACTGTGTTTTATTATGGTCGAGATAAAAAAAGGGCATCTGTTGAAAGCTGTACTCTTCGATATGGACGGCGTATTATTCGATTCGATGAAGAATCATACGTTAGCTTGGTATAGAGCTTTGTCTTCCCGGAAGATCCCTTGTGAAAGAGATGAATTTTATCAATATGAGGGAGCTACAGCCGAATGGACAATTAATTTGATTTTTGAGCGGACCTATCATCGGCAAGCGACTAAACAGGAGATTGAAGAACTATATACCTTAAAAAGTAAATATTTTAATGAGTTGCCTGAGGCCAGGCCTATGCCAGGGGCCAAAGAGGTTTTGAAGATCGTCCGGGAGCACGGTTTATTGCCCGTTGTCGTTACCGGTTCCGGTCAACAATCGTTGTTAAAACGGTTGACCGAAGAATATGCCGGTTTTGTCGATGCTTCGACTTTGGTGACTGCTTTCGATGTCGAGCATGGTAAACCCCATCCGGAACCTTACCTGAAAGGCCTGAAAAAAGCACATGCTATGCCCGACGAAGCTTTCATTATAGAAAATGCACCTTTGGGGGTAAAAGCCGGTGTAGCGGCTGGAGTTTTCACTATCGCCGTGAATACAGGGCCTATTCCTGAAAAACAATTGCAAGAGGCCGGAGCTGACTTGATCTATCCGGATATGTCGGCTTTACAAAAGTATTTGCCGCAACTATTGGCCGGACATCATAACCGGGCCTGAATTTTCCGGATTGCTAATCTATCGTATATCCAGAGAAATAGGTTTGAACAAAACCCATTGCCAATATAACCACCCATATCCCGGAAGGATTGCATTTCTCCCAGAATAAATGAGTTAATTCTTGACCCGATAGCTGGAATTGCCGGGCTACTTCTTCAAAATAAGCATTGTTCGAAAGCTGATCCGATAGTTGTAAGCCCTTCTCTGCTACTAGTTTCCGCGCCATAACTACTTTATCCGACATTTGCTGATAGACGCCTCCGGAAATAATACCGGCAAACACCTTTCCTAGAAACACTGGTATAAAAGAAGGTGTTTATATACATGTTTACCTTAAACGCAGATATATTTTTTCTTTCTATTCCGATTTCGGGTTTTATACCGTCAGACCGGGTCGTCTGGAACGGTCCGCTAAGGCTTTCCTTCTCTGACCGGCGGAACTCCTCACTCCGTTCGTCAGTGATAGAAAAAGCCAGTGTAAAGGCATGGGGACTGAACGTTACTTACGGCTTCAAGAAACCAAAGAAAAATCGGGCTTTGTCCATGCCTTTTCAAAGTTATAAATTATCGAATTATTAATTAATGTACAAATGTACGACTGAATAATTCTACTATAAATCGGGACATTGCTGCAAAATGGATTGCATAATGACAGCTGCAGCCTCGGCATCGGCCAGGGCATGATGATGATTTTTCAGGTCATATCCGCAAAAGGAAGAAACGGTATGCAACTGATAATTTTCCAGTCCTTTAAATAATTTCCGGGAAAGGCGGTAGGTACAGTAAAAGGAGTAACCGGGATAATCCATTTCGTAAAGCCGAAAGACAGCTTTCAGGCATCCCTCGTCGAACATGCTATTGTGAGCCACCAAAGGTATCCCTTCAATCATCGGAGCAATTTCCCGCCATACCGTAGGAAAAGCCAGAGCTTCCTCGGTATCCTCCCGACTCAAACCGTGAATAGCTGTATTACGCCGGGAATAAAAATTCGGTGCAGGATGAATCAGACTGTAAAACCGGTCTTCGATCACCCCCCGGTTCATCACGACGATCCCCACCGAACAAACACTGGTCTGCTGCCAATTGGCTGTCTCGAAATCTATTGCAGCAAATTTCTCCATTTTTACTTCAGCATTTATTTAGACAAAAATACATCATTAAAGCTTAAGATTTTCAAAACCCAGGCAACTGCATGACTACTGTGGGTATCAGTAACAGAAAACCCAGGACGACAAACAACAGGAGGATTTTGGCAAACCATTTTACCCACACCTCATAGGGAATGCGGGCGATTCCCAAAGCACCGATCAATACGGCGGAGGTGGGCGTGATCATATTGGTAAAGCCATCACCGAACTGGAAAGCCATCACTGTAGCTTGCCGGGAAATACCGATGACATCCGAGAAGGGAGCCATAATCGGCATCGTCAAAGCAGCTTTGGCCGATCCCGAAGGGATAATGATATTGATCAGCGTCTGAATTACATACATCGCACCAACCGAAGCCACTCTTCCGGCCTCGTTCATCAGAGAAGCCAAGGCATGTAATATAGGATCGATAATACGCCCGTCCTGCAAAATCTGGATGATACCTCCGGCCAGTCCGACCACAATAGCCGCCGATAAGATATCTTTGGCTCCTTCGAGAAACAATTTGATGATGCTGTCGGTATCTTTGCCCGCAGCATACCCCGTCAACACTCCCATCGCCAGAAAAATCGCCGAAATTTCGGGCAGATACCAACCATGCCCCATCACTCCGATCACCAGAAAAATGACCGTAAAAGCCAGGATAGAAAGGATAAAAAAATGGAAAGATTTCCGTAGCCCCAACCATCCGAACAAAGCGAACAAAACCGTACCGACCGGTACAGCATAAAAAGTGACCGAAGCATTCCCCAAACTAAAAGTAGTAACCGGATAAACGACAGCAAAAATAATCAGAGACACGAGAATCAATCCATACACGATATAAGAAGCCACCGGGATCGTATAAGCAACCTCTTCGCCACTTTCGGTACGGCGATTCCGCCAATATTCGTCGGCCCGATACATCGGGGAAAGGGTCGGATTGCGTTTCACCCGGGCCGCATAGATCAACACACAGGCAACTAAAATCACGGTGAGCAAAAACCAGCAAAACAAGCGGTATTCAAAACCGGAAAACAAAGGTAAACCGGAAAGTCCCTGAGCGATACCGATGGTAAACGGATTCAGGATCGCTCCGGCAAATCCCACGTGGGCCGCAACATAGACCATACACAATCCGGTAATCGAATCATACCCCATCGAAATAGCCAAAGGTACAATGATAATCACAAAAGCCAGCGTTTCTTCGCTCATACCGAAAACAGCCCCGAACATACTGAACAAGAAGATAATCATAGCGATCACCAGATTGTTCACCCCGATCCGCTTCATAAAACGATGCCGTTCCAATCCCTGCGTAAAACGCAAAAAAGAAAAAATCCCGACATCGATCGCCCGGCTATTGTTCATAATCTGAAAAGCCCCGCCGATAATCAGTAAAAAGGCTATGATTCCGGCCTGCTTCTCAAATCCTTGCAACAAAGAAGAAAATACCTGCCAGGTCTGTGGTGCCGATTCCACCGCATGATAAGAATTATCGACAATCACCGACCGGGTCGTTCCGTTGACCTCGACGGTATGGCGACTATACTCTCCCGCCGGAATAATCCAGGACAAGACGGCACAAAGCAGAATAATCGAAAAAATAATCGTATAAGTATGAGGAATCTTTTTCAGCATAGCACATTAAATAATTAAACTTTTACGACACGCATACGGTGAGGGAACAAAGGTATATATATTTTTTTATTGATCTATGTTTTATTCTACACATCGCGGGAAAAATCGGTTAGACGATTAACAATCCGGGGAACAGTTTTTGTCGTACAACAAATTATTGCGAAATTTGCAATTCCAGAGACATCCTGGGCATAGGCACTTTCGTCCGACAAAAAACGAGTTAGAAATGTATACAGCAATCAGAAAAATCATTGAAGCAGCCTGGGAGAACCGGGAATTATTGAAGAAAGAAGAGACCCGGTCGGCTATCGATCAGGTAATCGGGTTACTGGACAAAGGGAAATTGCGCACGGCTACTCCAACCGACGAAGGTTGGCAAGTGAACGAATGGGTAAAAAAAGCGGTTATCTTATATTTTCCAACCCAACCCATGTCGACCATGACCACGGGACCATTCGAGTATCACGATAAGATCCGGCTCAAACAAGATTATGCAGAATTAGGAGTACGGGTAGTTCCTCCGGCTGCCGCCCGCTATGGAGCCTATGTCGCCCCGGGAGTGGTGATGATGCCTTCCTATGTCAATATCGGTGCTTATGTCGATTCGGGAACGATGGTAGACACCTGGGCGACTGTCGGTTCGTGTGCCCAGATCGGGAAAAATGTACATCTTAGCGGAGGAGTCGGGATCGGAGGAGTATTGGAACCGGTACAAGCAGCACCGGTAATTATCGAGGACAACTGCTTCATCGGTTCGCGTTGTATTATTGTGGAAGGTGCCCATCTGGAAGAAGAAGTCGTGCTGGGTGCGAATACGGTAATCACCGCCTCGACCAGGATCATCGACGTCACGGGAAATGAACCGATAGAATACCAGGGTTATGTGCCGGCCCGGTCCGTCGTGATCCCCGGTTCCCGAAAAAAACAATTTCCTGCCGGCGAATACGAAGTGCCTTGTGCGCTGATCATCGGAAAAAGAAAAGCATCTACCGACCTGAAAACCTCGTTGAACAGTGCATTACGGGAATTCGACGTGCCGGTATAAGAGATATAAAACAGATTCAGATTATTAAGATTAGAAATATATGGAGAAAATTAAAGCAGCCGTTATCGGATACGGCAATATCGGGAGATATGTAGTAGAAGCACTCCAGGTTGCTCCCGATTTCGAGATCGTGGGTATTGTACGCCGGAATGCCGCCGAGGTTCCGGAAGAACTGCACAACTACAAAGTAGTAAGCCGTCTGCAGGATTTGGAAGGGGTTCAGGTAGCTATTTTATGTACCCCGACCCGCAGTGTGGAACACTATGCAACCGAAGCCCTCCGGCTAGGTATCAATACGGTAGACAGTTTCGACATACACACTCAAACTGTCGACTTACACCGCACTTTGGGAGAGGTAGCCCGTAAACATCAGGCTGTTTCCATTATGTCGGCCGGTTGGGACCCGGGAACAGATTCTGTAATACGTGCACTATTGGAAGCCTGTGCTCCGAAAGGTTTGACTTATACAAACTTCGGCCCCGGCATGAGTATGGGCCATACGGTAGCCGTCAAAGCGATCGAGGGAGTAAAGGCCGCCCTGTCTATGACTATCCCCACGGGAACCGGGATTCACCGCAGAATGGTATATATCGAACTTCAGGAAGGATATCTCTTCGGTGAAGTTGCACAGCAGATCAAAAACGATCCTTATTTCATAAATGATGAGACCCATGTCTTGCAGGTTGAAAAAGTAGACGACTTACTGGATATGGGCCATGGCGTCAACCTTACCCGGAAAGGCGTGTCGGGAAAAACACAAAACCAATGGTTCGAGTTTAACATGCGGATCAATAATCCGGCCCTGACCGCTCAAATTATGGTATCTTCAGCCCGGGCTTCGATGCGGCAACAACCCGGATGTTATACGCTGATCGAGATCCCGATGGCCGACCTGTTATATGGCGAACGGGAAGAACTCATCGGCCATCTGGTCTAAACCGGAATGTCTAATGATTTATGATTTACGATTTTCTCTGCCATATCAAGTGTGCAAGGTTATCATCGTAAATCATAAAACAAAAAGCCAAAAGGTGATTAAGGTAAAGAAAAACTTCGTATTTTCGCCCTTTGAAATCTATATTATATGAACGATAAACTCAAAGAGGAAATCCGGAAAACGCTGGGAATCCTGAAAAACGGAGGTGTAATTCTTTATCCGACCGATACGATCTGGGGATTGGGTTGTGACGCCACTAATCCGGAAGCTGTCAAACGGATTTATGACATCAAAAAACGGGCCGACAACAAATCGATGCTTGTATTGTTGGACGATGCAGGGAAAATAGCTTCCTATGCCGACGTCCCGGATATAGCCCTCGATTTGATCGAAGTGGCCGACAAACCGACAACTATCATCTATCCGGGTGCTAAACGTTTGGCACCCAATCTGATCGCAGAAGACGGTACGATCGGTATCCGGATTACGCGGGAAGAATTTACCCGATCTTTAATTTTCCGTTATAATAAACCCATCGTTTCGACTTCGGCCAATATCAGCGGCGAACCCTCCCCTCATTTTTTCGGGGAAATCAGTGAGGAGATCAAAAATGCAGTAGACTATATCGTAGATTATCGCCGCAACGATCATAACCCGGCAGCTCCCTCGAGTATTATCAAACTGGGAATGGGCGGGGAGATTCAAATTATCCGGAAATAATCTTTAGCTCTTGACTTTAAACATTCGACTTTAATTATGGCTTTGATTTTAAATATAGATACCTCTACTTCTGTCTGCTCGGTAGCCTTAGCCCGGGACGGAAAAATGATTGCCTTGAAAGAAAATAACGAGGGATTGAACCACTCGGTTTTATTAGGCACCTACATCGACGAAATCCTAAAAGACAATCACATGGATGCCCATTGTCTGGATGCCGTTGCGATCAGTATGGGCCCGGGGTCGTATACCGGATTACGCATCGGAGTATCTATGGCGAAAGGAGTATGTTTCGGAGCAGGTAAACCTCTGATCGCCGTACCGACCTTACAAGCACTGGCCTTATCGGTATCGGAACGGATACGGGAAGAAGCGCTGTATTGCCCGATGATCGACGCCCGCCGGATGGAAGTCTATACCGCTTTTTTCGACCGTAACAACCAAAAGGTCATCGATACCAAAGCAGAAATCGTCGACGAAAATTCGTTTGCCGATTTATTGGCCGGACATAAAATTTATTTTTTCGGAAATGGCAGCGACAAAGTCAGGATGCTCCTTACCGCTCCTAATGCTCATTTCATGGGACAAGTAGAAACCTCTGCCCGGCACATGATCCCCCTTGCAGAGGAGCTGTTCGGCCGGCAAGAATTTGTCGATGTCGCCTACTTCGAACCGTTTTATCTCAAAGATTTTATTGCCACGACTCCGAAGAAAAAAGTGATTTGATCCAATTTTCGCCGGCATATCGGGTTTTGAATTTTTCGATTATATTTTTTATAAAAAAATAGGAAATCATCTGTTAAAAGTTAACTTTGCAAATTCGATTTACGATATACCGTAAATTGCAATTTTAATTTTCAAAAAACAGAATGATGAAAACAAAACTTTTTACCCTGGTATTTGCAGTCCTTGCTTTAGGGGCTTGTAAAAAAGAGATTAAGCTGGATGTTAAACAAATCCATCTGACCGACAAGACCGGACAATGGGACATCAAAATCGACCGTCCTGCCTTCTCGACTACAGATGCTGAAACTGAAAAAAGCTGTGTCAAATTCAACGACGAGGTCAACGGGCTGATCAACGGTATTCATGCAGCCTTTATCGAACAAGCTAAAGAGAACATTGCCCGTTTAGATTCTGCAGGTTTCAAGCAAGTAGCTCCCTACGAACTGATCATTGAAGATTCGGTGTTCCTGGCAGACCAAAATTACATCAGTGTCCGGGTATTATCGTACGAAATGCTGGGAGGAGCCCATGGGATGACCAATTTTTATGCTATAAATTACGATGTGAAGACACAGAAATTCTTAACCAATAAAGATATCCTCAACCTAGACAAAGCAGCAGATATCAATGCCCTTTTAAAGGCTAATCTGAAAGATCCGGACAAATGCTTCACTTTCGAAGCTCCGACAGTGGATAATGTCACCTGCATCAACCTTACCCTCCACACGGTCGATTTTACTTATGCCCAATATATCCTCGGTCCTTACTCTTGTGGCCACACCATCATTTCCATTCCCAAAGAAAAGATGAAGGATATGCTGGTAATCAAATAATGGTCCGACCGGTTGAAATGGATAAAACAGTAACAACGGATAAAGCGGTTATTACCGTTGTTACTGTTTTAAATTTATTTTATATAATCCCGGTGGAATACGGGTAAATTCAGGTATTTATACAATGCATTCGAAAGTACAGGTGACGGAAAGAAAGGTTCACCGGCCATCAGTTCGAATGCCTTTTTATAATCTCCTTTCCGGGCATATGCCACAGACAGATACAATAAATTTTCTTTCGAAGGTATAGTTTTCAATGCCTGATAGGCCATATCGACGACCTGGTCAGCCAGTTCCATACCGACTTGTTCTTCCTGAAAGAAACCGGCAATAATCAACGTATAAAAAAATTGACCGGCCAGATAAGGATGTTTTTCCTTATATTTTCCGATCAGTTTCATCGCTTCCGGAATACCTTTTTGAAAATCTTTTTCAAACAAAGTATATTCCATATTCAATATTTCGAGATACATCCCGGCCAAAGGCAGGTTCAGTTCTTTCAAAAACCGAAGATAAGCCTGATACGCCTCCGGTTCTTCGCGCTGAACGATTCCACAACGTACTACCATCCGATACATATTGATCCAGAAATCATATCCCTTTTCGTATTTTTGATAAATTTCTGCCTTATTCAACAAAGTACGAAAAGCCAGATTGTCTTCCGCTCTCTGCATAAAACGTTTTAAAAAACGGTAATTTTCTTCTGTTTCCAATAGTTCGGACGATAAACCTTCCAAATATTCCCACATCATCGGTTCAACCCGATCGGGTTCCACTTTACTCAATACCCCCAACACATAATCACGGATCAGGTCAGGAGTACGTTCTCCGCTTTCCCAGCGTCGACGTCCTTCGTCCAACTGCTTATTCAAGTCCGATTGTGCGGCAGCAGCAGCCAACTTCAAAAACTCCTGAGGTTCGGCATATCCGACATGCATATCCCAAATTTCACCTTCGCCGTTCAGCCAAAAAAAAGCAGGAAAAGCTGTCGCCTTAAAATGCTGAAAAAAGGGATGCTCCTTATCTTTTTCTGCATCCAGTTTCAGACAAACAAAATGCGTATTGAAATAATCACCGACCCCGGCCTGGGTGAAAACCTCCCTGGCCATCTTTTTACAAGGTCCACACCAGGAAGTATACACATCTACAAAAATTCCCTTATTCTCGGATCGGGCTTTTTTCAAGGCTTCCTCGTAGCTACCGTGAAAAAAATCGATTCCCTGTGCTGAAGCAATTATACTCCAACTCATAGTAACCACCAATAAAAATAATTTACTCATAAATAAATCGTTATTACACCTAAAACCTAATCAGCAGGTCCTGCCAATCGATGCCTATCCCATCCTCACGACCGATTCCCTGACCGAAATATTTTATCAATACCGAAAATTTGCCGATCAGCCATCAGCAAATCGGGTGATCGGTCAGTCCCGAAAAGACACTTGACGTCTCTCCGGGACCTCTATCCCTATTAACATTAACTATACTTTTCATCGATATCGACCACCGTATCACAGAATCCGGTCTTATCGAACAAATAATCCGCATGGATTCCCCCTTGTGAGCTCACCTCATAGAAAATAACCCCTCCTTTTAAACCGGTCTGATTATTATCCCGTATACAAATCCGTAATTGTGCAGACTGACGGGTTTCACCAGCCATTTCTGTTTCCTGGCTGATCGTTACAAACTTAAATCCGGTAATTTCCATATTCCGCGAGGTCAAATCGACCTGAGGAGCTTCCAAAACTTCAGTAGATGAAGAAGTGAATAAATTCAAAGACAACGAATAAATCCGACTGCCGGTTGCATACATCAACACATCCGGGAAATCATCGTTCGCAGCAAAAGCAATTGCCTCAGCAAGATGCGGGGCAATCCCGGCACCGATCTCTTTACGTAAAACAGAGGTAAACTTTTGATCGACGAATTTGTATTTATAAATGTAAAGTTTTCCGGTCGAAGTATCTTTCATCAACATCCAATAATTCCCCTGTTCGGATTGATTACCACAACACAACATTTCCATATGTTCACCGATATGGTCACAATCGAACTGCGAGATATCGGCCTCCGGACTACTCAATTGGTGTAATCCTCCCCAGTTCCACATATAGTGCCACAATAATCTTTTGTTTTTCGTGTCATAAAAAATCGGAGCACCTGTCGCATCCATCACAAAAGGGGCAACTTCGTAATTTCCAACACCCTGAGTTGCCACCAACGGAGTTTCCCATTCGGGCAGAAGCATATTGACTGCTCTACGGCAAACCTGACGGTTAATAATGATATAATCTATAAGCATCCCTTTAAAATAGAGTTCAGGCTTCAGAACAGTCTCTTCAAAATCAACGGCGAATCCCTTCCGAAGCGGTTTTAATCCCTCGAAAGAGACCGGACTGGCCAACATTCCGCCATTTTCATCCTCGCACATAATCGCTTCAAATTTCAGGCTAGGCTGAGCAGGCAAAGGATTAACCGAAAATATCCGCAACGGATTCCTGCCCACCCGTTTTCCACCATTCGCCCGGGAATAAATATTCTCGATCAAAGAATGATCCGAATTTAAAAAATTCAATTCCGCCTCTCCGTTTTCCTCACACAAAAGAACCGTTCCTTTCGTAAATTGTGTCATTACTTCCAATTTCATTTCCTGACGGTAATATACCCCGGTTGTTTCATCCGTAACCTTCAAAGTCAGCGTATAATTTTCTCCGGGTACGGCATGTGAAGGATCGATCAAAACATTCAAGTCTTTCGATTTACTGAGTGTATCCGCCACTTTCCGGGTTGTATCGGTACTTAAATACCAAACATAGGACAAATGCGAATCATCGTTCTGGCTTGTCGTTAACGATAAAGGAATATTCAGATAATCATAGAGCATGACGGAATATTTCTCCTTCAAACCGTTAAAAGTCACTTCATTCAAATCTTTAAAAGAATTTACCGTATCGTCCTGGGCACAGCTTCCCAGCCATAACGCTAATATTGTTATTCCGATATAATATATTGTTTTCATGTTCAGTTTATTCATAATTATACTATTTTACAAAGGCTCCCAAGTCGTGATCAAATTACCTTTTTCATCATATTCGATATGGGAAGCATAGTAATTACACACTGCCCGTCCGGCCCGCATCCAATAGGTATAAGCCTGTACCCCTCCATAATTCATCAATTCCCCTTGTGTCAAAGGGAAATCATGTCCCATAATCTCGATGCATTTCAAGTGTTTGACTTGTGAATAAGCCCCGAAATAAATAGGCAGAGGCGATACATCCCAGTATGCCGGTTTCAGCAACTGATTGGTCACCAAAAGACGGACATAACATTTTTCGGGTAAAGCCACATCCAGATCGGTAGTCGTCTCTAACCTCAATTTCAACAAGACGGTTTTATGATCCAATTCTTCTCCTTTCTTCAGGATAACAACCGGTAACACTGTCGCCGGCTGATGTGCCGGGAAAATATAATTGTCTTTCAAAGCCTCATAATGTACCCCTGCCTGAGCGGTCGATCCTTCTTCCGTAACCACCCGGAAATTCATCGGCCGATCGAGTAAGGCCCCTTGCAATTTTACGGTCAATTGGAGTGTATCCCGTTCCAAACCGGTGATCCGAAACGAATATTGCAAACTATCGGCTTCTTGAGAATAATCTTCAAAATAGACCCCTCCTTTCGATTTCCAGGTCATATGATCGTTTTCATTACATCTCCACAACAAACACAACACCGGAATCCACAGTAAATATATCTTTTTCATAATTATACCTCCTAGTTTTTATTTCCATAATCTTGTTCATCGACAGGCAGCGGAAGCATGTATACCGCTTCGGGATCGATCGCTTTGGATTTGAAAACACCCAACTGGCTCAAATATTTTCGTTTATAATAGTAAAACATCTGGCCTTCATTCAGAAATTCCTTGCAATACTCTTTATAAATTTCATTTTGCAGAGTCGAATCGTCTGTCAATGCTTTCAATCCCCGGTAAGCCCGGATTTTATTCAGGTAGGCCAAGCCTTCCTTACCTCCCAGACATTCGGCAGCAATATAATACAACTCGGAAATCCGGATCAAAGGCATCATCTCCACTCCTTCGAATTTATTCGACATATTGGCCACATTACTACTCGTTTCCTTAAACCAAATTTTTAAACGGTAATCGTCATCGGCCGGATTTTGGGGGGCGAACAAATTATTCTGAGCGGAAACTGAAAAAGCCAGCATATGTGTATTGTTATTTAAATTGGCTTTCGAGGCAGCTTCACCGAAATAGTCACTGATCACCACCTTCATTTGTTTCATTTCTAATCCGAACAAAAGTTCATTCTGGAATAAGCGATCGGCCGAAGTAACCTCGGTTACCAGTTCGAACGGTGCTACCGGAAGAGTTTCGGCCGTACCGATAATTTCACGGGCAGCCGCCAATGCCTCCGTCGTATTGCCTGCATAAAGCTGTACCCGGGCTAACAAAGCTGTCGCAGCATAATAATTCAAATGGAAACGACGGTTTTTCAGGCGTTTATCCTGCGCATACGTTTCTTCCAAATCCGCATAATTCGGGCCGTAGGAATCTACTTCACGCATCAATTCACGTGCCTTATTCAAATCGGCGGCTACCTTCTCCAATACCTGATTTACGGTCAACCGGCGGGAAGCGATATTGGTAAACTCCTCCATATAAGGAATAGCTTTATGCTCCTTCCCGACTGCCGGTGAAGGACCGTACAAACGTAATAAATCGAAATGCAGGAAAGCACGCAAAGCCAAAGCTTCTCCTTTATAAATCCGATAGATGGCATCCGAACTGAAAACCTCCTGTTTTTTATCGATATAGGCCAATAGTGTGTTCAGGTTAGCGATCGCTTTATATTGTGTCGACCAGATTTTTTCAATCACAGCCTTATCTACCGGTTCATTGTATTTAAAATCTACTGTTTTAATATACTCGTGTTCCTGAGTGGTAATCTGATTATAATACTGAGCCAAAACATCCGTATATCCGAAAGTCAGCTGCCTTCCATAAAGGTTTTCATGAATCATCAACCCATATACTCCGGTCAAAATATCCCGGAACCCACTCTCCGCTTCAAACATATCTTCTGCCTTGACATCGGCTTTCGGAGATACATCAAACCAATCCTGACACGACGACATCCCTGCCATCAGCATCACCAATGCTATTATAATTCGATTTGCTTTCATACTCATACTGTTTAAAATGTTATTTGAGCTGCCAAAGAGAAGGTTCGGGCAAACGGATAATTAATTCCCCGTTCCATTTTCACCGAAGAAACCCGGAATACATCGTTTCCGATCGCCGATAATTTCAAACGTTCGATTCCCAATTGTTCCAACCCTTTCCAATTGAATTCATACGACAGATTCAGTGAAGATAACGTAATATAATTCTGTTGTTCGATAAAACGGGAAGTGGGCATCGTCGCAGTAGTATTCGTAATTGCTTTATATTTGGCTATATCACCGACATTTTTCCAACGATCGTACAACACCCGCCTGTCTGCATTTTTAAGCGGATCGACATTTTCCACTTTATCTACCAAGGTCTTATTGTAGATATCTCCACCGTAACTATATTTAAAATAAGCGTTCAGCATAAACCCTTTATATCGTAACATCGTCCCGAAATTTCCCTCGAACTCCGGATCTTCACATCCCAAAGGTTTATAATTATCCGTACTCCACCGATCAACTTTCCGGCCATTCAGGTCCAGAAACACTTCATCACCGGTTACCGGATCGATTCCCAGAGATTCATTTGCCCAAATGGTATGAATAGATTGTCCTTCCTGATAACGGACGACAGGACGTTTATTCTCTTTATCTACAGTAGCTTCATCCTGATTTTTATTCCAAGCCACCAAGGCATCGCTTAACTTTAACAATCGGTTCCGGTTCCGGACTAAACTGACAAAAACATCCCACTGTAATCCCTTGTTTACATTACGAATGATCGTTCCTTTCAGATTAAGCTCGATCCCTTTGTTTTCTACCTGTCCCAAATTATCTTTATATGAACTGAAACCCAATGAAGGAGCCACCAATACATCGGTCAATACCGATTTAGACGTCTCTTTATAATAGTTGAAATATCCACTCAGCCGATTGTCCAGTAAGGTAAAATCGACACCGATATTCAGTTTTTCTGTTTTCTGCCATTTCAGATCCCGATTTCCATAAGCTTTCAAAAGTGCTCCGATATATCCGTCATACCCCTGTCCCGACAAAATCTTATTCTCGTCTTTTACATCCAGCATATTGTCTTTATAGGTAAACATCATCATCGCCTGATAGGGATAAAAATTCTGCCCTCCGGTGGTTCCCCAGGAACCTCTGATTTTAAGTTGACTGATGAGAATATTTCCCTTGAACCAAGCCTCGTTATGTATATTCCATCCCACACCAACCGAACCGAAAGTTCCCCAGCGTTTGTCTGCACCGAACATAGACGAACCGTCACTACGTACAGAAAAATCTAATAAATAACGATCGTCGAAGCCATAATTAAAGTTGGCGACCACGCCCATCAGACGGGTAATCTCATAATCTCCGGTAGGTTGATCACCATCTCCATACTGAATACCCATTCCGATATGATCCATATTACTATTAGGGAAATTATAAGCCGTCGTTTCGAACCGATCGGTTTTCGACTGTTTGACATTCCAGACTGCAACCGCATTCAATTGATGTTTATCCAGCCTTTTCGTAAAAGCTAAAGTAACACTGGCATCATAAGAAAAATAATCGGAAACCGTTTTAGTATAACTTCCTTTGTAGACCTCTTCTTTATAAAAATCGGTATGCTCCGAAGGTTTAAAATTATCTGAAGTCATATTTTTCTTATTGAGTGAGATTTTGGATTTCAATTTCAGCCCTTCGACAATATCCCATTCCAAAGAAAAATTATTGATAAAATCGTCATAAGCCTTTTCCGATTTTGTGCCTAATGTCGCATTATACATCGGATTCAGCGCCTGAGACTCATCGGCGAACGTATATAATACCTGTTTTACATTGCCATTTTCATCATACGGATAATAATAAGGATTCAGCCAGGTATATTCGGAGAAATCACCATAAGGAGAATCGGTCATTTTCATATGAGAATAGGTCAGGTCATTCATGAATTTCAACGTCTTATAACGATACTGCAATTGTACGCCGACCCCCAGGTTATCCCGTCCGGAACCACGCATCACTCCGTTCTTATTCTGGTAATTCACTGTCAGTCCATACCGAAGTTTTGTATCGCCACCTTCCAAAAACAGGGAATGTTTATGGCTAAAGCCGACATCTTTTACGGGCTTGGCGATCCAATCGGTATCGATACCCCTTTTCACCAAAGCCAGCCGTTCGTTATATCCATCCATATAATCATCTCCGATCTGGATATTCGGATGGGAATATAATCCGGCCAACCGTTCGTATTCCACCTTTTCGGCAGCATTCATCAGATTATAATCGCTCAGGTCAGCGATTTCAAAATCACCTGAAAAATTATAGGAAACTCTCATTTTTCCCATCACCGGCGCTTTCGTTTCCACGACCACCACTCCATTGGCAGCACGCGAACCGTAGATAGCAGTCGCAGCTGCATCTTTCAGAATCGTAATACTCGCCACCCGGTTCGGATCCAAATCGAAAATCTTTTCAGAACTCACTTCAAAACCATCTAAAATAAAAGTGGGCATATTGGGCGAATTTTCATATTCACTCTGTAAATTCCCACCACCATGGATGGTAAATTCCGGCACATAATTGGGATTACTACCGGCATCCAGATTTTCCATCAGCTTAAAAGACGGATCGACCATGGAAAGTGTATTGAGAATATTTCCGGTCGACACTTGTTTCAGCTGTTCTCCCGAAAAGGTGGTAGCCGAACCGGTATAGCTGTCTTTTTTACGTTCGAAATACCCGGTTACGACCACTTCGTCCATTTCCACCTTTTCTTCTTCGAGTTTCACCCGTAAGAATTCCTGATTCCCGAGGACGACCTCCAAAGGTTTCATACCCACAAAAGAAAACTGTAAAACTGCTTCTCCCTCAGGAAGACTGAGCTGAAAGGCACCTTCGGTATCGGTTATCCCGCCCAAGGTCGTCCCTTTGATCCGGACAGTCACCCCCGGCAAGGTGTTTCCCAGCACATCCGTCACCACTCCTTTTATCTCCCGAATAGCCGACTGAAGCGGTGAAACCGTTTTTTCCCGGTCTTTAATGACTACCACATTATCCATTACCGTAAAAGTAAGGGGGGTGTGTTTCAACAACCGGTCCAAAATCGTTTTAAAATCTTCTTGTTTAGCTTGTAACGATAAACCGGTAATCTTTTCGATTTTATCCTGACTATAAAAAAATTGTAATCCGGTCTGTTTTTCCAATTCTTTAATCACCTGTTCCAAAGAGGTTTCTTTCACATTCAGAGTGACCCGGTGTGTCTGGGCTTGTACCCCAAAAAACAGGAAGACATTCAGTAGAAATACCAACAAAAATTTTTTTCGTCGTTCCCAGGAAAGCCCCGGTTTGTAATACCATTTTTTTTTCATAACTTTGATTTGTTTAATTATCCAATAATTTTTCAGTGTGATACGGCAATTGCTGCTACAATTGTCGTATCGTTTTATTTCGGATTTACAGTAATAGTTCTGTCTTTCACAATAAAGGTAACATCCCCGCCGGTTTCTATAAATTGCAGGAATTCTTCTACCCGTTCATATTTTTTCAGTTGACCTGAAAAGCGTAATTTTTTTAAAGCTTCTCCATTGAAAAAAACTTCCACATCGTAGTTACGTCCGACCGTCTTCATCATTTCTTCCAGGGATTCTTTGTTAAAGAAGTAAATGCCGTCCTTCCAGCTTATAAATTCTTTAGGATTCACTTGCAATAATTCCGGTTTCTCCCCCCGACGTCCGGCCCTGACCTGTTCTCCGGGTTTCATAACTATTTCCCCCTGTTTCAAATTCTTGCCGGTATAGCTGACAGCTCCTTTCACCAAGGTAGTCACAACCCGTTCTTCATCTTCATAATCCCGGATATTGAACTCTGTACCCAAGACCCGGATCTCCCCGGATGAACCGGAAACAATGAAAGGATGTGCTGTATCTCTTTCAACAGCGAAATAAGCCTCTCCCGATAAAAATACCCGCCGTTGCGAACCGTTGAAACGAACCGGATATTTCAGCTTCGAACCGGCATTCAGCCAAACCCGGGTACCGTCGCCCAAGACCAGCGAATACTCACCTCCACGCGGGACGGTCAATTCATTGTACAGGACTTGTGGTTCTGCTGTCTGTGATTGGGAAGAATAAACCAATTGTCCGTCGTGGTACTGAATCCGGGTACCGTCTTTTTCAGCTATAGGAGCCACTTCTTCTCCCAAATTTATTTTTTCTCCATTGGCCAGGGTCACCACCGCTTTCGGTTTTACAATTCCGATCTCTTCCGACAAGGGTATCGAAGCGGGTTGCCACCAAACGAATAGTCCGACCCCTCCACCGACCAACAACGGAATCAGCAACGAGGCCACCCATCTCCAGCGACGGCGGCCGATAGACCGTTTTCCGGCCGTCATGCTCCAAAATCGCCGGTAAGCTTTATCCGTCTCAAAAATATCCGGTTCTTCCAATGCATTCTTTATCCACTCCCGGTCCTCAAATTCCCGGGCATACTTGTCCAACCCTGTCGTTTCTTTCATATGCCTGTATTCCTCGAGCTCCGAATCTTTCATCCGCCCCAACCAATATTCGAATATCAGATCGACAACCCTACCGATATCATATCCACGACGCTTCATGCTTTTTCAGATTTTTGTTATTTTTATATATTAAATCCGAAAAAGAAAAAAAGTATAACAGAAAAATGATTTTTTTTTGAAAAAATAGCTTGTACTCCCCACGCCGCTCTCTTTCGGCTATTGTTCAGCGAGCCATGCCTCGATTTTTTCTGCCGAGGCATCCTTGAGTATTACCCGTTTCCCGCTATCGAGCAGGTAGAGGGTGGGCATTGCCTTGAGATCATATACCTGTTCACGGGTAAGCCGTTTTCCCTCGTCATAACCATCGATCCAACGGGCGGGAAAGATCGCTTTTTCCCAGGCCGGCGTTTTACCCTCCACACACACGGATAGCAGGCATAACCGTCCGGCCTTCATAAATTCATTTATAACCGGTAAGGAGAGAAGCGCCTCCTTCACACGTTGACAGTCCGTGCAATCGGGATCATTGAAATAAAGCACAACATAATCGGCTTTTATACCCGAAAGCCGGTTCATGGCACCGTCGCGGGTCCGGTAGGTAAAATCGGCAGCCACATCACCCGGACGATTTTTCAGGGCCATTTCCAAGAGGTAACGGGGACGTTCTTTATCCCAATCATCCAAGCCGGGATTCCCGAGCAGTGAACGCAGTACCAGGATATGCAGCTCCTCGTTGTACATAGGCGAGTTGGGTTCGTAAAGATACTTGTCCGCCAAGGATATGAAATGGTACAACATCTCTTTTTTCACCATAGCACGCCGGAAAAGCGTGTCGACGGCAACCTGTGCTTTTGCCGTGTAGGGAAGAATACTGATAAAATCGACAAATGCCTGTTCCGTGATTTCAGGCCGGGAAATTAAGGTGGTGTCAGCAAAATTGAAATAATCCCAGTAATGCACGGCCAGATAAGCAGCCCGTTCTGCGGGATCCGTCAGAAAAACAGGTACCTCGGGTAACCGAAACTCCTCCGTCGTTCGTTGCGCCTGAGCGAAGGACGTAAGCCCGATACAGAAGATACACGCCCAAAGGGTTAGATTCAGAATTTTCATGTCGCTTGGTATTATGATTTATGAAAAACTCCGAACGTGGAAGCGTCCGGAGTTTCCGATTGTATCATTCAAAATATCAGTTACCGGTAGCCGCTTGAAGTTCAATATCCGGCTTTGCGAACAGCTCAGCCAAATTATCGTAGATTTTGTGATAAACGTTTCCGGCAGTATCCTCGTAATGCAACTCGATTTTGTCGGAATACCAGTTGAACTCGTACTCCCTGCGCAGGCGCAATTCATATCGGCCGTCAGCCGTAACGGTAACCGAACCGATACGACTGTTGTTGCCGACACGCTCGAAAGAGACGAACGCACCGACAGGCACATCCTTTACACCGTCAGCGGTTGCATAACGGAGCGTTCCCGTAATCGACCGGTTGGTTACCCGGAAAGTCTTACTATAATACACTACTTGTTTCTCGTTGGAGGAAATCGTGATGTCGCCCGCACTTACAATGCTATTTGTGATAAACGGCAAGGTTTTACGCTCTCCGTTTTGGTTTACTGAAATAGTCGTTGTATTGTCTATGTTTTCGATTGCATTTGTACCATAGTTACGTTCGGCCTCCCTGTCAGCCTCCACTGTATAAATGAAACGTCCCGGAACCGCAGGATCGGCCTTTAGTTTCGTTCCATTCAATTTGTTTGCCGCCAAGCGGTTTTCATCAATCTTCAGCATGGGCGCATCGATATAAATTTCGAACTCATTGCCGAACGGGTCTACCGAGTTTCCGTCCGATCCGCAAAAACTGGTCACGTCAATGGCAATATCCACCTCCTGTTCGGGTTGATAAGTCCATACCAAAGGGGTTACCACTTCAGGAATATCTGCCGCTGAAGCGGACCTATCCGGTTCGTCATCTTTCCCTTTCCAATCCTCACCGGCATATTTTACACGTGCCCCGAAACGGAACGGATTGTAATTGGCCAGCTCAAACGTAACGCTTCGGTATGAATTACCGGCATATATACCCATATCACCGGCATCTGCCGCCAGTACCGCCTCATTACCGGGTTGGTTCGAGGCAATCCTGACCACTTCCGCGCTTTTTGCCCGGTTCGTGTACATATAAATCGAATATTTGCCGGTTTCCGTCGGACTGCCGGGCTTTATCGGTTTGAACATCAACATACGACCGCCTGCCGGATTGTTCTTTCTCCACCACATATCTGCCTCGTCAGTATAGAAATTACAATCAAACGACACAATATCGGCTTCCGACGGATCTTTATAATCCGACAAATACTGTGAATATAGCAAGAACTCATCTTTCTCTCCGGCGTTGAACGGTGTTCCTCTTTGGTCATCTTCCACTTCATCGCCTTGTTTCTGCATGAGTTGCAGATCAAACTGCACCTTAGCATTGACCTTCTGCGGCACCAGGCGGTATAACACATACTCGTCATCTGCATATCCATCCGGATTTTGGGTAGGATCGGCGCTATACGCTTTCAGTCCCGTTACCGTGATGGACTTACGGGTGTCAGAGAACGTAAATTCCCGAGTCATGGTTTCGAAGTGTTCGGCCTCAATATAGAGCGTCCCTTTATATCCGGCAGCCTGTGACAGGATATTCTCGAAATAAACCCGTTGCACACCGGCCTGTTCGACCGTATATAGAAATTTATAGTCCGGTTCCGTTTTGATGTCTCCACTACTGTACCACTCCTTGTCGCCATTACGGACCACGGGCAATGCCATACCTGCCTCGTAACGTATATCCAATTCGTTGGCCGATAGGTACACTTTCATCGGGAACAGCTCGTCAGGGCATGTTTCGGGAATGGTAAACATCACCGTTACGTGCGAACGGTCTTCGGTTGGATTATTCTCGTTTATTTTTCCGTACACCTGCGTGCCTACCCATGAAGGAGTGAACGCCTGTCTCTTCACTGTGATCACTTTAATTTTGCGTTGCAGACGTCCTTTCTTTACAAGCAATGTACCTTCCAGCTTCTCGTTATTTCCCAAAGGAAGCAGAGAGATGACGATACTGCCCTTACCAATCCCGTCTTCAATCTCAAAACTATTGTCTATATTTTGTCTAGCCACGAGGTTATCTATCCACGAGACATCTGCCTTGTCGTCTTTTGTTATCGTCGTTCCGTTTTTACCTTTAACAGTATAAGAAAGTGTGTAGTTTCCGGTTCCGCCCGTAGCGTCTCCATCTATCACATAGCCGGTCTTTTCAACCGTGAGAATGTAATTCTGATCCTCTACCTCGTTCACCTCGTCGGAAATGGAGATCCAGACGTTGTTCGTGGCCGCTGCTGTCAATGCAGCGGCGAAGTTTTCCTGTCCAAAAGAAAGGGCTCCCTTGATATTCAACTTGTAATGATGGTTACGGCGTATGAGAATCTGATCGCCTTTTTCGTCAATCAGCATCACCCGATAATATTTTTCCGTGGATTCACCCGGAACATGTCCGCGAATGATGATACTGACAGGATCATCTGCGCTGTTTTCACTTTCGAAGATATACTGTTTCGTGGCCGTGGTCACATCCGTGATGTCGCTCATCCTGGCATCATTCTGCGGAAGTGTGACAAACGGATCGTCTTCGCCCGGCCACTCGAAATCGAATCCCTTTTCCGGGTGATAGGGAGCTACCGTACCAAAGGCATTCGTGTTATAGGCTACAAAACCCGTCACCTCTATCCACCCGTTGATCGGATTGTCGATGGAAACCTGCGCATGGTTGCGGATCATCTTTATCATATTTCCCTTGTCGGCCATTTGAGCATCGATCTTACTATCGTTATCCGGATCGCAGGTAAAACGTGCCCAATAGATCATACGCCCCGACGAACCCTCCAGCAGAGCCATAACCTCGGCCTCCGATTTGTTACGAAATTTATCCTCCTTGAATTCCGACATATTCTGATTGGCGAGAAAATGTACGGTTCGGGTATTTTCAGGCACTTCGGCCTCGAAATTTCCTGTTAAGCCGGCTCCATTCCCGGTAGGGGTAACTTTGGCCTCGACGGTCGTGGTAAAAAGACCGTAACTGTCGAAACAGAACAGTGTCATGTCCTGTACACCACCTCCGTCGGGATCGACCGAACGGGTTACCACCTCCTGCATAGCCGGAATATCGGCACTGAACCGAAGGGCCACGTAACCTTCATGTGCCGTGGGCATCGAGTCCAGCAGATCATCTTGCCGGCAAGAGACCAGTAGCACAGCCAAAGTTATTGCCGTATGTATTACTCTTTTTATCATAGTCTTATCCTTTATCTGTTCTTCGTACTAATTACCGGTCTATTTGCCATTGTAAACGTCGCGGACACAACGAACACCGGTTCCATTCATATTGTTTTTAGAATTGGATACCCTGCCGCTTGCACTATAATAATATGCAGCATTTAACAGATAATCTATAGCATCTGCATCTGCATTTTCTGTTCCTTGAAAATCCATGATAATCTTCAATTCGGCCTCGGTTGGCAAACGCCAATCGTCATACACCGTTCCATCCTCTGCAACCTCCACATAATTAGCGCAATGCTCCCGTGCAACCCTCAAACTATTGTCGCTGTCATCCAATGTCAAATTTCCAGCCCCCAACATAAAGCCACCTAATGAAGATGCAATCATAAAAGATGGGGAGACCAGTTGAGCATTATCTTTTCCGGGATCTGTAACCATCAGTCCGGGATTACTTTCGTCTTCAATCAATCGAGGACGTCCCACTGTATATTTATTCGATGTTGCTGTTAATCGAATATGGTACAAACGTCCATTGTATTCTCCTGTGCTGCTTGTCTCTCTCTGATTCCCACTATTCCAATAATAGTGCAGAATGGTTGATTTTCCGTTCGTTACACTGGAAACAAACTTAGATCGGAAAAAACCGCTGGATGTATTAATTTCACCCCACCAACCACTTCTTTCTGATGCTTCGTAATCATATTGTCCGTTCCAGCTGGATATATTTCTCGTGGCAAGGCTGATTCCGTATATACGGTCTCCCATATACTCATACGTGGTAGGCCGGGCGTTATTTGTTTTAAAATCGTCACGATAAGAATACCAACTCTGTATGTTTATGATGTACTCCAACGGGTACTGGATAATTTCGACCTCACGTTCTACCTGATCATCATTAAAGACTTTCACTTTGATATAGCGGATCGTGTTGTTGGTTGGTACCGGGCTATGAATGCCGATATTTCCTGTTACATCAGGCTCGGGGGTTATGGTGATTTGCCTGAGAGTCTGAGCATCTACAGAACGTTGCACTCCGAACTTGTCGTAATAATAAGCGCTTACAACTTCAGCATGTACTTCCGATGACGATGCAAATCGCAGTGTAGTATTGTCATCCGCCATATTATGCATCTCTATCTCGTTTTCATTCAGCGTCAGGTAGACCGGACGATCATCCTCACCGCCAATCAGAATCATCTGTTCGTTCCAGTCCTGCACAGAATAAGTCATATCAGTCAATTCAACCGGTTTTGACGGGTCGTTGGCTCCGGGCGCATTCACACTGACTACCACCTCGTAGCAGGTATTACGTTCCAGTGCTTTCTTTTCGCTGACAGGGATCTGGTACCAGTTGCTCTCACGAAGCTGTGCATCGTCTCCATCCCCCTCATACTTCATGGGAATATTCACAACCAGGCGTACTTCCTTTTCAAGCGCACTTTCGTTTATCCACGTATGAGCATAGGTATAGGCGGTCACGGTAATTAAATCCGCAGTCCAGTTGAAATAGCTGCCGGAGGACTTATCGGTATCTGTCAGATCAGCCGTACCGTTTACATCCGCTATTACCGATGTTGTATAAGGCATGTTGCGCAAATAATATCCTGCATTATGGGCTTCCTTACTGTCATCGAACGTTACTCTGTCACCCTTCTGTATCCTGACGACAATCTTGGCTGCCGCACGGCGTAAGGTAACCTGCAGTTCCGTATTGTCCGTAGCCGTTCCGTAGTTTAGAGTTACCGTTTCGGGGGCATTGGGTTCATCGGTTCCAGCATAAGCCACACCGTCCATCAGAAAAGTCCGCGGGGCACCGCTCACCTGCGATAATCCTGTCATGTGGATATTCCGGTCGCTCTGCGTCATGGCCTTGAGTTTATTCAGATCGAAATCTTTGGCATCGAATATTTCCGCCAGAGCTGTGCTGTTGGCAATCAGGTATACCCAATACTTTGTGTCTTTATTGAAACTGCTCCTCTTAGCTGTTAAGGTGATCTTACCGTTACCGGTTTCACTGCCCTCCACCCGCTCGTGCCATTTCCAATCTCCGTTCTCTTCGAAAATCACAACGTCGATATGGTTGACGGCCATTTCCACTCCGGGTTCATTGCCGGCACGGCTCACAGGCAATGTCTCCGACGATAGATTAAGAATGATGCTATTACCGTTCTTTTCCATGCTTCTGCCCGAAATATCGTCGTCTTTTTCACAGGCGGTAAGAAACAGTACCGCCATGCCACAAACAATAATATGATATACTAGCTGTTTCATCGCTCGTTAGTTATTTATGGGTACTTCGATCTGTTTTATCACAATTGCCTCGGGAATGTTACTCCCCTGCCATTTCAAGGAAGCGCTCTGCCCGTTAATTAATAACAATGAACTACCTGTCTGATCCCACGCCGGCGTGTAAGAGATAGCCAGACTTACCGTTTTGTCCACATTTGTGGACTTCAATGCCTTGATCTTGATTTGGTAGGGGTCAGAGGAAGCCACATAATTTCCCGGATCGACAAGCACTCCTTTTTGATAAACCGTTATCTCAAAATCTCCAGCTGTGGCATCAAGCAATGTGGGAACCCATATCTGTTTATCAGGCCCGAATATCGAGAATGTGAAAGAGTAACTGCCCTCCTCAGAAGTAGCATCGTTATTGTACCAAATAGTCGGTTGGCTGTATTGTCCATCTTCCGGTACCGAGCTTCCGTCAGCAGGTGTTATCGGATTGTCGTAACTCGGATAATCAAAAGTGATATTGTAATTCTCCTTATTCCAGTCGGCCACCTTATATTCGACGGTTATCTTACCATCGTTGTGCATCAGGCAACAGACCGTATAATATTTATTCCTTTCGATAGGAGGCATATATACAAAACCGCTTCGGGCGTTTCCATCGAATTCATAGTCTACCCGAAGAACATTACCGTCGTTATCCCCCTTAACGTCCCATGAGGTACTACCCCAAGGGTTTTCGAAAAGATAGAAAGATTCGTTCAGAACAGGTGTATAGTTCGCCGGGTTTTCCTTATCGGTTTGCGAGGCATTCTCAGCTAAAGTTTTCGTTACCTCTTCTTCGACAACTTCGAGGCTGATATCACCTGTAATACCTGTTATCGCTTTCAGTGTTTCATCAGTTTGCGGCATCAGGTAATTGCGTGTCCTTGTTCCGGATGCCAGTACGGTCAATCCGGTAACACGCAGACTGCTATTCTCTCCGACAGGCTTGGCTGCGAATACGCCGAGCTTACCTATCGGGCGTTTCAGTTCAAACGTAAGGTCCTGCCGAAGCAACGTGTGCCCTGCATGTCCGGGATCGGCCGGGGTCTTATCCGACAACTGCGTCAAGTCGATTGTTTCCGTCTGTTTGCAAAACATCGGCAAACCTTTCGACGTATTCAGCTTCGTGAATGTAAAATGGTTCAACTGGGTTTCCGTTGTGTTTTCCGTCAATAAGACAGAAGAACCCGGTGTTTCCATGGCCGCTTCGTTGGCCACGACATAGAAGTCCACCTTCTGTGTCATGGTGGAATACATGGTCAGGTGCATCAGGAACGAGGGATTGTTCACGTCCAGTCCGTCTTTCGTGTAGAAGTGTCCGGCCGGTTGTCCATCAACAAAAGCGTATACGCGCAACGAGTGCAGAACAGTCTCGTTGTTTGTGGGAATACCGTCGGTCTCCTCTACGGCCCGGGTGCCTATGTTCAGTTGCACCAACGCATCACCCTTTTCAGAGGGGACTGTATATTTTTCTTTGATACAGCCGGAGAGCAGAGAAGCACAACAGCCGAATAAGAACACCGCATAAAGTATCTTTCTCATGTTTCACATATTTTAAGGGTCTTAAAATTCAGGTTTCACTTGCTCAACATACCATTCGGGAACGGTGACCTTTATTGCGCCCGCCTTGAATTCGATCCGGATCGGAATCAGCACCTCTTGTTTAGAACAATCGATCATAGGGTTAGCAGCCAAAAAATCAGCCAGGTTAATCTCCGCCAGCAACTCTTCCCCGGAAGCCTGACGCAGACAGACGTTCACGTCCCTGTGATTCATGTGCCGCATTATGTTGGCACGAGCCGTCAGCAATTTTTTGCCGGACTCATATGTAGTTTCAAGCAAATAATCCGTAGCCTCTCCGCATGCCCGGTTCTCGAAATCGGTACAAGGCGAGACACCACATATCTCAAGTACAGGCAATGAACCTGCACGTTTTCCCACAGCGGGAATCCCAACCACTTCTACGAACAAATCGTAGTGGGAGCTGGCAAATTCTATCGTTTTGGTCTGATCATCCTCTTCCCTGCCGGTAAAAGGCAGCACGGTATAGGACGTTGAAGCGTGATAAAGAGAGTCGTTGCCGGAAACCTGTTTACCGGCAAAATAATCCCCGTCAGCAAATACTATTTTGTTAAAGTCACAAGTGGTGAGGCCCTCCACTCTCGTGTGATGGGTGTTTCCCACGCAGACGATCCTGTAATCCCCGGCTTTGAGCGGGGGAAGCAAAGCCGTACGGCTTGCTAACTCATCGTCGGATAAAGTATGCGAATTGACGCATTTATTCTCTGCATCGAAAACATACATTTCCACCCGGCAGATCTTGTCGGGGAATATCTCCGTCGTACCATCTCCCTTATAGCTGAGTGTCAATCTGTTGATGCTAAAACAGTCATCTATGTCTTCATCGATACAAGAAGTTAACGCACCTCCTAACAACGCCAGACAGAAAACAATACTCGTCAATTTCATAAATCTTATTTTTATTTCATCAAGGAGAAAAAAGAGGGGGAAGACGGGATACACCCGCCATTCCGCACCCTTTAATAATTATTAGAATTCAGGAGAAACAGGAACGACAGTCCAGTCTGCCACATCCACATTTAACTCCACGCAACGCTCAGGTTCGTCGAAATCACTATCCGTGAACGAGTAGAGCACCCGGTAGATCTTTCCTGATATAAAGGCAGAAGCATTGGTAAACTGTCCGCGTAAATAGAGAGGCACCTCTGAATTACTGTTCACACCGCGCAGGGCGAGCAACAACTCAGGATTCTTAGCAGCATCCGTCACGTGTGCTAAACCGTAAGTGATGATTCCGGCGGCATCTTCTCCATCTTCAGCAGGATCGGTAATATCCGTACCATCTACGAATTTTTTCCCGCCGACAGCCAATTCTAAATTCAATTCATCGGCCCACGGTGCGGAACGATCTTCGATCCAACCCCATACTTCCGTATGATCGATAGTTTCAAATACTTTAGTATCCTCCACAGGAAGTTTAGACACGAAATCAGACTGTGTATAGTAATTGTTCAATGCTATTTTCTGTAACTTGACAGAGGTATACTTGGGAACATCTCCCTCTTGGGTATACTGGAATCCATAGATTTCGAAACGCGATACACGTGGCTCCAGGGTTACGTTCGCCGTGTAAACATTGTCATGAATTTCGCTCCCGTCAAGTTTTTTTTCTTCAAGCTCATCTTCACCATAAAGAGGATAGGTCGGGTGACCGCTTCCATTGTCATTCGGTATATGATCAACACGGGTTGCAATTGTAGAGTACTCCACGTCACCGATATTCCCCACGACAACGACTTTCGAGGTGGCAGCGGGCAGAAAATGATAGGTAATATCTTTTCCGTTCTCACCTATTTCAGCCCACTCAGAATCTGTTTTACTGAAATAGACCTGTTGATCCTGATTCTCATACTGAGGAACGGTTTGCAGGTTGCCGGCAGCATCCACAAAGAACACCTTGAAATTTTCCAACGCAACCTGGGAACCACCTTTCATTGCATCACCCGTAGCACGTGACTTCACAGTCTTTTGGATATTAGGCAGTTTGATCGTCACACTTTTGGGCATAGTATCCGTTTTCACACCATCTTCATGCTCGTCCTTACTGCAAGAAACAAGTCCCATTGTAGCCACTAAGGCCATCAATACTAAATTTTTCACTTTCATAAATACAAAAATTAATGGTTTTATTGAAAATTATAATTGTTCTATTACTCCTTGCACTTGTGTCAGGTTATGCCGGGCCTCTTCCACCCCTGCTTCGGCGGCACGACGGAAAGCGTCTTCCGCTTTATAAGGCTTTCCGGCCCCGGCATAGGCAACTCCCAGGGTGTTGAGAAGCGTGGAATCGCTGAAGGTAACCTTCGAATATTCTAACAATTGCACAGCCTTGTCATACTCCTTCTTTGCCATAGCCTCCAATGCCAGGTCGTTCAAGACGGCCGGTGCATCGGGGAAATAGCGGGCAGCCACCTGCATAACTTTCCCGTATCCGGGTGATCCCTTCTCATAAGAAGCGGCCACTTTATACATCTCCGTCAAGCTCAGCAAATCGGGACGTTCGTCCACCATGCGCCGGGCCTCGTCGAGATTGAAGTTGCGAACATTGTATTCTATTTTATATTCATTACGCCGTAAAAGAGGATATATCTCGTTGAGCAGGCGATGATAGATGTCGGCAGGTACTAATTCCTGCAACTGTTTTTCACAGACATCACGGTCTCCTGTACATTCATCGATAATGCGCACGACCTCTCCACGTTTCAGAAGCCCTGGAAACTTGTCCAGCACGAGACGGAAACCTTCCCAATCCTCACCTTTCCAATCGACGTGTATCATGGCAGGGTCGAACTTGTCATGGCGGCAAATATAGTCGGCCAACGCTTTGGCACGATTCTCCGACAGTTTGAGGTTGTGAGCCACAGTACCCTCCGGAGAAGCGTAACCGGTAATAAAAATACCCGTGATGGAAACATCCTCGTTATCCTCGACTAGCTGAATCGAATGGGACACGGTATCCAATTCAGAACGATTATCCTTATATCCGGGAAGGATCCTGTAACTATCCTGACGAAACTGGAGACGCGCCGTACGGGTTTCAGCCCGGACTTTCACCGGTTCCGGTTCGGGCACAATCGTACAAATTCTGTAATCAGGGATGAAAGCGGGAAGAATATTCCCGGGCAGGACCTGTTCCGCTTTACCTTCCGAACAGTTTACACACCCATACACCTGCTCACGCAGTTCGATCCGCCCATCGAGCATCCAGTGTTCGTAAGGGACTGTCGCCAGATACTCGTACCCCTGATCTTTACCGTTACGGCGACGGATGACAACCTGTGCATTCTCGTCGTGATAAGGGGGAATATCTACACTTTCCAGACGCTGAGCCCGAAGATACATTTTGTTGCGGGCTTTACCGTCTATGACGATCGGTGGGAAAGCCGCTTCACGGTTTCCATCCTTGGATAGCAATATGGGAGTCAAGGCTATCGTATGCTGTGTCTTGATTTTAAGTTCACTCAAATCAACCAGCATGGTCAGTTGTACTTCTCTGCCTTTCTTGACAACTCCCCGGTTCTGTATCCCGATTTCGGCAAGGTAACTGATCTCGTTTTCAGCATGTATCACCTCCGGACAACATGCCAGTAACGCTAAGAATATGATATATAAATGTTTCATCTTTTTCCGGTATTACTTAATAATGTAGATAAGAGATATTCCCGCTTTCGTCGGGCCGAAATAATGCTTCTTCTGGTTACCCTTGAAACGACCGCAAGTCTTGCACTCGTACTTGTCGTACTTCGTGTAAATGTATCCGGCACCGATATTCGCTTCCAGATTCCAGCGTTTACCTAAAATCCACGTATAACCATAAGAAATACCGATCCCGGTGGCCCACCCCTCATAACGATGCTCTTGGGTAGACTTATTTTGGAAGGGAATCCGCACACCGCTGATATTGTATTCTGCAAACCCGGTATGAATACCGAAAAAATGTCCGTTGAAACGTTCGCACAACCAGTACCGGAATTCCGGCATCACCATCCAATGCTTGATCTTCTTATTATCGTCTTTATTAAGGGTCCACGGATTATACCCCCCCACCAGATCGAGGGTTGTACGCTTGCCCAGCCCGAATTCAAACCCGATGTTGGGTGTTGAAGTGGCCCAATAAAGAAGATTGGTTTTAACCGCAATATCCTGCGCGCAGACAAGGTTTCCACACCACCACACGACAAGAAAAATTCCGAGGATTAATCTTTTCATATTTTCATTTTATCGTTATACCATTCGTTACCGGCCAAGCCGGTATGTATATTCACTCCACTTTATTTTCTTTAATATCGGTAAAACACAAAATGTAATGTTGCCCCTGGCTGTATGTGTGTGTATGTATGTGTATGTATTTCTCTGTTTAAATACAGAAGAATAGAAAAGGTAATTCAGGGGCAAACATTACATATTTTATCTGATATTTATACAATAGGACCAATAAAAAGGAACATTTTTATTGGTTGAAATTCGAAAAAAAGGAGGTCTTTATGATGAAGAGTTGACTTACTGAATATCAAATAATTGAACTAAAAATAAAAAAGCCGATCTTATAAATAAGATGGCTTTATGTATCAAAAAAAATAAGGTTCGTTTTCTATAGATAAAACTATAACTTTCTTTTCATTAATATTATAATTACATTACAAATATAAATACTTTTTGGAATATGCAAAAATATAAATACAATTAATTTCATAATAGGTTCGTAAATCTGTTATAAATTACTATGTTTTAATATATTATTTCATATAAAAAATATATGTTGTAATTGTAATTTTATCAGAAATTGATTTTAGTCTTTTTCATTATTTCGGTTGTAAAAACTTTTGAATTTGTATCTCATAACGGTTGAAAAATACGTTGACCACTGACCGGCAGAAGTGACCGGGTCCCCACACACGAATACCGGAGACGGACAAGTACTAAAAAATTCTACTCTTCCCGGCGCTAATCAGCCGATAGACCACATAAACCGATAGGATTTATCCCCCCTGAAGCAGAACCCTCCGGCAATAAAATCTCTACCCTTCGTTCCTTTGAATTTTCCTGTATTTTTTATCGGAAAAAGAAAATAAACAACAAAGAAGTATATTGTCCCAATTGCTCCCGAAGAAATTTATAAGCCCTGTATTTTTGTTGTTTGACCGTATGTATCGTTATATTCAGGTCACAGGCAATCTCTTCTCCACTCTTCCCTTCAAGGCTCATCAGCATAATTTTTTTTCTTTCTTCGGGCAAGCGGTCGATCAATTCCCTCAATTTCCGGAATAACTCTTCCCGCACCACACTATAAAAATTTTCTTCCGACATTTCCCCTTCTTCTTCAAACCAGTGTTTTAGCCTTTCTTCTTCCACATTACGGTCACGCAAATATTTTAAAGCATTATTCCACACTGCACGGTATAAATAAACCGTCAAAGCTTTCCCATTCTCAAAGCGAACCGAACTATTCCACAAATTCACCAGGGTATTCTGAACAATATCGGGAACAACTTGTTCATCTGCCAAAATCCGGGAACTATAATGACAAAGGGGAGCATAAAACGACTTGAAAAGTACTTTCCAGGCCTTTTCATCTTTTTGGTTTATTCCTTGAATCAATTCTTTCGTTTCTGGCAACATGATCCCAAGCTTTCGACAGCCGAAAATAGAAAATATATTTAAGAACAAAAAATAAGAAAGAAAAAACGCTGACCGGCAAAATTTCAATTCCGCCAATCAGCATACTGTTAATCGTAAAAAGTCAAAAGTCGGCCCCCCATCGGTCATCGATAGGAGAACAAGCCTTCATTGCTTTCATCTTCGGCATTCGCGGCTATCCAGACTTTAAAATCACCGGGTTCCGGTCCGTATTCCATTTTTAAATTATACATAGAAATTGTTTCGGGGGTAATCAGAAACTCAACGTTCCGGGTCTCCCCGGCCTTTAATGCCAACTTCTGATAAGTAGAATAGACATAAAATTCATACCTAAAAATCCATTCCCGCCGATTCAGTAAATCGATACCGAAACTGATACGGAAACTCAAATCTTCGATTACCTCCCAAGTGAGATATGCATTTCCCGCCACCCGGTCATCCCGGGTATTATTATTCAGGTAAGCGATCGTAGCCAACGGATTCCCGGTAGAAGAATTTTGAGAATCCGAGAAATCTCCTTCTTCATTGTAAGGTTTGACGGTAGGGCTCAAACGGTAAGCCTGTCCGACAACCGCCGGGTCGTCATTACTTTTCAAACTGAAAGCGGCCGACAGATTATGTCCGATCGTTACTTTTTCCCAGGGGCGGTATTCGTTATTCGCCCGCAACGTGAGCCGATGATATTCATTCCGTTTGATCACTCCTTTTTGCTGGAAGAAACCGACACTCAAATTATAACTTACATTTTCAGCACCTCCATTCAAACCGATCTGATAATCCCTGACAGAAGCAACCCTGAAAATCTCGTCAAACCAATCAATGCCTTTTTCTAGTAATTCGAGATGTGGATACGCAGGTTCTTCTCCCATAGCACCTTTGGCCAGAACCATGACTTCCGATAATGGCACCGATAGTTTCTTCCTTAACAACCACCGCAGCTCCGATAACGGATTCCCGGTCTTTTTCTGTCACTTATCCCGTCACCGAAATTCTGTCCTGTCCGAAGAGTACTTCCGATAATAACAAAAGTGTACCGATCAAAAACAAGCCTCTTCCCTTCATACGTCTTAAATTTATCAGTAGTAATATAAACGAGTTACTCTCCCCCTTATTTCATCCGATTGCGATTTTCTTCAGCCTGTCGTTTGTTAGGGTTACAACTTTCCTTATATTTGTATAATATAGGATACGGCTCGGCCATGCCATATTTGAAAACAAAGTTTTCATTTGTCATTGCTCTCATCTTTCACTATATTTGTATATTTACATCCAATTTACGGTTTTATGCGTTTATGGAAATGGTTAAAATTGGGGTTTGACCAGACTTTTTCGGGAGCCTGGTGGAAACAATTGCTCTGGCTTACCAGTGTGATCGTATTTTTCTTCGTAGGGATGTATATCCTGCGTCCCCAGGTCGGTATCTCCCCCCAGACGGAAAGTGTCTTCACCTCTCCGGCAGAACAAGAAACCCAAAAACTGAATTTTTGGGATCTGGTAGAACTTTTTATCGATCCGGGAGGATTCGCCAATCAAAAAGAGGTCAACCGTCCTTATGCCTTATTGGTCGTACTGGCAGGCATGTTGTTACTTACGGGTATTTTAATTTCGGTATTTTCGAATATGCTGGAACGCCGGGTGGAACGTTTCCGCAAAGGCGACAGCCATTATGCTTTTTCCAATCACATCATTATATTGGGTATCGACGATATGGTGCCTTATCTGATCCAGCAACTCCGACGAAATGCCGAGTATAAAAAATGCGATATCGTCGTATTGACCGTCGAAGATACCGAACAGGTGCGACTGAAATTCCATGCCGAACTGAACCGGAAAGAAGAAAGGAGACTGGTCATCCTGCACGGACGGCGGGACTCGAAAGAAGAATTAAAAAAAGCCAGGGTTCATAAAGCGGAAAAATTGTTTATCTTAGGAGAAGCGAATGAATACGACCGGGATTCTTTAAATATCGACTGTGTTAAACGTGTGGCAGAAATCTGCGAACAAACCAAACGTAAAAAACCACTCTGTTGTCATGTTTTATTCGAATATCAGGGTACTTTTTCGGTATTCCAGGTTTCGGATATCAGTCAGCAAATCAAACAATACATCGAATTTACTCCTTTCAATTTCTATGAGATCTGGGCTAGACGGGTTTTGGTAAAATGCAGTGCGGAAAGTAACGGCACGATTCATTATTTCCCTCTGGACCGGGGAGGAATTAGCGAAAACTCGGAAAATTACGTTCATCTGGTCATTATCGGTATGACCCGTATGGGTATAGCCCTGGCAATCGAAGCGGCCCATATCGCCCATTTCCCGAACTTCAAAACTCACCGGAAAAAAACGCGGATCACCTTTATCGACCGGGAAGCCAGACGGGAAATGGATTTCTTCATGGGACGTTACCGTCATTTGTTCGACTTATCGGAAGCCCGGTTTATGGATTGTGAACAAGACAAGACATTTCATCCCTGCCCCAGAACTTCGACAGCCGATTTTATCGATTTGGAATGGGATTTTATCCAGGGAAGGGCCGAATCCGAACCTGTCCAAACCTTATTAGGGCAGTGGAGCGGTGAAAAAGATAAACTATTGACCATTGCCATCTGTTTTAATTTTCCGCATACCAGTCTTGCCCTCGGTCTTTATCTCCCGGATGCCGTCTATGCCCACCAGGTTCCGGTATTGATCCGCCAGGAAACCTCGGACACGATTCTACAAATCGTCAATTCTTCTATAAAATATCAGGCTTTACGGCCATTTGGAATGGTCAACCGCTGTTACGACCTGACGATGGAGGATTTATATCTGCCGAAATGTATCAATTATGTCTACGACTATTTTTACCAGCATACTGTCAATCCCCCGGATCTCCCTTCCGAAAAAGAATTGACAGAAAAATGGAATAAGCTACGGGTAGTGAAACAATGGTCGAATATTTACAATGCCAGTTCTATAGCCACTAAGCTCCGCTCGATCGGAATCGCCTTACCTATGAAAGATAGAATGCGAGAACTCACTCCACATGAAATCGCTATCCTGGCAGAAGTAGAACACAACCGCTGGAATGTCGAGGAATTGTTAATGGGTTACCGGACTGTGACTCCCGAAGAAGAAAAAGAAATTGAAAAAAATATCGAATTGAAAAACGTATACAAGGAAAAACGTACTGCCCACTATGACATCCGGCCTTATGAAGATTTACGGTCGGATGAAAGCGGTCGTTGTGCCAATGTCTACGACATCAGCATCACTTCGGCAATTCCTTTAATCCTCAATCATATACATACGCAAACCGATCAAGTGGAGGACTGATCATTTATTTTAGATTTTGTTTGTAAATTATCTGTTTATTAATTATACTTGTAAAGAAAAAAAACAAAATCATGAAATACTTTTCATTCCTTGTTTATCTAGTAGCCTTTATCGCTTGTCATGACGATCACCATACAGAACCGGAATTACCACAAGGCCAGTGGACCGAATCGCATCCATTCAAGGGAATTCCACGTACAGGAGGGGTCAGTTTTACTATCGGAGACGTCGCTTATGTCGGCCTGGGGCGTACTTTACCTACAGCTACCGAGGCATTAAAAGATTTTTGGATGTACAAAGATACGACCTGGACCCGTATTGCCGACTTTCCGGGGACAGAACGTTACGGAGCAGTTGCTTTTGTGCTCGGCAATATCGCCTATGTAGGTACAGGTTATACTCCATCCACCAAAAATCGAGCAGATGAATTTCATCATGATTTCTATGCCTATGACCCATCGACCGGTAAATGGAGCGACACTCCGGTAACTTATTTACCTCCCGATGCCCAGGGCGAAAGTAATGCCCGTAAAGACGCCATTGCTTTTTCGTTAAACAATAAAGCTTACGTAGGTACAGGCATTTCACCTAAAAACCATGCTTTGAAGGATTTATATTGTTTCGACGGTTCGACCTGGACAGAACTTTACTTTCCCGGTGAAGCCCGATACGGAGCTTCGGTTTTTGTCATAGACGATAAAGCGGTAATCTGCCTGGGTATAAGCGGGGCGAATAAAACGTCCTATTTAGCCGATGTAAATATTTTCAACGGCATAACCCAGGAATGGTATGCTCCCCGCCCCCTGGTAAATCTGAAATCCCATCAGGACGACGAAGAATACGACCAGATTCCGCGGGCTTATGCCATAGCTTTCACTTCGGACAAAATGGACGGACAAACCAAAGGATATATCACGACAGGGATGAGCCCGTATCTTCATACCTGTTGGGAATACGATATTCAAAAAGATCATTGGAGGAAAGTCAGCGATCTCCCTACTCCTATGATAAAGCGGATGTATGCTGTCGGCTTTTCCTTAAACGGTAAGGGATATATCACTACCGGAGGATTGAATTCAAACACTCCTATCCCCGCCGATATGTGGAGTTTTACCCCATAAACCGAAAACCTGGAAAGTTTCCGGTTCCTGATACCGGTCATCGATGAGCTCATTTAAATGGATTCACCGACGCCTGACTCTGCCGGAGTGTATATTTTGCTTTCATAGCGTGTACACTTTATGACCATATCAGCAATAAAAATTTTAAAACAACAAAAATCCCGAATTGATCCAAGTTTTTGTTTCAAATTTTTCGTGTAACAATCGTGTTACATCTACGGAAATAACGGCAAAAGTTTGATTTTTGTACAAAAAAAGAGCCAAAATCGATTGATTATTGGCCCCTTTTCTTGTAAGTCACTGATTTTCAGCTGAGCCAATTGCGAGACTTGAACTCGCGACCTACGCATTACGAATGCGTTGCTCTACCAGCTGAGCTAAATTGGCGTTTACGGGTGCAAAAGTAACAATTTTTTGAGATATCAAAACGATTCAGGAGAAAAAATCTACCTCACCGGATATAAAGTTTATCGGATTTTGGCCATGTTTGCAAAAAAAACTACGTTTGTAGCCGTTCAAAGACTAATTATGGCATCCGAAAAAAAATTTTCTTTCAAAGCCCGCTTGCACAGTTTCAAATATGCTTTTCGTGGTGTGTTTCTTTTATTTCGTTACGAACACAATGCGTGGATACATTTGATTGCAATTGTTTGTGCTGTCACGGCAGGCATCATTTTATCCCTGACTTCTTTGGAATGGGTAGCAATCCTTTTTGCTATCGGTAGTGTGCTTGCCGCCGAAGCCATAAACACGGCGATTGAAAAACTAGCCGATTTCGTTTCCCCGGCGCATCAGGTCCTTATCGGTAAAGCAAAAGACCTCGCAGCAGCAGTACTGATCCTGTCCATTTGTGCATTTATCATCGGAGGTATTATCTTTATTCCTAAAATAATCCATTTCTAAGTTTTATTCCTCATGCAAACAAAATTTATTCTGCCTTGCCTGTTAAGTACTCTTTTTTTCTTAAACTCTCTTTCGTCCTCGGCTCAGAATCGTAAAACCATCGAAACGACGACCGATATTCTCATGTTCATCACACCGGTAGCAGGATTTGCCGGTTCACTGGCTATCGGAGATTATCAGGGTACCAAACAAATTATCTTTTCGGGAGCGACGAATCTGGCCATGACCTATGCCCTGAAATATGTGATCAGGAAAGAACGGCCGGACCATAGCGATCATCATGCTTTTCCTTCTTCCCATACCTCCGTTTCTTTTCAGGGAGCTTCCTTTATACAAAGACGCTACGGATGGAAATTCGGCTTACCGGCTTATTTACTCTCCGCCTATGTCGGTTGGGGACGGACGTATGCCAAAAAACACGATTGGTGGGATGTCATCGGAGGAGCAGCCATCGGAACAGCCAGCAGCTATATCTTCACCCGTCCGTTTGCCCGAAAACATCATTTCACTTTCTCGCCGGCAATTTTAGATGGACAACACCCCGGTTTTTATATCTCCATCCAGCTTTAAACCGGTTTCTTAGTTTCTTTATTTAGAACCATTAAGAATCTTTCCATTCCTCATTTTCACCTCAGAGGCCCTCCTGTAAAAACGAAACGAGCCGGCTGGGAACCAACTACCCACACTGTGGTTTCCAGCAAGTCTGCATAAACGGTCTGGAGGGCCCCATACCCAGCAAGCAGTGGGTCTCTCTATTCTGTAATGTTCTGCACAAACCCAAAGAACACTTCTCTCATTCGTAAAAATAGTGTTTTTCTTCCTCTTTGTCAAAACCATTTCTCTGAAAATAAAGAAAATCAAACTTCTTAGCATATTACGCTCTTATTTTTCATCTCAATCGGGAGATACGAAAACACACCCTACGACTGTTTCTTGTAGGTAATCATGGCTGCCAGACACACGAATACTGCAAAAACGGCCAGCATAGAAAAATCCTGCCACAACTCGCTGAACATGCTGCCTTTCAGGTAAACCGACCTCATGATTTCGATGAAATAACGCGGCGGGATAACGTATGTGATGTATTGCGCCCACTGCGGCATGGAGTCTATCGGAGTCATCAGCCCGCTCATCAGCTGGAAAATGATGATGAAAAAGAACATCACATACATACTCTGTTGCATGGTGGAAGAACAGTTGGCAATGGAAACACCGAGCCCAGACATAACGAAGCTGAAAAGCAACGTCACCACATAGATGATCCCAATGGAACCAACCGGGACAAGCCCATAGGCCACCCACGCAATAACCATAGCGAGCGTGAGAACCAACAGCCCGATAATCCAATAAGGTATCAGCTTGGAGAGCGTGAACGTCAGGCGGCTGACCGGCGACACATTGATTTGCTCTATGGTTCCCGCCTCCTTTTCGCTCACCAGATTGAGGGCGGGCAGAAAACCGCAGATCATGATGATCAAGATAATCATCAAGGCCGGAATCATGTAAACCGGATAATCAAGCGTAGGATTGTAGCGGTTTTGGACGAACACCTTTTCTTCAGGCAAAGCAATTCCTTGTTCAACATCCAGTGTTTTCAACGTTTTCATTACGGCCTGTAAAAGATACTGTGCTCCAAGCTGGCTTTTCGTGGCATTGACCCCGTTGGCAGCCAGGCTTATGGCCGGAGGATTCCCGCAGACAAGCTCCTTCTCATATTCTGCGGGGATCTGAAGTATCACATCGGCATCGCCTTTCTCCACTGCACGCAGGGCATCTTCATACATCCCGGCATAGAGGGAAAGCGTCAGGTTTGCGGAAGCCTCCATGTCGGATATGATGCGCCGTGACGTTTCCGACTTGTCGAGGTCCACGACCGCCACATTCACGTTTTTCACATCCATCGTTGTAACCAGCGGAATGACAAGCATTGCCATAACAGGAAACATGACGACCATTTTCGGTATGAACTTGTTACGCCGGAACTGGATGAATTCTTTTTTTAACAATATGAACAGTGTATGCATGATTATTCGAGTTTATCGTTGAACTTTCCGACGGCAACAGCAATGATGAAGAAGGCCATTGCAGTCAAGATGATGACATCGTCAAGTACTCCGCTAATAGGCAACTGTTCTATCATCAGTTTGCGCATAGCATCAATATACCAGCGCGCAGGAACGACGTAGGATATCCATTGCAATACCCGGGGCATGTTCTCTACGGGGAACAACATACCGGACAGCATGATTACGGGAAGCATGAAAAGCATCGCCGACACCAACAGTGCCACGACCTGCCGCCGGGTCATTGTGGATATCAATATGCCGAGCGCAAGCGATAAGATGATGTAGAGCAACGACACCCCTACCACGTTGAATGCGCTGGCCGACAAGGGCAATTCAAGCAGCCCGTACGCAATCAATAATATGGTGGAAAGGACGATACAGGAAAGGACAAAGTAAGGGACGAGCTTTGCCGTCACTATGCGCATGGGACGGACAGGCGAGACAAGCAGGATTTCCATCGTCCCGGTTTCCTTTTCGCGGACAATCGATACGGAGGTCATCATGGCGCATATCAGGTGAATTAGTCAAGACTTAATCTGACAGTTACGTATAAGTCGTTTCATGGCTCCATCTTTTTTAAGCGTCTCATAATGAGTTCTACATTTTCCGCTTTTCGTTTTTCAAAAAAGACTTTTTTATCAGTTACTAGTCCGTCGAACATCAAGCTGACAAAGGGATAGCCGATAAATGCAAACAGATTGAGCGACACAATGTCGAGTAGCAGCATCCGGGCATCTATCCATTCGGTAGCTTTTGTAGCGGCACTTTCATCTATGTGCCGTTGAAGGTCGCAAAGCCAATCCTTTGTGATGGTCAAGACTTGCGACCGCATAATTTCATGACGCTCCGGATGTGAATAAATCTCCTGAATGACGAAACGTGGCAGGTTCGGATTGGCTGCAATGAAATCAAAATGTTGTTCCACACCACGCTTGACACGTTCCATAAGCGGCATGTCCCCTAGCACGAAAACCGCCTGCATGATATTTCCCGCATTGCGCATCTTTTCTTCTATAATCCGTTCAAAAAGCATGTTTTTGGTACGGAAATAGTAATGCAGCATAGCATGGGTTACACCTGCACGTTCCGCGATAGCGGTCGTCCGGGCTCCTTCCAGCCCTTTCAACAGGAACTCCTCCTCCGCAGCCTGCAAAATGCGGCTTTCAGTATCGGTTTTGACAGTCTCTTTTTTTACCATGTTTTATACAATCACTTTGGTTGAACATTATTATTAAACAATTTTGTTAGTACAAAACTATGGGATTTATTTTAAGCGACAAAGCATTTAACGAAATTTAATTCCTTCTCCTGACATTGTGTTCATAATCGCATTTCGCATTAAAAAGATGCTATAACAAAAGATAACCCGGCCAACGGGATACCCTCCACGAAATTTCGGAGTGGGCTCAAACCGTTTCATTGCCCGTTTACTTTTCTATTTCCATTCAAGTCAGATATATCGGAAAAAGACAAACTGAAAAAAGCGGAGATTTCTTCGATACCAACATTAAATTGAATTACGATTTTACCATTAGCAGAAACTATGTTTTTCAATTCAATTGTGGTATCCCAAACATTTTTCAAAGCTACCGGAGAGATTTCGGCCGGGGAACATTCCGGGATACCGGATACATTTATGCCCCTGGCCTTCCCCGTAGCTGGTTCGCCGGCATTAAACTCAGCCAGAATTAACCGGATCGGGTGATTGCTAACCACCGCCCGGAATTTCCTTCCCTACCACCCGGAATACCTGTTGTAAAATATGGCCTTCTTCATCCATCAACGTCAGGGTATGGCGACCTTCTTTCAGCCATACTTCTTGCTGATGGATGGAGTGGGTTACACCCAAAAACTGCTCGTCGACATACCAATAAATCCGGGCTTTAACCGATCGATGCACGGCTTCGAGAACCACACGTCCGGGTTTCCCTCCGAAATCCCTGGGAATAAAAACCCGGGTTCCCCGTTGGGGATAAATCATTTCCATCATCTCTTCCCCCTGAGGGTGACAATCCGGACGATAAGGCGGTAATCTGCGATATCCGGTATGAGTCCGGCAATAGTACCATTCCTGCACCGGTGGAAGCACAAACCAGGGCTGTATCCTGATCCGGTGTATCGGCTCACAATCCGAAGTCACCTGCCATTTTCCGGTAGCATCGAGATTTACCAAGCGGTGGTAAGGACACACCTGTGTCCTGCTTCCGGCAGCACAAACCCGGATGGTATCGGTCTCCTCACAATAAGCCGAAGCCCGGTAACCGCTCCGATGACATACGACCACCTCTTTCATCTCCTCGGCCGGTTCGTAGAAATGCCGGTTCACAGGCAAAAGACCAGCGACCTCAAAGAGTACCGGAGCCGCAGCTCTCACCCCTACCAAACCCGGACGTCCTTCCCCGTCGGCATTCCCTACCCAAACGCCGATCACATACTCGGGATTCACTCCCACCGCCCAAGCATCCCGGAAGCCAAAACTAGTTCCCGTTTTCCAGGCCAGATTCATCGCCGAGACAAAATTTTTCCACCCCGATTCCATTTCCGGCCGTTCCACCTCCTCCAAAGCCTTCATGGTCTGCCAGATCGCCGAAGCTTTCAATACACTCCGATCCGCACTAATTTTTTTCTCTTCCTCATCTTGTCCTTCCGCTCCGCTATACTCCTCCCAAACCTTCAAACGGGAATATTCCCCGTCAAAATATTGTCCGTCCCTGTCATTATAATGATTCAATACAGCACTCATTCCTCCATACAAATTACAAATATCCCAAAGTGACGTTTCAGCACCACCCAAAATCAGACTCAGTCCATAATGATCGGCGTCGCGGTTTAAAGAACGAATTCCCAATTGTTTCAGATCATCGTAAAAACGGGCATATGAATAATCTTTGAGTAAGCGTACAAAAGGAATATTCAAGGATTGAGCCAAAGCCTGTCTGGCCGGTACGACGCCCTTAAAATCACGGTTAAAATTCGAAGGAGAATAACTTCCGAAACGGGAAGGGATATCGGGCACTAAGGTCCCGGGTAAAATAAACCCACTCTGTAACATGCAAGCATATAAAGCCGGTTTGAGAATACTTCCCGAACTCCGAACAGCCTGGACAATATCCACGTCATTTCCCCGGCTGCCCTTCCGGGGAGCACTATTCCCGACATAGGCCCTGACTTCTCCGGTCGGGACATGAGCCACCAACACAGCCATGTTATAGATATAATTCTGGCTCAGTAAAGCGGTATGCCGTTCTACGATCTCATTGATCTTTTTCTGCAAGCGTCCGTCGATATATGTCGGGCACACTTTTCCTTTTCTTTCCCGATAAGCCTTAGCCAACAGATGGGGTGCCACAGTAGGGATATCGAACTTTTTTTCCGGCAAGGGCTCAGCCAAGGCCAGGTGGTACGAATCTTCGGACATCACCCCTTCCCGGTATAATTTGGCCAACAACCCGTCTCTTTTTTGTTTCAGTAAAGTATTGTTCTTTCCGGGATAAAGCAATGCCGGTGCATTAGGTAACACCGCCAGTAAAGCAGCTTCGGCCCAGCTCAGCTGTTCGGGCCGGCGGTTAAAATATTTCAGCGCAGCCGCCCGTATGCCGACTACATTCCCCCCAAAAGGAGCGTGTGAAGCATACATCTCCAAAATCTGTTTTTTAGAATAACTCTGCTCCATCCGTAGTGTCAGGAAAATCTCCCTTATCTTTTCAGGAACGGTACGGGGCGGATTTCCCAAAGCCAAACGCACCACCTGCATCGAAAGCGTACTTCCCCCACTGACCACATGCCCGGCCTGTATATTCTGCACTAATGCCCGGCACAAAGCCCACCAATTCACCCCCTGATGGGCTAAAAAATACCGGTCTTCGAAAACCAAAACAGAAATAACATAGCGGGGAGGCAAATCCTGAACCTCTTCAAAACGCATCTGCCCATCATCCGCCACCTTCATACCCATAACCTGCCCTTCCCGGTCGAGCAACACCGTAGCATAAGGGTCCTGAAACAAGGGGACCGGCAGTATATTATACCAGATTATAAAAATCAAAAAAAGACCCCCACCTAAGAACCAAAATGTCCGGCAAGGGTTTCTTTTTATCCTATCTATCAAAATCATCATCTTCAGGTTAACGCAGTAAATTTACAACACTCCCCTGAAAAAACAAGTTTTATCAATCAAAACTCAACTCAAATTCGTCCAATAACAACACACTAGTTGTACTTCCGGCAAAATAATCTCCATACTTGCTGGAAGTAGCCACAATCACAATATAAGTAGGTTTCCGGGTCAGATCGCGATACTGGATATCTATCGTAAATTTCTCATAAGCAGACATCTTACGATCATTTTTGAGCTCTCCGTAGGCTATAATGGATGAATTATCAGCACTATAATCTACAAAAGTTTCTGTCTTTGAGTTGGCATGAAAAGCTTCTGTCCAATCGCATAAGGCCACATAAATGTGGCAACTGTCGGTTTTATTTTTTATAAAATCGAACTTACCATTATCAGGAACCTTATCTACTGTTCCTGAATTATATTTATAATAACCGGTCAACCGGGTAGGCCGGCAAGTGTACGGTATTCCGAAATCCAGTTTTGCATTAAAACCATCTAAACCGGCAAATTTACCGGTATAGAGACTTCCTGCCGCAAACTTAACCGCAGCATAACAAGAAGCGAGTTTTGCTGCCGATCCTTTTATCACATCACTTGTCTCTTCCGATGTCGGATTAAAACCAAAACTGGCCCCTCCTCCGTTCCCGGAATCCCAAGTAGAAATACCTTCTACGCCAGTATACCATGCCTTTCCATTTTTATACCACAGATCGAAATTACTATAAGGAACCTGCTCGGCAGCTTCGGTTGTAAAAGACACCTCAGTCCCTTGCTCTTCTCCGACTACACCACGTACCGAATAAGTAGTCTGAGGTTTCAGGCCCGTTGCTTTCGCTGTAAAAGTTTTTCCGCTAACCACTGCTGTCACTTTCGTCCAGGTTGTCGCACGGGCTTCCTTAATCTCAAAATAAGGAGTACCTGTTTTTCCGGAAGGGATATTTCCGTTTAAATAAGCCAATTTAGCCCAAGCATTCACTTCACCTGTAATATCTGTTCCAGCAGTTTCGCCCGAATCAATAAAAGCAGTGATGAGCCACCTTTCTATACGACCGAAACAAGTTACATAAATAACCTGTTGTTTCTGGAAATTTGTCAGGGTCAATGGATCAGGATCGTAAGTTGCGATGGACGATCCCAGTTTTACATCCTCTACTTGTATATTCGATAAACTTTGGCCTTTTTCAACAGTAATCTTAACCATTTTCTCAGCCAGATTTATAACAGCATCACCTACTTGATGGGCTACTTTAAAATATCTTTCAACAGGCTGATCGGCAGTAATAGTCCACTCATATTCCTGGTATGTGTTGATCAAAAAACGAAAAGGCTTTGATAAATCGACAAAAGAATCGACTTTCAAAGATGTTGCCGGAACGATATCTACAGATTGTTCCCGAGCCGGATCTGCAGTTATTTCCAATGTATTCAAATAAACTCGTTTGATATCGACCGTATCGCTTAAAGTTAATTCAATAGTACGAGTTTTGGTATTGATCACACATTTTTGTTGTCCATTGAATTCAATTTTCTGTACATTTCCATAAATCACCGGTAATGGAATATCGTCCGAAATGCAACCGATCATACCCCAAAATAAGCCAAACAAAATATAAATCCTCATAACCTACAAATAAATGGAAAATCCTAAACCGATCGAAAATAAATCTATCTTAAAATTAGCCGAACTATTCTTAAATGAACCGGTATGTACCCCATTGGTCTTTTGGTTGACCTGTTTCATCTGTATTCCCAACACTCCGATAGAAGCCTCCACTGCAGCATAATCATTGATAAAAACAGCAATACCTGGAGAATAGATCAAACCTGTTTTAAAAATAGTTTGATATGTACCTTCTAATAAATCTCCTTTTCCATTGATATACTTTCCCTGTCCTCCTCCAAACATCAGCTTCACGTCATTAAAAAGGCCGAAACGTTTACTTTCTTCAATATTCATAAATAATCGCATAAAAGCTGAAGCAGTATAAACATGTTCCAATATATAATAATCGGCGATTTGAAATGCCAGGTCTTCATTCAAGTTGATATTCAAATTATCCACCTTAAACAATGACCGTTCATAGGCAAAAGTAGCCCCCACCCCCAAATCGTCTTTTACCATATAACCGAAAAAAGGCTTTATAGCCAACTGATATCCATTTCCATTCCAATCTTTCAACACCAATAGCTTATAATTCTCCTGGCTCATCTCGGAATAAGAACAAGTACCTCCGAAAAACCACTGTCCCTTCGGCACAAAAGTCATCTTCACAATCCCCCGGTTTATCCTTTCCTTCCCCCAGCAAGACACAGTTCCCAAACTAATTAGCAGCAACAATAAAATGCCTTTTTTCATATATTTAACTTAAAAATACAGGGACACATTCCTCTCCGGAATATATCCCCCCTTCTATAATCATTCAACCGGGTCAAAACCCAGTTCGAATTCATCTATCAGCAAAACACTACCTTCTGCTCCGGTAAAATAATCCCCGTACTTACTTGCCGTAGCGACAATCAAAATATAAGAAGGTATCTTTTCTTTATCCCGGTAATCCAATTGAATATTAAAAGCCTCATAGTTTGTCATGGTACGGCTATCCTTAACTTCACCGAAAGCTATAATACTCTTATTATTAACCGACAAATCGATATTCGTATTAGGATACTTAGAATCGACAACATGAGGAGCCGTCCAATCCAATAAAGCGATATAAATATGACAACTGTCTTGTTTTCCGGACATTCCCCCCTGCTCTCCCCGATTTACGGTTTGCGGAGCATATTTATAGTATCCTGATAAAGTTGTCGGTCTGCCTGTATAGGGAATACCAAAATTAATCTTAGCCTGAGAGACATTATAAGTACCTCCAAAACTACCCGTATAGATGTTTCCTGCAGCAAATTTCACAGCAGCCCACATGGATTCCATACGTACAGCCGAACCTTTTATCACATCATTTGTTTCCTGGGTTGTAGGGGTAAAACCAAAACTATTACCACCCTTGTTACCGGAATCCCATATAATATTATCCTTGCTTTCTCCTACTACCGGTCCTTTATCATTATACCAATTATCAAAAGATAAATAGGGAACCACAGGAGCTTCCTCTGTTGTAAAAGATTTCACCTGATCCGAAACAAAGTTATCCGAAACGGTACGATAATAGTATAAAGTACCCGGATCCAAATGAGTCAGACAAACGGTTAATGATTTCATTGCATCATCAAACTGTATATCCTCTTGATTTACCTTAGTCCATGAATTCTGATCTTTACTGTATTCCAGAGTCATTCCAGCAGGTCGTTCAACCGTATACCATTGTCCTGAAATCGTAGCAAATTTAGCCCAAACATTATAGCGATTATCATTCAGAGCCACATGATCCATATCAGGAATTACTGAAATACGCAAAGTATCTTCAACCAAACGGCTCCGGGCATCATATACACTCACGAAGAATTCATAATCACCCAAAGGCAGTTTGTTATTTATCAAATCATTAAAATTCAAAGTCACCTGTTGTGAATTCAGTACGTCCTGATTATCCCACAATATTCCGGCAGCCTGAACTGCATCTTTTACAGCTGGAGAAATTTCTGTAATAGTCACAACTTCGGGGATACCTAATTCTTTCAATACAGAGGATTTATGCCGGAGTTTCAAATTTTGTATCCGGGCTTGTGCTGTAATATCCAACTGAACATCTGCACCTCTTGCTTTCTCAAGCACTAACACCGACTCACTCATTGCCCCACCATCCAAACGCCTGATCTCAGGTTTTGCAATATTCTCTTTCAATACGATCTCACACAACCAATTGTATATATCAGTAGTCGTATCGACTACAACTCCTCCGACAAAAGCTCCTTCATCCTCAGAACCATTTTCTTTAATATCGAACGAAAAATGATAATGTTGCCGAGGTTCAACTCCTGTAATAGTTTTATTCAGACGGAATACTTCCTGTCCATTATTCAGGGTTAAATGCCAAACTAAAGTACCTTCATTTACCCTTAAATATCCACTCCGTTTTTCATCTTTAATAAAAGTAAGGCTTCCTTCTCCATTAACTACTTTCAATGTATATTCAGGAAAATGGGATTTGATCAGATCGGAATATTCAACTGTTACTTTCACATTCGCTTGAGTACAGATCAAAGATACCTGTTTAGTCACAGCAGCTTCAATATTCACTTCCTGTTCAGCTTTATAATACGGTTTCTCAAAGTCAGCAACCACATCTTCCCCACTTGTCGCGACCAATGTATAAGTACCGGCAGGCAATAAAATCCGATCACTAAGCCCTTTAAAATTATCATAGTGAGCTACCTCTTTACCTTGTGAATTTGTTATTCGCAATTGGTATTCAGGTTCTGTAGCACGAGTCCGAACACTTTTATCAGTCAGAAACTCAATAGCTAACCATCCCTCGCCATTTTCATTTTCTACCCGATCTTCCTGACAGGCACAAAACGAAAGGACAATTAAAATTAAATATACAATCTTCCCTTTCATATTCTATATTTAATTCTTACGTCGTACAACCAAGGTCTCAGAAACCTCATTATCATTTGCATCAACCATTCTAATTTTAAAGGTATGATCAAAATAGAGTGATGCATCATCCGGTGAGGTTAAAAAGCTCATGAAGCCACCTATTGAAAATAAAAAATCTTTTTTCCCTTTAATAGGATTTTCCAAATTTATAACGTTCAACTGAGTCAAAATATCCAAAGCTTCCTGTCCGATACTTTCCTGAGGATTAGCCAGATCCCAAGGGGAAGCTTCGTTCGTAGCACCCATTTCAGCGAAAGTTGGATCCATAACTGTCTTATCAGTAGAGGACATGACTAAATATAAATTCTTAATTCCGCCTTCAGGCGCTTTTAATGTGATATCCAAAGATATTCCAGCGTCTTTATCAGCATCGGTAATGATCAAGGGTTGATCAAAAGTAAAAGCTTTTCCATTAAAATTGCTTCCGGTAATAGTCGGCAATTGTTTATCATCCACATCAGGAGTCTCTCCCCCACCTTGCTCATCATCCTCCCAGCTACCGTAATCTCCGTTATTATCGATCAAATCACCAGCACCAGGTACCAATACGGTGGAATTCTTTTCATCGACACTATGATCTACCTCGATCATACCTCCTCCTTCATTTTCTATACCGGCAGAAGTATTCACACTCAAAGCAATCTTATGCCATTGTTTCGCCCCTACTTCTTTTATAAAGTAAGTACGGTTCACTTCACTTCCATCTTCTGCATAACTACCCCGAATCGTTATGGCCAAAGTCGAATCGGCCGGAACTGCGATATAACCCGTACCATTATTTTCTTTAGGATCGAACTGTAATGAAACCCCTTCCGATTGGTGAATAATACAAACCGGATCGTTCACGTTACTCAGAAACAGCGAAGTAAATTCAACCGACAATTTCACACAAGCCAGCTGACAAGTAACCTGGGCATCTGTTAATTCCTGAATCCCCACAGTAAATTCTTTTTCTCCATAATAATAAGGAGTTGCAAATCCAGAACGTTGCTCTCCGTTGTAGGCAGAAATCGTATAAGTTCCAGCCGGAATCGTAATCACGGAAGGCATATCGGCATAACGGGCCCACGTCGAATCGTAAAGATTTTCTTTTAAAGTAGTCCCTTTTATATGTACTGTAAAATCACTGACATCCACATCATCTGTAGCTCGGGTAATCACTTCAAAACTTCCCATTGTACCCAAATGTAAAGCAAAACGTCCCTGTTCCAGGTTACCGATTTGTTGTTCAATTTTTGGATCCTTACCACAAGAGGCGATCAACAAATTCAATATCAATAATAAACTACCGAAGTTTAATACTTTTTTCATTGTTATATTTGTTTTGTGATTATTCGTAAATTAATTCAATATCGTCAATCTTTAAAATACTACCAATAAATGTATTCCAACCACTTTCTCCATCTTGTAAGTCATATTTTACTTTTTGTACCTCCGGACTTTCCTTGGTAGTTGAATGGAAACGGATATATATATGAGTTGCTTTCAAGTCTTTTCTCAGATAATCAATAATAGTCGAACCTAGTGTGTAAGAAGAAATTTCAGTAGAAGTGTTCAGAACAAACTTCCCCTGCCCTAAAACAGTTACAGTATTTCCTTCCCGGTGCTGTACTTCAATGAAAGCTTCAAATTCATCGGTATTATAAGGTTTGTATTTATACCAAAATTTTAATTCGGACGGACGTGATACAAAAGGACGACCATAATTGATAACCTCATTCTCATCATTATATGAATAATCACCAATAAACAACATTCCACGCTGTTTTGCTTCATCTTTACAAATAGTTATAGTATTACCATACATCGTTCCAGTCGTCCTAATTTCAGCGGCATAGGTTCCTTGATGTACATCTTTTACATAACTCACGGCTGGGAAAGTGTTATATCCATAACTCCACGTCCCCTGATAAGACGTTGTCCTCAAATTATTCGTATTCCACCACGGATCAGACTCCCCAGATGCCCACGGATAATAACGATAAGATTTTATTTTTTCCTTACTCCAATTTTCCATGTCACTATTAGGAACCTGCGAAACGACTTCTGTTTTAAAATTATATTCTTGACTAACGTGATTCCCCAATTTGGCACGGAAAATATAATCACTTTGTGAATTCAAACCTAAAATTTTAACAGTACCAACCCCAGCATCCCCATTCACTTCTGTTGCATTCTGCCATTCTCCTCCCGGAATTTTATATTGGACAGTCGGAATATATCCTTCCCGATCAGTCGTATAAACCGTATTAAATTCAGCCTTCTTCGCCCAAACATTACCTTCAATCGGGGCTCCCCCTTTAAATCCGAACACTGGTGGAGCTACCTTTACTCCAAACAGGCATTCATTCCCATTTTGATTCAAACGATCCTTACTTAAAATCTCAAAAGTCGAAATACTAGTCTGCCCAGGTGCCGTATTTAGCAATTTGATTACATGATTGAAATTCACCCATACAGCGGCCCTGATCGTGTCATTTTTATCAATATCTTCACTCCAATCCAAACCGTTGGCTTTCAATAAAGATTTCTGTTCAGCTGTTGCCTTCATCAGATCGAATTCTGCAGGCCATCCTCTTGCCAGTAAAGTATCTGATGTCGTTTTAATTTTCAGTTCAGTCAGCCCCGCTGCAGAAGTTATCATCACTATTGCTTTTTTGGAGACACCTTCTGTCGTCAATATATTTCCTGCATCCATATCGTCAGCAGTAAACGTTACTACCGGAGCTTTTTTAGGCAAGAAATAAGGGGGTAAATCCACCTCCACCGGAATATCGATCGTTGAAGAATCAGTCTCAATAGCAATACCCGACAAGGCGCCATTTTTAGTCTGGGCCTTCAAGGTCATCTTATAAAATTCCTTCGCCTTTACATGGGCAATAGCTTCCGGATAAAACTGATAATAAATATCCGAACCCTTCGGTTTAAGCCCAAAACGCATCCGTAACTTTCCGGGCTTAAAATAACCTTCGCGTTTTTCATTTTTCAGAAAATGCAAAGAATCCCCAACGGTCTTGATGTCCACAAAATAATCATCGTAATCATAACCGAAACTTTCATCGAAAGTAATAGCCACTTTTGCTGCCGCAACCTTTACAGGAACAATCGTATCCAAAACATCTCCTTCTTTCAGCGTAATTTTGGTCTCCCCATAATAATAAGGACGGTCAAAAGCCGGCAGAATCGTATCACTTCCGAACCAACCGACTAATTTATAACTTCCGGGAACTACTTTGATCAAAGAAGGCAAGTTTCCATACTCCCATTCTTTCAAGACTTCAGCCCGGGTATTTTCTATCCGGACCTTAAATTCCTCTTCGGTAGGAACTGAAACAGAACGTGTAAATACGACTTCATCTAAAGTATAATCGGTTTTCAAGGCAAAAGATACAGCACTCGTCTCCTCTCCTTCAGAGAAATCGTCTATTTTACCTTTACTACACGCTAAAATAAAAAAAGCCAGACAACTCAGAAATACAATTTTCATTTTACTAAGATTCATTCAAATTCAGTTAAACGTATTCCAAAGTATAATAGTTTTAGATGTTGGGATAGAATTATCCCCCTATATATACATACAAAAAATAACAAAAATTATGCCAAAATCCGATCAAAGTTTAAAATATACAAAAAAATCGCATTATTATATAAATAAAAAAAGAGGGTGTCCAAAAAGTATTTGGCACCCTCGATTTATTCGTATCCCTATTGGAGACTGAAATCAAATATCCGATTCTACAAGGGGGTATTTTGCCTTTTTGGACACCCTCTAAAGTTTTCAGATATCCGGATCAATAATGGGCCAAACAATACCGATAAAGTCCGGCAACCGCATCTTCCAATAAATCGAGTACCAGCTCGAATCCTTGGGGACCTTCATAATAAGGATCGGGAATTTCGGAATATAAAGTGGATTTCCGGCAAAAATCAGTCATTTTAAAGATTTTCGCTCTTTCTTCCTCATTTATTGCTGCACGTTTTAAAGCCTCGATATTCTGGTCATCCATACCGATGATCATATCGAACTTTGCAAAATCGGCAGTCGGATAAAAAGTACGGGCACGACTATCCAGGACATATCCCCGGCGGCTTGCGTGCCGGCGCATCCGCTCATCAGGAAGAGCTCCGGCATGTCCGCTATAAAGTCCGGCCGAATCGATCAAGAACTCTTTTTCTTTGCCCTCTTTCTTTATCCATGCCTTCATGATTGCTTCCGCACCCGGAGAACGGCAAATATTCCCCAGACATACAAACAATATCTTCTTCATTTAACTAAACAACGAATCGACAAATTCCTCCCGGTTGAATACCTGCAAATCTTCGATTTTCTCACCGATACCGATATATTTCACAGGGATCTTGAACTGGTCGGATATACCGATAACCACACCTCCTTTGGCGGTTCCATCGAGTTTTGTAATAGCCAAAGCGTTCACTTCCGTCGCCAGTGTAAACTGCTTGGCCTGTTCGTAAGCATTTTGTCCGGTGGAGCCATCCAATACCAGCAACACTTCATTCGGAGCCTCCGGCAAGACCTTTTTCATTACGTTTTTGATCTTTGTCAGCTCATTCATCAAGTTTATTTTATTATGCAACCGTCCGGCGGTGTCGATAATCACGACATCAGCTCCGTCGGCCTTGGCTTTACTTAACGTATCGTAAGCTACAGAAGCGGGATCGGCACCCATTGCCTGTTTTACAATCGGCACTCCGACCCGGTCTGCCCAGATCACCAATTGATCGACAGCAGCAGCACGAAAAGTATCGGCAGCTCCCAATACCACTTTTTTACCGGCTTCTTTAAATTTATAGGCCAACTTTCCGATCGTAGTCGTTTTCCCCACTCCATTCACTCCGACCACCATGATCACATAGGGCACACCGTTTTCAGGTAATTCGAACGAAGCGGCATCGTTAACAGTATTCTCTTTCAACAAAGCGACGATCTCCTCTTTCAACACCCGGTTCAATTCATCGACACCCATATATTTGTCGCGCTGTACACGCTCTTCGATACGTTCGATAATCCTGACCGTAGTCTCGACACCTACATCCGAGGTGATCAAAACCTCTTCCAGATTATCCAACACCTCGTCATCTACCTTAGATTTACCGACCACCACTCTGGCCAGCTTTTTAAAAACACTTTCCTTGGTCTTTTCTAACCCCTTATTCAGGTTCTCTTTTTTAGTCTTTCCGAATAATCCGAATAATGCCATTTCAATAAAATATGATAAAAATTTCAAAGCCCTAAAGTACAAATAATTTTAATATCAAGGCGGTAAGGTTTTATTAATTATTAAAACGAGCATACAAATTAGTCAAAAGTATTTAGCGGCAGACTAAGTCCGGCTTCCGGTACGACCGGTCAAACGTTTCTGACCTTGAGGCTCTTCGAGATATTCGGCCTTAAAAATCTGAACACATAAAACAAAGATAGAAAGCAACAAAGGTCCGAAAATAATCCCCATAAAACCAAATAAGGATAAGCCGATAACCACCCCGAAAATGGTAATCAAAGGATGTGTATCCGCCATTTTCCGCTGCAAAACCGAACGGATCAGATTATCGACATTCGCTACGATTACAATACAATAGACCGATAAACCCAAAGCCATCCACCAATGTCCGGTAGCTCCGATGTACAGAGCCAACGGAATCCATACGATAGCCACGCCGATCACCGGGATAACCGTAGCGAAACAGGACACAACTCCCCACAGAATCACTTCAGGTGCACCGAAAATATAATACCCCAACATAGCAATTCCCCCTTGAATGATGGCTAATAAAGGTACTCCGATAGCATTGGATTTTACCACCATATGAAATTCGTGCAGAACATCCCGCTTATTCCTCTGGTTAAAAGGTAAAATATCGATAATATAGTCCTCCATTTTCCGTCCGCCCACCAACATAAAATATAACACCAATATCAATACCAATACGTTGATAATAAAGTTACTGATACTCCCCATCAAGATTTGGCCGACTTTAGGCAGTACCGATAATAAAGCATCGATATTCCCTTTACTCAAAACATCGTATCCGGTCTTTTCCTGAACAAGCTTAGAAACATGCCCGATGGGCTCCATCAAACTTTTAGGATCGAGATTGATCGCCTGCAATTTACTGATTAAAAGCCAGACGACCAGAGATATCGGAATCAGAAAAATCAGAATAGTCTCGATTAACATGAGGGTAGCCATCAGGCTTTTTTTCATATGTTTCTTTTCTATCAGATAGAGCATCTGATTGCGAAGCAGGATATAGATGGTCGCTGCCCCCAGCAGTCCGCCTAAAAAAGGAGTAGCCTTGAAAAAGATCACCACTCCCATCACCAGGATAATGGTAATGAGGGAATACTTCCAATACTGTTCTTTTGTACTCATCTTCCACTTTTCTCTTGGGCCCATTCGAGAATAGTCGGACTTTGAATATTTACTCCGAATTTCCGGGCTTTCATCAAGATCCGGCGTGCCAGCTCTTCTTTTTTATCTTCAGGAGCATACCTGAAATAGGCTTCAGCTGCCCGGATATGCGGCGCATCGGGCATTGGAAATTCGCGGGTTTCGGGAATACCGAAATCTTCGTCTTTTAATTCGCGTCGTTCTTCTGTGTTCAGTTTATCGGCAATCTGTCCTTTCATAGCAAATTTCTTCAATTACAGAGGTTCTAAGGTTGCAAGAAAATAAACCTGACCGTTGCAACTTTCAAATTGTACGTTCGATGAGTTTAGAAAGTTATCGAATTGCAGGAGCCTGTGAGCACTTTTTTACCGTCACAGATGTACCCCATCGCAATTGAGAAGCTGAAAGATTTCACCGATCAGGAAGACCATGATCCGACACTTATCAAGCACGAAGAGAGGCCGATCGTTTTCTGATTTTACCGGAAAATATCGTCAGCGCAGCTTGTTACGGTTAAAATGCGGGCCGGCTTTACAAATAAAAAATAAAGTAGAAACGACGGTCAGGCAAGCTCCGAAAAGGTAGGCATGATTATATCCTCCGAAAGCCTGAGCGATGGCTCCGCCACACATCAATCCGATCCCGATCCCGACATCCCAACTGGTCAGATAAGTAGAAGTAGCCGTACCCCGTTGACTATTGGTGCCCAGATTGACGAACAAGGTATTGAAAGCCGGAAACATCGTACCGAAAGCCAACCCCTGTAAAAGAGCGATTACCAGAAAAATGACAGAAGTAGCTCCGGCATTCCACTTCACCCAATATGCACAGGCCGAGAGTGCAAAAAAACTGGCACAAGCCAGATACATCCCCAAAGAGATCACCTGGGTAATTCTCCCTTTATCGACCTGTTTGCCGGAAAAGATACGGGATACCGCCAAACCGACAGCCATAAAAGTGAAGTACAATCCCGAGCTCACCCCGATCCCTATTTCTTCGGCATACATAGCCACGTAACTGGTAGTCATCCCATACGGAATAGAAAGCAATAAAAGTGAAATACCGGCCGGTAATCCCTTTACAAGAAAAAAGCGGTCTAAAGAAATCGGTTCCCGTTTCACCGGTTGTTTAAAGGGCGTTTTTACTAAAGAAGCCATGATGAAGCCCAGACTTCCGGACACCAGCGAACAAGTAAAAATAACGGCATACGAACAATGTCCGTGCATAAACAATCCGGTCATCGGCCCGAAGCTCATGGCAATATTATTGGCCAGTCCATAATAACCCAAGCCTTCTCCCCGCCGGGAAGAAGGCAGGATATCTATGACAATCGTATTTCCTGCGACAGACACCATCCCAAAGGCAAACCCATGTACAATCCGTAAAGCGATAAACAAAACCAAAGCTCCGGCTAACATATACCCTCCGAAAATAACGGTGAAGACAAAATAAGCGAGCAGATACAAAGGTTTCCGACTGAAAGTATCGAGCATATACCCGGAAAAAGGCCGGATACACAAACACGCCAGCGTATAGCAAGACAAAATAAACCCGATCATCGACTTACCTGCCATAAACTGCTCTTTCAAATAAAACGGCAATACCGGCAAAAGCAAGTAGAAAGCAAAGAAAAGCAGGAAATTGGCTGCCAGGATATAACAAAAATTAAAAGAAAAAAGCTTGTCTTTAATCATAGCATATTCAAAACCAAATGCAAAAGTAATAATAATTAGTTCATAAAGTCCATCGACTTTATAAACATTTACTTTTGTATTACATAAATAATCCCGGCAGAATGAATTATTTTATGAAAAAAAGTTGCTGATCAGACTGCAACTCTCACACTCGGAGAATTTAGCCGGTTAGAATTTCAGGCTTCAAACTTATTAAATGAATCAGCTGTTTTTCCTATTTAAAAACATGAAGTACAAAAATATGAATTATTCTCATTTTTAACATTATATAGACTTTATAACTCTAATAATTTTCGAATCAGATATTAAAAAAGTTCTGGTTATATCCATTCTCAAGCATACTATTGTATTTTTCTTCGTCGAAAGAGTAGAGATAAGCTCCTTTTTTCGAAGTAGAGTAGTCCTTTTTACCCGTATTGATCAGGATATTCATGCTATGGATCTTCTTCCGGAAATTACGTTTGTCGATTTCACATCCGAAAATCGCCTCGTAAAGCATCTGTAAAGAAGGAAGCGTAAACTCCTGAGGTAACAGGTTGAAACCTACCGGACAATTGGTCGCCCGTCTTCTCAAACGCCCCAAAGCTTTCGTAACCATCTGGTTGTGATCGAAGATCAGAGGAGGCACTTGCTCCAACAGTACCCATGCTGCATTATATGAACTCACCGCTTCTTTATCATAATTACGGATATCCATCAAAGCAAAATAAGCGGCAGAAACGACACGGGCTCCCGGATCACGTCCCACATCACTGAATGTCATCAATTGCTCCATATAAACTTTTTCCAAGCCGGTACAATCCCTCAATACCCGTTCCGCTGCCTGGTCCAGATTCTCATCCGCCCGCAAAAAACCTCCCATCAGAGACCATTCTCCCTTACAAGGTTCAAAATTCCGCTTTAATAACAACAACTTTAATCCTTCCTCATCGAAACCAAAAATAATACAATCTACAGCGACTTTGAAATCAGCCTCTTGTTCATAATACCTTATACTTTCCACCTCGTAAAATTTTTTTACAAAACAAGCAAAAAAATAATTATAAGGCAAATTTTTTCTACAGTTAAAAGTATAAGATACACTTAAGCTTCTATTTCTCGTATACCGATTTGTTTCTCACTTTCACAGGTCGTATTCCTTCGAGTGTTGGTGTCACCGGAAGAATTGTCCCATCTTTACCGAAATACATCCGGTCGATACACACTTCGCGGTGATATCCGGCAGCTTCCCCCATCGTGATCCCTTCCGGCCGTTTAAAACGGTGATATACGATATACCATTCGTCCTTCCCCGGCACTTGGATCACCGAATTATGCCCTGTCCCATAAATTCCTTTTTCGGGATCTTTCGCCAGGATCAGATTTGATTCCGGTATCTGAATCGGCCCGACAGGAGAATCGGCAATGCCATAACGTACCCGGTAATTTTCACTGCGGGTATCGTCTTCCGACCACAAAAAATAATACTTTCCTTTTCTGAAAATCACACAGGTCCCCTCCCGGAAAGTTCCGTCCGAAGGAGTAATCACCCTCTGGCTTCCAGGTACGATATTCAGCCTATCCCCGCTCAATTCGGCCACGGCCATAAATCCGTTCCCCCAATAAAGATAACTCTTACCGGATACCGGATCGGTAAATACATCGGGATCGATATTCTGTCCCCCGCTCACCCCCTGAGGCAAACGGTCGATCAAAGGTTTTCCCGAATCCTTGAAAGGCCCGGCAGGATGATCGGCCACAGCCACCCCCACTTTCTGAGCTGCCGTATAATAATAGAAATACTTATATTTCCCTCCGATCTTTTCTTCGGTAATACAAGGAGCCCAGGCATTCCGGTCGGCCCATTTCACCTGTGAGGGCAGATCGAGTATAATCCCTTCGTCCTGCCAATGTACCAAGTCAGGAGATGAGAAAGCCTTAAAACTGTTTCCTCCCCATCCCTCATACCCATCGGTGGTCGGATACAAATAAAACTTCCCCATTTGCCGGGCAAACAAGATCGCCGGATCGGCATGAAAATCACGGATCACCGGATTACCTGCCTCCGGATCCGTCCCCTGATAGATTGTCCGCCTGCGGGCATTGCCCCAATACCGTTCCAATCGTCCGGCTTCAGCCGCCGTCACCGGAATAATCGTTCCGTGCCGGGGATGAAAATCCCGTGCAATACGTTCCCGATTCTTCAACAGACTCTTGATTCTGGCATGGGGCAAAGACAAACCGAAAGGCTTGATCAGGTAACCGTCGGCTCCCGACTCGTAACCTGCAATTTTATCTTTTTCACTTTGTTTGGCAGTCAGCAGGAGTAATGGTCTCCCACTTGCAAACGAAGTAGTCCGGCATCCGTACCCACCCACACAAATCCTTCATCATCCTGCAACAGACTCCTGACCGAATTGGTCGACAACCGACATTTCACCTCTTCCAGCCGATGTAAATTAAACTGCCGTCTACGGGTATCCACCCGGTTTATGCCTCCACCGAAAAGTCCCAACCACATATTGTTATCCTGATCCTGAAGGATGGAATTCACTTCACTGTATGAAATTGAATTTCCCCCATCCCAGGACGAATAATTATAAAAGAAATCTGTCCGGGAGGTATCGGGTAAAAGACTCAAGCCACTTCTCGACCCGCCCCATAAGGTTCGGGTATTACGGTCTTCCGCAATCACATAAACGATATCATCCAGAATAGATGTGGGCAGGTTGAATCGCATTATTAGTCAATAAGTTTCGGTTATACAAGTTCGATTTATAAGTGACAAAATCATATCCGTCATACCGAATCAATCCACTATTCGTTGCAATCCAAATAAACCCTTCACAATCCTGGTACACTTGCCGGACTTCATTACTTGTTCCCCCTTGTGGTAAGGCCAAGATCTCGAATTGTAAATCCAAACGTCTCTGTTGCCCCCTAGCCGACTCTGTGTTTCCCATACTTAAAACAAGAGTGAAAACGATGAAATAAAATAATCCCGGATTTAAAATAATTCTCATATTCAGCACTTAGTTGACAATAAAAAGGAATCTTTATGAAGCGAAGATAAGTATTAATTTTGGCAAGTGAAACTTAAAATATTTAACAACCAGATTAAATTCCACTTCCTTTCCCCGGAATATATTTTACATACGCCACCAATGCATAAATCACATTTAAACTATTACACCTTGTCGTTTAAAAAAGTCAGAGAATTATTCGATAATTTTTTGTAAAGTCAGAAATGCCCGTATTCCTTTTTCAGTAAATAGTCTGTAACCGGCCGATCGAAGTATTTTCAATGCCGGTCAGGAATATCATTCCGAGCTAAATCTTTTATCTGCACCAGGGGGAGAAATCCTTCCAATACGCTAAGCAGGAAGGGCAGATCGGATCAGGACCGAAAGGACCCGGCCTCTTTGAGTATCAATATATAAGCGAAAAAACGCCCCGAAGGGCGTTTTCATTATCCTAAATATGTTTTCAACAATTTACTTCTTGAAGAGTGTCTTAAACGACGAATGGCCTTCTCTTTAATCTGCCGCACCCTTTCACGGGTCAGGCCGAACTTCTCGCCGATCTCTTCCAAAGTCATTTCCTGGGTATTGATCCCGAAGAATAATTTGATAATATCCCTTTCCCTTTCGGTCAAAGTAGACAAAGCTCTTTCTACTTCGGTAGAAAGCGATTCGTTGATCAACGTACGGTCAGCGATAGGCGAATCGTCATTTACCAATACATCCAGCAAACTATTATCTTCTCCCTCAACGAAAGGAGCATCCACTGAAATATGACGTCCGGATACCCTTAACGTATCGGCCACTTTTTCTGCGGGCAAATCCAATGAATCAGCCAATTCTTCAGGCGAAGGACGACGTTCGTTCTCTTGTTCGAAACGCGAAAAAGCCTTGTTGATTTTATTCAATGAACCAACCTGATTCAAAGGCAAACGAACAATACGCGACTGTTCTGCCAAAGCCTGCAGGATAGACTGACGAATCCACCACACTGCATAAGATATAAACTTAAACCCACGGGTTTCGTCGAATTTTTCTGCAGCTTTGATCAAACCGAGGTTCCCCTCGTTTATCAAGTCCGGCAAGCTCAAGCCTTGATTCTGATACTGCTTGGCCACAGACACTACAAACCGCAGATTCGCCCTCGTCAATTTCTCCAGTGCTTTCTGGTCTCCCTTCCGGATCCGCTGAGCCAGCTCAACTTCTTCTTCAACGGTTATCAGATCCTCTTTACCAATTTCCTGCAAATACTTATCCAGAGATGCACTTTCCCTGTTGGTTATTGATTTTGTGATTTTTAGTTGTCTCATACTATCTTTTATATACCACTGCAAACGTCCTGCAAAGGTATGGTTTTTTATTCATTAAGCAATTTGTAAAATTGTCCAATCTTAGTAGATTAACATTTTTTAATCCCGCAGCGAAAAAGCGAAATATTCAACTCTTCCCCTCGGACTCACTGCAGTAACGAAAACTCCCTCATCTCCGGCTGCTTTCAGAGCCCTCTCCAAATCCTCGCTATCGTAGATGACCATGTCGTTAATTTTAACAATAATATAACCTTCGGTCAACCCAGCTGATTTTAATTTACCATTTTTCAAATCGGTAATCTTAACCCCTTTATTCAGCCGATAGCGATAACGTTCTGCCTGCGTCAAGGGTTGCACCTCAGCTCCCAAAATTCCGGAACCGGTCTTCAGGCTGACATCTCCATAACTATTTTGCAAAACAACATCTGCAACCTTCTCTTTTCCATCCCGGCTCAAAGTCATCTGAATCGTATTCCCGGGGGTATATTGGGCCAACTGTTCCTGCAACTGTGCAAAAGTCTTCGCTTCATAGCCATTCAACTGCAAAATAACATCCCCGACTTTCACTCCGGCCTTTTCAGCAGCTCCACCCGGAATCACTTCCGCCACATAAATACCCGATTGCTCTTTCAACTTGTATTCTTTCGCTAAGGCCGGAGTCAATTCCTGCATCTTGATACCGATCATTGCCCGCTGTACCTTACCGTATTCTTTCAGGTCACTGACCACTTTACGTGCTACATTCACCGGCACTGCAAACGAATATCCCGAATAGCTCCCGGTAGGTGACTGAATAGCCGTATTGATACCGATCAACTCTCCTTTCGCATTCACCAAGGCACCACCGCTATTTCCGGGATTCACCGCAGCATCCGTTTGTAAGAAAGATTCCAGGTTCATTTTTCCCCCCAGCTGACGAGCCTTGGCACTGATGATTCCTGCCGTAACCGTAGAAGTCAGATTGTAAGGATTACCGACAGCCAGTACCCATTCTCCTAAAACCACATCATCCGAATTACCGTATTCGATAGGCTGTAAACCGTTCGCATCGATTTTCAACAGGGCTATATCCGTATCGGGATCGGTTCCGATTACCTTTGCTTCGAATTCACGCTTATCGTTCAAAGTAACCATCACCTTATCACTCCGGTCGATCACGTGATTATTGGTAATGATATAACCATCTTCCGTAATGATCACTCCCGATCCGATTCCCATATTCCGGGGCACTTCACGCATCTGGGGTTGTACTCCTCCAAACCAAAATTCCAAAGGATTTCCATAATACTCCTTTCTCATCTGTACGGTCATCACATTGACCACAGCAGGTACTGTCTTTTTGGCAGCCATTCGCAGGTCTACCGGCCCAGCACTGTCATTAAGTACGTCATTTTCAGATTTATGAACGACAGGACGCACAGCGCCCGGACCTACAATTTGGTGTTGCAGGGTAGATTGTATGGTTTTCGAACCGAAATTATCAGCTATAAAATAAGCAATCAGGCCGCCTGCAAGCCCTAACACCAACGGAATAATAAACTTTGTTATTTTCATATTCTCTTCCTGATTAAATTGTTACAATTTCCAATTATCTTTGTCGTTTACAATAGTAACAATATCTTTGCCAAGTGTTTATTAATAATTTCTTAATTAGCAAAGCTTAACATCACACTATGATTATTAAGTTTCAAAAATTTCAAGGTGCTGGCAATGACTTCATTATCATTGATAATCGCAATCAGGTATACGAATTTACAAGAGAAATTGTTGAGTATTTCTGTGATCGCAAATTCGGTATCGGAGCCGATGGGCTGATGTTATTAGAAACTTGTCCGGGTTACGATTTCAAGATGCGGTATTTCAACTCCGATGGCAGGGAAGCCAGTCTGTGCGGTAACGGCAGCAGATGCATCGTTGCCTATGCCCATCGCTTGGGCCTGTTTCTGCAAACCACCCGTTTCCTGGCAGCAGACGGTGAACATCAGGGCGAAATTACCCTCCAGGGCGTACGGGTTAAAATGAACGATGTATCCCGAATTACGGTGACCCCCGATTATTTCTTCCTGGATACCGGCTCTCCCCATTATGTAAAAGTAGTAGCCGATGCATTTCAGACGGACGTCGTCACAGCAGGCCGTATGATCCGTTATGCCCCTTCTTTCCAACCCGGAGGCACCAACGTAAACTTCATTACCCCCACTCCGGCATGTATCCGAATCGCTACCTATGAGCGAGGAGTCGAAGACGAAACCCTCGCCTGCGGGACCGGTTGTGTAGCCGCTGCCCTTTCCGCAGCCCTGTTAAATCACGACCACTCCGGGACCTATACGTTACAAACCAAAGGAGGTATATTGAAAGTAAGTTTCAAACAACTGGCAGACAACCATTTCACAGACATTTGGCTGGAAGGTCCTGCCGAATTCGTTTTTGCCGGCGAAATCGAAACACCCCAAAACCGAGACAAGAAAGCAATGTAAGCGGAGTGCCGGTCAGCCTCCCACCTTTAGGCCTTCCTGATTGGCGCAATCTTCGATTCCGGGAAAAATTTCATCAGGAAGGCTATTTCGCTTATCAGCCACAGAAATGTCAAGCCACGAAACATCAATCAGAGACAGGAGTTCGCCGATCGTTTTTCCGGCCAGCCGGAAAACCTTTACTTAGCTTCTTCGGCCTTTTTAAATACAGCGACTACCTTATTTTTAGACAGGAAAGAAAGTTTGTTGTCTTTGATCGAATAACCGTCTACACCATCCAGCATTTGGAAAAATTCCGTTTCGGTCTGTAGGTCGGGACAAGCCATCCGCGTCGCTCCCATCGGAGAAAATTTCAAACGGCTCGACTCCATTTCATAATTACCGAAAAAACGGTTACAGCCCCCCCTTCCGTTCACCCGGTGTTCGGCTTCATTAAACTGAATAAAAATCTCGCTATTGGGATCGGTCAAGCTCAATTCTTTATCGTTAAGCGTTTGCAATACCCATTTCACTCCACTCAACTTCGCCATATTTTTCGAAGAGTTACATCCGACAACAGATAACGCAACACATAACACGAGTAAAAAACTTTTCATGACTTTTTCCTTTTCAATTTAAACTATTAAACTTAAAATACCATAGCAAACGATACAATGGTATCCCTTAATATATCATTTCTTTTTCAGCAAATATCATGCCAACATAGTCCGTTATGTTCTTCTCCCTCTTTAGCTCCCCATTGGTTTTGCGCCTACGGTCTGATACCCTAACAATCTAAAACACATAACATTATAATCATACATATAGAAGCGGATATTATATTCGTCCGGCGTCTGATAAAAATTATTTTGCATAGTCACCAAATCAGGTTTTTTCTCCTTCGAAGGGACTACAGCGAACATATAATCATAATATCCTTGTTTCAGCTCGGCCTGCCCGACATACGCTTTATTCTTCACATCATAGTCCATTTTTAATTCAGGCAGCAACTGCCAGTCTGCAAATTTCCCATAGATATAAACTTCCGCTCCGGGAATAGGTTCCGGATAAAGAATAGCAAAATGGGCGACGATATAATCGGCTTCCAGATCAGAATTTTGTACATTCTCTGCCTCGATGTAAAAATTCCCCCCCCGATCAGGGGTCGGAATATAACGCTGAGGAACGGTACCAGGTACCAGGATGAAATTATATCTCCCTTCCGGTCCCTTCAATACATCTTTCACATAACGGGTATAATAAACCAAACTGGAACATTGGAAATTACGAAAAGGAGACAAACCGTTGAAAATATTATCGCTCCCGTTGCCATATACCAATTGGTTTTGCCGGACAAAAGTGGGAGTAAAATTTCTGCGGGAATTCGGATCCTGGTTTTGAGTCACATACACCCGGGTATCCCGCACCGGATTATAGATCTGTAAACCGGTATAGTTCACTGTAAAATTCAGTTGCTGGGAAGTGTACAAAAAAGTAGGATTCGTGCTATTCACCACAGATGCAGCGATACCGACCTTATTTTCCACGACAGCAAAACGTTGTGAAACAACCGCACTATCCGGATTCTGATCGTTGTATACCTGTAATAAATAGTTCCCGGACAATTTGATACCCATTTCTTCATTCGGCAAATTCAAGGTAAACCGGGTGTAAGGCACAACCGTATTGAAAGAGTATTCGTAATTATCCAGCGGATTACTGAAAAATCCGGTCAAATAAGTAAAACTGCTCAAATTGGAATTATTCCAATCAGGATCGCAATGAACAATTTTATAGGTATATGAGTTCGTCTCGCTACTCAGATCGTCGAAACTAAAAAAAAGCTGCTGTCCACTCCCCAACTCGATAACCGGTTCGGCAAAAGGACTGCCGACAGGGTAACACTGAACGGTTCTGATCTGGCTTTGCGCCGGTATCATATTCCCTATCCCCAGGATAAAAACCGATAGATTCAAAAAAAACTTCATCCCCAATAAATTAAAATCTAATTAACGACAAAATTACGTAATTGGTTTGTATATTTGTGCCTTAATTTTAGGAAAACTATAACACTTCATATTTTTGCAAGCCCCTTATCGGGGCGAGGTAAAAAGTTATGTGGTCAGTAATTGTAAATACTTAATTATTAATAATTAAAACACATGTCCAAGGTAATCAAATTAAAAAAAGGCCTTGATATCAAGTTAAACGGAGAAGCGGAAAAAGTGGTGCAACCTGCTGGTAAAATAACCAGTTGTGCGTTAAAACCGACGGATTTCCGGGCTATGACTCCGAAACTAGCAGTCAAGGTCGGCGATGAAGTGAAAGCGGGAGATGTCTTATTTATCGACAAAACACATCCCGAAATTAAATTCACAACACCGGTAAGTGGTACCATTGAAGCCATCAACCGAGGCGAAAGACGTAAATTACTGGAAGTCGTGGTCAAGGCAGATGCCGAGACCCGGTACCGGGATTTCGGAAAAACAGAAGTCAGCAAACTGAATCGGGATGAAATCATCGACAGGCTGTTGGAAAGCGGCGTTTGGCCTCTGATCAAACAACGTCCTTACGACATCATTGCAGACCCGATGAGTACACCGAAAGCCGTTTTCGTGTCGGCCTTCGATTCTGCTCCTCTGGCTCCGGATTACGACCTGATCCTGAACAATCAGAGCAAAGATCTTCAAACCGGTATCGATTGCCTTTGCAAACTCTGCAATAAAAATGTAAATCTGGGCTTGCAGGAAAATACTCCCTCCGCTTCTGTATTTACCAAACTACAGCATGTAGATATCAATTATTTTGCCGGTCCGCATCCGGCTGGCAACGTAGGTGTTCAGATTCATCACCTGAATCCGATCAACAAAGGAGAACAAGTATGGGTGGTCAACATTCAGGATGTCGCTATCATCGGCCGCCTGTTCAATGAAGGCCGGTTCGATGCACGTAAAATTATCGCCCTGACCGGTTCTGAAGTGACAAAACCCCAGTATTATCACAGTATTTTGGGTGCTTCTATTCAGGATCTCACCGCAGGAAAATTAAAAAATGCAGTAGAACAACGGATCATTTCCGGCAACGTACTCACCGGAACCCGAGTCGTTCCGGAAGGTCATCTGGGCTATTACGACAATCAAATCACCGTCATCCCGGAAGGCAATAACTACGAATTTTTAGGCTGGGCGGCCCCGGGTTTCAATAAATTCTCGGCTTCCAGATTATTCCCGTCCTTTTTATGTCCGAAGAAACATTACACCCTGGACACCAATTACCACGGTGAACGCCGGGCCTTCGTCGTTACCGGACAATATGAAAAAGTATTTCCGATGGACATCTATCCGGTATATTTGCTGAAAGCTGTCCTCGCCCAGGATATCGACCGCATGGAACAACTCGGTATCTACGAAGTTGTGCCCGAAGACATGGCTTTATGTGAATTTGTCTGTACCTCGAAGACGCCTGTTCAGAAAATCCTGAGCGACGGAATCGAACTGATGATGAAAGAAACGAATTAATTTACGATGGAAGATTTCCGATCATCACCCAATAGGAAGGTATCGGAGCTAACATCTAAAATTTAAAATCTAAAATTAATAAAATGAACTTTTTACGAAATTATTTGGATAAGCAGAAACCCAAATTTGAAAAAGGAGGTAAGCTGGAAAAATTCCACTCCGTTTTCACCGGTTTCGAGTCTTTTCTTTTCGTGCCGAATACGACCACTTCCAGCGGAGCTCATATCCGGGATGCCGTCGATCTGAAGAGAACCATGATCATCGTGGTACTTGCTTTGATTCCGGCACTTCTTTTCGGGATATACAACGTAGGTTATCAGCATTTCAATGCTGTCGGCGGCCTGGCAGACACCACTTTCTTCCAACTGTTCTTCTACGGTTTGTGGAAAGTGCTCCCCATGATCATCGTATCTTATGTCGTTGGATTGGGCATCGAATTTGCAGTCGCCCAAATGAAGGGACATGAAATCAATGAAGGTTTTCTGGTTTCCGGTTTACTGATCCCCATGATTATGCCTGTCGAAGCTCCGTTATGGATGGTGGCTTTATCGACAGCCTTCGCAGTAATCATCGGTAAAGAAATTTTCGGAGGTACAGGTATGAACATCTGGAATCCAGCCCTGTTGGCCCGTGCTTTCTTTTTCTTCTCCTATCCTTCTATGATTTCAGGAGATAAAGTATGGATTGCCGGAGACACAGCCGATGCCATCTCACAAGCCACTCCACTGGCACAAATGGCTCTGGGCCAACCCCTGACTTACAGTACGGCAGACATGTTCTGGGGATTTATTCCCGGTTCGGTCGGTGAAACCTCGGCCTTCTGTATTCTGATCGGAGCTGTGATTCTGTTATTGACCAACGTCGCCAGTTGGCGCACCATGATTTCGGTTTTTGTCGGAGGTTATCTCATGGCGCTCATATTCCAGCCGATTTCCGGTGTCGAAGCCTATCAGCAACTGTTAATGGGCGGTTTTGCTTTCGGAGCGGTATTTATGGCTACCGACCCGGTAACTTCCGCTCAAACCAATACAGGTAAATATGTTTACGGTCTGTTGATCGGAGCGATGGCTGTGATCATCCGTTGCATCAACCCGGGTTATCCCGAAGGCATGATGCTGGCCATCCTGCTGATGAACACGTTCGCTCCCCTGATCGACTGGTTCGTTGTACAGGCTAACATCAAACGCAGACTGAAAAGAGCGAAAGCCGTTGCTAATTGACGATTTAAGATTTAAGCAATCATAGATTTAAAAGATATGAATAAACAAGGAAATACCTATACATTCCTCTATTCAGTTGTTCTGGTAGTCGTTGTTGCAGCGCTACTATCCATCGTATCTCTTTCCCTGCAACCCCGGCAGAATGAAAACCGCCAAAACGAAAAGAGACAGAACATACTGAGTGCGATACACATTTCCTCCACTGCTGCCAATTCTGCAGAACTCTTCGACAAATATATCAAGGAGCAGTTTATTATAAACAGCAAAGGAGATAGAATCGAAGGCAAGGCCTTTGACGTAAACATCGAAAAACAATACAACCTACCGGTTGAAAAACGGGAACTTCCCGTATTTGTCGCCAATGTCGACGGAGCCACCAAATACATCCTACCGATTTACGGAGCCGGTTTATGGGGCCCTATCTGGGGATATATCTCCCTGGACGACAACAAAGATACCGTTTACGGTACTTTCTTCGACCACCAGGGAGAAACTCCGGGGTTGGGAGCTGAAATTACCACGCCTGAATTCAATAAAAAATTCCGGAACAAACAGATTTTCTCCGGGAATCAGTTGGTTGGAATTCTGGTCGTAAAAGGCGGGAATGCTTCCGGGGCGAATGAAGTCGATGCCATATCCGGAGGTACGATCACTTCCAAAGGAGTAGAGACCATGATCAAGAATTACTTAACCTATTACGAACCGTTTTTAAAACAAAAATAAAATGAGCGCATTATTTTCAGCTAAGAACCGGGAATTCCTGCTCGGTCCTCTGAGTAAGAACAACCCGGTTATCGTACAGGTCCTGGGTATTTGTTCTGCCCTTGCTGTTACTGCCAAGCTGGAGCCTGCCATCGTAATGGGGCTTTCGGTAACAGCCGTAACCGCTTTCTCGAATGTGATCCTTTCGCTGATGCGAAATACCATTCCGACCCGTATCCGTATCATCGTACAATTGGTCGTTGTGGCCGCTCTTGTAATCATCGTCGATCAGCTGTTGAAAGCTTTCGCTTACGATGTCAGCAAACAGCTGTCCGTATATGTCGGATTGATCATCACCAACTGTATCATCATGGGGCGTATCGAAGCTTTCGCCCTCGCCAATAAACCTTGGCCTTCTTTGTTGGACGGTATCGGTAACGGTTTGGGGTACGGCCTGATCCTGGTGATCGTAGCTTTCTTCCGTGAACTGCTTGGTTCGGGTACACTTTACGGTTTCCGTATTATTCCGGAATCGTGGTATGTACAGAACGGCGGTTGTTATCTCAATAACGGTTTGATGATTATGCCGGCCATGGCTTTGATTCTTGTCGGACTGATTATCTGGGTACACCGTTCCAGAAATAAAGATTTAATAGAAAAATAATTAAAGTAAAAATAAGATATGGAAAATCTATTAAATATATTCGTCCGTTCCATCTTCATCGACAATATGATCTTTGCCTATTTCTTAGGCATGTGTTCCTATCTGGCCGTATCGAAGACTGTGAAGACCTCTTTCGGTCTGGGAATCGCTGTTATTTTCGTATTGTTCATCACCGTTCCGGTCAATTATCTGTTAGACAACTATGTGTTGAAACCCGGCGCTTTACAATGGTTGCTCGGGGATGAAGCTGCCGGAATCGATCTGAGCTTCCTGAGTTTTATCATGTTCATCGCCATCATCGCCGCTATGGTACAATTGGTGGAAATGATCGTCGAGAAATTCGCTCCCGCTTTGTACAACCAATTGGGTATCTTCCTGCCCCTGATCGCTGTAAACTGTGCTATCATGGGAGCTTCCCTGTTTATGCAACAGCGGAACTACGGCAGTGTACTCGAAGCGACGACATTCGGTTTGGGCTCAGGTATCGGCTGGATGCTGGCTATCGTATGTATTGCCGCTATCCGGGAGAAACTGAAATATTCCGACATTCCGGCTCCATTACGGGGAATCGGTATCACGTTTATCGTGACCGGACTGATGGCTATCTCTTTCATGAGTTTCCTGGGTATCGACCTGAATAAACTGAAAGCTCAGCCGGCACAAACCGAAACGACGGCACAGGTATCCTCTTATGGTGAAGAAGAGACCGTCACCGGCTACCTGACTGAAAAAGATCAGATGGCTTCAGCACAAAATGAAGGCAATGCCGATGCAGAATAATTTAAAATTTAAAATCTAAAATTTAAAATTAAATGGTACTATTAGCAATAAATACAACAATCGTCACTACCGGCATTGTGGTATTCCTGATTGTCATCCTGATTCTGGTGGGTATCCTTTTGTTTGCCAAAGCTAAACTGACCGCCAAAGGGGATGTGAAAATCAGCATTAACAATGGCGACCGGGTCATTACAATCGAACCGGGCAGTTCACTGTTGTCCACCCTGGCAGGCCAGAAAATATTCCTGCCCTCGGCCTGTGGTGGTAAAGGTTCCTGTGGTATGTGTAAATGCCAGGTAGATTCGGGTGCAGGTTCTATCCTCCCGACCGAAACAGGTTTCTTCTCCTACAAACAACAGCACGAAAACTGGCGTCTGGCTTGTCAGGTGAAAGTGAAAGAAAATATCGAAATGCGTATTCCGGAATCCGTGATGGGAATCAAAAAATGGGAATGTACCGTAGTTTCCAACCGGAATATTTCTACTTTCCTGAAAGAATTCGTTGTAAAATTGCCGGAAGGTGAAAATCTGAAATTCAAATCCGGAGGTTATATTCAAATCGATGTGCCTGCTCTGGATGTCGACTTCAAGGATATGATCATCGATGAAAAATACAAAGGCGATTGGGAAAAGATGAAAATGTTCGATCTGAAAATGCACAATCCCGAACCGACTTACCGGGCTTACTCCATGGCCAATTCTCCGGCAGAAGGCAATATCATCATGTTGAACATCCGTATCGCCACTCCGCCGTTCGACCGTGCGGCAGGCGCTTTTGCTCCGGTAAATCCGGGTATCTGTTCTTCTTTCATCTTCTCGCGCAAACCGGGAGACAAAGTAACGATTTCCGGTCCTTACGGTGAATTCTTCCTGCGTGAAACCAACAACGAGATGATGTTCATCGGTGGTGGTGCCGGTATGGCTCCGATGCGTTCACACATCTTCAACCTGTTCCATACGATGCACACCGACCGCAAAGTGACCTTCTGGTACGGAGCACGTGCCCTGCAGGAAGCTCCCTACGTGGATGAATTCAATAAGATCCAGGAAGAAAATCCGAATTTCCACTGGACACTGGCACTCGACCGTCCGGATCCCGTTGCAGATGCTGCCGGTGTAGCCTACAAACCAGGCTTTGTACACCAGGTGATCTTCGAGAACTATCTGAAGAACCACGAGAACCCCGAAGATATCGAATACTATTTGTGCGGACCTCCAATGATGATCCAGGCAGTCACCAAAATGCTGTACGATCTGGGAGTTCCCGACGAAAATGTCATGTACGACAACTTCGGTGGATAATCCTGATAAAAAAACCGTTCTTTTTGCAGAGAACGGTTTTTATTTATACCCGGCCAACCTGTCATTACATCCATTCGCTGACATCATTCCCCCGTTATCGGTATTATTTTTCCAATACCCGGCTCTGGTAAGTTCCTGAAACATCACTGATCTACTCTTGTAAAGCCGCTTTCCACTTCATCAAATCCGTTTTCCCATAAAAAGTAGCCGTTAAGTCACACTTCTCGTCCAACAATCTAATCCCCCCTTACAAAATTGTTTCTTCTTTACAAACCTGCCCGGCTGATAAAAAACGATCGGAATAAGTTTTATCATTCTTCTACCGGAACAAATTATAAATCCCCTCCAACGAACCGTTTAAAGGGGAAATTGAAGCATCAAACCAACTCATTATCAGCGAGTCATATATTTCAAATTGACAGCATACAAGATAATAAATAGAAGAGATATAAGGCCCGAAAAGAACATCACCATCCCGACATACATCGAGAATCCGGCAAAATAAGGCAATACAAAAAGAGCCAGAATCTGAGCTGCCGTATAGAGATAAAAACCGAGACGGCGTAATTGAAACATCAGGATTGCCCCCAGCAAACTGATCACACTCAACACCAGGCTTACGACGGCAATCTCCCTGGCATGTACAAAAGTGGCCTGCAGACTCGCCATAGTCGAATTCAGAATATCGGAAAGAACGGCAGATCCGGCCCCCTGGTCCATACTGTTCAGCATGGAAGAATAATGCTCCATCTGCATCGATGAATCGGTCAATCCGGCTGTAAATACGGAAAATAAATTGGATAAAGTTCCCCAACCACTACCGATAAAAGTAAGAATACACAATACCAATAAAAAAGTCGGGCGCTGAAGCTTGTTCTGCTGTTCTTCAAAAGGATTTTCCATGTTTTTCAATTCTGTTTGTTCACATTCTATTGGGTACAAAGATACAAAATTCAAAAAATATCTAACCGATTACATCACTTTCAATTCAAAACTTTTCAACAAATAAAAGTTTAAAATGCTTTGCTTTGGAAAAGGATTTAGTTTAATTTTGACAAAAATATTTTTAACTACTTAACTATGGAAAGAGATACCGTTATATTTGACCTGATTAAAAAGGAGTGCCAGCGTCAAAAAGAAGGAATCGAACTGATTGCTTCTGAAAATTTTGTGAGTGATGAAGTCATGGAAGCCATGGGATCCTGCCTGACTAATAAATATGCAGAAGGTTATCCCGGAGCCCGTTATTACGGTGGTTGCCAGATCGTCGACCAGACCGAACAATTGGCGATCGACCGGGCATGTAAATTATTCGGTGCCGAATATGCGAACGTGCAGCCTCATTCCGGAGCACAAGCCAATGCTGCCGTATTCTTTGCCTGTATGAAACCGGGCGATACTTACCTGGGACTGGATTTGGCTCACGGAGGTCATCTGTCTCACGGCTCACCTGTCAACCTTTCAGGAATCAACTATAAACCGATCGCTTATCATGTAAAAGAGGATACCGGTCTGGTAGACTATGATGAAATGGAACGCCTGGCGCTGGAACACAAACCGAAAATGATCGTTTCGGGAGCTTCTGCCTATTCCCGTGACTGGGATTATAAACGGATGCGTGAAATCGCCGATAAAGTAGGTGCAATCCTGATGTACGATATGGCTCATCCGGCCGGTTTGATCGCCAAAGGCTTGCTGAACAATCCGTTCGAATATTGTCACATTGTAACGACCACCACGCATAAGACCTTACGCGGACCGCGTGGAGGTATGATTTTACTTCCCAAAGATTTTCCGAATCCCTGGGGATTGAAAACACCGAAAGGAGAAATCAAGATGATGTCACAAGTCATCAATTTTTCAGTATTCCCGGGACAGCAGGGCGGACCGCTGGAACATGTCATCGCAGCTAAAGCGGTCGCTTTCGAAGAAGCGTTGTCCGATTCTTATACCGAATATGCAAAGCAAGTGCAGAAAAACGCAAAAGTTATGGCACAAGCTTTCATGGATAAAGGATATAAAGTGGTTTCAGGCGGAACAGACAACCATTGCATGCTGATCGACCTGCGGACCAAATTCCCGGAACTGACCGGTAAAAAAGCTGAAAACACCCTGGTAAAAGCCGACATTACGATCAACAAAAACATGGTGCCTTTCGACAGCCGTTCTCCGTTCCAGACTTCCGGTATCCGTGTCGGAACTCCGGCTATCACAACCCGGGGACTGAAAGAAGAGGATATGAAAGTGATCGTCGACATGATCGACCGGATCCTGTCGAATATCGACGATGAAAACGTCATTGCAGAAGTGAAGAAAGAAGTCAATGCGATGATGAATCCCCGTCCGATGTTCGCCTGGTAATAGGAAAATATAACCCATTAAAAGCTGCCTTAAGGGCAGCTTTTTTGTTTTCCTCTCACTCCAGTATCTTAAAAGCAATATCGAGATAAGCATCCATATCGATCGTTTTCTCCCGGATATATTCGTCACTGCGTTTATGCCCCAAACGAATCACGATAGCATTTTTCTGAGGAATGACGAACATATACTGTCCCCCTAGCCCCCGAAACGCAGGAAACCGCATCTCTTTGTAATGCATAATCCAGATTTGAAAACCATAATAATCCAATGATCCGTCTCCGAATTCATTTTCCAAATATCCGGCTGGGGTTATCGCTTCATTCAGATAAGTTTCGGAGATCAGCTGCCGGCCGTTCCAATTTCCTTTATTCAGAATCAAACGTCCGAGCCGCGCCAAATCCCGGGCCGTCGTATTGAAACAACAATATGTTTTCTCATCCCCGTCTTCCCGGTCCAGGTTCCACAAAGCGTCGTTGCAGGCTCCCAGGGGTTTCCATAATTTTCTTTCAGCATATTCACTGATACTCACCGGGCTATGGACTTTCACTTCTGTCTTAAAGATCCCCCACTCATATTCCTTCTCTTTATGCACCTTATCTAAAGCTGCTTCGAGCACAAATGAAAGTAATTGAGTATCACCGCTTTTATAGGAATACTTTTTTCCAGGTTCTTCGACTACTTTCAAATCCATAATCAAATCCCGGATCCGATCACCATAGTAAGCCTGAGTGGTTTTCGAAATCAGGGCGGTATAGGCTTCATCCCAGTCCAATCCCGAACTCATCGTCAAAAGATTGCGGATCGTAATTTTATCCCCCTCCCCGAATTCAGGCAAATATTTGCTGACTTTATCGTCCAGACTTTCGATAAATCCTTCGTCATAAGCTATGCCGACCAGCAGGCCGACAATACTTTTGGTAGCGGAAAATATATTGGAAAGCTTTTGCGGTGTCCAATCTTCCCGGTATTCCTCATACCGGATACTATCGTCCTGAATGACGAGATAAGCCACCGTTCCGTATTTTTCGAGATACGCCTCTTCGTCGTCGGTCATCCGGTATCGATTGGCGTCCCTGGCCTCCGGCCATTCCCAGCAGGAATCAGCTTTTCCCACCGTATCCGACGGAAAAATATAGGTATCCGAAATATCCGGGAACCAGTGAATCAAAGCCTCCTGCATATAAGTCGGCATCAGCAGAAACAGCAGGGCAATCCCCAGAAACAACAAGGCACTGATTTTTTTCCATTTTCTGCTCTTCATATTCCACCGAACTTTTCTTTAACCTCCCTTTTCACATTCCCTCAAATCCTCGGTTGTCAAACGTTCCGGTAAGAAACGGGTGACATCCCCGCCGTTCAAATAAATATTACGGACAATCGTCGAACTTACAAATGTATGCTCGGTCGAGGTCAGCACAAAGACCGTCTCGATACGTCCATCCATGGCCCGGTTAGCTTGTCCGACAGCACGTTCGTATTCAAAATCGGCCGCCGTCCTCAGGCCCCGGATAATGATGTGGGCATTCACCTGCCTGCAAAAATCTACGGTCAAACCGAAATAAGGTTCTACCGTCACCCGATCGGTATCTTCAAAAGCCTTTCTAATCAAACGAATACGACAATCCGTATCGAGAAATTCCTTCTTAACGGGATTGACACCGACAGCAATAATAATCTTATCGAACAATTTCAAGCCCCTTCTTACGATCTCTTCATGCCCGACCGTAAAAGGATCAAAGGATCCGGGAAATACAGCAATTTTTTCCATAGTCGAATAAATCAATTCGGCAAACATAGCGAAACAAACGTTATAAATAAAAGAAAAAGTCAAAAATATTGCCATTCACTTACAATTTAGAAGCAGAAACAAATTCTCACAAACAATTAATGAATTTTTTCTATATTTTCTTGCCATTTTATTAGAAGTTGTCGTTTAAATTTAATATGTTTGTACAAATCAAAATAACAAAATACAAACACTCAAGTTATGGCACAAAAATTATTAATCAGAGATCTTACTTTGAGAGACGGCCAGCAATCTTCTTTTGCAACCCGTATGACTCAGCAGCAGATCGACAGGGTATTACCGTTTTATAAAGATGCAAACTTCTATGCAATGGAAGTTTGGGGAGGAGCTGTTCCTGATTCAGTAATGCGTTATCTGAATGAAAATCCATGGGACAGATTGGAAAAAATCAAAGCCGTAGTGGGTAATGTATCCAAATTAACAGCATTATCCAGAGGTCGTAACCTATTCGGATATGCTCCTTACACAGACGAAATTATCGAAGGTTTCTGCCGCAATTCGATCGAATCGGGCTTAGGAATCATGCGTATTTTCGATGCATTGAACGATGTGAACAACGTCAAATCGACCATTAAATATGTGAAGAAATACGGTGGAATCGCCGACTGTGCAGTATGTTACACCATCGACCCGAAATATCCGAAACTGGGTTTACTCGATAAATTGAAAGGTAAAAAGAATCCGGAACCTGTATTTACCAACGCCTATTTCCTGGACAAAGCCAAACAAATGGCTGCCTTGGGAGCCGACATGGTGACCATCAAAGATATGAGCGGTTTGATCCAACCTTCACGGATTGCAGAATTAATTCCGTTATTCAAACAGAATTTGTCTATTCCGGTAGATTTCCATACTCACTGTACCCCGGGTTATGGCTTGGGTGCTGTCCTGATGGCTATCATCAAAGGCGTAGATATCGTCGATACCAATATCTGGAACTTTGCTGGCGGAACCGGAGCTCCTGCTATCGAACTGGTTTATATATTCTGTAAGAAATTAGGTGTCGAACTGGACGTCAACATGGAAGCCGTTGCAAAAATCAACAAAGAGCTTTACGGTATCCGTAAAGAACTGGAAGCGGTAGATGCCAGCAAGCAATTCCCGAATCCGTTCAACCCGTTGACAGACCAGTTACCAGCTGAAATCGACAAAGAATTCGATAAAGCGATCGAAGCTGCCAAAGCAAACAACGAAGAAGCTTTATTGAATGCTTGTCATGCTATCGAGGCTTATTTCAATTTCCCGAAACCCAATGAATTGGTAAAGAAAGCCGAAGTTCCCGGTGGTATGTACAGTAATATGGTCGCTCAGCTGAAACAATTGAATTCTATGGATATTCTGGAAAAAGCTATGGAATTGATTCCGACCGTACGTTTAGCAGCCGGATTGCCTCCTTTGGTAACTCCTACCAGCCAGATCGTCGGTGCACAAGCGGTTAACTGTGCTCTGGATATTAAAGCCGGGAAACCGATGTACAGCAATGTTTCCAATCAATTTGTGAACCTGGTGAAAGGGGAATATGGAAAAACTCCGGTCCCTGTAGATCCCGAATTCCGTCTGAAAATAGCAGGTACCCGCGAGGAAATCCCTTACGATACCAGCAAATACCAAATGCAGCCAAACCCCGAATTACCGGAAGCAGGCGGAGTGAAACTGGCTGCCAATGAGAAAGAAGTATTGTTGCTCGAACTCTTCCCGCAGGTAGCTAAAAACTTCCTGACTAAACAGAAAGTAGCTGCTTATGAAGCACAGCATAAAGCTGACGCACCCCAGGCAGAAAAAGTGGTTGCTGAAGAGAAGAAAAACGAGCCGATCACCGGTAAGACAGTAAAAGCACCGATGCCGGGTAGTATTTTACGCTTCACCGTAAAACCAGGCGATACGGTAACCAAAGGTCAGACTGTAGTCATACTCGAAGCCATGAAAATGGAAAACAGTATCGCAACCGACTATGCAGGTACTGTAAAACGTTTGTTGGTAAAAGAAGGTACTACTGTAGCTGCCGATGCTCCGATGATCGAAATCGAAGCTTAATCATTATAAAGTCCATGAAAAATTCTTTCATGGACTTTTTTTATATCCATTCGTCCCAAGCTTTACAAGCCCAATTTGGGAAACATAACCTTTTCGTCCCCCTCGGCCAAAACAGCATCCAGGTCTTCCCCTTCCTGAAGGTAGAGGTTAATATTATTGATCCGGGCAAACTGATGACTACTACGAAAATCCTCATATCTTTCGTCCAATAATTCATTAAAACGGTCTGTCCTTTCTTCCGGAGTCATCTCCTCCCACTCTTCTTCTTCCAGGATATCCAGCAAAAACTCTGCCGCCCAACTTCCCAATTCCTTTTCTTTATTCCAATCCGGCTCGTAACTGTCTAAAACTTTAAAAAGTTCCTGCAAATACGCAGAATCCCCCCACTCTTTATAAACCTGGACCAGATCTTCCTGATCCGGATAAGCTACGGCCAATTCTTCTAATTTTATTTGATCCATACTTTTAGAATATTAATTACTGATTCAAAACTCCGGAAACCTAAAATCCCCCTTCCTATCCTACAGGTAATGCTTCGAATCTTCAAATTCACAATCATTTTGATTTATCAAAAATAATTAAAAATACAGAAATACCAAGACAAAAGATCGGAATTTAAAAAAAATCATACCCCCGGAACAATTAGTATTCAATTCAAAACTTTAACAACTTTTTCGGTATATGAATTTAAAATAGAAACACATACATTGGCATATTATTTGTATTTTTGTATGAGTTATTAAATTTTTCATTTCTACTATCCTATGATCATCGACACAGGCAATATCCTATTGATAGGAGCTGTTCTCCTTTTTTTCAGTATTATCGCCGGTAAGGCCGGTTTTCGTTTCGGAGTTCCCGTTCTGTTATTATTCCTCGGTGTAGGTATGTTATTCGGTAGCGACGGCTTGGGAATACAATTCAATAATCCTCATGGAGCGCAGTTCATCGGTATGATTGCTCTGAGTATCATCTTGTTTTCGGGTGGTATGGATACCAAATACACAGAAATCAAACCTGTACTGGGCCAAGGAGTCATACTCGCCACCCTCGGGGTGGCACTGACAACAGCCATTACCGGTTTCTTTATTTATTGGATTACCGGTCTCGTATCCGATTTTTCTGCTCTCACGCTGACTGAATCTTTGCTAATGGCAGCAGTGATGTCATCTACCGACTCGGCGTCGGTATTTTCCATCCTGCGAAGTAAAAAACAAGGATTGAAAGAACAACTCCGTCCTATGCTCGAACTCGAAAGCGGAAGTAACGATCCCATGGCTTATATGCTGACGTTATTGCTCATCCAAATTATACAAACTCCTGCAGGTGAAACAAACCTATGGTATTCCTTCCTGATGTTTATCGTTCAGATGAGTGTCGGAGCCGTAGCCGGTTTCTTACTGGGAAAAATGGCCGTATGGCTGATGAACCGGTTGAATATCGGCAACCAATCTCTCTATCCCATTCTACTGTTAGCCTGTGTATTCTTTATCTTCTCTATCACCGAGCTGGTGAAGGGAAATGGCTACCTGGCCGTATACATCGCGGGGTTGGTCGTAGGCAATCACAAGATTCAGCACAAGAAAAGCGTCACCACCTTCTTCGATGGATTCACCTGGCTTTTCCAGATCGTCATGTTCCTTACCTTAGGCTTACTGGTCAATCCACGTGACTTGCTGCCCATTGCAGGACTGGGTTTATTGGTGGGTTTTTTCATGATCATTCTGGCACGTCCCATCAGTGTCTTTTTATGCCTGGCTCCTTTCAGGCAAATGAGTACCAAAGCCAAAGTATATGTTTCCTGGGTCGGTCTCCGGGGCGCCGTTCCGATCATTTTCGCCACCTATCCGCTGATCGCCCAGATTCCCTATGCTTCCCTGATTTTCAATGTCGTATTTTTCATTACGATCGTATCTCTGTTGATCCAGGGAACCACAGTCAGCTATATGGCTAACTTGTTGAACTTATCGGAAAAAGAACCCAAACAAGGTAATGATTTCGGCATGGAACTACCGGAAGAAATCAAATCGGCCATGTCAGAAATCGAAGTTGCGGACAACCTGCTGGCCAACGGAAACCGTCTGATGGACCTGAGTCTACCGGACAATACACTGGTAGTTATGGTTAAACGGGGAAATAACTTTTTTATCCCAAGAGGAGGTACCGGTTTAGATATCGGTGATAAACTTCTTGTTATCACAGACAATGACGAAGAATTAATGAAAACCTATAAAAATTTAGGTATCAACGAATATATGATTCAAAAAAATTCATAAGATAGTCCGGGCATGATGAGATATATTCTGATCGGATGTTGTTTCTTTTGCAGCCTGTTCCTGTCTTCCTGTAACAGCACGAAACGACTCGGCCAAACGGCGACTCAGACGAGCCAACTATCCCACCAACTGGGTTTTAAAGTCAATCGTAAAGACGATCTGCGTCTTTTTTCGGAAGCGGCCCGATGGCTGGGAACCCCTTACCGCTATGGAGGTAGCACCCGGAAAGGAGTCGACTGCTCCGGGTTGGTGAATCAGATTTACAAACAAGTCTATCATCGATCCCTCGAACGTTCCAGTAGTGGTATAGCCACCCGCAACTGCCGTAAAATCATGAAAAGCGATTTAAGTAGTGGTGATCTCGTATTTTTCAATACTTCCCGGAAAAAAAGAAAAGGAATAAACCATGTCGGCCTATTCCTTAAAAACGGCTATTTTATCCATGCTTCTACTTCCAGGGGAGTCATCATCAGTAACCTGAAAGAAGATTATTACCGAAAAACATGGAAACAGGGAGGAAGAGTAAAATAAGCCTATTTCAATAATCTCTTCAGAGTCTGCATCAGCTCTTCCTCTTCGATCTCGCCATTCCATCTCCAAAGTTGTTCTCCGGCTTTGTATATCATCATCAAGGGGACAGCCTGCACCTGATAATAATCTACCAACCGCCGGTTAGCCGGATCATCGATATCGAAGCATTGCAAATTCAAATGCTTGTTATTCTCCAGCTTCCGGACGATAGGTAACATTTTACGGCAATGCGGACACCAACTCGCATAAAACATCACAAAAACCGGCAAATTTCCTTTGATCAAAGCCCATAAATTCTCCATAAATACTCTTTTTTAATAAATAACCATTCATTCAAATAATAATATTTCCTCCGTCTATGATTTCCCACTTCCCATCGATTTCGATCGAAATAATCATTTTTTCATCTGTCTCAAATTCTATACTCAACCGGGTAATCACTCCGGGAATCAAATGCAGACGCTGATCTTCGATCTCTATAGGGGTGACCTCGTTTCCTCCCTGCATGCCGATGCTCAGATAAGCCGTTTTATCCCGGTAAGTCGGGAAAGTATTCACTCCGAACCAATAATCACCGATTCCCTGATTGTCAAATCCGATTTGCTTGGTAATATGTGTAGTACCGCCCAAAATAAAATCGGTAGATACCGTAGCTGCAATATCTCTCACCGTCACCTCTATCCCCGTAACCCAGGCCGGTGGGTTCGTCAATTGAATTTCCAAACGCGACACCATCATCTGTAGCCCCACCGACACCGAGTCCTTCGAAGCTTCTACCCTTGAAGTAGCAGCCAGCAATACCGGAGGTTCTTCATGATCCACAATCGAAAACCAGGCTTGCAATTCCCCTTCCCGAAAAGTCCAGTTAAGTTCTTTCGGATCGTACAAATTGGCAACGAACAGATACCAACGGGGTGGTGTTTCTGAAGCTACCGGAATAACCGGATGCTGGCGACAATAAGCATAATCATACCGATAAGAAGAAGTAATCGCTGTTTCGTCGAAAAGAAACAAATCCAATTGCTCGACAAAGAAATAATAAGACCGGTATCCGGCAAACTCTCTCCCTTCGAAAACATAAGGAACTGCCTGCATTTTAAAAAACAAATCTGCACGGCAATCTTCCATGTTGTCATGTTCCCGCAGACAAGCTGTCAATAAAAACATACATAAACCGATCGACCAAACAGCTTTCATTTGTTATCAGGAATTAGCGGTATATCGGGTAAATATTTATTTTCCCAATAATCAAAAATAAAATAAGTCACCGCCAGATTAAAGCTGAGCCAAGCCCCGGGATCGTCATTAATCGTAGCAGTTAGCCGGATATATTTATCGGGTCGAAAAATCAACGGAGGCATATCTTTGGTTTTCTCCTGTCCGGCCTGTGTGATAAACGTTAACTGAAACGGAGAAGAAGTCGTCATCGTCGGCATTGTCACGGCTTGCAATACAACTGTATCTTTGAGTTCAGCATTTATACTATCCAGTTTCCAAGCCTTTCGGATTGTCGTCGAAGTTTCCGACACCGTTCCGTCTATACCGATTTCAGAAGCGATATGCCCGATTTGCATCCGGATAGAATCCAATTGAGCCGGAACTTGTCTCAATACAAGAATCAGTTTCCCGACAGCCCGAGACAAGGTAATAGAAACCGGCTCCATGAACTCGGTTACAATGCGTACATACACATTTCCCAAAAAATAAATATCCTCATTCCCGTCGTCCCTGCCGGGGATAACGATTTCCTGAGGTAAAGTCACTCCCGGAATCAGTTTTCCTTCGATCCGGCCATTCGCATTTCCGACGAAAAATAAGCGATAATCCCCAACAGCCACATTCATTTTAAAGACCTTATCATACCCCGTTCCCCCGCCTCCTTCCAATACTGCAATTCCGGCAGAATCCAAAACCGCCAAAGTCGAATCATACACATAGGTCTGATCGGCTGTCCGACGAAAAGCATAAATAGTCAGGGACTGTATATAATGTTCGAATTTATCCGCACCTTCTACAGCCATCCGAACATTCAGATTCGTTTGTTCGGGTGGTTCTATTTTGGGGGTCGTACATGCGGCCAGCAAAAACAATAAACAGACGATACTTTTATTTCTCATATTGCCAAATCAAATCCCGATTATTCCACCCGGAGTTCGTCACCCCCCTGGTTATATGTTGTAAAGCCGACTGGAAAGTACATTTGACCACTCTCTTTCTCCCTTGTTGGGACGGAAACGAAACCGATTCGCCGGAAAAGACCAATTTTCCCACAGTATCGTAACAACGAACCACCACCTGACTTTGTCCATATTTTTGTACAGACGGCAAGCCAGACATTTCTACGGTATATGAACTATCCACCTGCACGTCGGTCAACGATACCGACAATTCCGGTTCGATCGGTCGTTCTATTAGATTCTGGCGCATAGTGAATCCACAAGCCGTATTGGTCAGCACGACATCGATCCGATCTACACCGGCCGGTACTTGTTGTACCGTCACCTCTACCGCTGCTGTCATCAGCAACATTGCGGAAGACACCAACGTATCGGCCCCGACAATCACACGCCTGGCTCCCCAATAGATGGCAGGTATGGCCTGTTCGCCGGTATAAAAAAAACATATACTGTCCCGTGAAAAAGGAGGCCGCTCAAAAATCCGGTCCGTCGCGACATTCCCTAAAATAAGAACATCATAAACCCCCAAAGGCAAAGTAAAATCAATTTGTCGGGGTTGCATACCCAAATCGTAAACCATCTGACGAAACACCAAACTATCCCGATCCGGAAATTTTCGGAAAAAGAAAACCTGTGCACTATCCATGTGGGCATACCCATCTACTTCCAGTGTCACAGGCAGGGAAAATTCCTCCGATTTTACTTCGACAACCTGCTCCTCCTGACAACTGCCCAAACTGAATACAATTATCATCCAGACCCCAACCGTATAATACCACCCGATCTTCATTTACCAATTAACGATGTTTCATCTTAGCATTTAATTTCGTCCCCCTCTTCCTCTGACACTCCCTCCACCATTTATCATCTGGCATTTAAATCGTAATCGGTGGTTCCTGATCCACATTCCATTCGACATCGACATCGATCAGGGAATTCACATTCACTTTCCAGATATTTCCCGGCTGATCCGGGTCGATAGTAGCCGTCACCTTGGTAATGGTATTTGGTTTCAGCACATATTTAGGTAAAGTTATAGGTTGTTTAGGACCGTTTACCAGATAAAAAGTAGTCAGAAAAGTCGAGCTGTCTCCCGCAACGGTCGGCAGCGTCACATACGTCAAAGTAATGCTGTCTTTTACTTGTTGCCGATACTGATTAGAGACAAAAACATAACTCCCTGTCCTCCCCGGAAAGGTCCCGTTCATATTAAAAGAACTATTTACCATTTCAATATCCATATCGATCCGGTCGACAACACTGGGTATTTTCTCTAAAGTAAGAGCAAACATAGCGACCTTACGGTAAAGAGACAATACCGGCAGATTCGTTTCGGAAGTAGCTCCCACCTGAACCACATCGGAACTTCCCCAAAACAACCGGGAAGCTTCTTCTCCTGACCTTACCACTACCAGTACCTGATTTAAAGTACTTCCTGCGGTCACTCCCTGTAAAGAAACATTCGGCAAGGCATTGCCTAAGGAATCCTGTACATTCCCTACTCCCACGATTTTATAGTTTGCCAGCGGTACAGAATCAAAAACAAACTCCCGGGGTACAGTAAAACCAGGTTGAGTACTCATAGTATTTTCTGTCAATGCTTCCAGTTGGGATTTATCCAACAACATATTCCGGTACAGTACATAATCACCGGTTGTATTTTCCCGAAAAAGAAAAAGATTCAACGATTTTACGTAAGTAGTCAAGTTTTCTCCGACCACCGTTCCGACACGTCCCGCCAAAGCCACTGCGATATTTCCGGTCGAATCCTTCGCAGGAGGGTAGGGTTTGTAACTGTCATCTTCGCGACAGGCCTGCAAAATTATTAAAAGTAGTAATCCCCCGAATAAATATACTCCTCTCATTCTATTCATTTTTAATTTTAAGAGTATACTTCCCTGCTTCCTGAAAAGTTTCGATTTTCCTGTATTTTGTTTTCACAATTTTTATCAGATCGGTAACCGCCGGGAGTTACCTTATCGGCTTTTCATTACAGAACAGGGTATACCTTACACCGGTCTTACCGGAGAAACTTTTACTTCGTTTGTTCCTGCTGTTTATATCGGAGAATATGTTGCCTGTCAGCTGGCTTCTAATCAAGTCAGGGATAAAAAAGGGATATAAAACTTACCCGTGCTCACGCATCTTACAGAAATAATAAAAATCGACCAAATGACCATTCTTGACTGCAGCATGATGCAAAACAGCTTCCTGTCGATACCCCGCTTTTTGCGATACATGCATAGAAGCGGGATTCGTACTGAATACAATCGTGTACAATTTTTCGTAATGAAAATTTTGAAAAGCATATTCGGTGATATCCTCCAACACTTTACTCATAATGCCATGCCCCCAATATTTTTCCCCGATCCAATATCCCACCTCGGCAGTCACTCTTTCTACATCTCCTTCGGATCCGAATCCGATACTTCCCACCGCTTTTCCTTCAACCTCGATAGCAAAACGCATCGGTTTGCCCGGCATAGCTTTTACCATACTGATGTAATCGAATGCATCCTGTTTGGTATAGGGATGCGGAAAATTATCCATTAAGTTATTCCAGATTTTGTTGTTATCGGCATTTTCTGCCAAGGATTCACAATCGGAGTAACTGAATTCCCGGATGACATACCCTTCTCCCTCGATCCGCACTCCCTGTTTTTTTCCCTGTAAAATAAAGAACTCATCTGCCCCACTCGTCGATCGGGGCAACTCGGTTTTACCTGTTTTCATAGTTGTCAGATTCTTTCGAATCTCTCCTTTTTCAGATTTGTTTGTTTTAATTTTAAACGCCACAAACATACAGAGATATTTCATCGGGTGTAACTATTTTTCCTCAAAAAAAATTCATCCGACGAAAGATATTTCTGACATTCCGAAAACCGGATATTCAAATAATTTTATACATTCGCGATTTGGATGATCACGAACAGATGAAATATAAAACACTGATAATCAAAGGTATTTTTCAATCACTTGACGAATTTGTGTTGCTTGCATCGCCCCACTCTGCCGCCAAACCATTTTACCTGCTTTGAATAACATCAATGTCGGTACCGCCTGTACCTGATAGGAATTTACCAACTGCCTGTTGACCGGGGAATCGATATCTATTTTCACAATTTTCACCCGCTCCCCCAACTGCTTTTTCAGGCCTTCCAATACGGGATGCATCATTTTACAAGGTCCGCACCAGGTAGCGAAAAAATCTACGAACACAAGGGTATTTCCCTGAATGATGTCTTCGAATTTTGCCATAACTTTATGCTTTAGGTCTGCTTATTTATATCGCAGATCATGCTGACAAGTTACGCTTATAGGGACTCTATTTTCAATCGGTAGTCGGATCCAAAATTGACGATATAAAAACCCTGATTTTCTTTACCGGCTTGACCTTCCATCTTTTGAAAATAAAAACGCGAAAAATCACCGTTACGCGGATAAAATTCAAGTGCATCCAGTGTCCGGTCCCGGTATTTTGCCGCCAATTCAATAAAATAAAGACTCATATCGAAAGCCTTATAGGCCAGATTATTCGGTTCGGTATAAAAATATTTCCGGTATTTTAAGGCAAACCGTTTGGCAGGCTCCGTGGTATTGTCCACATAACTATAGGTAAAGATCTTCGTATTCAGTTTGAAATAAGTCTCATGATCTACCGAAGTAAAGGCCTGCCATTCCGGGAAGCCGACGACGGTAATCCGATAACCATCCGTTAAAGCCGATAATACCGGTAATATCTTACTGACTTCAGCTTCTTTCGTAGTAGGCAGAATGATTATATTTTCCCGGTCGGGCAACAATTGCAAACGCAATCCATCCAACGGAACTGCCGAAGTATTCCAATCATAAAAATTCATACTGCCGATCCGATGCATATACTCCTTAAACAAGCGAATATCTTCCAGGTCTGAATGACTGACCTCGTTCCCTGTCAGATTCAGACAAACCAGATTCGCTTCTTCCGCTTCTTCGCGCAACCAATCACTCATCGCAACAGTCAGTGCTTTCATAGAAGGGTTGACCTGGATAAAATCAGGATACACGCCAAATTCTTCACTTCGGGAAGATAAGGGATAAATGACCGGGATATTTTTATTCGTTAAATCATCCATTAAGGCCTTATACACCGAGCCATATACCGGACCGATGATCAGGTCGGGATGAAACCGGTCGATTTCATCGACCATAGTATACATTTTCTCTGCACTCCGTTCGGTATCGAAAACCTTCAGGTTAACTTTGTATCCTTGATTTTTCAAGCTGTCCACCGCCAGCAATACCCCTTCATAAAAAGAAATAAATTGCTCGGAGCGGGCAGAAATCTGTACCGGCATTTTTTCCACCAGCGTATCGACAAATACAGGATAATCTTTTGCAGAAAAAGGGAGCAGTAAAGCCACCTTCACAAAAGGATCGACAGGCATCACTACTTCGGAGATATAATCCGGAATCTCCATTTTATCGGTAGCCCCGATAACAGTCGTAGTCTCTTTTTCCGGTTCTTGTTCCGTTTTTTCGTTTTTTTGCATCAGGGCATTTTGCAGGATATCGGTCACGGACGCTTCTTCCACTTTTTTCACGCTCTCGTTTCGAACCGGACGCTCAGGGCGAATCTCCTGCTTTTTTCCCACCGAAGCTTCGATTTCTTCTTCACCCAATACAGAAAGATCGATTTCAGCCAAAGGCAACTTCACCACAGCTCCTACCGCCAGGGGTTGATTCTGGGCATATCCTTCATTGAATTTCAATAAACGTTTCGGTTTTATCTTATAAAGCCGGGCGATGGAATAGAAAGTCTCTCCTTTAACCACTTTGTGATAATAAAATTTGTCGTCCTGTTGCACAAAAGGATCGGTATAAGGCACTTTCAATACCTCGTATAAACTCAACGCATTATCTTTCTTATCATTTAAACTCTTTACCTCGTCGATGTTCGCTCCGTATGCCTTACATATCGAATACAAAGTCTGACCGGGTTGCACGGTATGCAAATAATAACTCTTTCCCCGAATCACAACGATATCGTTGGACTTTGTTACCGCAGTCCCTTGCCCGATTACCTGACCGCAAGACCATAAAAGCAAAAACAGAAATAATAATTTTAGCATAGCTATTCCTATTAATAAGCAGCAAATTTAGAAAAAATAGTAGATAATTTAAAAATCTGCGCTATTTTTGCAAGTTGATGAACCCAGGCTTTCACAACAAAGGCCATAAACCAAATTGTAACCGATGAAAAAATTTCCGGCAAGACTCACCTTTTACCTGCTGAATCTGTTAGCAGCCATTCTTCTCGTTTGTGTGATAGGTTATTTTGTTCTATCCCATCTGGAGAGTTATACCCAACACGGACAATTTATTCCGGTTCCTGCCTTTAACGATTTGACAGTGGAGGAAGCACACGCGGTAGCCCGGCATGCTCATTTAACTGTTGTGGTGACCGACTCCCTGTATGACGATGCGGCCAAACCGGGAGTCGTGCTCGAACAATCACCGGTAGCCGGAGCACACGTTAAAGAAAACCGTCTGATCCATCTGATCATCAATGCCCATAACCCTGAAAAAGTGGTTTTCCCGAACCTGCAGAATGCTGCTTACCGGCAGACACTGCAAACCCTGACCAGCCGGGGATTCAAAATCGGTCATATCGAATATGCCCCGTCTGAATTTCATAATCTGGTATTGGATCTTAAACATGACGGAGAAAATATCGTTCCAGGGAGCTTATTGACCAAAGGAGCCGTTATCGATATCGTGTTAGGAAGTGGAAATGGAAGGAATACAGTCGTTCTCCCGCAACTGACCGGGAAAAATCTGCAGGAAGCCCTGGATATCCTTCGTAAATCTTACCTGAATCTCGGCGAAGTACTCCCGGATGCCAGTATAAAGAGTAAAAACGATGCCTACTCGGCTGTCATCTACGAACAGGATCCTTTGGGCGAGACGACAGTCGAAGGAGGTACTTATGTCAACCTGCATATCACCCTACAAAAAGATAAAATTGCAGCACTCGACTCCTTGATGGTTACCGAATAAAAACGTGAACTAAAACAGCATCCTATGCCCGAATTTGAAGAAGAGGAAGAATTATTGGAAGAAGAAGAGGAAGGACAAGCATCCGAAATGTACGAACACCACCGGATCGAAGCGGATAATGGCCAGAATCTGCTCCGGGTGGATAAATTTCTGATGTCACGTCTGCCGAATGCTTCCCGCACAAAAATTCAGGAAGCTGCCGATGCCGGAAATATTCTGGTAAACGGGAAGGCTGTCAAATCGAGTTATAAGGTAAAACCCAAAGATATCGTATCGGTCGTCATGGCCTATCCCCGTCGGGAAATCGAGATCATACCGGAAAATATCCCCCTGAACATCGTTTACGAAGACGACGACCTGATGGTAGTCAATAAACCCGCCGGGATGGTAGTACATCCCTCCTACGGGCATTATACGGGCACTTTGGTGAACGCTCTGGCCTGGCACCTGAAAGGTAATCCGCTTTTTAAAGACAATAACGATCCGCGTCCCGGATTAGTCCACCGGATCGATAAGGACACGTCGGGATTATTGGTCATCGCCAAAACCGAAAAGGCCAAAACCCATCTGGGATTACAATTTTTCAACAAGACTTCCGACCGGAAGTATGTAGCCGTTTGTTGGGGTAACCTGGAAGACGAAACCGGAACGATCACCGGACATATCGGGCGCAACCTGACCAACCGCAAAGTCATGGCCTGTTTTCCGGACGGCAGTCATGGCAAACACGCCGTAACGCATTACCGGGTATTGGAACGCCTGGGCTATGTGAACGTAGTTGAATGTATTTTGGAAACCGGCCGAACCCATCAGATCCGTGCTCATTTCAAATATATCAAACACCCGCTTTTCAACGATAAAGAATACGGGGGAAATGAAATTCTGAAAGGTACCACCTTTGCCAGGTACAAACAGTTTGTCAACAACTGCTTCGAAATTTGTCCCCGACAGGCACTGCATGCGAAAACCCTGGGATTCGAACATCCCACCACAGGTGAACGCCTGTCGTTCGACTCGGAAATCCCGGACGATATGCAGCAACTGATACAAAAATGGCGGGCATATATCCAATCCCGGGAAGAATAACAGGGATTCCGAGACGGTTCTTCCATCCCACTTTTTCTCAAACAAATCGTTCGGGCAACCAATCACCAGGCATTTCCCGTCAGGCCATACTCCCGCCCTCTTTCTCTACATAATGTAACAATATGACAACCATTTCACCGCATCAGCCGACACTAGCAAAAATAAACCCTACCTCACAGTAAGTCTTTCCGGAATTTAAGTTCCACAAAAGTGAGATTTAAACTTTCAGGCAACCTCTTCGGCAAAAATTTTTCTGTCAAGACATCCGGTTTTTATAATCTTCGTAACCGAATTTACGAACCAGACGAAAACCGGTCTCAGGATTCCAAATTCCGATGGAAGGATGGGTGACCCCGTTGAACATGGTCGTTTTGACCATCGTATAATGAATCATATCGCGAAAAACGATACGATCTCCGACCCGGGGCTCACGTCCCCCGTCAAAAGCCCAATCTCCATAGTAATCACCGGCCAGACAACTGTTTCCTCCCATCCGCCAACGTTTTTCCCCTTCGGCAGGTTCATGAGTGCCTAAAATAGCCGGCTTATAGGGCATTTCGAGACAATCGGGCATGTGACAGGCAAAAGAAACATTCAACATCAAAGTATCGACACCTCCGTTACTGACTTTATCTTCGACAGTGGCCACCAGACAACCGGTATCCCAGGTAAATGCACTACCCGGCTCGAGAATGATCCGTAAATGCGGATAACGCGAACGAAAATCACACAAGATATGAATCAGTTCCTCCTCATCGTAATCTTTATGAGTCATCAAATGTCCTCCCCCCATATTCAACCATTTGATTTGCGGGAAAAACCGGCCGAATCGTTCTTCGACAGCAGCCAGCGTACCTCTCAAATCATCCGGACGGGATTCACACAACGAATGAAAATGTAAACCATCGATTCCTTCCGGTAAATGAGTCAGGTCGGTAGCCAATATGCCCAGACGGGAAGTGGGACTGGCCGGATTGTATAAATCGGTTTCAACAGTAGAAAATTCCGGGTTTACCCGCAGCCCACAAGAGACACCTGCCCGATGGGCCCGCCGTCCGAAACGCTCGTATTGTCCCAACGAATTAAAAGTGATGTGGTTGCTGCAATTCAATATCTCGTCGATCTCTCCTTCAGTATACACCGGAGCATAAGTATGAGCCGGAGCGCCATATTCTTCAAAAACAAGACGAGCCTCCGCCAGCGAACTGGCAGTGGCTCCATCCGAATGTCTGCTGAGTTCCGGAAAAATACTCCACATAGCGTTGGCCTTCAAAGCTACGATAATCTCTGCTCCGGTAGCCTTCCTCACCTTGTCGATCACCCTCAGGTTGTCTGCCAGCAAAGTTTCATGCAATACATAGCAAGGAGAGGGGACAGTGGATAAATCCCAGTTGCTCAGAATCGTATCCTTATCGATCATACTTCCAGGTCGATATCGAATTTTTCAACCCAAGGCAATCCTTGTTCTCCTAATTCTGCCAGGAATGGATCCGGATCGAATTGTTCCACATTATACACTCCTGCGCCTTTCCAAAGTCCTTTTGCAAACATCGCGGCTCCCAGGGCAGCCGGAACACCGGTGGTGTAGCTGACAGCCTGTGTACCGGTTTCTTTGAAAGCAGCTTCGTGGTCACAATTGTTATAAATATAATAAGTATGTTCTTTGCCGTCTTTGAGCCCTTTAATGCGGCAACCGATCGAAGTCTCGCCATGATAGTTGTGGCCTAAGGATTTCGGATCGGGCAATACGGCTTTCAGGAATTGCAAAGGTACGATCTTCACTCCGTTGAATTCCACCTCGTCGATACGAGCCATACCGATATTCTGAATCACCCGCAAATGGGTCAGGTATTCCTGTCCGAAGGTCATCCAGAAACGAGCCCGTTTGATGGTCGGAAAATTCTTGACCAGAGATTCCAGTTCCTCATGGTACAACAGATAAGACTCTCTTTCCCCGATATTCGGATAAGTCAAGGTCTTATGAATTTCGAGCGGTCCTGTCTTGACCCATTGTCCGTTTTCATAAAAACGTCCGTTTTGGGTGATCTCCCGAATATTGATTTCCGGATTGAAGTTGGTAGCAAAAGCCATTCCGTGATTTCCGGCATTACAATCTACGATATCCAGATATTGAATTTCATCGAAGTGATGTTTGGCAGCATAAGCGGTAAAGATCGCCGATACGCCCGGATCGAATCCACATCCCAAAATAGCGGTCAATCCTTTTTCTTTAAAGCGTTCATGGTATGCCCATTGCCAGCTATATTCGAAATGTGCTTCATCTTTAGGCTCGTAATTAGCCGTATCCAAATAGTTCACTCCGGCTTCCAGACAAGCTTCCATAATCGTCAGGTCCTGATAAGGAAGAGCAACATTAATCACAATATCCGGCTTGAATGAACGCATAAGTCCGGTCAATTCCTCAACATGATCTGCATCCACCTGAGCGGTCTGAATACGATTACCCCCTACGGCTGCAGCAATCTCGTCGCATTTCGATTTGGTGCGGCTGGCCAGCATAATATCGGTAAAAACCTTATTCTTTGCAACTTTATGCGCAACAACGGTACCAACGCCTCCGGCACCGATAATTAAAACTCGACACATGGACAATTTTTTTTTAAGTTATTACTAGTTGAGCAAAGATACAATATTTTTTGATCCAAAAAACATTTTTCATTCCAAGTCATTCAAGTAAAACAGCAATAAAATAGGATGATCTCCCTATATAGGACTGTATACCCTTTATTTTTTTTAATTCGACCCCCTCCTCACTGATAACATCAGGATGAGAAGAATAACCAAACAACCGGACAAATAGGCCAAACTAACACTCCTCATACCAACATTCTTTTTCCGGGCCCTGGACCCGACAACATTTTATCTTGACTATCTCCGAACTCGACTCCTCCGTGTATGAACTAGGCTGTCCTTTAGAGACTTTCCCATGAAACAACCCAACCTGAAGTCCAACATCCCAGGTCCATCCCGGTTCTGTCGTAGAATATTTCCGGCCAGTGGCAATTTGTTTTTCTCCTATTTGAAAATTGTGTATACCATCTGTCTCTATAGTAGCTAATGCTTCAATATTTTTAAAAATCAGACCATTCGACTTTTTAGTTGAAAAGTCGATATGTAAACACCTACCTATCCCCAATACAGGAATAATTTGTTTTTCATTTTTTTAATTATTGATTGATTTGAGCACAAATAAAAAATGAAAACAAATTTATATTCTATACCATGACGGAATCACTTCAATATTTTTCCGCTAATGAGCAATAAGGTCAGTTCGGAGATTTTTGCCTGATAGAGGGCAGAAACTTTACGGTCGACGGCATCGATATAACTGCGCTGAAATTCCCTGAATTCGATTCCCGGCAAGGTTCCCAATTTATACTTTTCGAGTGCCGCATCGAGGTTATCGAAAGCAACCCGTTCGCTTTCTTCCTCAAAGCTTACGATCTGCAGGTTATTCTCGTAGGTATTGTAGAGCTGTGCCAAATCGGCTTTTACCTGCTGTTCCGCTTCCTGATAAGAAAGGGCGGCATTTTCCATATCCAATTTCGCATTTCTGATCTTCCTCCGGTTTTCCAATCGGTTAAAAATATCCACACTCAAGGAAAAACCCCAATACGGACCGTTCGAACGGTTGAGGGAAGTGACCGAGGCCGGAGATTTGGTGCGGTTGTAGTTATATCCGGCATCGAAATCCAATTTAGGGAACAAAGCGGCCCGGGCGATCTTCATGTCCAATTCAGAGACTTTCCGGTCCCGGCGTCCGATTTGCAGGGTCGTATTGTATTGCAACAGATCGGTCAACAAATCCTGATATTGCAAAGGCATATGCAGCCGGATAGAATCATCTACGTACATATGTTTTTGCAGATCGGTATTCATGATAGTATTCAGTGAAATATAAGCACTTTTCAACAATTCTTTTTCTTTCATATAATTCGAACTGTCGGCATTTAAATCGAGCTTTGCCTGTTGGGCCTCCAAACCCGACAATACTCCGATCACATATTTATCACGGGCCTCGGCGTAACGGGCACTCGACAACTCCAAAGAATGCCGTGCAGCTTCGAGCTTACTGTGCTGACGTACAACATCGTAATAATAAGAACTTACTTCGACGATCAGGTTCTCGACAGCTGCCTTGGTATTCAGTTCGCCGATCGCCAGCATTTCGGCATAACGATTGTGAGTCATAAACATTTCCATACCGTCGAACAAACGCCAGTTGAGAGAAACTCCGGCACTCAAAGCATCCGAACGGGAATTATCGGCCCTTCTGTCTTCTCCGTCGGAGACCACTTTACTATCGGTAATCGATTGTTTCTGGGCAGCATCGATACCGATAGTCGGAAGAAAAGGCCCGTAATTCAGGTTATTTTCAGCCTGCCGTTGTTGATTGCGGATAATTTTGATCGAATAATTCGATTCCAACGCCCGGGCGATACAACTATCCAATGTAATTTTAACCTGGGCAGAAGAAAACCCTGGAATAAAAAATAAAAAACAAACGATGAAGAATAGTAAACTATATTTTCCCATAATCATAATCAAAAAATTCTTTACTCTTTATGCTCTTCCCCGATCACGTTCACCTTTTCTGTCGACAGATAAGAATAAATCGCCGGAATCACGAACAAGGACAAGAAAGTAGCACATACCATCCCACCGACAACGGCGATCCCCATAGCCACCCGGCTTTCAGCACCGGCACCGGTAGCAATAGCCATCGGGAGAATACCCAAAACCGTCGACAAACTCGTCATCAGAATCGGCCGGAAACGAGCGACTGCAGCATTTTTCACAGCTATCAGCATCGGTTCACCCATCGCTTTCCGCTGGTTGGCAAACTCTACAATCAGAATACCGTTCTTCGACACCAGCCCGATCAACATGATTACACCGATCTGGCTGAAAATATTCATAGTCTGATCGAAATACCACAAGGACACCATCGCCCCGATCAACGCCAAAGGCACAGTAAACATGATGATCAGGGGATCCCGGAAACTCTCGAACTGAGCCGATAAAACCAGGTAAATGAATATCAATGCCAATACAAAAGCAAACATCAGACTGGACGAACTTTCCACAAAATCCTTCGAACTACCGGAAAGTGTCGTCTTAAAATTATCGTCTAACACATCGGCAGCAATCCGGTCCATTTCAGCCAATCCCTCTGATATCGTTTTTCGTTTAGCCAATCCAGCCGAAACCGTAGCGGCCACAAAACGGTCGTAGCGATACAATTGCGGAGGCATAGAACTCTCGGAAGTCGTCACCAGATTGTCCAATGCAATCAATTCACCATTATTATTCCGTACATAGATATTCTGTAAATCAGAGGGTTTATTCCGGTTTTCGCGGTCGATCTGACTCAATATCTGATATTGCTTCCCGTTCAGGATGAAATAACCGACCCGCTGTTCACTCATGGTCAGCTGCAAAGTCTGTGCGATATTCTGCATAGAAACGCCCAATACGGCAGCTTTATCCCGGTCGATATTGATGGTCAATTCGGGTTTGGTAAATTTAAGGTTCAAATCGGCCACCGAGAATACCGGACTTTTATTCACTTCGTCCATAAAGCGGGGCAATACCCGTTTCAGGTCGTCGAGGTTCTTGGCCTGAATAACGTATTCTACCGGCAAGCCTCCGCGACGTCCGCCAAAAGTCTGCTGTTGTGAAACCATCGTCCGGGCTCCGGTGAAATTACGTACCTGTACTCCCAATTCATCGGCAATCTCCTGTTGGGTACGTCCCCGTTCTTCGGGATCTACCAACCAAAGGTTCAAGTTGGAACGATTGGTATTTCCCCCACCGATCATTTCGATTATCTTTTCCTGTTCAGGGACCTCTTGTTCGATATAACTACTCAACTCATCGGCATATCGGCTCATATACTCGAACGTAGCGCCTTCCGGAGCCGTAGAGGTGATCCGGATATTCGAACGGTCTTCGAGGGGAGCCATTTCCGAAGGAATAGCCTGCCACAACAACCAGATCACCACGCCCGAACCGATCAGTATCAAAGGAGCGATCCACCGGTATTTCATAAAACCTTCCAATGCCCGGCGATAGTAGTTGACCATACCGTCGAAGAAAGGTTCTGTCGTACGGTAAAACCAGTTATCGGTGACATTGCGGGTAAGCAACTTGGTGGAAATCATCGGGGTAAAAGTCAGTGCGACAAATGAAGAAATAATGACCGCCCCGGTAATCACGATACTGAATTCCCGGAACAACCGCCCGGTCGTCCCCTGCAAAAAGACAATCGGGAAAAACACAGCCACCAAGGCTATAGTGGTAGCGATAACTGCAAAGAAGATCTCATTCGACCCCTTGAAACCGGCTTCGAGCGGAGACATTCCCTGTTCGATCTTCGTATAGATATTCTCCATCACCACAATCGCATCGTCGACAACCAGACCGATCGCCAGCACAATCGCCAGCAAGGTCAGAATATTTATGGTAAATCCGGCCAGATACATCACAAAAAAAGCACCGACCAAAGAGATGGGGATAGCCAATACGGGAATCAATGTCGTCCGCCAATTCCGTAAAAACAGGAAGATAATCAACACGACCAGAATAAAAGCCTCCACGATCGTGTCTTTCACTTCATTGATCGAATTGCGGATAAAGACCGTATTATCGAAAGCAATTCCGGCTTCGACGTCATCAGGCAAGTCTTTTTGCAAATCGGCCATCACTTCATACGCCCGGTCGACAATATCAATATAATTGGCTCCCGGCTGAGGAATGATGGCACAAGCCACCATCGGCACCCCATTCCGCTTCATAATCGAACGGGTATCTTCTGCATCTACTTCTGCAATACCGATATCCCGGAAACGAATGACTTTATCGCCCTCCTCTTTAATGACCAGATTATTAAAATCCTCAATCGTCATCAGTCGTCCCAGGGTACGGATAGTCAGTTCGGTATTTTCTCCCTCGATCCGTCCGGAAGGTAATTCCACATTTTCCTGAGTCACAGCGTCCCTCACATCCATAGGAGTGATTCCATAAGCAGCCAGCAAAGACGGATCCATCCGCATCCGTACGGAATATCTTTTTTCTCCCCAGATGGAGACACTACTCACTCCTGAGATCGTCTGCAAGCGTTCCTTATAGTACTGATCGGCATACATACTCAGGTCGATCAATGACCGCTGGTCACTCCGCAACGAAACCGCAAAGATCGGCTGAGCATCGGCATCCGCCTTACTCACGGTCGGAGGATCCACGTCTTTCGGCAAACGGCGCATCGCTCCGGAAACTTTATCCCGGACATCGTTAGCAGCCGTCTCCAAGTCGACCTCCAACTCGAACTCTACCGTTATATTACTCCGTCCGTCCCTACTCTGGCTGGTCAACGAACGAATCCCCGGGATTCCGTTGATAGCCGACTCCAAAGGCTCGGTAATCTGCGTCTCGATTACATCGGCATTAGCACCTGGAAAACTGGTCGATACCGAAATAATAGGCGGATCGACACTGGGATAGTCACGTACCCCCAAAAATACCAGACCGATACAACCAACCAACATCATAATGATGTTCATCACCGTTGCAAATACCGGTCGCTTTATACATGTTGACGATAAGCTCATTTGTTATAGAGTTGCTGAGTTACTGAGTTTATAGAGTTACTGAGTTGCTGAGTTTATAGAGTTACTAAGTTACTAAGTTAATAGAGTTACTAAGTTGCTGAGTTTGTGAGTTTATTAAGTTATTCATTATTACATCATCGAATCACTAAATTGTCAAATCTCAGCATCCCTCCTCCTTTTTAACTTTAAACCTTCTCCCCTACCTCTAACCTTTTACCTTTTTATCTTCACCTCCACCGCCATCCCATCTCTGAGTTGCATCAACCCACCGGTGAGTACGGTATCTCCGACGCTGATACCGGAAGTCACCTCTACATTTTTCTCATCGCGGCTTTCTGTTTCGACAGGTACACTTAAGGCTTTTCCATTTTTCACGATCCACATTCTTTTTCCGTCCATTTCGGGCACGACGGCTTCTGTCGGTACGGCAATGAATTCAGATTTTCCACCCACCACCAGGTTTCCTTTTGCAAACATACCGGGCATCAACTCCCCGTTTGTATTCCGGAAACGAGCCCGTAGAAGAATCATACGGGTTTTCACGTCGATAAAAGGATCTACAGCATAAACCTTGGCCGAATAGAGTTTATCATTTCCGGTCACTTTAAAAAATACTTCCTGCCCTTTCAAATTATTATCGGCATATTTCTCCGGAATATTGAACTCATATTTCAGGGTAGAGTTGTCTACGATCCGGGCAATTTGTGAGCTGGGCTGCACATAACTACCTTCACTGACATACCGGAACCCCATTACCCCGTCGAACGGAGCCCGGATTTCGGTACGGCTGATTTTCACTTTCAGCAGTTCGATATCCGCTTCGAGCATATTATAATCGGTTTGTAACTGATCGAAGGCTTCACGGCTGATCGATTCGCGCTTCAAAAGAATCCGTTGCCGTTCGAGCTTCTCGGCCAGTAATTTTTTCTGAAACTCCGCCCGGGTCAACTGAGCCTGCAAATCGGCATCGTCTACTTTTAATAGCAGCTGTCCCTTTTTAACGGCCACCCCTTCCTGAAAGTAAATCTTTCTGACTTTTCCCACGATCTCTGCTACCAAATCGACCTCTTCGTTTGCCAACAAAGAACCATTCACCGGAAATCCGGCAGCCACAACGGAATTCTTAGCAATAATCCCCGTTACCGGAAGTCTACCTTTCCCCTTGTTACCTGGTGCATTTTGTTGTGATTGCACCCCATTTCCACCGATCCGGGGGATTATAATCCAAGCTGCCAAAGCCAGCGGAATCCCGATCTGTAATGATCTTTTTACGTATTTATTCATATTTCATCCAATAAACCAACCCTTTTTAGTTTATAAAGTTCATAAAGTTGCTCCTTCATCGCTAAAAGTCCATAAAGTCTATGTGCACCTTTTTAACGAAACCGGAGATTCCGGTCGACCTCACACAGCCGTAAAAAAATACCCGCAGGATTCAGAACTTTTACAAACCTGACAGACTTTACGAACTTGCTAAACGATCTAAAAATTGTAAGCCACCTTTTTCAGTTCTTTTTTCAATAAAAATAACTGTTTTGAGGTTTAGACAAACAAAACCTCCGGGAGTTTATCCCTAAAAATGTTAACACTTTGTTAAAGCCAACTCTTTCTCCTGAACATCCAATAACTCAATATAGAAAAAGCAACCGATATAATAGCGATGACAAACAATCCATAATGGCTGTCTTCCAATCCATTGTGTACATTCATACCATATAAGCTGGCAATCAATGTCGGGATCATCAAAAGCAGGGAAATAGCGGTCATACGCTTCATGATTACGTTCAGATTGTTGGAAATAACCGAAGCAAAGGCATCCATCGTACCGCTCAGGATATCACTATAGATTCGGGCGGTGTCCTGAGCCTGCCGCAGTTCGATCTCCACATCTTCTACCAGATCGGGATCGAAAAACTCCCGTTGGCTTTTTAAATTCTTTAATTTCACCAGCAGGTTGTCATTTCCTCTCAAAGAGGTAATAAAAAACACCAATGATTTTTCGATTTTCAGCAACCGTTGCAATTCGGCATTCTGAATCGATCTTTCCAGTTCTTTTTCAACGGCCCGGCTTTGGTTATTGATCTGTTTCAAATATTTGAGATACCACACGGAGGAAGACAAAAACAATCTGAACAACAGATCCCAACTCCCATCGATCGGCAATTTCTTACGCTGCATATACCGGATAAAATCGGGCAGCATATCCGTTGCGTGGTGACAGATCGTCACGAAATAATCGGCTTTCATGATGATTCCCAAAGGAACGGTGATATAGGGTATATCGTTTCCCTCATCCCGGTAGGGAATGCGCAGAATCATCAAGGTCCAGCCATCTTCCGTTTCGATACGGGGACGTTCGTCGACATCCCGGATATCGGATAAAAATGCAGAAGGAATCTTCAAATCACGAGTAAGGTAGAGCGTATCTTCCTCGGTCGGCATTTCGATATTCACCCAACAGTATTTTTGCCAGGCCTGCTTTTCGGCAAAATTATCCCTGCAACATAAAAATTTTCTCATATAAAACCCTCCATTCGTTACGAACAAAGGCCTGAGAAAACCTTTGTTCAGATTAATACTTTTGATGATAATCGTCCATATCTATTGTTATGAATTTTGCGCGGCAAAAATAGAAAAAGAAATCATTTTTTCAAATCGATATATATCGGTAAATGATCGCTATATCCACCGACATAACGCGGTCCCCGGTAAGTAGGACAAGGTTTGTATCCGAAATAAGTTTTATCTTCTTCCAGTAGAAAAGAAGCTGAAAAAACAGTAAGCCGCCGATCGGCTTTCCAGACAGAGTGCCCATCCAGTAAAGCTCCCGAAAGAATCAGGTGGTCGATGGTCTGCCAGTTGCCTTTGTAACGGTAGCTACCGTAATTCTTTTTCAATAAATAATAGCCTGTATTATATAAATCTTTGCACCTCGGTTTTTTATCGGAACTTTTGGTACCCAACACCTTTTGTGCGGGGGTATTTGCTTTCCCGTTCAGATCGCCCATGATTACAATACCGGCGCGGGACTGAACAGCCAATAATGAATCGACTTTATGCCGTACCGTCGAAGCTGCCCTTTCTCGGCGCCACTCGCTTTGCTTCTCTCCACCGATCATCGAAGGGAAATGACAGACAAAAAAATGAAGGGTATCCGAATCCAACACCCCGGAAGCATACAAAATATCCCGGGTACGGATGGTGGTATCCTCGGGAAATGACAAGCGCAAGAAATCGGTTTCTAAAAGTTCGAAACAGTCTTTCCGGTAAAGCAAAGCGACATCGATACCCCGGCGGTCGGGAGAATCCTGATGAACAATTCCATAATTCCCGTCGGCCAAAGCCGTTTTCTGCGTTAAATCTTCCAATACCCAGCGATTTTCCACTTCCGCCAAACCGACGATACAAGGCAGTTCTTTATCTCCCACGCTATCGATCACTTCTGCGATTTTCAATAATTTATCCGTATATTTAGCCTTCGTCCAATGTTTCTTTCCCCGGGGAGTGAACTCGTCGTCGGCAGTCGAGGGATCATCGGCGGTATCGAATAAATTCTCTACATTATAAAACATAATCCGGCAATGATCCTGTGCCAAAACAGGCATCGTCAGCACACAAAGCAAGAATAATATACCCAATAATTTCATCTTTGTCTGAATTTTGAAATGAGCTTTATCAACCACCCCGATCACAGGCATTCTTTCGACCTCATCCTGACATAATCACTCCACACCATATCTTTATACAAATCCGAACCGATATAATCCAGAATCATACTTCCCCGCCGGCAGTCCAGATAATAATACAGACGTTCTATCAGCTTTCCGTTCTCATCGAAAAGGAAGAACCGTTATACCTCATGCTTTATTTTCCGTTTTCGACCTCCGGGCCGGTTTGAGCCTGCAACAGCTCCCAATATTCGACAGCTCTTCTCAAATGAGGGATAACGATAGTCCCCCCCACCACGTCGGCCACAGCAAAAACTTCGAACAATTCGGGAGTAGTCACCCCTTGTTCATAACATTTTTCCAAATGATACTTGATGCAATCGTCACATCTCAAAACCATGGAAGTGGCCAGTCCCAACATCTCCTTTACCTTGGAGGAGAGTGCCCCTTCCATATAAGTATTGGTATCGATATTGTAGATTCTTTTGATCACTTTATTATCGGCTGCCAGAATCCTCTCGTTCATTTTAGCCCGGTAAGCTCTGAATTCTTCAATCTGATCTTTCATTACCCGAAAAATTTAATTATATCATTTACATTAGCCAGAATAAATAAGCCGAAGATAAAAATCATGCCTGTAATCTGAGCATACTCCATAAATTTCTCTCCCGGTTTACGACGGGTAACCACTTCATACAACAGGAACAAGACATGTCCTCCGTCCAAAGCCGGTATAGGCAGAATATTTACGACGGCCAGCATGATCGAGATCAAAGCAGTCAGTTCCCAGAAAGAATGCCAATTCCAATACCCCGGGAAAATGTTGGCGATCGAAGCCATCCCACCGACCGACTTATAAGCGGTATCTCCCTGAGAAAAGAGTAATTTCAGCTGTTTCACATAAGAGCCGAGTTGTCCGATCCCCATCTCGATTCCGGCAGGAATCGCTTCTGCCAGTGTATATTTCTGAGTCGCCAATTCATAGGCATTGGCAGTCAGCAAAGGATAAAAACCGAATTTTCCGTCTTCCCCCAAAGCAAAAGCATAAGATAATGTATCCGCTCCCCGCAATACGGTCGTTTCCACCCGCTTTCCTTTATTGGCGGCGAGCAAATCCGAAAATTCATCGTAGAAACGAAAAGTATGTCCGTTGACAGACAGAATCTTATCCCCTTTTCGCATACCTGCATCATAAGCCACAGAATAATCCCCGAAGTCCTGTATCTCGATTCCATCGACCGGGATACGGGGAGTAAGCAGCGGATTCAGCTTGAAACTCTTGGACGATAATTCCAACAGCGTAGCAATAAAGTCATCCGGAATATCCAAAGAAACTTGCTCTCCATTGCGCAATACCTGAATGGTCTTGGAACGATTGAACAATATTTCGGGAAGCACATCGTCAAAACGGACCACTTCTTTATTGTCGAGAGCAACGATAATATCACCGTTTCGCATTCCGATATTTTTGAAGACGCTGTCGCATACCACTCCGTAAGTGACGTTTTTTGCAGGAAGATAGGTCTCCCCCCAGGTGAATAGAATACCGATATAAATGACAAAAGCCAGTAAGACGTTCACCAATACCCCGCCCAACATAATCAGCAAGCGTTGCCAGGCCGGTTTAGCCCGGAATTCCCAAGGCTGAGCCGGTTGTTTCATCTGCTCGGTATCCATCGATTCATCGATCATTCCGGCGATCTTCACATATCCACCCAACGGCAACCAACCGACTCCATACTCGGTCTCTCCCTTTTTAAATTTAAATAAAGAGAACCAGGGATTAAAAAACATATAAAACTTTTCTACCCGGGTCTTAAACAACTTCGCAAACAAAAAGTGTCCGAATTCGTGGAACAAAACCAGGATAGAAAGACTCAAGACAAATTGTACTATTTTTATAAAAATATCCATGATATGAGGTAAAAAGTAAAAGATTAAAGTTAAAAGACTATAAGCTAGAAAGCTATAGAGGAGGTATTTTGGGGGATACATTTTTCCTAGCGATTTCACGGGTCAGGCGATCGGTTTCCATATAATCCTCCAAAGTCGGTTTCTTCAGGAAATCTACTTGTTGCATTGTTTTTTCGATCAGATCGGACATACCGGTGAAAGACAGGCGCCCTTGCAGGAAGGCAGCCACAGCGACTTCATTGGCCGCATTCAGGATACAGGGCATGTTTCCGCCTTGCCGCATAGCCTCGTAAGCCAATCCAAGGTTACGAAAGGTTTTCTCGTCAGGCTGTTCGAAAGTCAGGGAATGACATACCTTGAAATCCAAACGTCCGAAATCAGCTGTAGTCCGTTCGGGGAAAGTCAGGGCATACTGAATCGGCAGCCGCATATCCGGCACTCCGAGCTGGGCTTTCACGCAGCCATCCGTAAACTGCACCATCGAATGAACGATAGATTGGGGATGCACCACCACTTCGATTTGTTCGGGTTTCATGCCGAACAACCATTTGGCTTCGATCACTTCAAACCCTTTGTTCATCATAGAAGCCGAATCGATCGTCACCTTAGCACCCATATGCCAGTTAGGGTGTTTCAAAGCATCGGCAGGAGTCACCTTTTCCAAAAAAGCCCGGTCTTTTCCCCGGAAAGGACCTCCGGAAGCGGTCAAAATCAGTTTTTCGGCTTTACTCCGGCTCTCTCCGGCCAAACACTGGAAGATGGCAGAATGTTCCGAATCGACAGGCAGAATAGCTACCCGATGTTCTGCGACCGATTCGTTGACCAATTCTCCGGCTACGACCAGAGTCTCTTTGTTAGCCAAAGCAATATTTTTTCCGGCTTTAATGGCATTTACCGTCGGGATTAAACCGCTGTATCCGACTAAAGCTGTCACCACCAGATCGACGTCTGCAAAAGTCACGATCTGGGCAAGCGCATCGGCTCCGGCAAATACTTTTATATCTTCATGTTGTAAGGCATCGCGCAGAAGCGGATATTTCTCCTCATTGGCAATCACCACACTATCCGGGTGGAATTTCAATGCCTGTTCGATCAATAAATCAACATGATTATTGGCTGTCAGCACTTCAACACTGAACCGTTCGGGATTGGCTTCCACCACTTCCAGCGTCTGTGTTCCGATCGATCCTGTCGAACCTAATATCGCAATCTTTCTCATATATTCATTCTTCCAAACCGAAATTGCCGAAACAACTTCCGGTTATTGATTCTTTATTTAAACTTAATAAAATTCTCCGGGTTGAGCGGATTACCTGCCCGCCACAATTCAAAATGCAAATGGGGGCCGCTGGACTCCTCTCCGGTATTTCCCACTACCCCCAGGACCTCTCCGGCCCTGACATAATCTCCCTGTTTTTTCAATAGGATAGAATTGTGTTTGTATACAGAAATCAGGTCGTTGGTATGTTGCACCTGGATCACATATCCGGTCTTCACCGTCCAATCGGTAAAAATCACGACCCCATCCAATACCGCAGCCACCTTAGCATTGGCTTTCGCCACAATATCAGTGCCGTAATGCCGTTTCTTCTCATCGAAGCTTTGGGTTACAATTCCTTCCACAGGCGGAAAAAAATGATAATAATCGTGGTTTTGTTCTTTCATTCCCAGCGATAGATTAAAGCGTTCACGCTCTTCGATAGCAGCCCGGAATTCATTTTCCTGTTCGCTGATCTGAAATCGGATGGTATCGTTCCGGTAGCGCGCCGTATCCTCCCGCGAACGTTCGAGGGAAGTGGTATCTCCCCCATTCAAAACCAACCGGATGGATTTGAAAAAGCGGTCTCTCTTCAGCAATTCATTCTCCAGCGAATCTACCCGGAGCGCATTTTGGGCGATCATCTGCCGCATATTTCCATCCGGATAGCCAGGAATAAATTCCCGCAAGTCGGTGAAAGCTATCAATAAAATGGTCAGAACGACCAAAATTACCGCCAGCACACTCAATGCAGTCAATACATGCAACTGGGACAATCTGAAATTGAACACCTCCTCATAAGAAGTCTCGTTAATGACAGAAAGTTTATATTTATATTTCAGACGATCCCAAAGTCTTACTTTTTCTTTAGCCATGCCCCGATTTTTTAGCTTCCAAAATTACAACAAAAAAATCAATGTCGCAATGACCGATCGTTTATAACTCATCAAAAGCAATGTATTATCGTTAAGCCACACTTCAGGATAACCTTCTACTCTGACAGGGAGAGGTTGTTCTATATTCACTCCATTATCGGGAGAGTAATTTAAATATTTGGCTCCATTGAGATCGATAATATCAAAAGAAGAATTTTTTTTATTTGAACAGAAGATTGCAAGTTGACATATTCCCCCGGCCCTTTTCCATTCTTTCCAATTTGATAAAGAAAATTACCCGAAGAATGGTATTATTATATTAAAGAAAGAAAAAAGTACCAATTAATACTGATGATTTTGGCTTCTTTCTTTTATATTTTTACATTAATAATTGATTATAGTATTGAAGAATATGGCTATGCAACTATTCTTCGATACACTATTTCTAATTAGGTATATTGAATAAAACGGTGTATTTTATAATTATTCTCTTTATTGGACATGTTTTTTTCAGTTAAAAGAGCCGTGACCGAAACCGCCTTTTTAGTCGTCACAACAGATAACCCGAACTGCCGTATACGCAGTTAATCACGATTGGTTTTCCCCACCCACATACATGGATTTATATTCGAACACTTTCAGTCCGAATTCGGGTAATACCGCCATGATATGGTCGAAAATATCGGCCTGGACTTTTTCATAGGTCACCCACTCCTGAATAGCCGAGAAGCAATAAATCTGGATGGGCATACCGGTCGGGCCGGGTTGTAATTGGCGGACCATATGTGTCATATTCGTATTGATATCGGGATTAGCTTCGATCCATGCATCCATATAATAACGGAATATACCGATATTGGTCAGCTTACGCTCATCCAGAATCGTAATTTTATCTTTATTGATATCTCCCAGTTTAGCAACCATCTGATCGATATAATCTTTCAGGAAGGCCGAAGAAGCAAATTTTACGACTTCGTCATGACTCAAAAAATGAACCGAATCGATATCGATATTGATACTCCGCATAATTCTCCGTCCCGGCGATTCCTGCATTCCCCGCCAGTTGGTGAAAGATTCCGACACCAACTGATAAGTGGGTACCATCGAAATAGTCATATCCCAATTCTGCACTTTGACGGTGTACAGATTCACTTCCAACACAACTCCATTGGCATTATTCTTATCCATCTGAATCCAGTCGCCGATGCGGATCATATTATTGGAAGTCAGCTGGATTCCGGCAACGAATCCCAGGATCGAATCCTTGAAGATCAAAAGCAGCACCGCGGCAAAAGCACTCAAACCGACAATCAGGTGTTCCGGCGATTTATTCACCAGCACACTGACGACGGTAATCACCACAACCGTATACAAAAACACCTTGATCAACTGGATAAAAAAAGTAATCGGACGATTTTTCGAAACCGGATAGCTCTCATAAATCTTGTTGATCGCATTCAATAAAGAAGTAATGATAAACAGGGTGACGATAATCAACCAGATATCTACCAGGCGCCGAAGGACATATTTATATTCCCAGGTAATAAAAGTGAGAACGATATAAGCTGTAAAAGGAGGGATCAGGGAAGCCAATTTTCGGAAAAAACCCTGATCGTAGAGGATATCGTCCCAAGTACTTTTGGTCTTTCCTACAACTTTTTTCAAGAGTTTGGAGAGCCATTTCCTGGAAATAATATAAATCAGAATGGCAACGGTAATCGTTATCGCCATTTTTATTAGAGTGCTTTCGTCATCTGTCATTCCGACTTTTTCAGTCCAGGCGGATACCCGATGCAAAAAAGAAACAGAGTCTCTCATAAGTATGATATGTTAAAATATTGTTTATGCTCAATCTGAGCTTTTTACAGGAATAGCGGTCCCTTATTAAATTTAAGTTAAACCCCTTATTGTATTTATATTTGATCGTAAATAAAGCTACTTTTGTTTCGAATCATAAAAATTTAACTATGAAAAGACTATTTATTTTAATTACATTTTCCTGTTTATTATTCCTGCAAGGAAGTTTTGCACAGGTCGATCTTCAGGCCCCGCTTCCTCAAGATCCGAATATTGTAACGGGAAAGCTCCCCAACGGTATAGTGTATTACCTGCGTCACAATGAAGAACCCAAAGGCAGAGCGAGTTTCTACATCATACGTAATGCCGGAGCCCTGCTCGAAAACGATGAACAAGACGGTCTGGCCCACTTCCTGGAACACATGGCCTTTCAGGGAACCAAGAATTTCCCTGGGAAAGGTATCATCACCTCTCTGGAAAAGCACGGAGTTTCTTTCGGCCGTAACATCAATGCTTACACTGCACAAAATGAAACGGTCTACAATCTGAGCGATGTACCGACAAACAGCGAATCTCTGTTAGATACCTGCCTGTTGATTCTGCACGACTGGTCTTACTATCTTACCCTGGAAGACGACGAAATCGATGCTGAGCGCGGAGTGATCACCGAAGAATGGAGAACCCGCCGGACACCGCAATTCCGGATTCAAAAACAGATGTTCCCGGTACTTTTCAAAGATTCAAAATACGCCATTCGGGACGTTATCGGTAATTTAGATGTAATCAAAAATTTCAAATACCAGACTATCCGTGATTTTTATCATGAATGGTACCGGACAGACCTGGAAGCCATAGCAATCGTCGGCGATTTCGATGTAGCTAAAATGGAACAAAAAGTAAAAGAATTGTTCAGTAAAATCCCTGCTGTAGAAAATCCGACTCCCCGTCCTTTCTACGAAATTCCCGAACACGACGAGATGTATTATTGCCTGGCAACCGACAAAGAAGTACAGCAATCTTCTATTCAGATCGTGACCCTGTTACCCGGTACTCCGGCAACAGAAAAGAATAAATTGGCTTATTTTAAAGATAACATAATCAACTCTTTCTACAATCAGATGGCCGGAGCACGGATCAGCGAAATGATGCAGAAAGGTAATCCTCCCTTTATCAACGGAGGTTTCGGATTCGGTGGTTTTGTGAGAGGTTATAATGCTTATAACATCAACACAACGGCCAAACCCAACGAAGAAGACGTTGCCCTGGAAGCCATCTTAACCGAAAATGAAAGAATCCGGCGGTTCGGTTTCACCCCGAGTGAACTGGAACGGGTAAAAACCAATATGCTGGTCGGCCTGGAATCGGCTTATAAAGAAAAAGACAAAACCGGTAACGAAAGTTATATCGAGGAAATGCAAGCGAATTTCCTGGAACAGGAACCGATCGTAGATTTCGATTTCTATTACAATGCTGTCAAACAAATTATTCCGACCATTACCGTAGAAGAGGTATCTGCACGGGCTAAAGAGTGGAATACCGATAAAAACCGTACAGTAGTCGTTTCCGGTCCGTCAGAGAATGCCAAGCACCTGACCCGGGAAGAAGTAACCGCTATTATGGATAAGGTTGCTAAAAAAGAGATCGAACCCTATCGCGACGAAGTAACCGATGCAACATTGATCAGCGAAGAATTACCGGGTTCAAAAATCGTTTCTACCAAGAAACTTCCCTTATTCGATGCAGAAGAATGGACACTGGCCAATGGAGCGAAAGTAGTCTTCCGTAAAGCAGATTACGAAAAAGATGCCGTATCACTGACTTCTTACAGCAAAGGAGGAACTTCACTTTACGATATAGACATGCTTCCTTCCGCCAATAACGCTGCTGCATTTGTAGGAGCTTACGGTTTAGGAGATTTCGATGCAACCACTTTAAGAAAAATCCTGACCGGGAAGATGGCTTCCTGCGGAGTTTCTATCAACGGTTTGTCGGAATCTGTCAGCGGTAGCTCTACACCTCAGGATTTCGAAACCATGCTTCAATTGTTGTATCTGCGTTTCGAAAAACCCCGTTTCGACAAGGAAGCCCATGAAGCTATGATGAGCCGCAACAGGGCCTCTATCGCCAATATGGAGAAGAATCCGCAGAAAATCATGAAAGATTCGATTAGTCTGATCATGAGTAACTACAATCCGCGTACTCTGCTCTTCAACGAAAAATACCTGGATCAGATCAGTATCGAAAAGATCGAACAGGTTTATCGCGACCGGATTAAAGATGCCAGCGATTTCACCTTCTTCATCGTAGGTAATATCGATGCAGAAACGGTAAAACCATTGGTAGAAAAATACATCGGTTCATTAAAATCTGAAAACCGGAAAGAAACCTGGCGCGACAACCATGTAAGAGGTCCGAAAGGCAAAACGGTAAAAGAAATCGAATTGGAACTGACTACCCCGAAATCGACCGTGATCACAAATTTCTCTAAAGATATGAAATACAGTGTTTACAACAATATCTGTAATAATATTCTGGAAGGAATCCTGGATTTAAGATATACCGAAAATATCCGGGAAAAAGAAGGAGGAACTTACGGTGTAGGTGTTCAGGCCGGTTCTGTACGCGAGCCTTACTCCAACTATAGCATGACGATGAGCTTCGATTGTGATCCGGACAAGGCACAACATCTGAAATCGTTGATTTATGCCGAATTGGATAAAATCATGAAAGAAGCTCCGACTCCGGAAGAAATGAATAAAGTGATCGCCAATATGAAGAAAAACCACGAACAATCCAAAAACCACAACAGCTATTGGATGAATTGTATTACTTCTTATTATATCAGTGGTGTGAATCCGAACGATCCGAAAAACTTCGATCACATTGTCGATAAACTGCAACCCAAAGACATTCAGAAATTTGCTCAGTCTCTTTTCAAGGGTGCCGATGTTGTCGATCTGATTTTCAAACCGAAACAATAATCTTCGGGCGAAGCATTTTAAATAGGGTGTCAAAAGTGGCACCCTATTTCATTTTTTTATTACATTTACCTTTTGAAACAGCGTGCTGAATTATTATCTACAAACCCAAATATTATGTCACAAAACAAAACAAATTTTGCTGTGCCTTTGGCATTCGTCGGTATGATGTTTTTTGCGATCGGATTCGCATTGGGCATCAACTCATTTTTGATTCCGGTATTAAAAGGTGCTTTGTCTCTGCCTTCAGGGGTAGCCTACCTGCTGCTAGCAGCTACTTTCGTTCCTTTCCTGATTTTCGGCTACCCGGCTTCTGCCACGATTGCCAAAATCGGTTACAAAAGAACAATGGCACTCTCGTTTTTGATTTTTGCCGTTGCTTTTATTTTATTTGTATTATCAGCTAAATTGGAAAATTTCATTCTTTTCCTCATCGCTTCTTTCGTCAGCGGTGCCGCCAACGCTTATTTACAAGCATCGGTAAACCCGTACATTACCATTCTGGGACCGATTGAAAGCGCGGCCAAACGAATGAGTATCATGGGTATCTGCAACAAACTGGCATGGCCGGTAGCTCCTTTGTTTTTCGCACTCGTGGTAGCCGACCAAACCAATGTGCAGACTTCCGATCTGTATCTGCCTTTCTACATCATCATCGGCGTATTTCTATTGTTAGGTATCATCTCTTTAATGGCTCCGCTTCCCGAAGTAAAAGCTGCCGGAGAAGACGAATCGGATACCGCCAATTGCCCGTATGCAGCAAATAAAACTTCTATTTGGCAATTTCCCCACTTGGTTCTGGGTGCACTGACCTTGTTCATTTATGTCGGTGTCGAAACTTTGTCTCTAAGTACAGCCGTCGACTACGCCAAAGCGTTGAATTTGGAAAATCCCGATTTATATGCCTGGATTCCGAGTATCGGTATGGTCATCGGTTATATTTGCGGTATTATTCTGATTCCGCAATACCTAACTCAAGACATGGCAATGAGAATCTGTGCCTGCATCGGTGTAGCCGGTTCTCTGGCCATTGTATTGCTGCCTGCCGAAATATCTATCTGGGCAATCTTCCTGATGGCTCTAGGGTGCTCGCTAATGTGGCCGGCATTATGGCCGCTTGCTATGGCAGACCTCGGCAAATTCACCAAATCAGGCAGTGCTCTTCTGACAATGGCTATCGCCGGAGGAGCCGTTATCCCGACTGTTTTCGGATTTTTGCAAGAAGGTTTGGGGGCACAAGGGGCTTATTGGTTAGCCTTGCCTTGTTTTCTGTTTATCCTGTATTATGGTGTAGCCGGTTATAAAATCAGAACGAAATAAAGGTGACACCGAACATTGATCGGTTTGTAAAGTTCCAGACCCCTGCGGGATATTTTCTTAAAGTGACCTCCGGTCCCATGAAGAAAACCCCGCAGGGATCCATAAACTTTAAGAACTTTTACTGACGAATGATTTTCTTTGACAATACCAACATGCAAATTCCCTATCTTCCCTTTTTAGACAGCAACGACCTCCGACAGGCAGGTGAGCAACTGAATAAAATCGATTTTCACCGAATCGGGCAGAATAACTGGCCGGAACAATTCCCTTACACGCCTTATGCAGCTTTTACCATGGCACACAACGGAGAAATGCTCTTTATCCGGTTTAAGGTCGACGAGACCAGTACCATGGCCCTCACCCGGGAAGACAACGAGCAAGTGTGTAACGATTCCTGTGTCGAATTTTTCCTGGCAGTCGACGATAGTGGGTATTACAATTTCGAATTTACCTGTATCGGTAAAACTTTGTTAGGTTTCCGGAAAGAACGCCCAGCGGCGGTTCATGCCCCGGAAGATATCATGGCCTCGATTCTCCGTTATCCTTCATTGGGCGGGGCAAATTTCGAAGAAACCCGGCTAGGCCATCTCTGGGAACTGACTGTGGGAATTCCGGCTTCAGCTCTTTTCCGTCACAACATCGATACCTGGCAGGGTTTGAAAGCCCGCATCAACCTTTATAAATGCGGAGATCGGCTATCCTGCCGGCATTATTTATCCTGGCGTCCGATCGATTCTCCCAAACCGGATTTTCATACGCCCCGTTGTTTTGTTGCGGTACAATTTTAAAGCTCTCCGATGAAAGATCGTCTTCTATACGGATTATTCCCGGGCCTGTCAGCTCCTTTCATCATCATCCTGTTGTTCTGGCTTTTCCGCTTTCACGACCTCCCGCTTTCCCAATTTATCCACCAGGCGATCGCATTGAAAGTACAATTCAAACTCATTTCCGTTGGTGTATTCTTTGCCGACTTAGGCTTATTTTATTTATTTCTGCACTTAAACAAGAATAACGCCTCGAAAGGCGTTATCCTGGCAGTTTTAATCTATTTCTTTCTTTTTCTATTTTCCAGTCTTTAGATCGGAGAAGGCGATTTCCTTCTTATTTGCCTTCTTCCACTTCCTCGAATTCGGCATCCTCGATATCCGAATCTCCTCCCATTTTCACGATTTTTTCTTTTTCTTCACTGGCTTTGCGCATTTTACGGATGGAATATTGGTTGAGCAGATCGGTTACGCCATAAAAAACGGCGGTAATCCCGAACAGGATGAACACGCTTTCGGCCGAACTGAAAGGATCGAATAAAATCACGATACCGACAATCAGGATCAGGACCGGGAATAAAAAACTAACCGGCGCAATACGCCCGAACTGACGGGCTGCGGCAAGGGTCACAAATTGTCCGACAGCAGCGACCACCAAAATAAATCCCAGGAGAAACATAAAAACGGTCGCAAAAGTAGACGGCAGACATACCAGCAGTAATCCCAAAATAACACTTCCGATTCCGCTCAAGGGAGCAAAACTCCGCTGATGTTCCTCGCGGTTTCTGGAAGAGATAATAAACGCAATAATACCGATGGCCAGGAAAACGATACCTATCAGCATAACAACATACTTCAATGCATCGGCCGGCCAGATCAAAAGAGCCAAACCGAGCAAAATCGCTAAAACCGCCCTGTATATGCCTCCTTTAAAATTCGAAGTCGTGTAAACAATTTGCATATAAATTACAATTAAAGATCTTTCTTTTTTTATTTAACGAAGGTAAGCATTTTTTTGTTAGGTTAAAAAGGAAAGCAAAAAAATACTAACTATCTTTGCACACTCAAAAAAATAATTATGGGATTTAAAGAAGAAATTGAAAGACGCCGTACTTTCGGAATCATCAGTCACCCTGATGCCGGAAAAACCACATTAACGGAAAAGTTATTGCTTTTCGGAGGAGCCATTCACGTTGCCGGAGCTGTTAAATCGAATAAGATCAAGAAGACAGCCACGTCCGACTTTATGGAGATCGAACGTCAGCGTGGTATTTCTGTGGCGACTTCTGTCATGGGTTTTGAGTACAACGGAATCAAGATCAATATTCTGGATACCCCGGGTCACCAGGACTTTGCCGAAGACACTTTCCGAACCTTAACGGCTTGCGACAGTGTAATCATCGTGATCGATGCAGCCAAAGGAGTAGAAACGCAAACCCGTAAGCTGATGCAAGTCTGCCGGATGCGCAAAACCCCGGTGATCGTGTTTATCAATAAACTGGACCGTCCGGCCAACGATCCTTTCGATATTCTCGACGATGTAGAGAAAGAACTACAGATCAGGGTAAACCCACTCAGCTGGCCGATCGGAAGCGGAGATACCTTCAAAGGTATCTATAACCTCCACCGGCAAAACCTTTGCCTGTATAGTCCTAGCATTCAGAACATCCCCGAAGGCATTGAGATCACCGATACCCGATCGGACGAACTCGACCATCATATCGGCGAAAGGGCTGCCGGTAAACTACGGGAAGACCTGGAGCTGATTCAGGGGGTTTATCCCAGTCTCGACCGGCAGGAATACCTGGACGCACATGTAGCTCCCGTATTTTTCGGTTCGGCGTTGAATAATTTCGGTATCCGGGAACTTCTGGATTGCTTCATCGAAATAGCTCCGGCACCTCTTGCCCGGGAAACCGAAGAACGCCCCGTCCGGCCGGAAGAAGAGAAATTCACCGGTTTTGTATTTAAGATTCATGCCAACATGGACCCTAACCACCGGGACAGAATTGCTTTTGTGAAAATTTGTTCGGGAATTTTCAAACGGAATACCAATTATTTACATGTCAGAAACGGTAAAATGTTGAAATTTTCCACTCCCACCGCTTTTATGGCCTCCAAGAAATCGGTGATCGATGAGGCTTACCCTGGTGATATCATCGGTTTGCACGATACCGGTACCTTTAAAATCGGAGATACCCTGACAGAAGGAGAAAAACTGCATTTCAAAGGTATCCCCAGTTTCTCTCCGGAATTATTCAAGTATATCGAAAATGCCGATCCGATGAAATCCAAACAATTGGCCAAAGGGATCGATCAATTGATGGACGAAGGGGTAGCCCAATTATTCGTCAGCCAATTCAATAACCGGAAAATCATCGGCACGGTAGGAGCACTGCAGTTCGAGGTGATCGAATACCGGCTTTTACACGAATATGCCGCCGCCTGCCGCTGGGAACCGATCAATCTTTACAAAGCTTGTTGGATCGAAGCCCAGGATCAGGCAGAATTGGAAGATTTCAAAAAACATAAAGCTCAATATATGGCAAAAGACAAAGAAGGCAGAGATGTATTTCTGGCCGACTCACAATATATGTTGCATATGGCTCAGGAAAATTACAAAAAACTGATTTTTCACTTTACCTCAGAATTTTAACCATAAACTTTAAATCGAATCCTATGTTGGAAACCGGAAAATCATATACACAAGAAATCATCGTCGGTCCTAAAGACACCGCCTTAGCTCACGGCTCGGGCCATTTGGAAGTCTTTGCGACACCAGCAATGGTGGGACTGATGGAAAATACGGCGATACACTGCCTGGAAGGCATGTTGGAACCGGATACAGATACCGTAGGTATTGAAATTCATGTACAGCATACCAAGGCAACAGCCGTCGGTAAAAAGGTGATGTGCAAAGCGACGATCGTCGAAATCGATGGCCGCCGGATACGTTTTGAGATCGAAGCCACGGATGAAAAAGGAACAATAGGACATGCTATTCACGACCGCTTTATCATCTACCCGGAGAAATTCATGAGTAAATTATAAGTCGTTTGTAGTGGAAACTTACCCAGAGTATCCGGATTGGTCGGACAAAACGTTTCTGATAGCAGAAGATATCGACAGTAATTATACGATCCTTGCGGCTCTGTTAAAAAAAACACATGTCCGTATCTTACGGGCACGTAACGGAAAAGAAGCGATACAAATCGCTTCAGGAACGGCCTCCATCGATCTGATTCTAATGGATATCAGCATGCCGGATTCTGACGGAATAGAGGCTTTACGGTTTATCCGGCAACAATTGCCCGGAAAAATCGTAATAGCACAAACAGCACATGATCTCTCTTCTTCGGAGATTATAAATGAGAAGTTCGATGGTTTTTTATTAAAACCGATCCGTCGGAAAGAATTACTTGAAACATTAAGTAAATATTTATCCTGATATGCAATTTAAACTAACCTCTGAATTCCAACCTACCGGCGATCAACCGGAAGCCATCCGCCAATTGATCCAGGGACTTCAAAGCGGACGGTCATCACAGGTCTTACTGGGAGTCACCGGTTCAGGAAAAACTTTTACTGTAGCTAATGTCATCAACGAAATCCATCGTCCGACTCTGATTTTAAGTCACAATAAAACATTAGCAGCTCAATTATACGGGGAATTCAAATCTTTTTTCCCCGAAAATGCAGTCGAATATTTTGTATCTTATTACGATTATTACCAACCGGAAGCTTATCTGCCGACAACAGATACCTATATCGAAAAAGACCTCGCCATCAATGACGAGATAGACAAACTTCGTTTACGGACCACCGCTTCCCTGCTTTCGGGACGTCGGGATGTCATCGTTGTCTCTTCGGTGTCTTGTCTGTACGGTATGGCCGATCCCCGGGCTTTCGGCTCGAACGTCACCCATTTGAAAAGAGGCATGACTATCAGCCGGAATGTCTTATTACGCCGGCTGGTAGACGCTTTATATGCAAACAACGAAATCGAATTCAAACGGGGTTGTTTCCGGGCCAAAGGGGAAACCGTGGATATTTTTCCTGCCATAGAAACTTACAACGGCGTAGCTTACCGGATCGAATTCTGGGACGACGTAATCGACCGGATCTCTTCTTTTAACCCGGTTACCGGACAGAGCATCGGTAGTCAGGATGAACTCGATATTTATCCGGCCAATCTTTTTGTCACCGACAAAGCCACGATAGCCCACGCCCTGGTTGAAATCGGCCAGGATTTGCAAGATCAACTGGCTTATCTGAAAGAGATCGGGAAATTTATGGAAGCCAAACGCCTGGAAGAACGGGTGAAATACGATATGGAAATGATCCGGGAATTAGGTTATTGCCCGGGCATTGAAAACTATTCGCGCTATTTCGACGGCCGGAAAGCAGGAGTTCGTCCTTTCTGCTTATTGGATTATTTCCCGGAAGATTTTCTGATGGTCATCGACGAATCGCATGTTACCCTGCCCCAGATACGGGCGATGTACGGAGGCGATCACGCACGGAAACTGACGCTGGTGGATTATGGTTTCCGTTTACCGGCAGCTTTCGACAACCGTCCCCTCACGTTCGATGAATTTGAAAGTAAAACCGGCCAGACGATTTACATCAGTGCCACACCTGCCGACTATGAACTGGAAAAAAGTGAAGGCATCATCGTGGAACAAATTATCCGTCCGACAGGTATTCCGGATCCGGTAATCGAAATCGTCCCCAGCAAAAATCAGATCGATCATCTGGTGAACGAGATTCAGCAGCGCATAGACCTTCGGGAACGTACATTAGTGACAACCCTGACGAAGAGAATGGCGGAAGAGCTCAGTAAATACCTGGACCGGATCGGTATTAAATGCCAATATATTCACTCGGATGTCGATACTATCGAACGGGTAAAAATCCTGGAGAATCTTCGTAAAGGAATCATCGACGTATTGATCGGTGTCAATCTATTGAGGGAAGGGCTGGACTTGCCGGAAGTATCTCTGGTAGCAATTCTGGATGCAGACAAAGAAGGCTTTCTGCGTTCTACACGTTCACTGACTCAAACTGCCGGACGAGCTGCCCGTAATGTAGACGGGAAAGTCATTATGTATGCCGACCAAGTAACCCGTTCTATGCAGGAAACGATAGACGAGACGAATTACCGCCGTGAAAAGCAGCTGAAATACAACGAAGAACATCACATCGTTCCCCGGCAGATCTACAAATCGACAGATGCAGCGCTGACTCAGGATACCTCCAAAGCGTATGTGGAGGAAGAACACCTCCATCTGGTTGCCGACCCCGTCGTAGCTTACATGAGTAAACCCGAGATTGAAAAAATGATCCAAAAAACCAAGGCTGCCATGCAAAAAGCAGCCAAAGAACTCGACTTCATCGAAGCAGCCCGCCTGCGGGATGAAATGTTTCAACTGGAAAAGAAACGGGACGAGATGAAATAAAATCTTTCGGGGTTACGACAGCCAAACAAAATACCTGCCGATTCTACCGGTCACCGTTTCATCAATGCCTCGATCTGCCTCGGAATATCCGTATTATCCAACTTACCGTTAAAGTTTTCTGCTCCGACACCCAGGACAAACAAGGGCACATACCCGGCAGAATGTCCGCCACTTCCCCAGCTGATGCGGGCTATCCGGTTCAGTATCTGAACCGCCGTATTGGCCAAGGGTTCATCTTCGGCATAAAGACTTTTCACCATCTCCTGTTCCCCATTCGAAAAGGCTTTATCATAACGGTGTCTCAAATCTTTCTCATACGACTCCTTGAGTTCTTCCTTCGTCCACAGCCCCAGATTATCACTCAACAATTTCTTTACATCTTCCCAGGTCACTGCATAATGGTGGGTTGTCCGCAAAGCAGAAATCTTTTTCGAAAGCTGCCCCTTGGAGACCATTTGATGTTGCAACGCTTTCAGATTCAGTTCATATTTACCTGTTCCCAAAGCAAAGTTCCCTGTCTCATGATCTGCCGTAACGACAATCAGGGTTTCATCCGGATGCTGCTTATAAAAATCGATCGCCTTCTGTATCGATTTCTGAAAATCGATTACCTCGTTAAACATAGCCGCCGCATCGTTACTATGACAGGCCCAATCGATCAATCCGCATTCGATCATCACGAAAAAACCGTTCTTTTTATCCTTACTCAAAAAATCGATTGCTCCCTGTGTAATCTCTTCAAGTGACAAATCCCCCGGTTTCCGGTCGATGGCATAAGGCAAACTCCCCATGTCACATCCTTGCTCCTGCATAAAAATAATTTTATCTGCTTTCGCTGCTTTTTTCTGGAAATCGTCATTTCCCCGGGCTATCGTATACCCCGCCCGATCGAAAAGAGTATAAATATTTACGGAATCTTTTTTCTCCGGCTTTACAAAACCGGCTCCGGCATAAAAATCGAAACCCGCTTTCGGCAAATCGGTTGCGATCTCATAGGTCATATTCCGGTCCGGCTGATGAGCATAGAAACAAGCGGGAGTAGCATGATCGATACTATTGTTGGTAGCGATCCCTACTTTCATTCCCAGTTCTTTGGCTTTGGTAGCGATACTGTATACCGGTACTTTATGTTCTTTATCCATCGCTATCGTCCCGTTCTTTGTCTTTTCGCCGGTAGCTAAAGCCGTACCGGCAGCAGCCGAACAAGTCACCGAATTATAGGCCGAATAAGTAGTCACAAAATTTCTGACCGGGAAGGTGGTGAAATTTAAAGGCTCGACACCGATTTTTCCTGCTCTCTCAGCCAGATACATCTCTGTGCCGTTCACCTGATTTATTCCCATTCCATCTCCGATGAAATAAAAAACATACTTCGCTCTTTTTTCTTTCTTTGCCGCATCAACAGGCTGTGTAAAACAGATAACGGCAACCAATACCACTGATAATAAGCCAAATAACTTTTTCATCGTTCTTTTCATTATTATTCGTTTTGCTCCTATTGTATATTCTATCCCCTCCTAATTCAAGAACAAACTTATTCCTGAACTATTAACAGAATTATTAATAATTTCTTAACCAACACCAATTCCCATCAAAAATACAAAAAAAATTAGAGAAAGAAACCTATTTTCCCCTGAATCCAAATATAATTCCACACTAAAATTCAGGTCTCCATTTTATATTAGGTAGTTATATACATGTTACACTTATAAACCTACAGCTAGGGTAAACATGTATATAAACACGTTGGATTACAATACATAATCTGTGAAAAAGCGGACAGCTAAAGAAAATAAATAGATTCAGTCAGTTTCGGTTTAACTCTCGGTTTAAACAAGCACTCAAAACACCACTAAAAACCACCTAAAACAAAAATCAGCCACCTTTATAAGTGGCTGATTATAAAGAGCGATAAACGGGACTCGAACCCGCGACCTTCGGCTTGGGAAGCCAACGCTCTACCAACTGAGCTATTATCGCCTGTTTTGCGTTAAACAACGGTGCAAATATAGCAAACAAATCTGAATGAAACAAGATTTAAAAATAAAAAAAAGATTACTTTTAAAGGTTCAAACGATCAGCCTATGGACAGGAATAAATTTTACCGGATCAGGGAAGAACTTCACCGGCATCCCGAATTATCCGGACAGGAAAAACATACGATACAATATATCCGGCAAGTACTTCAGGAATTTCAGCCCTCCCGAATCCATCCCCTGGAAAAGGGCCATGGACTGGTGGCAGAATACAGTTTCCCGGGCGAAGGTCCGACCCTATTATTCAGAGCCGATATCGATGCTGTGGCCATTGCAGAAAAATCACCTCTTCCCTATTGTTCGGAAAATCCGGGGATAGCCCATAAATGCGGACACGACGGACACACAACCATGTTACTCATGCTGGCCGGATTCCTATATGATCATCCCCTGGAACGAGGACGCATTTTATTACTCTTTCAACCTGCCGAAGAAAATGGACAGGGCGCACAACTAGTACTTCAGGACCCCTGGTTCCGGCAACAGAAAATCGACCGGGCTTTCGCTCTGCATAATCTTCCCGGCTATCCGTTTTCTACGATTATCTGCCGGACAGGCAGTTTTACCTGCTCGGTCATCAGCTGTACCATCACCTTCACCGGAAAAACAGCACATGCTGCAGAACCTGAAAAAGCGGTTTCCCCGACCGCACCTTTACTGCATATCCTGCATCTAAGCGAAAGCTGGAATCGAGGGACCTTGAAAGATCCGGATTATTTCCGTACGACACTTATCGAACTTCATATCGGCGAAGAAGCCTATGGCGTTGCTGCAGGAAGCGGACTTATCCGGTTGACTCTCCGCGCCGCATCCGAAAAAATACTGCAAAAACACCGGCAACAGTTGGAACAATTCGTTCAGCAAACCATTGATTCTCATCCGGCCTTACTATGCTCCATCGAATGGACAGAACCTTTTGCGGCCAATGAAAATGATCCTGAATCCGTAACCTGGATTCAGGAAGCAGCCAAAAGCAACGGATTGGTTTACGAGGAAACCGATCATCCTTTTGCCTGGGGAGAAGATTTCGGATTATTCACTCAACATATTCCAGGTGCTATGTTCGGTCTGGGAGCAGGCATCTCTACTCCGGCCCTCCATACTCCGGATTACGATTTTCCTAACAACATTTTGCAAAATGGAGCCCGGATGTTTTACGAATTAGCCCTTATCACTCAACTGTCAGAATAAGTATTGATTATTCTGACAGTCGATTCCCAGTCATACAAATTCGTCTTGATCCAAACCAGATTAAATCCTGGCTAATCCCCCTGAACGTATTTTCCAATAATCATACAAATCCTCCCAATAAGTCCATAATAAAAGTTTCGCCATCCCCTCTCCACAATCTACCGTATCCTTGTATTTTTTCAATTCTTCACAAAAAGCCATAACACAAGTTTGCCGTACCAACCTCTCTTGTACTGATAAACGGCCTACCCGTTTTCCCGTAATCAGCCTCTTCAATTCTTTTACCAACTGACCGACCTGCTGTTCTCCATTCTCCTTTTCTGCTAACTGTAGCCAACGCTCGGTCCGAAAAAATTCTCCCCATACTCTTTGTAATCGCCCAAGCATATCATCACGTTCCATTCCCATTTTATTTTTTTGTAAAAAGGAAGGAGCATAAAATCCCATAATATCTTCTTTCAATAATTGCATCAACTGTTCCGCCATTCCCTCTTGAAAAAAAGTCTCATCTAACCAACGGATATAATCCTTTTCACTCAATTTCAATACTTCCCGGTAATAATGCTTTACCTTTTCATTTTCCACCTCCTTCAACACCTGTTGCCAAGCCACACGCCTTTCCTCATACCTCTTCCATCCCCACTGTCCGGCAGCCTCTTTCTCTGTTTTTATATCTTCTCTTTCCGCATAACAATACCACAAAGCCTCCAATCGTTTTGCAGCTGTGATATTTCTATTCTCCAGTTGTTCCGGATCCAATCCCAACAATATGGCCAAAGCTCTATCGATTTCCTGTTCACGACACCCCTGTAAAGCCTCCGTTTCCGAACACATCTTCCATATCCCGTCCTCTTCCCGGACCGGATTTTCCAATCGGTAGCGGATCACCGATTCCATAGAAACATCAGCACTGATACGTAAACGTGCAGCTAAAATCCTTCCATCTCCGGGATGTTCCTGGAAATCCACTTTTATCCCTCCACCTCCGACATCAAAAACAACTGCGCAGGGGACATCAGCTTTCACCCTTCCTTTTTTCCGTTCCAATTCAAGCAATACTCTTCCCGTCCGGGCAGTCCACACTGCATTCAGCTTTTCCACTGCTGTATACAATAGTTCCACATATTCTTCCGGAATATCCTCAGCAACACATATATTCAGAGGCATTCCGGCATATGTATCCCAGCACACACAACGGGTACACTCTACACAACGGAAAGGATTCACTCCATAATCGACATAAACCTGCGTCCGGAATAACCCATCCGGGTCTTCCCCTCTGTTCCTCAAACCCCTATCCGGTAAGAGACACAAAGCCACAGATACTTCTACCGGTACCGAACCGCTTTCGGGCAACATTTCCACGACCTGCTGTTCAGGAGAACACTCCAAATAATGCCGGATAGTAAAACATGCTCCGTTCCTACAGGTATCGACAGTTATAATCTCCGAACGGCCATACTGTATCCGTCCCCATTTCCCGTCCCCCACATACCACTTTTCCTTTATACCATCGGTCACATCAATCAAATAACCTGTTTCTTTTTTCTCCGCTACCGGCCAGGTTTCCACCGGTGTCTGTAAACCGGACATCTTCAGCAATCCGTTACTCATCCATGTTGTATCTGAAACTCTCTCCGGACAGAAAACCGCAAAAACATCCAGGGTCATAGAATCCCTGCCTTGTTCCAATCTAAAAATTCCTTTACTCTCCAATAACTTCCCCCGAATTCCCAATCCTCTGTCTATCTGGGCCAATACCATCCATTCCCGCCCCAAATATGTCTGCTCAATTTCTACATACATTCTGCCATTCCGTTCATATACCGGTAACACCACAGCATTCTCATCCTTATCTTTACCACAGGCATTTCCACTTTTTATCCCAACCATCCCTACCCAACAAAACAACAATACCAATAACTTTGTCCTCATGTTATTTCCATATTGAATTCACATTTTTTCTCCACGCTTTCCAAAAAACATCCTTTTCCTTGTCTGTTTTCCGATACATCACTTTCAATTGTTCCTCCATCAAAGCCACCACTTCCGGATACCTATTCCTTTCTGTTTGTATATATTCCATCAAACAATCCGTATAACACCATATCAAGAATCTTCCCCAACACTCCTCACCAGATACATTCCGGAATATTTTTCCCAAATCTCTGATATATTCAGTGACCGAATATTCCCGATCGTAACCTACAAAACAATCCGCTTTTTCTACCAACCGTCTGACAGTCTCCCTTCCCCAGTCTTCCCACCACTCCCGAGGCAGGTCCTTTCCCGATTCCAACACATAGGTTTGTAAAAAACGCAGGGCATCCTGCTGTTCTTCCCTCCCCACAGCAACAACTATAACCGAATCATTCCCCCAACATTTCCTTATCCCTCCGAGATAGGTAAAAGCCTGATTTATGTACTCCGAATATTGTTTTCGGATAGCAAGATTCCAACTTTCAACACTCAGACGCCCGTTATTTCTCAGAGTATCTCGCAACAAACGCTTCAAGTGACACATGCCCAATTCTGCCGTTTCCAACGAATAACGCCCTAAATCTTCGGCTTGTGCTTCAGGTAAGTTTCCACCGCTATCCTGAAAACGATATTTACGCTCCAATTGTTTTTTTTCTATCCAAACAGACAATTTTTCCTGAATTTCTTCAGACGCCAATCCGGGAAAATAACGGTATCCCCACTCAATAGCCAATGAATCATAAGCGCCAATCCGGGGTATCCGGTCGGACATATCGACTCCATCTTCGGGTTGTACAGCATAGTTCATACGCATATAATCCATTATAGAACTACCATAACCATGACGGTGTAAAAAAACGGCATCTCTTAACTGCTCTGTTTCACACAAAGAACTCCCATAAAAATTATGGGTCAATCCCAGTACATGCCCGACTTCGTGTGACACCACCATCTCCAGCAATCTACCAGCCAGTTCGTCCGGGAACTCCTCCTCGCTTTCTCCTGTCTGTGCAATATACCACTGGCATAACATATCAAAAACCGAATGAAAAACCGCAATATGACAACTCAGGATCTCACCGGTACGGAAATCTACAAAAGGACGTCCATAAGCATTCTCCATCGGAGAAGCCTTATAGACGATCCATGACAAAGCAGAATTATCTAAAGTAAATCCGGCCGAATCCGGAGCCATAAGTCCTGCTATGGCATTTTTAAAACCGCTACGTTCAAAAAGAGCATTCCAATTGTTCACGGCACGTAAAACATAAGGACGCCACTTTTCAGGAAAACTACGGTCGATATATATCCTAATCTTTTGCCGGGGTTCAACCAGTTCTCCCCGCCTATACCGGGCCGTATCACGATCCGCCACTTCCAGCCGCCAACGTTTCACTACGCGATCCGAGATGACCTGACAACTTCCCGGTTCCATATGTGCATAAGGTACAGTAAAATATCCAACCCCTGAAGAGGCATAACGTACCTGCATCAGATGCCGGGGCAACAACCTTAAACAACAACCTAATTTCCATCGAGTCACTTCTCCATTTGCTGAAGTTGCAGGCGTCCTCTCTACAGCTTCATAAATCCGTTCAGACCTGACAATCACACTTTCCGGCGTTCCAAGAATTGCCGTTACCCTTCCTTCACGCTCACTCCCTATCCCGATCAAAAAAGAAAAGGGTTGTAATCCCCACAACTTTCCATCACGAAGCCATTCGGTCACATCAATGATCTTCCCGGTCTTTTCACACCCCAAGATTTCAAATTCCTGTAAGGTAAGGGGCATTTCCCGTTCAGCCAATAAACTTCCGAGTGAATATGACCCGGAAGTATCCACATAACTTCTTATCTCCTTCAATATTATCTGTTCCTTCTCTTCCTCCCACCGTAAAATCCTCGGACCGAACCGATCGCCCTGATATCCGAATTTAGCATCAGCAGATTTTTTTTTTCGTCCGGCACCCTCCAATATTGTAGTCGTCAGGCTCATATCACGTCCTAGCAGACTATCCGGGATCACCCATAAAATACGTCCATTCTGTTGATAAGTTGTAAACAAACCAGGTATAACTTCCGACTGTGCATAAAGCTTTATCATACACAGCAAGAAAAAAAGAATCCAACAGATTTTTTTCAACCAGGATAACATTTTCCGGGACCTGAACAGGTCCCGGAAAAACAACTGCTTCTTATTTAAAAGCATAGACAAAATCCACTACATTTTTAAATCCTTTAAACTCATAAACCATCAAGTCTTTCGTTCCCTCTTCCTTATCTATCTCTCCGGCTGCAGTCAGCTTCATTTCAAGCATACTGCAATTTCCATCCGGATATTCGGCCACTCCCCCCAGGTAACTTACAAAATCATAAGGAATCGCTTCTACCTCATCTCCTCCCGAAATATCCCAACGGTCCTCCCGTTGGCTGCGGAATTTCAACCGGGTAATCCGTACAGAAGGATCCGGATGGGCATAAATTTCATATGAACGAGGAGTTGAACGAGTCAAGTCTGCCCGATAAATCTTATTACCGACAGCATAGTAAAACATACGGTCAAAATAAGCTGAAGTGGCCACCGGTAATTTTCCTTCGACAAGCCCTGTTTCCGGGGTCAATTCCCAATAACCGCTACAGATTGTCCCTTTCTTCCCTTGTATCATCTCCGGAGAAATTTCGTAAATATACAAGCTACTTCCCTGACTGGCTATCGCCATAATCTTCGGAACATCGCGGGAAGTCGTCGCTCCGATATAAATTACATCTTTATCTCCAATATTGTTCGGATCGAATTTATTCGGATAACCAGCCTGCTCGCCTATGGTCTCCAGTTTCTGTTCATTCAGACTTCCGTCAATATCGTAAAGATCTTCCATGCCGCTAGCAATGTAGCGGTTCGTATTATAATTATTACCGCCAATATCCGCATTATAGTAAGAAAGGAAGCGTTTGTTCTTGGAATCATAAATAATATTTATTCCTTCCGGTGACACATCATAAGCCAGGGAAGCCCTCTCTGCATAATAATCCCCATCTGCAGCTTTCACCGGATAATAAACAGAAAATCCATCCGGCTTGGCAAACCAGAATACCCCATCGTCAATGATACATTCCCCCCGTTTATCTCCTTCCGCATACATCGGTGCATAATGGGCGTCATTAGTCAGCTTTTTGTATAACAACATTCGGTTATATGCATAACGTTCTTCCAAAGTAGCACCATCCAGCATATAGTTTTTCCCTCCTTCAGTGAAAATACCCAACAATGTCTCCTCAGATCCTTGCTGCATGGCATTTTTCAGATGCAAATTATTAATCGACAAGAACAAAGGTTTACCCTGCAACCTGCCTCCCGTTTCCTGTGCATAGATATCTTGTACGGCAACCCGGCTGCTACCGTCCCCATCGATACATCCCAATACGGCATTCTCACCGATATTCTGCAGCACAAACCAACAACGGTTAAATGCAGCCACCAAATTAACCACCGTCTCACCGAAGGTTACGATATTCTGTACCGTATCCGTTACAGCCAACCGTAATGTAATCTGTCCGCTATTTTTCGGATAAACCCATATCCGGCATACCGAATCCGTACCACATTCCGTCCACGTCACCCCACTTAGATTCTTTTTCCACAAATAAGTCAAATTGGCATTATCTTTCCGGTCCAACTGGGTAACAGCCGCTTTCACTTCAACCAAAACCGAATCTTTCTTCGGTATCGTAACGCTGACGCTCCGCGGCATTTCTAACACCATATCGTTGATGTCATTATAATCATAATTTCCCAAATCATCATAACAGGCCATTCCCAATACAGCCAATAATCCCCATACCAATATCTTTTTCATACTATCATTTTTTCTGTTCACATTCATCATCAATCCTTAGGAAACACAATCTCATTCTGAGGATTCTCGTCATCCATCAAAGGCGGATTACCAGCCTTCTTATAAGCCTCATACTTAGCGCTGATATCATTCCTGACTTCTTTCGTCTGCTCTGTCTCAGCATAAATTTTCCCCAAGTTGTCCATCATAAACATATATTTATTATTACTGTATATCCCCCACAACCCCTCATCCCAATCTGAAGGACGTATCGTATAAGCGATAGTAACTTCACAATCCGAATTCTCCACACGCCCCTCTCCAAACTCATGCTCAGCATTCTCTATATCGAAAGTCAGTTTTGTATTCAACTGTGCACCGACCCTAGGGGGACGGGGTACAACCAACTGGGCCGTAAAAGTCTCAGCCCCAGCAGGAAATTCATAAGAAGGTATAAACACAACCCCTTCCATCTGCTCGACCGTTTTCAGGCAAAAATTCAAAGGCTTTTCCAAAGCATATCCCAAACAACGCACCTTTACCTCTAAAGCACGTTCTGTAACTTCATTCATATAGTCCCGGTCGTCGAAAACACAGCTGGCTTTTGTATTGAAAAATTCCAGACGGGGTGCTTCGTTATATCCCTTTATATCATTTTTCTCACAAGAAATGGCGGTAATCAATACAACCATCATTCCATATATCAATCTTTTCATCACTTACTATTTTCCGGTTATACCAAACATATCTTCATTTTCAGGCAAAGGAAACTGATACTTTGTCCGTACATCGACCAAACTGCAATTTGCAAAAGTGACGTAGTTGTGCCGTTTATAAAAATAAAACAGCTGTCCCTCTCCGTAATACTCTTTCAGGTATTCACGCATCACTTCGTTGATCCGGCGCGTATGCCCACTGTCAAATCCTTCACGGGTATCCGGTTCGTCATATCCTTTTCCCCCATCTGTCGCATCACTGGAGGCGATTCCCCGTTTAAAACGAACCATATCCAAAATTTCAGCGCTGCTCTGCGGATCCGGATCACATTCAGCCATAATATAATACATTTCCGGAATCCTGATCAAGGGCATGACATCTGCACCGGAATAAGCTCCTGTATAATTCGGTAAATGATCTGAGGCATATCCGGTCTGATCGTATTTCGACAAGATTTTCTTTGTATCATCAGTAATCAACATCTCATGAAAAGCGGCATTTCCTGAACGGAAATCAGTAGAACCACCGGCAGATAAATCATAAAACTGCCCGAACAGTTCTTTGCCGACTCCCAAACCGGAAACATTCTGATTGATGAAATCAGGGTCCACCACTTTCTCCATCTCATAAATATGTAAACTAAAAATATGTTCATCGAATAAGATCCTGTTTTCTGTCGTCAAAGCTTCAGTCAACGGGAACAATTTACTTTCCACCACCTCACTGGCAACAGCATAAGCCTTAGCTTTACTTTCTTCATCCCCCTTGTAACAATATACCCTTGCCAACATAGCCTTTACAGCCCAACGATTCATACGAAACTGACGCAGCTCCAGAAACGGGTCTGCATTGACGTCATGAACAAAGATATCATGATCAGCCTCCCACAATAGAGAATCTGCCTGGTGTAAATCCGCCAGACAAGCGTCTACCACCTCCGTAGCAGGTAATACAGGAGTCGGTTCATTACTGAATACTGTCCGATAAGGAATAGCTTTCCCCTGAGGTTCCATAGCAAATACCGGCCCGAACATCCGTAACAGATCAAAATGCAGAAAGGCACGCAAACCCAAAGCTTCCCCTTTCATAATCTCATAATAACCCGGCGTTGTAATTACCTCACGGTTCACCTCCAGATAATGCAGGAAATTATTAATGTTCGCAATAATATTATAAGCACCTGAAAAAACATTATCTTTAATACTTTTATAAGTTCCGTCATAATTATAAATCGATGTCCAGTTCGTTATGTCAGGAGCGTACTCATACCGTCCGGCAAGCATCTCCATATAATTATAGGTTAGCTCACGTCCGTAAAGGGAAGACTCTCCCATTTTAAGATAAAAGCCCGTTAAAGCATCCTGGAAACCAAACTCATCTGCAAACAAATCCTCTTCCGGCACGGAAGTTTTAGGCTGTACATCCAGCCAGTCCGAACATCCGCTACTCCCCAATACGATCACCAACAGGAAACCATATACAAATTTATACATATTCATATTATTTAAATACTACATTTAACGAAATTGCAAACTGACGGGCAAAAGGATAATCCAATCCCCTCTCCTGTTTTACAGATGAGAGATAAAAAATATCCTCCATAGTAAATCCCCACTTCAACGAACTGATAAAACTCTTTTTCAGGAAACGTGTATTTTGCTGATCCATCCGGTAAGTCAGAGACAACGAACCGAAAGTCAATGTATTCTCATCCATCACAAAACGGGATGTCGGACGTGTTTCCGATCCGTTGACAGAGTTTGTCAGGCGTTTGTATTTAGCCACATCCCCCGGTTTCTGCCAGCGTTCCTGCAAGACACGTTTATCTACATTATACCGTAAATCGGCATTCTCGATTTTATCCACCAACGTCTGGTTATATACCTGTCCTCCGAATTTATAGTTAAAAGAAAGATTGGCTCCAAATCCTTTATAATTAAATGCAGTATTGATATTTCCCTGCCATTTCGGCTCTGTGTCCCCGTAAGGGATTTTATCAATAGCATTATACTCACTGGTCACTTTACCATTGCGGGTCAGTAATAACTCATCTCCTGTCATCGGATCGATTCCCAGCGAACGGACAACCCAAATACGCGTCTGTGACTCTCCTTCTTCATACATCGGCAGAGGTTTGTCTTTTTCATTGCTGGTATTAAGCTCATTCATATGGCGCAAAGCATCCGATATTTTTTTCAGTTTTTCTTCATTATGTGAACCATTTACCGTGATCACCCAATAAGCATCTTTATCCAGATTACGATAAGGAATAAATGAAAAATTCAGCTCCACCCCTTTCGTCTCCAGATTTCCCATATTTTCCGGATAAGAAGCAAAACCGACAGAAGGAGCCAGCGTGATCTGTGCTAAAGAATTTTTCGTATTCTTGATATAATATTCGGCCCGGGTAGTAAAACGCCCTTTGAGTAAGGAAAGTTCCAAGCCAACATTCCAGGTTCCGGTCTGTTGCCATTTCAGATTCGAATTACCCAAAGCGACCAGTTCCGTCCCCGTTGCATTAGAAGAAAAATAAGGTTTCATTAAATTGGTATAAGTATAAACTGAGCGGGACTGATAAGGAGAAAAACCTTGTGTACCTGTCACCCCATATGAAGCCCGCAATACCACATCATCCACCCATTTAACATTTCTCAGCCAACTTTCTTTCTTCATATTCCAGCGTAAACCTGCAGACCAGAAAGGAGCAAAACGATTGTCTTTACCAAACTGTGAAGAACCGTCGATACGGATATTAAAATCGGCAGAATAACGATAATCATAAGAATATCCCAAAGTAGCCACAGCTCCCAAAGCCCGGGTAGTTCCTTCACTTCCGGTCATGTTTTCATTGTATTTCTTACCAAACAAAATATGATCCATATTGCCGTTCGGAAAACCCGTCACCGTTGCTCCATAGACTTCGCTATGAGTTTGCTCTACCGAATAACGCAGATTTCCCGTCAGATAATGCACATCATTGACCACATTGTTATAACTGGCTGTAAAAGCAAACATATAATTGAAATCCTCCGACTGGTTACGTTTAAAATCACCCTTCAGGGTAGGATCCACCACTTCAGCAAAAGCGGTGTGCTGTGCAGGACGGAAAACCTCGTCCTTACCTGTCGATTTCTGTATAGAAATATCGGCCTGCAAACGCCAGGCATCCGTCGGAGTATACTCTAATTTAAAAAGGTTACGGATACTAAAAGAGGTGGTCCGGTCTTTACTATGAAAGGTCGTATTATACATCGGATTAGCTACCTGATAAGGTTGTGAATTACCCAGATAGATCATATCCCAGGTCTGCATAATTTTATTGATTTCTCCATTTTCTCCGTAAGGCCGTAAATAAGGATTCAAACGGGTATATTCACTGAAAGATCCGTAAGGACTGTCATCTCCTGTTGAATTATCCACGGTCAGGCTGTTCTTCATCAGTAATTTACGGTAACGGTAAGAAAGATCCAACGCTGCCGTCTGGGTACTACGCCGTGACTCTTTCATTACTCCCGGCGTTTGATTGAGTCCCAGATACAATTTATACCGCAGGGCCTCACTTCCTCCTTCCAGCGTCAGGGCATGCCGGTGTTGTACAGCTGTCCGCAAAGGTTGGGACAACCAATACGTATCAACTCCTCTTTTCACCTCACGCAAACGGTTCTGATAGTCCCGTTGGGAATCCAGGTCATTGGGAGAATATAAACCAGCCAAAGCTTCAACCTGGATTTTTTCCTCTGCATCCATCAAATTATAAGCCGAAAGGTCCGGCATTTGCAAACGCAGGTTACCGCCGTAACTCACATTGATTTCTCCTGGTTTCGGAGTGTAAGTTTCTATTACAATCACACCGTTAGATGCTTTCGAACCGTAAATCGCCGTTGCAGAAGCATCTTTCAGCATTGTGATCGACTGTACACGATCCGGGTCCAAATCGACCATCGTCTGCACGTCAATCTCGAAACCATCCAGTATCAATAAGGGCTGATTCGGATAAGTATCGTATTCTCCCTGCAAAGACACCAAGCTATTGTCTCCGGCCCCTCCGGCAGGCAGCGTGGAAGAACCACGCATACGCATGTCCGGTAAACGGTTCGGATCCGAACCCGCACTGATATTTTCCATGATCCGGAAACTGGGTTCAATGGTAGACAAAGCCTTAGCAATACTTGTAGTACTGATCTTTTTTAATTCATCCCCTTTTACCGTCACCGCAGAACCGGTAAATCCTTCCTTTTTACGGGAAAACATACCGGTAACCACAACTTCATCCAATTCAGTCTCTGCTTCTTCCAGAACAACCCGCAAAGGTTGTACTTTTCCATTCTCTATTTTAACAGGAATCTCTTTGGAATTCATTCCCACAAAAGAAAATTCCAGAGAGATACCCGGAGTTTCTGTTATTTCAAGACTGAATTTACCGTCAATATCCGTTGCCACCCCTATCGTGGTACCTTTCACCACAACCGTAACTCCTGGTAGTACCCCTCCTTTAGAATCGACTACGACACCTTCCAGCTTAATTAATTTCTGGGGAGCAGCCATATCGGCCCCGGCTTGTTTCTTATAAATAACAATAATCTGATTTTCAATCTCATAACTAAAATCAGAACCACGCAGACATTGTTCCATCACTTCATTTATATTTCCCGATACAACGTCTACGGAAACGTTTCCAATAGTATTTATAACTTGCTCATTATAAGCCAATCTGTAACCCAACTGTCTCTTTATTTCTTTAAAAGCTTCTTTCAATGAAACATTTTCCAGACGGAATGCCACACTCTGTCCGGCAGCTTCAACCACTAAAGGTTCGGTTAATATTAACAAAGTAATTAAGGATAACCGGATCCATATTCCTGCCCAACGGCAGACCTTTCCCCACCCTATTCGATTCTCTCTATTATTTTTCATATTCTCATTAAATTACCTATTCCTCTCTTTCAACGGATAATGACCGTCCGGCCTTTCAATTCAACATCCAGTGTACGGGTCTTCTCCAGTATATTCATTACCTGTTTTAACGAACTACTCCGTTCAATTTCAAAAGAATAATATTCATTCTGTTTATCACTATCTACAAAAAATACTTCAATATCATACCAACGAGCCAATTCTCTCATGATATATTCCAGAGAACGGTTATCAAACAAAAAATACCCGTCGATCCAACTTGTTGCCGAAGCTCCGGCTTTTCCAACCACCCAGCGTTCTTCCATCAACTGTGCTTGTTCTCCCGGTTTCAGTAAAACCTCATGCTTTCCCCGGCTTAACCGGATACTTCCTGACAACAACACAGCCGAATAAGGTTCATCTTCGTAATGACGGATATCGAAACGGGTTCCTAAAACCTTCACGACATTTCCTGCCGTTTCCACCCGGAAAGGCCTCAAGGAATCACGTGCCACGTCAAAAAATACCTCTCCGTCACAAGCTACCCGACGCTCTCCTGTCGGAAAAACTACAGGAAAACGTACTACAGATTCCGCATTCATCCATACTTTCGTCCCATCCGGTAAGATCATCTTATAATCCGTTCCTCTGGGTGTCCGTATCTCATTATATTGGGAAGAGTCTGCCCGGTTTACGTTTGCAGTCGGTTCATAACGGGCATACCCATCCTCAGCTAACAAGAAGCCTCCCTCCCAGTTGTAAGCAGAATCCCTGTTCAACATAATCTCTTTACCTGAAGCCAGCCGAATGACCGGCAGAGAAGAGGCTGTCACTCTCTCTGCCAGGTCCTGATCCGTTTGCTTCACTTCATTTTGCCAATAAAACCAGACGCCTTCCCCCATACACAACAGCAGAACAATCCCTGCTACCCTCCCCCACCATTTCCGCCGTCTGTATCTCTCGATCCGACGCGCAATATTCATTTTCAAACGTTCACGGGCTTTTTCCTTATCGGACAACTCCAACCCTGCCATCTTACATCTGACATATTCCCGGTTACTGATTTTTTTATAAAAGTCCTGATGCTCCGGTGTTTTCAGCCAGTTTTCCAATGTCCGACTTTCCTGCTCGTCTAAATCTCCCAACAGAGAATGAATAATCGAACGCCTAATCGCCTCTTCACTGTCCGTTCTCATAGCTAATCAAAAGAGTCATTCAGTATCTTCTTTATCACGGGAAAGGAAATCGTCCAGCGACGCAGCTGGAAAATCCATCCCTTCACCCCGTAAATTTTTCATTCGTAAATAAATCAAATAACGGCTCAAAATATTGAATCCTTCATCCATCCCTTTCATCAGACTGTTTTCAGAAGAACGCCATACCCCGCCACTACATGAGAAACCACCGACATATACATCGGAAATCTTACCTCTGTCTTTCAATTCTTGCCAAGGTTTCGGAAATTCGGTCGACGACATCGATACATTCAGATACATTCCTGCCTCCTGCCATGACTTCAGGTAACTAGCCGTACTCGCATCGATAGGCCCACCGAAAGAATACTCATCGGCCAATTTTCCGAAAGCATGTCCTCCGGCTTCATGGCGCAAAATCTGGACAAAATTATTCGGGAAAGGCTCCTCAGATACCGGGCAAATAGCGACACCTTCTCCAGATTTGGTCAGGTTGGCTACCCCTCCGTAACGTTTACCGTTAGCCATCACAATCACAACATCCTGCGTCGGAATATAGTCCAAACCTGCACCCTCAATACTAGTCTTGACAAACTCCTGAATAGCCGTATAATCACAGTTCATACCGGTTCCGAACTCATCATAAGAACATTTAAAACGGGTATCTACCACCTTAGGTCCTCCATAAGTCGCATTATAGTCCGTACATCCAGATTCGGCAGATTCAGCATGCAGCAGGATAAATCCGAAACGTTCCGAATAAGTTTTGAAAGGCTCCAGCGATTCCATACCCTCCATCGCTTCCTGACAATACAAATCATAAACCCCTGATTCGATTTCTTCTTTCGTGAAACCGTCTCCAATCAGAATAAAATTAAAAGTAATACGCGGGAAATTAGGTACTGATGCAAAAGGATCATTATAAGTCGGTTTTTTCCAGATCACAGTATGTCCGTCGTAAGTTTTATACATCTGACTCAAGGATAGCGGGAAACTCAATCCCAGTACTTCATTTTCCAGACGTAATTTCGTACGGTTGAAAAACTCACCGGTATTGGGCTGTAACTCAAAAACCATCTTGAATTGTCCGTCTTCGCTTTTTGTCTCCTTTAATTTCACCCATTCTACCTCTTCGTCAAACACCACATCGAAAGGTATATTACATTCAAACGAATGTGTCAATTCTGTCATATCATATTTGGCAAACAGCTTATCGTTATTCAATTTCCATTTGGGTTCCGGATATTGGGTCACTTTCAGCGTATCGCTCAGATTACTCTGAGTGTCCTTCAGATAAACTATAGCCTCCCGGATAACATTGGAATTGTTCACAGTCAAAGTTAAAGCCAGATTCCGGTCGGTCACCGCCTTGGTGACAGGAGCTGTTATCCAATCCACGCCTTCGCTGAAAGTTACATTCAAGGTGCCGTTTGACCGGTAAGGAACTTTCAGGGAAGTATGGTTATACAAAGCGATGAACTCTTTTTCGTTGATCTCCAATACTCCTTTTTCCAGCTGATATACCGGCAAATTCCAGTTTTCTGTTCCTGCCTGAACCACCAGGCGTACTTTTCGTTCTACTTCAGTCGTATTTTCAATTACCGCAACCTTTACCTCATATTCTCCGGCTTGTCCACTTACCGGCTCCACCGATAACCAGTCGGGAATATTTGCAATTTTCCAAGCCTCACTAGAAGTTACCTGAATAACCTGCTCTGTTGCCAGAGAACCGAAACGCAGGGAACTCTCCGAGACTTCCAGCCGGGGCGTATCTACAGGATCGTCGTCGTCTGAGCAACCTCCTAAAAAGAAGGCTGCTCCCAAAAGAAACAATAAATTAATTAAATATTTCATATCACATATTTTTACTTGTTAAAATGCAAGGAACGGACGAACTTCTCCATAACTTCCGGCCAGATCTCCATAGACATGCATCGTTTCCCACCAACCATTTCGCAAATAAAATTTAAATACCATCGGATGTACCTGATAATCGGTTTCTGTCGAGGTATAAATCCGGTTGAAATAATCTGCCTCCCATGCATTGGTCTGATCAATGATAAAACTGACATCATATCCATAGAAATAGAACTCATTGCCTCCATTATCAACGATCAACTGGTTAATAGCTTTACGTTTTTCTTTCATGGCTTCAGAAGGCTCCTGCCCAGCTTCACCATCAGGAGATAAAACCTCCCCGTCAATCCAGCCTACCATTGCCTGTACTTCTTTAATAGCCGGCAGATACCATCCGGGATTTCCATTCTCGTCATTCAAATCACTGACATAAGCAGCTACAGGATAATGAGTTTTCCAATCGGGGATCTGTTTGTAAGCTTTCATATTCTCCTGTCCGTCTGTCTCACTACGGGCAATTACTCCCACATTATTAGGATCCTCCGGATGGATTTCATCATAAGGTAATCCTGTACGATACCACAGATTCAGATCCCTGTGAGCTTTCAAAGCTACCACTTTACCATGGGCACCTCCGTCGCTGATTTCATATACCAGACCTAAGGGTTCACCATTGACTACATACAAATCACCTACTTTATAATATTTACTTTGTATAATAGTCAATTTCACTTTCACATCCGTCTGAGGAATCTCAACGATTAATTCGACAGAACGGGAACCGGCTTCTGCAGGTGTAGCACTGATCTTTATCTGATTATTAATATCATCCTGTATCACAGTACACCATTTATCTTCGCTTTCAGGCAGGGTCATTCCCCATAGTTTTGCATTCGTAGAGACTTTTACAATCACTTCATCTCCAGCCTCATTCAAGGTAACCCGGTCTGTCGAAAGTACCAGTGACGGTTTGGTTCCGAGCTGAGTTACAACCACCTCACATGAAGCCGTATTAGAAGCCGCACCGGTACTCAGGGTGATGGTAGCCGTACGATCTGTTTCCAGCTCGGAAACAGTCGCATTCACCTTCAGCACATCTCCCTCTGTACTGATAGAACACCACTCCTGCGCCTCTTCATTAACTTCTGCTTTCCAGTTTTCCCAGGAAGAGTTTACCTTCACCGTTATCTCACCGCCTTCTGTTTTAAAATTAACTTTTTCCTGGTCGGTAGAAATTTTCGCCAAAACACTTCCTTCCTGGATAACTGTCAATCTTCCGTTCACAAAAGGAGTAGCACCATAAGGTGTGCTAAGTAAAATTCCAATAGAACGTTCATTCAAAGTCGGATTAGCCTCCACTGATAACAGGTATTTATCCGTTTCCCCTTCTTTCAGTTCCATTTTTACCCATCCCGAAGCCTCTACATTATATTTCTCGACTGTCGACAAAACTTCAATATCAACACTACCTCCGGCAGCATCTATACGGACAGTATCCGGATTCGCCACGATCATCGGCTCATTTCCCATTTGTTCGATAGCCAAAGTATCGGTGAAACGGTTACCTCCGACACCACCGGATACTTCCAACGTTGCACGACGGGCTGTCAACAATTCATTAAATTCGGAAGTCAGTAATAATTTTGAATTTTCTGCATCGAGTTGTACGGTAATCCAATCGACCAAGGTATCGCCACGCCACTTGTACTCGATTTCCGGACTGAAAGTCATATACATCACTTCCCTGGTTTCTTCTTTCGGAGAAAAAACGACTTTTTCCGGAGAAAACATAATAGACATTTTATCTCCGGCCTTTTGGACCACATCCAGGTACAAAGTTTTCATATTTTCCCCTTCCCCTGAAAAAATTTTCACCCGGGAAGAGCGCACTAATGTATCCAGATTCTGTAAAGGACTGATCACCAATTCTTTTTCAGAAACTTTCAATTTACACCATACACTGTCTTCCAATGGAGACATTTCCGCACCCCAGGGATAATTGGATTTCATTGCCAGTTTTTGTTCTCCACCCATTGCCGGAAACTCAAAAGTTGTTTGATTTCCGCCAATTGTCAACTCAACAGGCATATCGAGCCCATCATCATCTTTACAGGCAACGATACCCCATACGATGAACACGAATAAAACACTAAAAAATAAATATTTTGTCTTCATAAATTTATATTTAATGGTTAACCATTTTTAAATAGCAACGGATAACATGACAGTAACTCCTGTATGTTCCGGAAAATAGCGGCATACTCCCCCGGCACATTGTATTCCCTCCCGATTCCGGCCATAATCGACAGATGCCCGCAAGCTACGCCAGCTGTAACTCCCTCCGACACGATAATAATGAAGGCTGTCACCATAACTTTCATAATTACACATATCGCTTACATATACCATCCATGCCGGAGCCAATCCCAGCTCTAACAATCCCATGGCCCAACGCTGATTATCTTTTGAGTCGCTCCACACATGCTGCAACTCCATCCGTAAAGAAGTTTTCGGGGTAACTTTGTAAAGCAGATCAGCAACCAATACCTCTGAGTCCATCCTCATATTCCCAAAACCATATTTACTGAATTCCAGTTTCCTCTGGTGGAAAAACAACAATGTACTTTTGAAACTCTTCGACCATTTTCTCTCCAATTCCAAGCCGATCTCTCCATAAAGTAATTTTCCTTTCTGCCTGAAAAGATACGTACTCTCATCGTCCTTTTTCACAGTAAGACTCCGATACATAGATCCGTTCACTGCAAAAGACAGGGGATTTCCTGTTTTCCCCCCCATAGGCAGCTCCCCAAACAAACTGAATTGTCCTCCTGTCTCTCCTGCCATTTTTATCTCATGCGGAAATAAAGTCAACAATGCATATTTATGTTGCATGGTCAATGCCGGCACATAATTCAAACTGACACTTTCATCGTTTAAGCAATCGTCGACCCGCAAATCTCCGTTTTCAAAAGCACGAAATGTTGCGGAAAAACCTATTCCCGGAGCATCGATCCCTGCATACAACAGTACATTACGACCTTTTCCATAGCGGATGTTATATGCGTCGTCCCAATACACAGAGCGACTTTTTGCAACATATTCCCCTCCCAGGGAAAATATCCCTTTGGACAAATCCAGCCTGCCGGCATAATTCCGTACTACCCGGTCGGCCTTCACATTATGTTCATCACTTCTGTCATCACGCAATACCCAGGAACCACCCACCGAAAGCAGCATTCCGTTTTCCGGGAACAACAAACTTCCCAAATCTATTTCTCCATCTGTACCATAGATCCGTACCGGAGCATATTCCTGAAATTTCTGCGGTACTCCGGCCACGACTTTCAAAGTCACCCCATCCCACGGACGCCACCTGATATTCCCCCCCATCAAGGCATTATTAATCCCCAAGGCCCTTTCCTCATAAGTACGAAAAATCAAACCACTTCCAAACTGTTCATATACCGTCCCTGCACGTAATTCCAAAGACTTACCGGTCCATTCAGCAAATCCTCTCATCAACTTACATCCCTCCCATTCCGGAGAAAAACCGATCATCGGAGGTTCATAGATATCATACTCCAAACCAAAACGGAAAGCTTTAAATGAATATCCTAAAGTCAGATAAGTATTGGTAGCCACTTTATCTTCCACCTTCTTCACCCCCAACTTATCATCCTTCATGTAGAATCCCCAGTTCGTCTCCAGACTTCCGCTAAAATGTCCCTTGGAGCGCTGTATTTCCTGGGCTTGTACAAACCCGGAAAATACAGCAAATACAACCAATAAAACAGGAATTTTACAATTACACATTCCTACCTATATTCAAAGATTCAATACCCGACATTCGTCCCAATAGCAACCTGTTGCACATTCTCAACCACCCCCTGTTCGTTCGTTACAAAAACCACAAGCGTACTCTTTACCGGATCTGCTTTTCCCATATTGATCTGGAATTTAATTTCTTTCGGGGCACCCGGTTCAAAAGCCACCGCTTCCTCTCCTTCAAATGAAGGCATATAATCACGCATGGTATGAAACCACTCTATCATCCCTAAAGAAACATGATTCAAATACATGCCATCTTCAACCAAAGCAGCGATCACTTTACCGTTGAAAGATTTTTTACTACCGATCACAGCAGTCAATTCAACTTGTTTTTTATCTTCCGATAAAGAATTTTTAATGGCGATAGCAACCTCAGCCTTGGATTTAATAGCCGACAGTAATCCATCACGTCCCATAGCATCGACTGAAAATTTATCTTTATTACGATCTAAATAAACCGAAGGAGTACCCGTAGAGCCGAAATATGCAATAAAAGCTTTCTCCATCTCCCGGCTGCGTTCATCGTATTTCTGCCACATTTCAGGAGATTGTCCCTCGTAATGCGTCTCGATCAAAACGATTCTGGGATCTTTCCGGGCCAATGCATCTTCTTCAGTCAGTAATTGGATTGTACTGGTACAGTATCCGCAATTCGTTCCAGTCAGGCTTTCTACTAACATACGCGCTGTAAACTCACCTTCTTTAAATGCACCCAAATTCAATGCCTCTTCAGCTTCTTTCCCCTGCCACATTGCAGTAATTCGATGCATCCCGGCCTCTGTCGTTCCGAAATAGGGGCTATCTAACTTTTCCCCGTCAATATAAAACTCTCCCCCAGAAATACGGCTCCCCTGCTCATCAACTAAATAAAGACAGGCAAAATCTCCGCCATCTGCCACGATACTCTTTTTATCAGAAGTCACCTTTAACTTTACATTCTCATTCATAGCAATCACATCTAAGGTATTAGATACAATTCCCTTGTAAGTTGCAACAACTTTATAAGTACCCGGAGTGTCAGAAGACAAGGTGTTATCGACTAATTCCTGGTCATTGGCTTTATACACACACTGTGTACTTACATCTTTCCCGGTATTGTCCTTCACGGTAAAAACTACAGCATCCACACCATCTGCTGAAAAATAAGAACGGTCTGAAGTCAAGGTAAGACCGCTTAAAATGCCGTCACCCGTATCATCTCCATCGTCCGAATCAGAACAAGAAAACGCTATCACACAGATAACAGACAAAAACAATAAAAACGATTTTCTCATAATTTATAAGTTTAAAAGTTATTTTTCAAATAAGAAACGTATACCCCACCTGACAGGGTGACTGAAAAGAAAACACATTTCAGGAAAAATATTTTTCCGGCGGCAAAGGGTAAGATCCATTTCATTGGTTCTCCCGGAAATATCCCTGGGATTTTATATATAAAATCAAAAGAATTGTCACCCGAATAACAGGGCTACACGTTTCTTAAAAAGAAGTAACTTATTCATCCTAATAAAAAGAAAAAAATGAAAACAGGAATTCTAATTTTACTCACTTTATTGATCTGGAACCTACAAGTTTGCGGACAAATGATTCCGGAAAATGTAACCTTAAAACAATTGGACGGGAAAAAAATTACTTTTAAAGACGCAGTACAACAAGGCCCGGTAATCATATCATTTTGGGCAACCTGGTGTAAGCCTTGCCAAAGTGAACTGGAAGCATTAAAAGATTTAGAAGACTCCTGGAAAAATAAAGTCCGGATTATAGCAGTATCAATTGATGATGCCAGAGCAATGGCTAAAGTAAAATCCCTTGTAAAAGGGAAAAAATGGCCATTCGAAGTACTGCTCGACCCGAATAAAGAGCTATATAAAGCATTCAATATTTCAGCAATTCCCTATGTTTTAGTTATAAACGATAAGAAAGTGGTATGGACCCATTCCGGATACATGCCAGGTAATGAAGTTTTAGTTGTAGACAAAGCATTAGAAACAATCGGAAAAAAATGATATAGTAGAGAAAATAAAACAGTTTTAATGGCTGAAAAGTTATAGGATTACTAATAAATTATAGAGGAAAATAAGTAATTTCATATATTTGCCATTATTTTTGTTCGTTATTATTATACTATGCTGAAAAAAGCCTCAGACAACCATGCTAAAACTGATTTACAGGAATTCTCATATGACCAGCCAGATGTATTCGACCGGTTATTCGACCGCCATTACACTTCACTTTGGTCATTCGCATTTCACTATGTTAAAGACAAAGACATAGCGGAAGATTTGGTACAAGAGGCTTTTATCCAGTTGTGGGATCATTTAAAAGGATTTGACAGCTTTACAGCTATCCGTGTATATCTTTTCCGGAATGTCCGGAATGCAGCACTTGATTATCTCCGGCATGACAAAGTACGAAACAGGAATAGTACAGAACTCAATGTATGGCTACAAAATGAATTGAGGGAGCCATTGGAGCGTAAAATCATAGAAGAGGAGGTATTCGGATCTATGTACGATGCAATTTATAAATTACCGGAACAGACACGAAAAATTGTACTACTGACGCTGGAAGGAGTATCTAATCCCAAAATCGCCGAACAATTGAAAATTTCGGTTAATACACTGAAAACTTTAAAAAAAAGAGCTTATCAATACCTCCGTAATGAACTTGGACCATACAGGTTTACTCTTCTGAATTGGATATTTTTGTTGCGGAAATTAATAAAAAGAAATAATAATTAAAAATAAAAATCCAGGTTTATTTTTTCTTTCTATTCCGGTCCTTGTTCGTGTTCGGGGACCGGAATAATTCTACGTTTTAGCCGGAGATTATTTTTTGCGGCGCAATTCAAAATTTTTCCCCAAATATACTCTTCGTACCTCCGGGTCGGCAGCCAGATGCTCTGCTGTTCCGGCTTGCAGGATACGGCCGTCGTAAAGCAGATAGGCCCGGTCGGTGATCGAAAGTGTTTCCTGTACATTGTGGTCGGTAATCAAAATACCGATGTTCTTATCCTTCAATTTCTGTACGATATTTTGAATATCTTCGACTGCGATAGGGTCTACACCGGCAAAAGGCTCGTCCAACAGAATAAATTTAGGCCGGATCGAAAGTGCCCGGGCAATTTCCGTACGGCGTCGTTCTCCTCCCGACAACTGGATTCCCAGGCTTTTACGGATATGCTGCAACCCGAATTCGTCGAGCATTTCTTCGAGCCGGTCTTTCTGCTCTTCTTTGGTCATTTTGGTCATTTCCAATACAGCGCGGATATTGTCTTCGACACTCAGCCGCCGGAACACCGAAGCCTCCTGTGCCAAATAACCTACCCCCAACTGTGCACGCTTATAAACCGGTTCTTTGGTTATTTCCTGATCATCCAGAAAGATCCGACCACCATTCGGAGTGATCAGTCCGACAATCATATAAAAAGAAGTCGTTTTCCCAGCACCATTAGGCCCCAACAAACCCACAATCTCTCCTTGCTCCACTTGCACCGATACATCTTTGACAACGGTACGACTTTTATATTTCTTTATCAAATGTTCTGCTCTTAGTATCATCATGTGCTGTTTTAGATCACAAAGATAAGAAAAAGACAGAGAGGAAGAAAAAAAATACAAGGACTACAGGAAAATGATTTAAAAATTCAAATGAACAGAAAAATTAATAGCAAAATTCTGGACATGCTGTCCTGGCCGGTCTTCGCGGTGGGTCAGTCTCCATATCGCATCGATCCGGAACAGCCGGAAAATATTTTCTATGCCGACCCCTGTTTCAAAATAGGGCTTGGACACCGAAGACATTCCCTCGGGGAACAACAGTATGGCCCGGGTATCGGGCAGGCTTCCGTTATTCTTATCGGAAAGTGTTCCGATCAATCCTTTGAAAATAAATACTTCCCGCCATTTCAATTTTTTCATCAAAGGAATCTTCCCCAAAAAGAAACCTTTAAAATGATGTTCGTAGAAAAATGCCAGCCAGGTATCCGAAGCAAACTCATAGTAATTCATACATGAGAAAGCGTAAGGATCATAAAAATAGGTAGCGTTTCCTTCGTGAAGTTTCAGTAAAGGATAAGGCACTTTCCCGAAAATTTTTCCTCCGGTCAGTACCACATGAGACTTACCGATCGGCGAAATCGGAAAATCATAATTGATAGAAGCTACAGCCCGGTAAAATTCATAGTCATTTTTAAACAGCCCCTTCACCCCCATGGCCAGATCGACGCCGATAATCGGATAATCGGATCCTAAACTGTATTTATCGAATGCTTTACGAACGACTATTTCATCTTTAGACAAACGGGTATTCAAGCGTACTATCGTCGACTGTACAGAGGGCATCAATTCTCCGTCAGGTTTCACAAAAGGCACATAAGGATTAGAAAACAGGTCCCTGACCTGTACCCCAAAAGTATTGGAAACCCCTTGCCGCCATTCTTTCTCAAAGTTCACATCCAACTGGTTGACCATACTCAACCGATCGTTATCCCCTCTCGAAAAGATTGAACTCAGGATATTTCCTTCGGTAAACGCATTGATTCCCGCTCCCAATTGCACGACATCGTGTTTGAAAGCAGCCGATAACTTCGAAGTCGGTAAATCGTTGAAGGAATAATCGAATCCACCGGCTCCTTTCCAGCGACGATCCTTCGTTCCATAGGCTCCGTAACCGAAAAGACGGATTTTCTTGCTGAAATCGGTTGTAGTCCGGGCGCCCAACTGAAAACGGCATCCTTCCTGTTTGTTGAAGCTAAGCAACTTATAATAAGGTCCCCACTCTACATATTCGGTATCGTAATACCCACCCAGGACCATAGAGACAATCGTGTATATATTTTGATACAGGGGTACGTTTTTAATCGAATCGACCATTCCATAGATCTGTTTTTCCTTACCACTCAATGCATAGGGCCGGATCGTATCCCAAAAACGATCGTCATTTTTCAGGACATTATTATCGATAATCACATTATTATCCATTTTGAGCACCCTGTCGGGAATGACCGGATTCAGCTGTATATGCGAATAATCTACTTGCCGGTGCCCCAAAAAGGACACCATCTTCGAAGAATCGGACATGACGATGGAAAAATCGGCAAAGATTTTATCCTGCTTCGGAAACCAGACCGAATCGTCCAGGAACTGATTTTCATTATCCAACACCAGGTGTCTGATCCAGTTCACATTCAACCCCTTCATCATTTTGACGTGAGCCGATTGCAATGCCCAGGTCATCGAATCGATATTTACTTCCCCATCCAATACAGGTGTAGAGAAAGATTTGGGATGGAATCTGATTTTATAGGTCTTCCGGCCATCGATCTGCAAACTATCGACCAGGAAATATTTATAAAATAAAAGCCCGTGATCCGAAAGCGGACTGGCGAAACGTACTTCGAAAATATCGATATAGTTGTCGTAAAAATTGACGTTGGCATGTAAATGGCCGGTAAACTGCGCCAAGGTATAGTCTTCCTCAATACCGGAAATCCGGCTGGCATTCACAATCTCCCGGGATAAGGACGGTGACTTCCGGTAATAATAATCGGCAGAAGCTTCGGAAATCATCACAGGCAGATAAGCCTTTCCCGTAATGACCGAAGTATCCATGTGCTCGAAGATAAATCCGAAATTCTTTTGTAACTTCTTATTTTTAAACCCTGGCTTGATATTCGTCAGGTCGAGCTCCATCTTGGTATAAGTCTTACAATAATATTGTTCGAACCGGGCAGGATTATTTCTGTATTTGTTTTTACTGACATTCCGGAGGATCACATGTGCCGGATTTTCTCCGGGAGTAACTTTTACCTCGTCCAGATCGAAAGTCTGAGGTTCCAGCTGAAAATCGACAGCATTGTACGCCCCCTTGTTTATCTTTACTGTTTTCGGGAGATAACCGACAAAAGACGCCTGGAGCTCAGTCACTTCTTCGCGGGTTTCGAGGTAATATTCTCCATCGAAGTCGGTGGTCATTCCAATAGTCGTCCCGGTAAAAAAAACATTGACCAGAGGTAAAACTTCTCCCGTCTTGGCATCCGTCACTTTCCCCTTCACCCGGGTACTCTGAGCCCACATGCATTGTCCAAGTAACAGTAATACAACTAATAATACGATTCTTTTATTCATGATCATTATACTACCCCTTCTCTCAATATATCGTGGATATGAACCATTCCCTTGTATTTTTTATCTTCGTCCACGACCACCAATTGAGTGATACTATTCTGTTCCATTTTCTGGAAAGCGTTGTAAGCGAGTTCTTCTTCCTGAATAGTTTTCGGAGAAACCGACATAATATCCCGGGCTTTCAAGCCATCCACATCTTCATATTTCTCGAGCATACGTCTCAAATCCCCGTCGGTAATAATGCCTAACAATCCTCCTTCGGCATCGGTCACCGCCACTGCGCCCAATCTTCCGCCCGACATCTCCAATATCACTTTACGGATTCCGTCTTCCAAAGATACATAAGGCCGGTTATCCTGATCGAATACATCGGATACCCGGGTATATAAACGTTTCCCCAAGGATCCTCCGGGATGATATTTAGCAAAATCACGGCTTGAAAAACTCCTGCATTGGATCAGACAAATAGCAAGGGCATCTCCCATCACAAGTTGTGCTGTCGTCGAGTTGGTCGGCGCCAGATTATTCGGGCAAGCTTCACGGTCGACCTGTGCTTTCAATACATAAGCCGCATTCTTTGCCAGGAAAGAATCGGTATTCGATACCATAGCCACGATCTGTTCGTTACCGACATTCCGGATCAACGGGACCAGCACCTTGATTTCGGGGGTGTTCCCGCTTTTGGAAATACAAATGACGACATCGTCGTGGCAAATCATCCCCAGATCACCGTGGATAGCGTCGGCCGCATGCATAAAAACAGCAGGAGTACCGGTCGAATTGAGAGTAGCCACTATTTTTTGGGCAATAATGGCACTTTTACCTATACCTGTAACGATCACCCGTCCTTTCGTATTATAGATCAATCGGACCACTTTTTCGAAATCGTCGTCGATAAATCGAGCCAGATTCTGTATAGCTAAAGCTTCATCAGCAATTACTTTTTTTGCAACCTCCTTAATATCAACCATCTTAGATTATTCTTTAAAATATTTCTTAAACAATAGACAATATTTATGCCAAAAAAATCAGAAAAAATTATGGTAACCCGATTTTTTTCCTATAACTTTACTAAACGACAAAAATACCAATTTTTGTCATTCATTTGCTTAGGTGATCATAACATTTATTGTGCCATTTTGTTTGTCCAAACAAATTAAGTTATAAATTTGCATTTCCTTGAGAAAAAGGGTGTGCAAAATATATGAATAATACAATGGGATTGCAGATTAATTTACACGCAAAATTAAAAGAGTATTTTGGCTTCGATCATTTCAAAGGAAATCAGGAAGCCATCATTAAGAACGTGCTGGCAGGAAATAACACTTTTGTATTGATGCCTACAGGAGGTGGTAAATCGTTGTGTTATCAATTACCGGCATTGCTTCTCGAGGGCACCGCGATTATTATTTCTCCGCTGATTGCTCTGATGAAAAATCAGGTGGATGCCATGCGTTCATTTTCAGCCGCTGAAGGAGTTGCGCATTTTCTCAACTCTTCGTTGACCAAAAATGAGATTTTAAATGTGAAAGAAGACATTTTGAGCGGTAAAACGAAAATGCTCTATGTTGCTCCCGAATCCTTGACCAAGGAAAGTAATGTTGAATTTCTAAAGAAGATCAAGATTTCTTTCTTTGCTGTGGATGAGGCACATTGTATCTCGGAATGGGGCCACGATTTCCGGACAGAATACCGGAAAATCCGTCCGATCGTCGAAGAAATCGGTAAAGCGCCGATCATTGCATTGACTGCGACAGCGACACCCAAAGTGCAGAACGACATCCAGAAGAACCTGGATATGATGGATGCCCAGGTTTTTAAATCTTCTTTCAACCGACCGAACCTATACTACGAAGTACGTCCTAAACAAGGAGATGTCACGAAAGACATTATTAAGTTTATTAAAAACCATGAAGGGAAATCCGGTATCATCTACTGTCTGAGCCGGAAGAAAGTGGAAGAACTGGCGGAAGTGCTTAGTATCAACGGTATCAAAGCAGCTCCTTATCATGCGGGAATGGATGCCAGTACCCGAAGTACCAACCAGGACCGCTTCCTGATGGAAGAGGTGGACGTTATTGTAGCGACCATTGCTTTCGGTATGGGGATCGACAAACCAGACGTACGCTTTGTCATCCATTACGACATTCCTAAAAGTCTCGAAGGGTATTATCAGGAGACAGGACGGGCAGGACGGGATGGTGGCGAAGGAATCTGTCTGACTTATTATAGTTTTAAAGACATCCAAAAGCTCGAAAAGTTTATGCAGGGGAAACCCATTGCCGAACAGGAAATCGGTAAACAATTGCTGATGGAAACAGTCGCTTATGCCGAGACTTCTTTATGCCGGCGTAAAGTACTGCTCCATTATTTCGGAGAAACCTATGAAGAAGACAACTGCGGCTGTTGTGACAACTGCCTCTATCCGAAGAAAGAGTTCGAAGGCGAAGATTATATGGTCGATGCCCTGCAACTGGTCAGCGATGTTAAAGAAAAATTCAAAATCGAACATTTGGTTAATATCCTCATCGGTGAAGCCGATTCTGCCATCAAATCGTATAAGCATGATAAACTGGAATTATTCGGTGCCGGTTCGGAAAAAAGCCGGCAATTCTGGACGATGGTATACCGGAGGGCTTTAGTCAGTTCATTTATCGAAAAAGATATAGAACAATACGGAGTAATCAAACTAACGGATGAAGGCCAAAAATTTTTGGATAACCCTAAAAGTTTTATGCTGATGGAAGATCACAATTTCGACGAGAACGAAGAAGAAGAAAAGATACAGGAGAAAGGTGGTGTATCTGCGTTGGACAGCACTTTATTCGCTATCCTGAAAGATTTACGGAAGAAAATAGCCAAGACCAATAACTTGCCTCCTTACGTCATTTTCCAGGACCCGTCACTGGAAGATATGTGTACCAATTATCCGATCACACTCGAAGAATTGGCCAACATCCAGGGCGTAGGTGCCGGGAAAGCACAGAAATACGGCAAAGAATTCGTCGAAGTCATCAAACAATACGTTGAAGACAACGAGATCGAACGGGCACAGGATATGGTCGTGAAAACAGTAGCCAATAAATCCAAATTCAAAGTATACATCATCCAGAATATCGACCGCCAGATCGATCTGGAAGATATCGCTTCGGCTTTGGGGCTCAACTTCGACGAACTGATCAAGGAGATGGAAGCGATCGTCTTTTCCGGAACGAAATTAAACATCGATTATTATATCAATAAGATCCTCGACGAAGAGCAACAGCAGGAAATCATGGATTATTTTATGGAGGCGAGTTCCGACAATATTTCCGAAGCTTTCGACGAATTCGAAGGGGATTATGCAGAAGAAGATCTTCGGCTGATGCGGCTGAAGTTACATTCCAAACACGGAAACTGACAATGGAAAAAGTTGCGGGAAATATTGGGGGTAAGTCGAAATGATCGATACCCCCTCTTTTTTCGTCAACTATAAGGGGTATGTCACTGTGTCACAACCACTCTCCAACTGCCGTCCTTTTCACCTCGCTCAACGTATTTCTTCTGATCATTATATATTTCAATGGCTTTGAATATCGATCTGTTCAAATATTATTCGGAAGCCTTAGAAAAAAACAATGAGATGATCCGGCTTCATAAAGCCAAAGATGAGCAGAAAATAGTAAGAAAAAGAAAAATTTTTTTAGAAGTAGAAGTCAGCGAAGATGAGTATCAGGCTTTTATGAAGCAAACGAAATAATCCGTCTTATTTACCTCATACTCATCTTCCTCTAGTTTTTCAATTCATTTTATCTACAGAACGGACAAATTCGATATCCTCCCGGAACAATTTCCGGTAAGTGATATGGGTGCGCCAGGCTTTCGCTCCGATGTAATCCATCAGATGTATCATTGGAGGATTAAAATCGCCCACCCAATTCAATTCCAGATATTTATATTCCCTGTTCGCTTCGATAATGCGCTCAGTAAAGCGTTTGATCATGGCCGCTTCCACTCCTTTCCCCTGAAACTCGGGTACCACTCCGAACAACTGTCCCAAAGCCACATCGATTTTCCGGAAATGACGGTAATACATCAGTTTCAAACCACCCCACAAATTCATTTTTCCATTTAAATGTCTCACTACCTGATTGATTTCCGGGAACATCAGGAAAAAACCAATCGGTTGCTCTTTATAAAAAGCAAAATAAATCAAATCCTTATCGATAATCGGTTGTAAACTTTTATAAATCGCTTCTACCTGCTCCCGGGTAATCCCGTCTACTCCGTGTACTTCCAGATTCCAGGCTTTATTATAGACCTCCAATAAGGCTTCTATGGCTTTCTGCTTCCCGATATCCCCATAGGTCTGGACCGTATAATCGGGATTTTTCAATATCCGGTCGGCTTTCCAAACGACAATTTTAGAAAGGCTGTCCATAACAAGACGGGTGCGGAATGTAAACTGTTTGAAAAAATCCCGGAAACCGTAGTTTTCAAAAAAAGAAACATAATAAGGCTGGGTATAAGGCATCGCATAAACGGGCGACTGATCGAATCCATCGACCAACAACCCCCACCACTCAATCCGTTCCCCGAAATTTACCGGCCCTTCCATGGCCTCCATACCTTTTCCTTCGAGCCACTCCCTGCATTTATCGAACAAACAAAAAGCGGCCTGCCGGTCGTCGATACATTCAAAAAATCCCATTTGCCCGACACTATATTTGTCCAGATGACAGGTTTTCCGATTGATAAAAGCAGCTACTCTCCCTACACATTGCCCTGTCTCGTCCTTCAAAATCCAGCGGATACATTCGCCATTTTGGAAACAAGGATTTTTCGCAGGATCGAATACATTCCGGATATCATTATCCAAAGGACGTATCCACCAGGGATTTCCTTTATATAGTCTTACCGGTAATTCCAGAAAGTCCGTTTCATGTTGTCGGGTAGTTACTTCAATTAAAGTATACATAACAAAAAAATTAAATTTTTTGACTTAAGGCCATTGCTTGAGCCGGAAAGATAAAATCGGCCAATCGCTTGAGCCAAACGACGATAAAAGCCAATAATATTCGCGGGACGATCAGCCATACGACAGGTAACCCCAATACGGCAAACAACAAAGGATCTTCCAACTGCGAATGCGATATCGCCAGATGATAATTCAACAAATCCGCTTCGGTCCCGGTTAGTTTACCTTGCCGGGCATAATCCATCAATACAGCGGAACCGTAAGCCAACCCCAGCGTATTGCCCACCACCCATAAAAAAGCCACCTGGCGGGGTAAACCCAACAATTGCATACCCGGACCTAAAAGCGAAGAGATCCATTTCAATACCCCGAATTCTTCCAACAGACGTTGCAGGATCATCAATCCGGTAATCAGGGCCACGACTTTCAGGGACAACCACAGACTGGTTTGCAGCCAATTGAACAAAGTATCGCGAAATCCCAAGTCGACAGAAGGCTGCGCAATCATCCGCCCTGCAAACTCCGGCAAGATCAGATTCAAAACGGCAGCAGCGATAAAACTACAGGTAAAACGGAGTAAGACCATCTTCCAACCCACAGAACCGGTCTTCTTCTGTACCAAAGTTTCCACCGGATAATTATGGGAAATCAGGCACATCATAGCCAACAAAATCCCTTCTCTCACCGTGAAATCCATATTCGACAGCAAAGCGATCACCGTATAGATATTGGTAAAAATACCGGTCACAAAGACCAAAGCCGCATCACCGGGCAAACCGATTCTGGTGAACAAAGGAGCTACCACAGCAGAAACAGCCGGCAACACCTGAAAGTAGGTAAGCAACATCACCACGAAAGAAACCGGAAGCATAATCTTCAAAAACCAGCAAGAGGTTTTCAATGCCACCGGCCAGACTTTCCTGATACAACCGATTATCCTTTCTTTCACCATATCCTATTTTCTCTTTTTTCCTCTCCCCCCTTCTCTCTCTCAGCCTATAGCTTTTAGCTTTTAGCATTTTACTTTTTACCTCAACTGCTCCGTCAGCAACCGGATCTCCAATGCCGGGCTAATCCGTTCGTACAGAATATTATAAACGGCATTCGTTATCGGCATATGCACATTATACTGGTCGTTGATTTCTTTAATTCCTTTCACGCCGAAATACCCTTCGGCAATCATCAGCATTTCCATTTGTGCCGATTTCACCGAATATCCTTTACCGATCATCGTCCCGAAAGTCCGGTTCCGGCTAAACTGTGAATAAGCGGTTACCAGCAAATCCCCCAGATAGGCCGAGCTCTTGATATCCCTTTCTATCGGATGAACGGCAGCCACAAAACGCTCCATCTCCTGAATGGCATTGGATACCAAAACGGCCTGAAAATTATCTCCATATCGCAATCCATGACATATTCCCGCTGCAATAGCGATAATATTCTTCATAACAGCAGCATACTCCGTACCATAGATATCGTCCGAAATCGTCGTCTTCACATAATGGCAGTTGAATAATTGTGACACCAACCGGGCCACCCGGGTATCGTCACAGGCAAAGGTCAGGTAAGACAGGCGTTCCAAAGCAATCTCTTCTGCATGACAAGGCCCTGAAATCACCACGATCTGCTCCAAAGGCACTTCATACTGCTGGTGGAAGAACTCACCGATAATCAGATTATCATCCGGGATCATGCCTTTAATCGCCGACACCACAATCTTGTCTTTCAACGGACGGGTGGCTTTTGCCACCACATTTTTAAGAAAAGCACTCGGTATAGCAAAAATGATGATATCCGAACGGGCAATCAGTTTGTCCAGATTATCCGTAAAAGAAATCCGCGACAGATCGAAATCGACCGAACAAAGATAGCGAGGGTTATGGTTCAACTCTTTAAAAGCGTTGATGGTCTCGATATTACGCATAAACCAATTGATATGCTCATTCGTTTCCAGCAGAATCTTAGCAATAGCTGTAGCCCAGCTTCCGCCGCCGACGATCGCAATCCGTGGATTTTCAGGAATTTCCATGCCGATAAAATTTAGTTTAAGCCAACCATTTTTTCACTTCTTCGGGAGTCAACCCTGACAATCCCAACTTTTCTTTTTTGTTGATTCCGCAAAGCTCCTGATGCAATTTATTCGTATTCCCGACTGCCTTCAAAGCTTCCACCGTCTGATATCCGGCTTTCTTCACCACTGCGATCCATTCTTTCGGAATCCCCAGCGCCTCGTATTTCTCATCTCCGTCTACGGTAGCTTTCTTTTCGGGTTTCATCTGGGGAAAGAACAACACATCCTGAATCGACGCGCTATTGGTCAGGAACATACAAAGCCGGTCGATACCGATACCCATACCGGAAGTCGGAGGCATGCCGTATTCCAGTGCGCGTACAAAATCATAGTCGATATACATGGCTTCGTCATCTCCTCTTTCCTGCAATTTCAGCTGATCCTGAAAACGTTCCAGCTGATCGATCGGGTCGTTCAGCTCGGAATAGGCATTAGCCACTTCCTTACCGTTTACAAACAGCTCGAAACGTTCGGTCAGCTCCGGATTTTTGCGATGCTTCTTCGTCAACGGCGACATCTCTTTGGGATAATCGTAAATAAAAGTGGGCTGAATATAATGTCCTTCGCACTTTTCACCGAAGATCTCATCGATCAGTTTACCCTTACCCATGGTCTTATCCACGGGAATCTCCATTTTTACACAAGCCTCGTACAACTCTTCTTCCGACATTTTCTCGATGTCGTACCCGGTATATTCTTTAATGGCATCGGCCATACGTACCCGCCGGAAAGGACGTTTAAAGTCGATTTCATTTTCGCCTATCACCGCTTTCGTAGTCCCGTTGATCGCCAGCGCAGCCGTTTCGATCATCTCTTCCGTAAAGTTCATCATCCACAGATAATCTTTATAAGCCACATAAATTTCCATACAGGTAAATTCCGGATTATGTGTCCGGTCCATTCCCTCATTCCGGAAATTCCGGGAAAACTCGTACACCCCTTCAAAACCGCCGACAATCAGCCGTTTCAGGTATAATTCGTTGGCAATACGCAAATACAAAGGGATATCCAATGCATTATGATGAGTGATAAACGGACGTGCAGACGCTCCTCCGGGAATGGCTTGCAACACAGGGGTTTCCACCTCCAGATACCCTTTGGAATTGAAGAAATTCCGGATAGCGTTGATCATCCTGGTACGTTTCACAAAGACTTCCTTGACCTGAGGATTCACGATCAGGTCGAGATAACGCTGGCGGTAACGCTGTTCGGGATCGGTAAAGGCATCGAACACCTTGCCTTCCTTCTCTTTCACAATCGGCAGCGGCCGCAACGATTTCGACAACATGGTCAATTCTTTGGCATGTACGGAAATCTCACCTGTCTGTGTGCGGAACACAAATCCCTTCACTCCGACAATGTCACCGATATCCATCAATTTCTTGAAAACCGTATTGTAAGCGGTCGATGCTTCATCTGTAGAAATATCGTCCCGGCTGACATACACCTGGATCCGGCCGGTAGCATCCTGTAATTCGAAAAATGAAGCTTTACCCATAATTCTCCGGCTCATCATCCGTCCGGCAATCACCACATTCCGGGGCTCTGCTGTTTCGTCGAACCGCTCTTTTATTTCTGCCGCATGGGCATTCACTTGAAACTCCGGTGCCGGATAGGCTTCTATCCCCAGTTTAGCCAATTCATTCAATGAATTTCTTCGGATAATCTCTTGTTCACTTAATTCCGTAAAGCTCATCTTTTATATTTTTAATTGTTTTACTTCCAACAAACTATCATTCCAGAATTTTAATTAATTTTGCAAAGTTACTATTTTCCCGAAGTAAAAACAAATCAAAATAAAACAGCCATTGTCGGGCTTTTCAACAATGGCTGTTTTTACAATCCTGATCGACTTATTTTTTCAATATTTTATCGAGTAATTCCACCGCTTCCGGCTGAGAAGGACGCGGAGCATAAGCATCTATGATCTTGAAATTTTCGTCTATCAATAAAAAACGGGGAATATATTTGATCTGCCACCCTTCATTCAGATTTTTTGTGTCTGTACAATTGTATTCCGGTATCCCGGCTTCTTTGCCTTCGATAAATGAAAGCCAGGACTTTTTCTCTGTATCGGTAGAGACAGCCAGGAAAACGATATTATCGTTCCGGTATTTTTTCGCCAGCTCATGGAATTTCGGGGATTCCTGAATACAAGGTCCGCACCAGGTTGCCCATAAATCCACATAAATTACCTTGCCTTTATAATCACTCAGACGAGCCGTTTTCCCATCCGGAGCAAGCAATTCCAGATCCACAGCCGGACTTCCTTTCAATAATGCCCCGGCAGAATGAAGTTTTACTTCCAATACTTCCCGGATATCCGTATTTTTCAACTTTCCGGCATATTCCCGTACTTCCCCGACAAGTTCCGTATTTATTTCACTATCCAGTTTATAAGCGTACTGTGCAGCGGTAAAAAGTTCTTGAGTACGTTCGGGAAATTGCAATTTTTCCTTTAGACCGGGAGTTTCCATGGCAGTGCCGATCACATCTCTGACAACAGCCACATCCAGATATTCCTCTTTATTTACCCGGAGAACGACTTTCAGCAAGTCGGGAACAATCTGCTGCATAAATTTCTCACGCTCTTCCCGGCTTCTCACCGGCTGTAAAGCACAGTAAGAGGGATAAGCAGTATAACTATTTGCCATGTCGGCGACAATACGGGCTTTCTCCAACTCTTTGAACGCAGGAGTAGCCTCTTTTACCCGCTCCAGTTCTGCCATCCTCAATTGAGCCAAAGAATCGACGGCAACTTTGATTTCCTCAAAACTTCCTTTCCGGTTTCTTAATTCTCCCAAAAAAGAACCTCCCTTAGGAAACAGACGTCCCTTCATATAGGTATTCATCTCCGCTCCCTTTCCCTTAAAGACAGCCTCCCGGTTGTCAGTCGTGATATATACCTCCATATCGTCTCCCGGACTCAGATAAAGGGTGTTGCGGCTGATCCGGTAAAAAGCCGGTTTGGAAAGCGGTAAAATCGTATCGAAATGGCCTTCCCGATCCGTACGGATCATAAAGCTCCCCTCATCCCCTATCACACTGGTAGCCCCATCGTAAGACAGTTTCACCAGATCGGTTCCCATACCGACCAATTTCCCCTTCAGACGGACAGAATTTTGTGCCTGAACCGACACGACCGCCATGATAAATAAAATCGGAAATAAAAATTTCATATCAACCATATTAAATATTCGTATTTATCTTTCATAATCCGGAAGATCAGGCCGGAAACCTTTGACTACCGGCGGTATCGGAATAATATAGCGGTTGTCGTTGGGTGGTAAAGTCCAGGTTTGTCCATCCGCCGAATGGGTGATCGTTTTTTGGAAACGACTTTCTTTGTTCAAACGTTTCAGATCTACAAAGCGGTAGATTCCGAGGAAAGCGAATTCCCGGCGGCGTTCTTCCAGTACTTTCACCAGAGCCTCGTCCGCATTGGCAAAAGTCACATGTACATTGTTTTCTATGCGATGATCCCGTAACAGATTATACAGACGCGCAGCTTCCGCCAGGTTTTCCGTACCTCCTTCGCGTGCATAACACTCGGCAGCCGTCAGAATCACCTCCATATTGTTCAAAGCCAGATTCGCCCGGATATAAGGCATAAAAATTGTATACCCACGGAATTCCACACCGCTGTATTCATCGTCTACAAACCACAGTTCCCGGCGTTTATCCACAGCTCCCGGAGCCAGGTCCTTGTCATAAATATCCAGTAACTCCTGACTGGCATATACAGCCATTTGTAACCCGAAGACGGATGGCGGATAACGAACGTAAATATTTTCCGGATTATCCATTCCTTCAGGATAAGGACTGCTGGGATCGTCTTTCCGTACAATCCTTCCGATATAAGCATTCGGTTTGGCGGTATATTCTGTCAGGTCTACCAATTCTTCACTGACTTCCAATGCTTTCTTCGCATTTTCCAAAGCTTTATCATATTCTCCGCGCATCAGATACATACGGGCCAGAAAACCATAGGCTACATTCTTCGCCGGACGGAATGTGTTCGGAGTTTTATCCAACAAAGCAGGCAGGGCATCGTCCAGGTCTTGCTTGATCGCCGTATACACTTGTTCTACAGTGCTACGGGAATAATTCAGGTCGGCCACATCTTCGCTGGAGATCAGAGGCAAGCCGTAATCGGTCGAAGCCGTTGCAGCGTCATAGGCCGGAGCATAAACCCCGATCATACAAAGATACTCGAAAGCCCGGGCAACCATCGCTTCCGATTTTAAGTTCAGCTTATCGGATTCCGAAGCATCCGTCACACTCATAATATTATTGATCACCGTATTACACACATAGATACGGTTGTAAGCATAGTTCCAGATCGGATCAGAAACTCCGTCATTGAAAACAGCCCCGTGTTCGAAAGCATAGAGATTTTTAATTTCATCATCCATAGAGGTAAAATTATTCTCTTCATCTCCGCTTCCCAGCTGAGCATCATCGGTAATATACACCGGATAATGATCCAGCGCTTTAGCCATCTGTGCGTAATTCATCAACTGACGGTAGTCGTCGTATTTCGAAGGAATGGTATATCCTTTCGGCTGTATGTCCAGAAAACGGTCACACCCCTGACAAAGGAACATGCCCCAAACAATCCATAAAAATATTTTTTTCATAATCATCTCCTTTTAGAATTTTAAAGATAAACCTAGCGTATATATGGTCGGGTCGAGCGCGCTTCTCGAAATAGATGTCAGAGAAGTCCCGTTCCAGGATTCCGGATTCAAACGTCTTTTCTGAGAACCCCACCACCAGATATTCTGAATCTGTGCATTGATACTCATTCCTGAAATAAAAGCTTTTTTTAGCCAACGTTCCGGCAAATTATAGGACAGGGTTACCTCCTTCAGCTTTATGTAATTCGCTTTTTTGATGTGTTTATCGGCAGCATACCACAAATAGGTATAGTTGGTACTGGCATTTCTCATAAAGGCCGGAGCTTTATCGGGATCGTCGGAATCTTCCGGAGATTTCCAGTAATTCCGGATACTCCTGTCCACATTCGTTGTTCCGGTTGTCGACGTGAAGTATTGAGGCATGACATCCCTCATCACATGTCCACCGTAATACAGAAACATAAAAGAAAGATCGAAACCTTTATAAGTCAGCATATTCGACATAGATGCAGAATAGGGAGGTATACTTGTTCCGGAGCGTACCAGATCCTCGACCGTCAGATCCGCAAGCGATTTCACGATCGTTCCGTCCTTTTTATAAGCCTGAGGATTTCCACTCTCGTCCAATCCGGCCCAACGTACACTGAATAAAGTTCCCATTGCCATCCCTTCTCTCGTATTCGTACCGCTGATATAACTGGAAACGGAGTTAGAACTGTTTTCCAGTTTTGTGATCCGGTTTTTATTGTAACTGAAATTAATATTCGTTGCCCAACGGAAGTCTCTTGTCTGTATATTCACACTGTTCAATACAATCTCATAACCGTGGTTGTACATCTCGGCATAGTTCATCGTCAGAGAACCCCAACCGGAAGTCGGGTCTGTAGCGATCGACCCCAGCAAATCCGAAGTATTTTTCGCATAATAGTCGAACGATCCTCCCAAACGGTTGTTAAAGAAGCTGAAGTCGATACCCAGATTGGTCTGGTTGGTTCTTTCCCAGCGTAAACCGGAGTTTGGAGGACTGGATACGGAACTGGAATATTCACCGGTCCAGGAATTGATTCCGGCAGAATATACGATCATATAAGGTCCGCTTTGTTTTGCAATGTTACCGTTGATTCCTTTGGTAAAACGGATGGAAAGCTGGTCCAGCCAGTCCATGTTTCCCATAAATTTCTCCTGTGCCATATGCCAGCTGACACCGACCGACCACAAAGGTTTGTACTGATACTTGGGATTCGTACCGAACAAATTGGACTGGTCCATACGGATACTCCCCGTAATGGCATACCGGCGGTCATAAGTATAGGAAGCATTTCCATAAAACGAAACGTAACGGTCCTCTTTATCGCCGAAAGTATCGGGATAACCGTTCGGAACGTGGGTATAAGAATTATTGATCGCCTCCGTACCCTGTTGGGTCTGGTTCAGTGTCGCTTCATCCAGGTATTTATGTGCCAGGCTGACCTTGTCATAACCGTATTTCTCTACATAGGTACTGGTACTGTGTACAGCACGGCGCTCACCACCGGCGATCGCACTGACCTCGTGTTTTTCATCGAACGTGCGGTTGAAATTGATCTGAGCACGCAAAGTATAGGAATTTTTATCGCTTCTGGTCTCGTCGATATACCCCCCTTCCGGTATCAGATGTTTAATACTTCCATCAGCATTCACGATGGATGAATTGTTGATCTGATTACGGAGCGTATAGGATTGGGGGGCATAATAATTCTGTACCAGCGAATTGTTTTTTTCCAGCTGATACCGCAAATCCACATCCAGCCCTTCGATAACCTTTACATTCAGGGCCACATTCACATTGGAATAGTTGCTCTTGCTGAAATAACTTTTCCGGTGCATTTCTTCCAATGGATAAAAAGACTCGTCGTTGAGCCCCAAGCCGACCAGGCGGTCTATCTCCGACTGGGATTTTGTCTGATACCAGTTCAATGGATTACCGTCTTCATCGAATAAAGTCTGATAGGAAGCACGTCCGCCGGTCAGATAAGTCGAAGGGGTAAAACCATTGTCATAATCTGCCTTTGTATAACTACCGACAACTCCCAGGTCAGCCCTCAGCCATTCAAAAAAGTTATAGGAACTTCTCAGGTTAAAACCTACCCGGTCATTATCCTGCCCCTTCGTTTGCAAAATATTCTGCATATAATTGACGCTGGCGGAATATTGATATCTATCCGAACTTCCGCGTAAAGCCAGATTATGTTGATGAGTGATCGCAGTCCGGAGGAAATTATCTTTCAGTTCATTGTAATTGTTCCGGTTCCGGTAAATATTCAACTGCCGGTTCATTTCATCATCGCTGATATTCCCGGCTTCATTCTCGTACAACAAATTGAGTACTTCATTCTGATAATATCTTTTGTCAGAGCTACTGTAGGGAGAATGATAAGTATTGAACATTTCTACCTGCCAATCTACCAGTTCCTCACTATTCATGAGATTCAGATAATCCCTGTCATCCCGTAAAGGAGTGATAACAACCGAACCGTTGTATTCGATCGTACTCTTTCCGGCACCTTTCTTGGTCATAATCACAATCACCCCGTTTGCCGAACGTGATCCGTAGATGGAAGCGGCCGTCGCATCTTTCAGAATAGTAATATTGGCAATTTCAGACGGATTGATCGCATCCAGGGAACCTTCATAGGGCACTCCGTCGACCACATACAAAGGAGTGGAAACTCCGGAAATCGTAGCCTTACCACGAATCCTCAGATCTCCTTTGTAATTCGTCAGACCGGCAGCCATACCTTCTATACGTGAAATAATACCAGGCTGCAATTTATGTTCGAAGTCTTTATTCGTTAAAACGGCAAACGAACCGGTAGCACGCTCCTTGGAAAGAGTCTGATAACCTGTTACCACCACATCGTTCAATTGGGTGGCCTCCGCCTCCATGGTGATGCGATAAGGTTCTTTTTTCAAAGGCATTTCCTTCGTTTTTAATCCCACAAACGATACGACCAGAGTTTCTTTTCCGATCAAATCCGGAGATACGCTCAACTGGAAATTCCCGTCTACATCCGAAACGGTCCCGATAACCTTATTGCCTTTTAAATAAACGGCAGCCCCGGGTAACGGACGTCCGTCCGCTTCCAGTATCAAACCTTTGATCACAATCTTTGTCTGCTGAGGAGCTGCTTCAAGCCGCTTTTGTTCGTAGATCACCACCGTATTATCTACAATTTCATAAGACAGGACGGTCCCTTTCAGGCATTGTTTCAAAATCTCTTCCACATTCGCATTCTCTACCTTCACAGAAAGATTCTTAATATTACTGATTTGTTCGCTGTTGCAGATGATATCGAAAGAACTTTTTTTCTGAATTTCCAGTAGCACTTCTTCCAAAGTAACATTCTTCATTTTCAAATTAAAAGCCTGTGAAAATACATTTGCAGCCGCGGTAATGTTAAACGCCAGTATACATAGCAAACCGATACGCGTTACCAGCAACATTTTCTGCAATTTACCCCGCCCGAAAAGCGGTTTAGTTCGCATTTTTTTCATACATTTGAGAGTTTTAAGTAATTAAACAATTCATGTCCCGCACGGACATTGGATTTATTATCTTGAACAGGCAGGAAATGGTCCAGATTTCCTGCCTTTTATCAGGATCTTTGATAAGGTACCACCATTATTTTATGATTCACATACCGGAAACTGACGAGTCTTGTAGCGCTCAATAGCTTCAGTACCTTTGTAATATCCTCATACCGGCTGATAACCCCGAATACCTTCAGGTTTTTCAAAGTTTCTTCGGAATATGTGAATTCTACATCGTACCATTTCTCCAGTCTCATGGTGATGTGCTGCATATCCTCATGGTTGAACACAAATTTCCCATCTTTCCAGGCCGTATAAGGTAAAGTATTTACTTTCAGACAAGTGATATCCGAAGTCGTACAATCGACCCGTGCCTGCTGAGAAGGTTCGAGAAAAACCGAATGCCGGCCCGGAACTTTCACTTCCACACTCCCTTCCACCAAAGTTGCCGCATAATAACCTTCCTGATTCAAAGTGTTCAGATTGAATTCCGTTCCCCACACCTGTACCGACAAGTCGTCGGATTTTACAATAAAAGGCTTTTCATTGTTCTTGGTCACTTTAAAATAAGCTTCTCCCCTCAAGGTCACTTCCCTGCTTTCACCGATAAAGGTAACCGGATATTGCAGTTCCGATTCGGCATTCAGATACACCAGTGTTCCGTCGGCAAGTTCGACCCTATACTCCCCTCCCCGGGGTACGATCAGCCGATTCATTTTCACTTCTTTCTTTTCCGTTTTTTCCGTCTTTTTATAAGAAATAACACCCGTATGTTCTGTATTCCGGACTGTTGCGTCCGCAGTTTGAAAAGTGCTCTGCCGATCCAGTTTTACAAAAGAACCATCCTCCAATATCAATACTGCCTTAGAAGAACCATGTGCTATAGCCGGAACCTGTGCAACAGCTACGGTTTCTACCGTTTCCGGTGTTTTATTCCCGGATATATAGAAAACCGAAACAGCAATTCCCAATACAGCACAAGCCACCGCTGCATACTTCAATATATTCGATCCGACCCGGTGTTTCCGTTTTCCCGATACTTTTTCCGATAACATTTTCCAGGCAGTCTCCGGCACAAATAGAGCAACCTCCTTTTGTTGCAATTCCATTCCTCCCATTGTAAGCAGTTCCTGATACAAACGTTCATTCTCCTCACTACTTTCCCTCCAAAGACGAAGTTCCGCAGCTTCCTCTCCGCTCAAAGAACCGGCAATCGCTTTCACGATCAGATCAGCAATATACAATTGTTCAAATAGATTCATAATTCTCTTTTAAAACGCACTTGTATTACTTAAACAATCGAAAACGAAAAATGGACTAATGAAAATTAATTTTTTTAAATAAAAAGGCCCCATAGCTTCTGAACTCTCTCTCTCAGAATTTTTACAGCCCTGACCCGATGATTTTTTACTGTATTTGCAGAAATGTGCAGTAGTTCGCCCACTTCTTTATAAGATTTTCCTTCAGACAACAAATTTACTACCCGTCGGCATTCCGGAGTCAATTCCTGTATCATTTCCAGTAATTGCCGTTCTACTTCCTGACGGATGATCAATTCTACAGCAGAAGTTTCAGTCTCCTCTCCTCTTTCTTCCAATTTTTCCGCCTTCATTTTCACATACCGCAAATAATTGATACCGGAATTACGAACGATTGTATATAGATAGGAACGTATCGTCAAAAGCGAGCTAAAATTCTGTCTGTTTTCCCATAATTTTACAAAAGCTTCCTGCACCAGATCGGCTGCAACACATTCCTCCCGAATCAAACGCAGACAATAAACACACAACGAAGAATAAAATTTTTCAAAAACATACCGGAAAACCTTCTCCTCTCCGGCTTGAAATGCAGAAATAAAAGTTTTCTCGTGGTCTAAATCGTATTCTTTCATAAAAAAACGTTCGATTCTTTTTGCGGGAATCTGCAACAAGAATAACCGACAGATGACAATTGATCATGGAGGATTACCGGAAGCTTCGCTTCCACGAAAAAACAGATTAATAAAGAAAAGCGAAAAGAAAAGTTAAACGTATATCCATTGATTTATAATTCGATAGAATAAACTTAAGGCTGTGGTTTATCCTTGTCAATTGTCAATTATTCCTTGTCAATTGACCAAGCGCCCGCAGAAAACAAGAAATCTATAAACTTTATGAACTTTCGACTAAATTAAACGAACCTTTATTTGGGTAAATCTGTAAAATTGTAATTTCTTAAGTAAAAAAGCAAATAACATATTCACTACTCATTAACAGAATTAAAAAGTTAAAATATCTATGTTTAAAAGTTGTATACATACCTGATATTTAACAAATTATCAACACATAATCCTCTGATTTACAAGTACTGTATGCACAACTTCTATGCAATATAAGTGAAATTTCTCGACATCTGCAAACAAATGGGAGGAAACTTAGCCGATGCATCTGGAAATGTCTCACCTTTTGAGCCTGCCTCCCGAATACTACGATGTGAGAGCTATCGCACTGAATAGGACAGGGGGAGACAAAGTAAATATACATGGCATTCATAATCCGGAGAATGCAATTCTGAATAAAAAAAACGAATCGTGCAAATTTTTGTAACAGAGCTTCTTAATTTTATATTTTCAATTTTCAGATTTTGTTATATGAAATTAATCTAGATTACACTTTGAAATAACAAGGAATTTCCGCTACTTTGTAGCAGAATTGGAAAAAAGTATAATGAAAAAAAGATGGGTCATCAATACTCCGCCGGAGACTACTAAGATAGAGGAACTTTCAAAAAAACTAAATTGTCACCCCGTTATAGCGAACTTACTGCTGCAACGGGGTATTACTAGTTCGGAACAGGCACAATCTTTTTTTTATCCATCCCTGAATATGCTGCACGATCCTTTCTTAATGAAAGATATGGACAAGGCAGTAGAACGTTTAGACCGGGCGATCGCCCAAGATGAAAAAATACTGATATACGGAGATTACGATGTCGATGGAACGACGGCAGTATCTCTGTTATACAAGTATTTGAAACACCACTGTAACAACGATAATCTGGAATACTACATCCCCGACCGCTATACGGAAGGATATGGGGTATCGATCAAAGGAATCGACTATGCCGCAGAAAACGGTTTTTCATTGATGCTGATCACCGATTGTGGAATCAAAGCAGTCGAAAAAGTCAAATATGCCAATTCCAAACAGGTGGATATCATCATTTGTGACCACCATACTCCGGGAGATACGTTGCCGGAAGCCATTGCGGTGCTCGATCCCCAACGTCCGGATTGTCCCTACCCTTACAAATGGCTGAGCGGATGCGGGGTCAGTTTCAAGCTGGTACAAGCACATAGTCTGAAGCACAATCTTCCGATGTCGGAGCTTTACAAGCTTTTGGATCTGTTATGCGTCAGCATAGCCAGCGATATTGTCCCGATCACGGGAGAAAACCGGATTCTGGCCTATTTCGGGTTACAGCAGTTGAACTCCAATCCCAGTCTGGGATTAAAAACGATTATAAAAATTTCCGGGATCGATAAAGAAATTACGATCAACGACATCGTTTTCAGAATCGGTCCCCGGATCAATGCAGCCGGACGGGTCGAATCAGGCCGGAAATCGGTGGAGTTACTGACAGCCGACGAGAAATGCTCTGCTGCCGGTATCGCTTCGGATATCAATACTTTCAACGACCAACGTAAAAAACTGGATCACGATATCACTGAGGAAGCCATTCGCCACATCAACCAATCGGAACTCGAACCGTCGAAAAAAACGACCGTATTGTTCAATGCCAACTGGCATAAAGGAGTGATCGGGATCGTAGCTTCGCGCCTGACCGAATCTTTCTATCGTCCGACGATCATTCTTACCGAATCGAACGGCTTGGCGACAGGCTCAGCCCGGTCGGTCGAAGGTTTCGATCTGTATTACGCTATCTCGCAATGCAGTGAATTTCTGGAGAATTATGGCGGGCATAAATATGCTGCCGGATTGACCTTGAAAATCGAAAATATAGAACCGTTCAAACAAAAATTCGAACGTATTGTCCGGGAAACGATCGACGATGAAATGTTGACCCCTCAGATCAATATCGACGCTAAAATCAAGCTGACCGATATCACTCCCGATCTGTATCATATGCTGCAAAAATTCGCCCCGTTCGGTCCCAACAATACCATCCCGGTCTTCATGACCGAGAAAGTAACAAACTTCATCGGCACCAAACGGGTGGGACGTAACAACGAACACCTGAAACTGGTCATTGTCGACGATACCAGGGCCTGTAACGACCGGAGCGGCATCGGTTTCGGCATGGGGCATCTCTATGATAAAGTGAACTCCGGCGGATTTTTCGATATCTGTTATACGCTCCAGGAAAATGAATTTATGGGGAAAAACGATATTCAGATGATAGTGAAAGATATTCGTTTGAGGGAGGAGTGAGGGGGAGAAAGAAAAAAGGAGAAAGGAAAAAAGGGTGAATTCTTCAAGGTTATTAGATAAAGCGGTCGATCAGTTTGCTTCCCTGCCGGGAGTAGGGCGTAAAACAGCTCTGAAATTCGTATTACATCTTCTGAAGAAAGATGTGCAGGAAGTCGACGACTTTTTGAAAAGTATCGGTGACCTGAAGAAAAACATCAAGGAATGCCGTCGATGTCATAATATTTCCGACGGTGAAATCTGCGAGATCTGTTCAGACCCGAAACGAGATAACACGACGCTCTGCGTCGTAGAAAACATCAAAGACATCTTATCGATCGAGGCCACCTCACAATACAACGGTTTATACCATGTGCTCGGAGGAATCATCTCTCCAATGGACGGTATCGGTCCTGCCGATCTGCACATTACTTCTTTAGTTGAAAGGGTAGAGCAGGAACCGATCCGGGAAATCATCTTTGCCCTCAGTGCCACCATCGAAGGAGATACTACCGGCTATTATATCTTCAAAAAAATGAAGAATAAAGAAGATCTCGTCATCAGCACCATTGCCAAAGGCATCTCTATCGGCAATGATCTGGAATATACCGACGAGCTGACTTTGGGACGTTCCATTGTCAATCGTGTCAAATTCAGCTTCAACGATTAGAGCACAAACGCAATTACTTTTTTCCCACCAGGTCGTCCGCCAGTTTTTCGAAAAAGCCTTTATATGAACTCATGCTTACTTTTCCGGTGACCCGTTCTTTTCGTTCCATTTCCTGAGCTGCTTGTACAAACCAGTGTGCCGCTTTGTAGCGAATAGCTTCGTCAGGACAATTTTCATTGATTTTCACTCCCCAGCTGTACAATTCGGCATCGGGAATTTTTTCTTCGTACCATTTTTCCTCTGCCAAATCGACGAATGTACGCCAGTCCCCGGTGCATTCGGCAGCATGCATCCGGGCATTCCGGACAATTTGCCGCCACTCTTCGACTTTTTCTTTTTTCAGTCGTTTGGTATAAGCTTTGAAACCGGCCTCATCAAAAACGCCGTCCTGAACAAAATTTTCAGCCCCGGCAATCCAGACCGCCGCTATCTTTTTCCGAACCTTATCTTCTCCGTAAAGGTCGTACAATTCTTTGCGGTGAGTCAATACATATTGAAAAAGGTCTGTATCGGCAAGCATATAATAGCGGTCGAAAATATCCCAATATTCAGCTTCCCGGAGACAATCCGAAGGTAAAGCCGAGAAATAAACCGCTGCAATCTCTCCGGCTTCCCTGTATCTATCAGCCCGCCCCAACATCGCCATATAACTCTTTAGAAATTCGGGCCGGCGACTTCCCTGACGGAATTCCTTCTCCATTCCGGCCAATCCTTTTCCTTCCAACACCATCCGGGCCTCCTGCAGCAAATCTTCGGGACTCATGATATTTCTCACCCGGTGCAATTCGTTTCCCCCCGCATCCGTAAAAACCAACACCGCCTGACCCGATTCGCGGGCTACATTGACAAACTGCTGCTCGAAAAGGGCAGCCACTTCCGGGTCGGCAAATACGGTACGCAACATCTCTTTATGTGCACCACCCGGAATATAATAATCGATAAACACCGGTTTATTCTCCTGTTGCGCTTTAGCCCGAGCCTCCTCATCCGATAATTCCTGAAACGAAATTCCTCCGGCTTTTTTCAAAGCAAGAGCAGCATTGTCCAGCAATTGCTCCTTTGTTTCCGCCCCTTCATCCTGGTAAATCACTTTCCCTTTGGCATTCAAAAACAGAAAAGCAGGACACTGTTTTATCCCATATCGCCGGGCCAACTCTTGTGTCCGCGAGGTATTCACCCGCAGATTGACAAAATGGTCATTGTAATAATCGGCCACCTCGTCCAGGTTCAACACGTTTTTCTCCAATAACAAACAAGCCTGACACCGATCGGCGGTAAAATAAATACATACCGGCTGCTCCGCTTCCTCCGCTTTTGCCAAAGCTTCTTCGAACGGCAAATCCTCGAAACGAACAGAGCGGCTATTTCTTTTTTTCACTGCAGCCCGTTCCTTCGCCTTTTCGAGTGTTTCTCTTAAAGCAGAAGGATCTTGAAGTACCTCCTCCGGTTTTATCATTTCCAGCAAATCTCCATAAGGCATAAAAAAAGCAAACAGGGGAGGCTCGTACATCAATAAGTGCGTTTGAAATCCACTGTTTTTCGTATCGTTCGCATTCAGCCGGATTGCGATCACATTCCGCTGCAAATAATTCACCAGATCGGGTTTCGTCTGTATTCCTCTCTCCACTTTCGGGTCGATCGGTCCCACTTCGACCAAAACCAGCTTATTTTCCCGGGCTGCCTGCAAACTAGCCTGTTCCCAACTATAAGCCTGAAACAAGTCGACAGCTCTCTGGGCTAATGTCCGGTTTACCGGCATCAGTCCTCCCAGCCCTAATATAATCATGAATAAAATCCTCTTCATCACCGATTTATGTTTATACAAAAGTAAACGCATAATCGCTCATTTCCTTTTTTATTCGACAAGATTTAACATTTTTAACTTTGAAGTGATACAGAATTTTTTCCGGTATGACCAATTTTTATTAGTTATTGGCCAATATTTCACGGAAGTTGAGACAAATATTTCATTCTTTTGCGACGTTAAATAATCAGACGAATAACAAATAATGAATAACATGAATCACGATTTACCCTCTCCTTCACGCATCGTATGGCTGGATATCGTCCGGCTTACAGCAATGCTTATGGTGATCGGCGTACATTGTATCGATCCCTTTTACATCTCCCCGACCCTGGGAACCCTACCCGAATATAAATTCTGGGCTTCTGTATACGGCTCATTATTTCGTCCGTCGGTTCCCCTGTTTGCCATGATGACCGGATTACTCTTACTCCCGGTTGGTCAACAACCGTTAGGCGTTTTCTACAAGAAAAGAATTTTCCGGGTATTATTTCCTTTTTTGATATGGTCGGTGCTTTACAACTTATTCCCGTGGTTTACAGGAGTAGTCGGGCTTCCGAAATCCATTATCGGTGATTTTTTCTGTTATGTACAAGGAAGTGAATCCCAGTCTTTCAGCGATTCGCTGAAAGACATCGCCATGATTCCTTTCAATTTCTCCTTTAAAGAGAATCATATGTGGTACATTTACCTTTTGATCGGACTTTATCTGTACATGCCCTTTTTCTCTGCCTGGATCGATAAGGCCGATCGTAAAATGAAACAAACTTACTTGTGGATTTGGGTGATCAGCTTATTTCTCCCGTATATGGGCGAATATATTTCGCATTATCTCTATGGCACCGCCACCTGGAACGAATTCGGGACACTATATTATTTTGCAGGCTTCAACGGTTATCTCCTGCTCGGGCATTATGTCAAACAAGGAAATTCCTGGTCCGTCGGAAAAACACTGCTTCTATCCGCTCTCTTATTTGCAGCCGGCTATTCCGTCACTTTTACCGGTTTTAGTGCAGCAGCCCATAATCCGGCAGCTACCGAATCGGATATGGAATTATTTTTCACTTTTTGCAGCCCTAACGTGTTATGTATGACTCTGGCGGTTTTTCTGGCTTTGCAAAAAGTAGTCGTCTCTACGCCCGCCCTCATCCGTTCACTCGCCAATATCACAAAATGCGGTTTCGGTATTTACATGGTACATTATTTTCTGGTCGGCCCGGCCTTTTTACTGATCGGTAATTTCAATCTGCCGATTCCGCTACAGGTGCCGGTAATGGCAATTCTTATTTTCCTGTGTGCGTGGGGATTCACGGCCTTGATGTATCGCTTACTGGGTAGGAAGGCTCGTTGGATTATGGGATAAAATTTATGTGCTAATGTGCTCATTATGGAGTAACTCCCGGGAGCACATCAGCACATGGTTATTATATTAATCGAACATCCGTCCCGGACAATTAGCAATCACCTTCCTCATACGCAAAACCTGTTCATAGGTCAGGGAAGTCGATGCCGAACTTTTATCCATGATATTACAGGAATTATAATAAATCACCGGAGCCTGTTTATCATCCGAATAAGTATTCTTTTCCAAAGCAATAGGCCCTAATTCATAAGTATAAGTATCCGAACAAAAATCTACATCTCCGTTAACAAAGGGAATTCCCGAATAAGTACTGAACACCGTAGGCATTAATCCGAAATGTGTACCCAGATAATATTCATAGCCCCCTTTATTGATCGAGAATATCGAACTCACAGTAAGAGTAATGCCTACTTCACTATACGAAGTAAAACTTACTTCATCAGCTGTAGCAACCGAATTCATTTTCAAACCGGGTACAACGGTTCCGTTATCCAAAATATAAGCCGGAGCATAAGCATTGGTTCCATAAATTTCATCGTTTACCCAGATATTCAATATCCGGTTCGGGTCCCATAGTAAATTCTTGTTAATATAACCGGCAACTTCGCCATAAGCAGGAGTTCCCATTTCCACTCTGTTTATTCCCGGGGTAGCGAGTTTATTCCCTTGTACATCCACCGTAGCCAATTCAAAGCGAATTTTACTGTCGACGGCTACCGGATCGTCGGCATAAGTTCCCGAAAACACTTTGTTGGCCCGATCGATAAATCCCTGTAACAACCCGGTCGTTATGCCATCATACCTATTGATATTTTTATCTGTAACCAACAGATGGAAAACAACCGGAACAGTAATAGTCGGAAAATCCATTACCGGATCGGCGATCAAATGCACTTTACAAGGTTCACTTTCTATCCCATGAATAGTACATACAAATTCAACATCCGTTCCAGCCCCTTCGGTGGTCGAAAATTTCTGTCCCTCGATCAATTTGCCATCCCTGGTTTTAATCTGTATTTCAGATGCTTCGAAACGATCCATTTTCATTGCAGAAATCTTCGTAAACACAGAGTCTTTGACAATATGTTCCCCATTGATCACCTGTTCGATCGTCCGTTTATCTTTCACAAACGAATAAGCTTTTACAAGAAAACTCAATTGAGCTTTACCATTCGCGATCAAAACGGGACTATTGGGATAAATAGCCACCGAATCGACGGCTTCGATTCCGGGTTCGTACAACCAGGTTTCATATTCACTCTTTTCACACGAAAAAAGCAAAACAATCAGCAAAATATAACCTATTATTTTCATCTTATTCATCATTTTAGGATTACAACATATTCCATCCGGGATTTTGTTCGATCTGATTATTTTCCTGCATTTCTTCCAGCAAAGGGATAGGAAAACAGAAACGAAAATCATTATCTTCCAGCATATAGACGGCTTCTTCCGGATTTTGGTAAGAATTTCTGGACCATCCCTTCTGAATCCGGATCAGATCACACCACCGCATATCGTATTCGAGGCAAAACTCTCTCCGCCGTTCATTCATAATCTCTTGTAACAAATCTGCTCCTTTGTATCCCTGATAATTTCTGACCCGATGACGTTGGAACTCTTCCAAGGCTTGCCGGGCTTCTCCTTCCTGTCCGTTACGGGCATAACTTTCAGCCTCGATCAGATACATTTCGGAAACCGGGAAAAAGTGTAACACCCCATAGGAATTCGGCAGATCCTTGAATTTACGGATAGCCTTGTTTTCGGGATTAAAGTAAAGGGAACGGCGAACATCGTTTTCATCGAACAATTCGAACAGTTCATCCCGGACAAATTCGAGCAAACCATAAGCCTCCATCGTCCCATACATGCCTGCATCACCGGTATACCACAAAAAGGACAATAAGGCCTGATCTTTATTTTTATATACTCCCCCCTCACTTGTCTTATAGGTTTCAAAAGGTTTGAATTCATCTATCCCTTGCAACGGATAATTTTTCATAACCGCCTGTGCATGCGTAATTGCCTGAACATAATCCTCTTTCTCGCCAGCTCCCGAACCGCCTTTAAAAAGGTAAATCTCGGCCAGCAAAGCATGGGCCAGGTTCTTATCGTAAAAAATATTATAAGCCGGCCGGGGTTCTGTCTTACAATCAATGACCGTAGTCAACTCATCGATCAGAAACCGATATACCTGAGCCTGTGTTTTCCGCTGTTTATTATAACTTCCGACTGCTTGAGAATCGGTATTAAAGGGTATCCCCAATTCATTGCTGTGATAGGGAGAAAAATATTGTAACACTTTAAACAAATACCAGGCTCTCAGAAAACGGGCTTCCTGTTCGACGATATCTTTTTCTTCCTGTGAAGCACTGACATTCGCCAGTTCGTCGATAATCGTATTATAAAAACCGATATTACTGAAATAGTTTCCCCAGATCGTCCCGGGCATTGTGGTATTTTGCCAGTTCAAACTGTTTGTATACAACGCTCTTTTATTATTAGCCATCCAATTTCCGTTCAGCCAGGTATCGGTATTCAAATCGTCACTATAGAAACCGAAGAACAAATACAAATCGCTCGCTCTCCAGGGAACATTCGTCCCTGTTAATTTATGAGCACCGGTAGATGTCGTTGTATATAATTTCAAATGTGAACCCAACAAAGATTTTACATCGTCATAAGTTTTCAAAGCCAGAATATTCGATGGTTTTACTTCCAGATATTTTTCGCACGAAGTAAAACTCAAGAGCAAGGTGATATATAAGAATAATTTCTTCATCTCTTTCAATTTTAGAATCCAACATTTAAAGTAATCGTATATTTCCGGGAATTCGGATAACCGAACGACCCCATCAGTGCCGGATCGATTCCGCTATAACTGGAAACCGTAAACAGGTCTTTCGCTGTAAAACTGAGCCGGGCAGTGCTGAAACCTATTTTATGCAACCATTCGGGTTTCAGGTTATATCCCAGTGTCATATAGCTACAGCGGAGATAGTTTCCTTTCTCCAATAAGATATCGTACATATAGGAAGAATAGGTAGTAAAGGCTTCCGACATAGCAGGTACATTGGTGATATCTCCCGGTTCACGCCAGCGATTCGCTTCGGAGGTATGACGATTACGGGCATCCAGGCTTCGGAAGGTATTGAACGATTTGATTTTATGTCCGGTCTTAAACTCAAAATTAGCAGAAAAAATCAATTGTTTCCAATTGGCAGAAGTTGAAAATCCGCCCACGACCGGAGGAGTAAGATTTCCTAAATAAAACACCGAAGGGATAGGCCATGTAGCTCCGCTAACCGACATATCCAAGGTTGCCTCCCCGTTGCCGGTATAAGTCATCACCGCTCCGTTGATGGGATTGATTCCTGCAAATTTATACCCATACCAACCGTTCACCGGCTGATTCTCTACAAATTGATGTGCATTACTCAAGGTTGCTTTCGGCAGATCCTTCGTATCCTTATAATACGTATTTTTCACTTTATTATCGTTGATCGCAATGTTCGCTTTGGCATACCATTGAAAAGATTTATTTTTCAACAGCGTTACTCCCAGATCGATTTCCCATCCGCTATTATAAATATCGGCTACATTCTCCGTCACCTCACTCCGTCCGGAAGAATAGGGTAAAGCTTTCCGGTCGAGCACATCCCGGGTGATATTGTTGTAGTAATTCACCCCCAATTCCAACCGATAGTCGAATAGCGAAAGGTCCAGGCCGACATTCATATCCTGTTTGGTCTGCCATTTTACATTCGGGTTGGGGTAACTGAAAGAAGTCGGTACAGTTTGCCCGTCATAAATCACACTTTGTCCAAGGGTCATCACCACAAAAGGCAGTGCATTCTTGTCGATACTCCCGGTATATCCGAAACCACCCCGGACAGCGAACTGGTCTACCCACATCCACCGCTTCATAAATTCCTCCCGATGCAGATTCCAGCGTAAACCGACATTCCATAGCGGAGTAAACTGGTTGTCGTTTCCGATAATATCCGAACCGTCATAGCGCAATGCTCCGGTCAAAATGTATTTATCCAGGTAGGAATATGAGGCATTGGCAAAAAATGAAGACATTTTGCTGACCGACTTTCCTGTCCCTCCCAAGGCGCTATAATTGATTTCCGATCCGTCGATATCGTCCATTTCAGGGAATCCGACGATCCGGTGTTCTTCGTCGAATACCGGAGAATAATTGAAGGAATTATAAGCGGTCCGCTCCTGTATTTCCTGCCCGGCAAACAAAGAGATATAATGTTTTCCGGCATATTCCCCCGTATATTGAAGTGTATTCCGGAATGTATAGGCATTGGTATACCCTGTAGCCTCCCGCAAAGAGCCCTTCACCATATCATGCGGAATTTCTCCCTTGTAGGAATACCAGTTATTGATAAAATTGGTATAGGTATCCGCTCCTTCGATAATCCGGTTATGGTTGGAATTGGCATTATAAACCCCATGGGTCGTAAACATCAAGCCTTTGACGATTTCCCATTCCACCTTCAATGAAAGCTCGGCATCCAGATAACGGTTGGTATTGGTATTTCGGTTCAGATCGTCGAGAATATTGAAGGTATCCCAATCCAGCCCGTCCCGGATACTACTTTCCTTTGCATTGTAGCTGATATCGTAAGCCTTTGTACCATCCTCATTTTTCAATCGTTCATAAGGGTTGGCATACATTGCATATTCCAGGGAATTTACGCTACTGGCCGTCACCCTGTCGTTTTTCATAGTGGCCCCCAACCCACCGGTAATCCGGATTTTTTCGGAAGGATTATGGGTTAATTTAATGTTCATCCCCAACCGATCGTACTTATTATTGGGTTCGGTACCGACCTCTTTCAGGTAGTTCAAGGAAACGTAATGTTGTGTCTTCTCGTTACCTCCCGACATGCTGAAATTGTATTGCTGACTGATCGCCGTGCGATAAATTTCTTTAAACCAATCGGTATTGATTTTAGCTAATTCGCCGATCCGCCGTTCGGCCTCATCAGAAGAAATTTCTCCATAGGCTGCTTGCTGCAATAATTTAGTCACCCGCCCGGGGGTATAGATATATCCTTGCTGATCGTAAAAGATCTCGCGTTCGAACTGGATTTTCTCCGCAGTATTCATCATGTCGATGTTATTCCGGGGTCGTTCGGTAATCCCCACATTCACCGAAGCATTAAACCGGGTTTTCCCGGAAAGTCCGCTTTTCGTTTCGACGACGATCACCCCGTTCGCAGCCCTGGCACCGTAAATCGCTGTAGCGGCAGCATCTTTCAATACGGTGATCGATTTGATATCGTCCGGTGCAATATTACCGATTCCGGTCGTAAAAATAGTCGCCTGCAAATCGGTAGAACCGCTTTGGATGTTGGGAATCTCTCCTTGTAACGGCATACCGTCGACAATCCACATCGGCTCGGTACTCCCCGTCAACGAATTTACCCCACGAATCTGGATCTGTGCGTCCTGTCCGGGCCGGCCACTACTGATCATATTCAACCCCGAGATCGTACTATTCAGAATCTCGTCGATCGACTGTAATCCCCGGCCTGCAATCTGATTGGCGGTAATCGTCGCCGTCGTACCGGTCATTCGTTCCTTCCGGATCGTCTGATAACCGGTAACCACCACTTCTTCCAATTCTTCTTTTGCCGGTTTCAGCACCACTTCAAATTCACGACGGTCACCGGACTGTATTTCCACAGTTTGCATTCCAATGAACGAAAAAACAAAAATCCAATTCGTGGCAGGAGGCATCTGAATTTGAAAATTACCGTTCACATCGGTCGCTACTCCCAACGAAGTACCTTTGACAGCAACCGTAACTCCGGGCAACGGCTGTCCCTGGGAGTCACAAACAGTACCTTTATATAGAACACTTTTTGTCTCTTCTTCGGACTTTCTGAATCCCGGTGTGATAATAACCATATTATCGACAAACTCAAATTGAAATTCAGTTCCCAACAATTGTTGTAGTACCTCATCGATCCGCATGTTCTCACAATTCAGCGACACGGTCTTCTTCACATTCACTTCTTTATTACTAAAAAAGAAATCCAGGCGAGTCTGTTGTTTTAACTCCCGAATAGCCTCAGCAACAGAAGTTTTTTCCAATTTCAATGTAACCATTTGCTTCTGTGCCCGTATAGAAGCATGTAATGAGAATAGGAAACAACAGATAAAACAGAAGATTAATTTCATTACGAGTAAGATTTTACGGAGATGGATTTTCATACCTATCCCGCATTGGTTCGGATTTTTTTTCATAGTTTTGTAATTGAGGTTTGACATGTCCGGTTGGGGTTCGAAGTCAACCGGTATTTATTTCAGCCACCCGGTATTTGTTCGCTGCAAATACCGGTATTTTTTAATACACCGTCACAGTCCTTCCCTTAATATCGAATTCGACATTCGTGGTCTTGGTAATAATTTCCAATATCCGATTTGCCGTATAATCGCGCCGGATCACTCCGGTAAACTCTTCCTGTTTCAGGCTCTCGCGGGAAAAGAAAAAATGGATATCATACCAACGTTCCAACTGAGCAGCAATCTCTTCCAAAGATTCCGATTCAAAATAAAATTTTCCCTGCATCCAAGCGATAATCTCCTCAGCATCCACATTTTCAACTGTCAGGCAGCCCTTTTTGAGTTCTGCCCGCTGGTTGGGAAGTAAAACCACTTTCCGGGCATTTTCCCGGTCGGAAACCTCAACCTTACCACTGACTAAGGTGGTCTGTATCCTCTCATCACTTCGGGATGCGTTGATATTAAAACAGGTTCCCAATACTTTCACTTCCATAGCCGCCACTTCTACAATAAAGGGCATATCCGGATTCTTGACCACTTCAAAATAAGCTTCTCCTTTCAAAAATACTTTCCGTCGTTCACCGGCAAAATTCATCGGAAATTTCAATTCAGAATCCGAATTCAACCATACCATCGAACCATCCGGCAATACCAATCGATATTCTCCCCCTCTGGGTACTTCAATGGTGTTGTACACGGGTTCAGACTCTCCCGAAAAAGCAGGCAGATAGGTAATCCCCTGTAAGGAATCGAGACAAATCGTCACCCCCTGCCTCGACAACAAAGTACCGGAAGCCACCCTCCCCAAATCGATCTGTTCTCCGTTTTCAAATTTAAGGATAGCTTTTCTCTCTCCTGGTTCCAGCAAAGCAGATAAAGACGGGAGGACCGGTTGTTTTTGCTGTCTCAATAGATAGCCTACTCCAATTGTAATGAACAGCAGGACCGCAGCAGCAATATAACGCCATCTTTTCGGTAATCTGAATTTACGGTTCTCCCCCTCAGCACGACAGGCAGCAATTTGCCGCCATAATTTTTCAGGGTCGGCTTTCAAATCCTCGGGCTTCAACTCTCCCAACAGAAAAAGCTCTTTCTGTACCTGTTCCTGACCGCCACGGGCAAGTTCTTTTCTAAGTTGCTGCCAGTCTTCGGGTTGCCCCTCAGACAAGCATTTCTGTAATAATCGGAGAATGTGATCTGTTTCCATATTTCCTGCTTTCTGTTATTAAAGCAGGAAGGACGGAAAAAAGGGTGAAAAAAATATTCACTTTTTTTTAAAATTTCGGGACATACTACTTTATTTATTTTATCAGCGTCATTGTATATAGTTGTCCATCATTCTGTTTCGTTATATTATTGTACTTCTGGGAGAGTTTCGATCCGGTTAGGAATATTCCGAAAGATCTCCATGCAAAACCTATTCTTTCAGTCTAATATTCAAAAATATCTACTACTCAACCAAAACATCACAATCAAAACATTCATTTCAGAGCCGACTTGTGATTTCACTTTGCGGTAAGCAAATTTCATCTGTGTCTTCACTGTATTGACTGAAATCCCCAAAGCATGGGCAATCTCTTGGTATTTCAATCCTTCGACAGCCCCCAATATAAAAATTTCGCGGCATTTCGGTGGCAAACAATCTATAGCCCTCATCACTCGATTCCGCAACTCTTCCCATTCTTCTTCCCCCTCTCCTGTTGTTCCGTCAGCCTGAAAAGTCGCCCGGTATTTTTCTTCTACCTGCTGATGAGCTTTATAATTGATACAGGCATTTTTCACAGCCAATAACAGATAAGCATATATTGAACCTGTATAATTTATTTTCCCCCGGTTTGTCCAGAGATAAATAAACGAATCCTGCACAATATCTTCGGCAGCTGCCCTGTCCTTTACAAAAGCTACCGCATAAAGATATAATTGCTCCATATACTCTTTAAAAAAAAGATTAAAAGCAGTCCAGTCCCCCAGCTGCATCTTTTTGAAAAGTAACGCTTCATTTTCCATTTGTATTCCCTAAACAGAACAAATATAGTGAAAGGTGAGAGCAATGACAAATGAAAAACTTTGTTTTCAAATTTGGCATGGCCGAGCCGCATCCTATATTATGCAAATATAATGAAAGGTGAGAGCAAAACAACAAACTTGTTTGATTGATTTTGCAGAACCGCATCCTATAAATAAGTCATCCTCTCCCACCCGGATAGGGTCTCCGTTTTTTCGAGGAGATATAAACATCCATCTTTCAGATAGAAAGTCGGCAATATTGTCTTGTACGAGGAATGGGTGGATTTTACGCGATTGCAGGCAGCGGACGGAAGCTTGAAGGTATGGATGGGGAGGACGGTCACTCCTTGAAGAGTTCCACCGGCCAGGGAGAGCAAAAGGTTGGTGATCGCCTGAAGAGAACCGGCCGGCAAAACCGGTCTCCGCAGACGAATCAGTAACAAAACTACGTTTGCAGGTGGAAATAAATCTCCTCCAAAGTAGGACCTGTAATCAGTACTTTCCCTTGCGGGTCGATCAGATAAACAGCCGGGACCCGTTCTACCTTATAATCAGCTCTAACCTTACTTTTCTTAAACCCTTCCAGATCCACCAACTGCAACCAGGACACCTGATCTTCGTTCAAAGCTTTCAACCATTTTTCCCGATCATTATCCAAGGAAACAGATACTACGTTCAAACCCATATCTTTCAATTCCCGGTAATGCTTATTCAATTCTTTATTTTTAGCCCGGCAAGGTGCACACCATGAAGCCCAAAAATCAATTAACAGATATTTCCCTTTAAAATCCTCCAAACGATGTATCTTTCCATTTACATCCGGCAAACTAAAAGAAGGAGCATTACCAGTAAGTTGACGTTTTTTAGCTTGTTCATAAGCTTCTACGACCTTATTTTTCAAATCTCCTTCGGGAACAGAATCGCCCAATGCTTCCATGGCCCGGGTAAAAAAACGATAGTCAACTTCACAGAAATACAATACTTCATTGATAATATTCAAAGCTATCTCTGTTCCGGAGAAGTCCTTTATCCCCTGAATAATCCGGTCATTCCGCAAGGTTAAATCTTTTTTTAAACGATCGGAAAGCTTTGCTTTCCGACCAATATCGGAAATCGTGTCATACCCCCGGCATAATTGATTATAGGCCGAATCCAGGGAATAAATCCGACGCATATATTGCACATACCGATTTTGCAAGGATTCTTTCTGATCGGAGAGGATATAATAATTATCATTCTCTTTAACCACCCGATAATGTTGTTTTTCGACGTATAACGGGAGGTGTTGATAACCAAAATCGAGAAATGTAACCTTACCTGGAGTGATTTCCCCGGTCAAGAAAAAATAATCACCCGAATCTGCTTGGGTTGAAAGAAAATATTGACGCCCGGGAGCTGTAGGATACCTCAACCCAACAGTCCTATCCCGAAGTATTTGCCCGCTATATCCTTCCAATTCGAAAACAGCTTCTCTCTTACAGGCGACCAGCACCATAAAAAAGATGATATACAAAATATTTTTTTTCATTGTTCACGTATTATTTTACTAGTTCGGCCAAATATTCGCCCCATCCCGGAGTGGAGGGATGACCTACACGGGCTCCACAGAATCGTCCTTCAGGATCAATCAATATAAAACGGGGAATTCCGGGAATATCATAATCATCCATAAATTTGGGATTCTTCCCGCAATGTAACTGAATTCCTCCAAGCTGATCTTTTTTTACCATATTTTCCCAGGTTTTTTTGTTGGTGTCCACCGAAATACTGACAAAATAAATATTTTTATCTTTTAATTTTTCTTCCAACTTCTGCAAATAGGGTATTTCCGCACGACAAGGAGAACAATAAGTTGCCCAAATATCTATGTACACATATTTTCCTCTCAAATCTTCAAGACTTACCATATTCCCGTCCATATCCGGAAAACTGAAATCAGGAGCCGGTTGTCCGGGTGCAGTCTTTAAAGCCCGGGCACAATAAGCATCGAATTTTGATTTCATGGCGGAATCCTGTACCAACCTGTCATATTCCTGACGAACTTCCGGCAAATACTGAATCCCCTCGTTCTTCAGGTAACCCGTGATATAGTAATCGCTCACATAAGACAGTACCCGAGCATGCTTGAAACGTCCCTGAAGATAAGCCAACTTAGTCTTATAATCTGTCCTGGACACCGTCGGGCACAAGATATCTATAAAAGAAGGTAGCATCGAATACATACCCGTATTCACAATTCCATCCTCGTCTGAAATCACCCGTACCATAACTTCCCGGAAATGTTCCGAAGGTATATAAGCGGTATCACCCGTACGAAAACTATAAAACGTGACATAGTCCGGAATATCTGAATATATATGGAAAAACATCCGTTTCTTTAGTAACTCTATAAACTTCCTATCCTGTTTCATGGTATCCAAATGGACATTACATTGTTCCACCAGACGTTCCAGCTTTGCTAAATATTGCTTTTCTTCAAGCACGTCATCACCAGATAATGAAAACTGACGAAGTAAGCGGAAATCATTTAACTGCCGACACATATCAGCACTCTCCCCGTCAAACGTTTTCACGCTCCCCCTCTCCATACCGATTGAAAGAGTAGTACCCGGAAGAATATACAATGGGGTTCCCCCATATATATCGCTATAATAAAGGTTTGCTATTTCTGGCTCCTGCATAGCAGGCAATATTATTTTACAAGCCCCCGTAGAATCAAGAGTCAACAGATACGTAGAGTCTGATGTCACGATTCTAGGGTGAGCATCCGTTATGTCCCCTTTGATCTGGAGTTGAATACTTGTTTCATTTTTACTGCAAGCACAGAAGATAAAACACCATAGGAGTATAAAAATATAGTTTCTCATTCTCTCTCTATTTTATATATTCTGTTATTTTAGTTCGGATTTCATTTCCCCGTAACCCTTTATTCAGGATAATTCCCTCGGGCGAAATCAAGATGATAAAAGGTATCCCATTATAATTATAGAGTTTGGAAGTTACACTTTTCGGATCGCTGAGTTGCAGATAGTCCAACTTCTCCTCTTCCAAAGCTTTTTTCCAAGCTTCATCCGAATGATCAATTGAAACACCAACCACCTCCAATCCTTTGTCCTTGAATTCTGCGTACACTTTTTTTATATTTGGAATTTCCCTCCGGCAAGGACCACACCAGGAAGCCCAGAAATCCACTAACACATATTTTCCCCGCAAAGAAGAAAGTTTTATCTTTTCCCCGGCAGGAGTCATCAACTCAAAATCCGGAGCCTCATGCCCAACAGCACAACTCTTCCCACGCTGAATCAAATCTTCCAATTGTTTCAGCGCATAACAATACCGGATGGAAGGATCGAATTGCTTCCATACTTTTTCAGCTTCATCTATATTATCGATGCCAAAATACGAAGAAATAATAACCGCAAAGGGCATACTGTTCGTGTACTGAGGAAGCAATCCGAATATCTCCTCACGTCTTTGTTGCTGTAAAGCATCCACTGCCTGGCTTGCCGCTTTCAACTTCTTCATATTTTCAGGAGTCTGGCTGACTTCATTATATTCATGAAAAGCCTTGTTATAATTATCGTATATCTCCTCAACCCGTGAAGCAGAGGGAAGAGAAGCCATAATCCGGTCATACTCTTGTCTTCCCGGAGAACCTTTCAACGATTTGATATTTATTCGTTCGTTTTTGAGTTCTGCCCCGATAGTTATTTCGGGAGAATCTATGAAAAAATAGATCGCGGGAATACTCATCGAAGGCCCTAATGGCCCGACAGACGGAGCGTAAAGCATATAATAACGTAAATCACCGGTCTCTACTTCCGCCGTAATCTTGAAACGATCATTCTTTGTTTTCGTCCGGACTATTTCACTCTGATCGGTATTCATCAATATCAATTCTTCATTTCCAAGACCTTTGATTACACCTTTCAAGGTTACTTTTTCAACTTTAGCCATGAGAGTGGCCGGCATAAAACATCCGATCACACACATGAAAAATAAGATCTTACTCATAATTTTTATTTTACTTTATACATTACTTTAACCGGTTCGTCAGCCACGCCCTCATAAGGCATTCCAATCGTTTTTCCCGTATCACTATGATAGATATAAAGCGAACCTTTCAAACCAGCCCGCTGGCTATTGTAGGTTGCGATATAAAGCTGTTTCTGGTCGGCAGACTGATTCATGCATTTAATAACCTCTCCATCAGGCAGCGTTATAAAAGGATCCGAGGGTATCTCCGACTGGTTATAAGCCCATTTATAAACTAAATTCTGATTTCCGAAGAACAAACAAGAGTTAGGATCATTCACTTCAAATACTGAATTCCTGTTAAACAAGGTAACATTCGCTGTACACTCTTTTTCGTATATAACATCTAAAGCCATCGTTTCAAAACTTGTCAGGTTCGATCCTATCTTTGTCAAATAATACTTACCATTATTAATCGCATAAACGATCAGGTTCCCGTCCTCATCGTAAAACACCTGAATAATCTCCCGACCGTCAAAATAATCATAGCAAGGGAAATAACCGAAACTAAAATCCGTCGCATTAAAACCATCTGCATATACCTTACTATTCACATCATCAATAAAAGCAATCACTTTAGATGCCCTATAGTTCGGCCGATCGTAAGTCCGGGTAAATTTCACATGCTGCGGGAGATCAGTATACGGGAATATCTCCAAATCCGCTACTTGTATTTTGGCAACCCCACCCTTGGAAGATGTGCTATAAATTTCACTACAATACCGGGAATCGTATGATATCAGATCCTGCGGTATAAAATCACTCCCGTACATCGTATAATCGAACTCGTGTATCAACTGAAAAGATTTTGCATCCAACTGATACACTTTCCGTGCCTCACCACACAGAATATAAAGCTTGTCATACACCTTGTCACAATCAAGAGGTCCCTCACCTAACTCGTCACCTCCATTCGTGTAAGCGAAAAGGTTCTGACGGAATTCGGGTTGCAACCCTTGTTCAATTTCCTCCGGTGTCAAGGTTTTCATGAAAGCCAGACTTCCTTTTCCATCCTCCCTCCGGCCCAGGATCAAATAACCTTCTTCAAATTCAGAATTGACGAATACATGATAATATTTGATATCACTTCCATATTTATTACTCGTCACCAACCGAAGAAAATAATGTCCCAACTCCGTTGTTTTATATTCCAGATCGGCCTCCGTGCTGATTTCTTTAAAAACTGTTGTAATCTTGTCATCAACAGGATTCTCCGCATATTTACCAATACTCCATTGCCACGTGATATCATCCCCCTCATAGGAATATTGATTTTGAATAGAAATATTATCTCCCAAATACAGGTTAATTGTATCCTTTACGTTACTTGTCACCTGTATTTCTGCAATCTTATCCCAAGGGAGGGAAGAAGAATCGTCATAACAGGAACTGAGCAAAAACAAAATGACTAAAATGATATGATAGATTCGTTTCATGGCTTAATTGTTAGGATTAGGAATTTGATACATCTGATCGTTCGTTTCTAAATAATACTCATACATCGGGTTCAGAATATAGCGGTTCAAATATCCCTGATATTTATATATGGTCAACAAATTAGTTTCCGTCCCCTGATCCAGATTTTCACCCCATTTTTTTCGAATAGCTTCATAGATAACCGGACTTTTTTCTTCAGACTGGTGATAATAATCTACGAACAAGATTAATTTTTCCTGATTGTAATCGCCCAACTTGTCGGAACGCCACCACACGGGAGCCTCGATATCCTTATTACTAAACGAAATCACACATTCCCGGATATCCGTCGGCACATAATTCTCATTCTCCACCAATCGCAAAGTCAACACATATTCTTTATTTTTTTCAAGGTTAAGCTTATGAAAATCCAGAGGTACAAATGCAACAGCGGAATCCTTAAGTATCGTATTCTCCAAAGATAGGGTGAAATGTTCCCCCTCCCGGGCCGTAGTCTTTTCTTTTACAATCTCAATTTCAAATGTCCGGGAACTTGATAAATCCACGAACCCGATCAAACCTACTTCCACATTCAAATCAACATCCTGATCACGGGTTAAGCCATAAGTGAATTGAAGGGAATCCTCTGCAAAAAACAGTTTATTCTTCTGATTTTTGTCATAGATCTGGTAATCGGTATCTTCACAGGAAAATAATGTAACTATACCGCTAAGAAGTAATAAATATATAAATCCTTTTTTCATAGTCGTATCAATTAATATCTGTATTCAGTTTCATTTTCCGGAAGCGGGAATACATAAATGTCGTTAGAAGCGGGGTAAAGTTTACCGCTTTTGGGCTCGTAAATACTTTGATTATATCTTTTTTGCGTAAAAAAATACTGCCCTTCACAGATAAATTCTTTTCTTCTCTCTTGAATAACTTTTTCCAAGGTGAGAGTTGCTCCCTGGCGATCAGCATACCCGATCAGCCCTCTTGATTCCAATACCTTGTCAAAATACTTCACAGCCTCATCCTGTTTTTCCTGACTCAAATAATACTCCGTAATAATATAATACAATTCCGGCAATCGAAGCATGTTTATTCCTTTAACCCGGGTATCCGGACGGGTAGAATAACTTAACTCGTAAGTATCCAAAATTTTAATACAACGCATACCACTCGCTTCAATCGCACTGTAATTCTTAAACCATTTTTCATACCGGTAATCCGTACCCTCTTTATCAGCCAGATAAGTATCGTCATGATCGGATTTCAAAAACAAACAAGAAGCATTCCCCGTCAGGTAGAGATTAGCCCTGACATTAGTGTAAAACGTTGCAGAAAATACCCCCCAAATCGTTTCTTTAGGAGAAAGAACTCCGTTAACCAAGTCTTCTATTTCAGATTTATCAGCCAATTCAAAGTACCCGCAATCCAATACTTTCTGAGCATATCCGGCAGCTGTTTTCAAATCACCTTTCATCCAGTATACCCGGGCTAACATACCCTGCACGGCATATAGATTCATGTGAATCTGCCGGTCTTTCAAAAATTCATTATTCTGTTGATCTGCATTGTCAAAATATTCCCCGTTTTTCAGCATAATCCCTTCTGCCGTTTTTAAATCATCAATAATTCTTCCATAAGCAGCTTCGGCACTTAAAAACGGGCTGACTGTCAAATCGTATTTATCCACATATGGAATACCTTGTGCCGACGGATTATTCACGATATTCTCGCAGAATAACCGAAGAATGTCAAAATGCATGAAACCTCTTAATGCCAGACATTCCGCTTTATACACGTTATACAAGGGCAAAGAACTATCATCATGTCCTTCCAGATTTTCCAAAATATTATTGACATAGGAAATACATTTGTACATACCTCCCCAAATCTGATCGATCGTCGGACGCACTTCGGCATCTTTATACCCGAAGTTACAAATCTTTAAAGTAACGTCTCCCGGATAGTCATGGAAAAAATATTGTGATAAAATATCATTAAAATAATAAGTCATCGTACGGCCGTAATAAGACGGACCGGCCAAGGTGGAATACACCCCGTAAATAGCATCTTCAAAACCTTCGGCATTCTTGAAAAGCTCGTTATTCACCACTTCTCCTTCCGGTCGTACATCCAGAAAACTATCGCACGAATAGTAAAGTGTGAAACAGAAAATAATCAGTATATATTTCAATTTTTTCATGGTTCTCGTGATTTAAAAAGTTGGACTAATCGTGAAAGAAAATCCCCGACTGAAAGGATAAGAAGTTCCCCGCTCATATTTTACAGTAGACAAACGAGCGACATCATTCATCCCGGCTGCTAACCGCAAACGTTTAAAACCGATCTGCTTAAGCCAGTTCGAACGGAATTCATAGGCTATCTCTATCCGGTTGATTTCCAATATATCATCATCCTCTACAAACCGGCTACTTTGATAACTGGTTCTCGACTCCGTATCTGCAATATCCAGGTAAGGGAAAAGATCATTCACATTCTTCCACCTCTCGTCAAATGCCCGTTGATCCACGTTCTTTTTCGGATCCACGTTTTCGACATTCGCCGCACGGGTCAAATTATAAACCTGTCCCCCGAATTTATACGACATACTGATATTCAACGACCAGTTCCGGAAAGATAACATCGGAAAAATCGAACCTTCCAATTTGGGAGCCTCATCCCCAATCACCACCTTGTCGGCTGTATTATAAGTTAAGGTATACTCGCCATTTTTATTTATAAACACCTCTTTCCCGGTAGCCGGATTAATTCCCGCAGAACGAACCGCGTAAATCGCCGTAGTAGATTGCCCCTCCTTGTACAATACCTTCGGTTTGCCTTCACTGGATGCATTGGCCTTATCATTAGCAGCAGCCAAAGCATTACTGATTGCCAGAATTTTATTTTTATTATGAGCACCATTCAATTTCAGACTAAATCTCCAATCTTTATTCTGAACCAATACAGCGGCAATATCAAACTCATACCCTTTGTTGCGTTGTTTTCCCAGGTTACTCTTTACAGCTGTTTCCCCGATAGAAGGCGGAATAGTCTGATCAATTAACAGATCATCTGTCGTCTTGATATAATAATCAAAAGTGATACTGAAACGGCTATCCCAAAAATCTGCGTTTAACCCGATATTATGAGTTTTAGTTGACTGCCAGGTCAAATCCTTATTTCCCATCTGTTTGGGCACAGCTCCCATTCCATGCAAATAATAATTATCCTGATTATAAGTATAAGTCGTGATCGCTTGATAAGACGGGAATGAAATATTTCCGGTTACCCCATAAGAGTAACGAAATCTCAACGTATTTAACCACTCTTTTTGTAAAAACGCCTCATTATGCAAATTCCAACCGGCGCCAACCGACCAGAAAGGAGCATAACGATTATTAGCCCCAAACTGCGAAGAACCGGAACGACGTACCGTTCCGTCAACAAAGTATTTATTGTGCAAAATAAAATTGAGATAAGCAAAAAATCCGGCTCTTGTCGTCAATTCCTGACTTCCCCCAGGATGAGAATCCTCTTTGTAAGCGCTGGCATATTGTGGGGAATGCAATTCCGGTTTTAAAAATCCGGTTCCGACAAAATTTTGAGATTTACTGTCATCTTTGTAGATATCACCACCCAAATTTACCGTTAACAGACTATTATCCCCAACCGGTTGATTATAACTCATCACGAAATTCCCGCTCAGGTTTAAAGATTTACTGTGACTTTCCTGCAATTGTCCCTTTTTCATCAAATCTTCTTCACTCATGTAAACGGCAGACGTGGGTGAAGTAAAAATCTCGTGATTGGACGAGTTGGAAACGATAGAACCATTAGCCGTCAGGTATAAACCTTTCATGATATCCCAACGAATATTCACATTATTCGTGAACGTATTACTCGATGTTTTGTCGTAATTACCAGCTTTCGCCTCATACAGAGGATTATTGACATCCCAAGTTAATTTTTTTAAAAGAGCCCCGGTTTCATCATAAGGACTATCATATGGATTCAATGTTACATAATCGGAAAAAGTGCCATAAGGACTGTTTTTTGACTTTACCCCGGAATAATTACTTTGATAAGAAACTGTCACTTTATCGGCAATATGATAGGACAAGAATACACTAATACCATAAGTATTCCGGTAGTCACCTTTCATGACCCCCTTCACGTTTCTAATATTGGCATTCACCCGGTAAGTCATATCGTTTCCTTTGCCACTAACTCCTATCGAGTTACCGATTGTATATCCCGTACGCAAAGGCTTGGACATCCAATCAGTATCCATTCCCTTAGAAATCAGTAATTTTTTCCGATTATACTCTTCCAAATCATATTTATTTTCGAAATTATATAAATTAGCTCTTCGTTCAAATTCCAACTTATCGGCAGCATTCAGATAATCATACGTCGACAGATCCGGGAAATCCACCGTACCATCCAGATTGTAAGACAATCGTAATTTATCGTTCAGAATTTTTTTACGCTCGATAACAATAACCCCATTGGCCGCTCTCTCTCCGTATAAGGCAGAAGCTGATGCATCTTTTAACACATCGACCCGTTCAATTTCGTTAATGTCAAGATCATATAAATCCCGAAGCGTGATTTCAAGTCCATCCAGAATAATAATCGGTTGATTGGGATTAACATCCGCCTCGGTTGTCAAAGAAGAAGTCCCCCGGATGACAATCTCCGGAAGATTATTCGGATTCGCCCCGGCCTGATTGTTCTCCACAAGCTTAAGACCCGGTGTCAACATAGCCAAAGCATTGATTAAATTGTTATTGGAAACCGCCTTGATCTCTTCCACTGAAATTGTCTTCACCGATCCGGTAAAACTCTGTTTATTCTTGGTAAAGAAACCGGTAACCACCACTTCTTCCATTTCAGCCTGATCGGGCTGCAGCCTGACTTCAATTTCCTTTTTCCCCTGTACGTTTACTTCAACTGTCCGATAACCGATAAAAGATACTTCCAACACTTGTGCATTTCCGGCTAAAGCCAATTGAAAGCGGCCTTCGAAATCGGTCGCAGTACCCATCCGGGTACCCTTGATTTTAATCGTAGCCCCCGGCAACGGATTTCCTTGCTCGTCCTTCACTATACCCTGAATCACCTGGGAAACAGGAGGTATGGTTTGCCGCACAGGACCGATGACAATAATCCCGTTGCGGTCGGTTGCCACCAAACCGGTTCCCCGGATACAGGCCTCTACGGCTTGCAAAAGAGTTACCTTTTTTACATCGACAGAGACCGGTTCTTTCACCTGCTCCACTTCCTCCCGCTTAAACATCAGCTGTCGGTCGTATTGCCGGTTTAATTCCCGCAGCGCATCCAATACCGTCACCTGTTTTAATTTTAAAGACACATTGGCTTGGGTTGTGGCTTGTGAAAAAGCCGGCCGGTCTGTTAGTAGTAGTCCTGCGATCAGCATCAGACAGCAACACCATAGTTGCCGCCAGGACAAAAGCTTTCCAAACGATTTTTTAGTTTCGTTTTTTTTCATAAATTTGTACATAAAATAGTTAGACAATACCTTGTTTCTGGACAAGGTCTTTATTCCGGAGTTGCTGGCCAAAACAACTCCGGTTTATTTTTCAATCAGATGTATGATATTTCCTTCCCGGCGGAATTCCGGTCCTCCCGCTAATTCAATAGTCTCGAGCACGGTATCCAGGGATTCGTCTTTACTCATCCGTCCACTGAAAGTATGCTTTTCTTTCCTTCCTCCGTCGAATACAAATTCCACTTCATACCAGCGGGACAACATCCGCATAACCACTTCGATATCTTCTTCCTCAAAAATAAAATTCCCATATCTCCAGGCAATCGCATCCTCGGCATTGACAGCTTCCACCTGAATAGCCCCGCTTCCCTTTTCCCAAATCGCTTCCCGTCCCGGAGTCAGCACCACCGCATCACCGCCGTCTGCTACCGCCACCCGGATACTTCCAGTCAGCAAGGTCGTATATACCGATTTCTCATTACGATAAGCCTGTATATTGAATGAAGTTCCCAATACCCGGGTCTGTATCCCTCCGGCTTCCACGATAAAAGGCTGTTCAGGATTCGGAGCCACCTCAAAATAAGCCTCCCCGCTCAATTTCACGATACGTTCTTTTTTAACAAATTCCACGGGATATTCCAACTCGCTGTCCGCATTCAGCCATACCCGGGTCCCGTCGCTCAAAATCAAGGCATACTCTCCCCCGATAGCGGTTACCACTTTATTGAACAGCTCTTCGGTCGCCAGATTATTTTTACTTTCATATATCAGTTGTCCGTGTTCATTTTTAATCACTGCATCCCCTGATTCGATTCTCTGTTCTTTCTTCTGCTCCAAAGCAATCTGTTCACCGGAGTGCAGGATCAGTTTTACCTTAGCAGTCTCTGTTTGTTGTCCGGCCAGCGGCATAGCCTCCGGTACCGCCCGCACACCGGACAATTCCCACAAAACAGTCACCGCCACAGCACAGATACAAGCCGCAGCAGCCACACTCCTCCATAAGCGCACACGCCGGCTCCGTCTGCGTCCCACCAAACTCCGGACGACCGAAATTCGTATTTTCTCATAATCGGTCTCTTTTCCGATCCGTTCTTCTCCTGCTATCCGTTCGCGAATCGCCTCTCCGCGAATAATCCTTTTGTATGTCCGGCGATTCTCCTCGCTCTCGTCGAGCCAGTCCAGCAATTCCGAACGTTCCTCTTCCGTCACATTCCCCAGTTTTACCCGAATGATAATTGTAGCTAAACGATATGCCTTTTGTAAATCCATTTCATGTCCTTTTATACTAAGACACCGCAGAAGCAGGTAAAGGATGAATGAAACTTAAAAAAAATAAATTTTAACAACACCTCGAGCAGTCTGCCTCGAAGGGCTGAGATGGTATCAGATTACCGCATACTCGCTCGGGGAGAAACAGTCCGGATTTATGTTGCCGAAGAACAGGTACAGAGGTGCCCCGTCCGATTGGGCCTCCCTGGAGGGGATGCCGCCTATAGAACATTTTCCGAAACTTCTATCAACCACTTCTCGATATTTCGTGTCTTCGCGCTAAAGTTGACGCCTATTTTGAACACCTTGCGCCTGTCTGCCTCGAAAGGAAGGGCATAACGTTTGTCATTGATTTGTTGTAGGGCTTCCTCTGCCGTTCCATTCAGTTTAAATTCCATTACATAGATATAGTCTGAAGTCTTCACCACGAGATCCACCCGCCCCTCAGCAGTACGGTACTCCGTCTCCGTGTAGAATCCTACCAGTTTGAAGACAATGAATAATACATTCTGGTAGTGACGTTCCAAGTCGGTTGCCACCTCGTAGGGCGTGTCGGCAAAGAAACTTCGCAAACGCCTGAAAAAGGCATCCGGTTGCCCCATTTCGATTTCACGGGTGAATTGTTGTATTTCGAAAGGAACTTCTATTTTGTTGAAACGGGTATAGAAAGGCATTAAAAATTTGATAAAACCTTCTTCTACCTCTTTATTCGGGAAACCAAGACGATATAGATCGAATCGTTTGTCATACCCTTTTATCGTAAGATACCCGCTTTGGAAAATAACGGGTATCGGCTGCTCGTCGCCGTAAATGCTATTCAACACATCGGAGTTGGTTTCCTCGTTTGCCATGCGTTCCAAGTCGTAGTGGTAGCGCCTGAGCAATTCCACCAAGTAAGTCGGTGTCCCCGTTTCAAACCAGTAACTGCCGAACTTCATTTTGAAGAAAGTATTGAGCAGGCTGAAAGGATTGTATATGCCTTCGGAATCTTCCACAAAATGATAACCGTCATAACAGGCTTTCAATTCGGCTTTGGCTTCCTCGTAAGTCATTTTCTGCGCCTCGGCTAACTCGTGTAAATCTTCCTCGAAATTGTCCTGAATTTCTTTTCCGGTAATTCCGCATAAGGCAACATAGCGTGCGTCCATGGAAATATCTATCAAGTTGTTCAAGTCGCTGAACACGCTCACTTTGCCGAATTTCGTTACTCCCGTCAGCATGGCGAATTGTATGTAGCCGTCCATCGTTTTGAGCACACCGTAGAAAGGTTTCAGCGTGTTGCGATACGCGGATTGCAACTCTTTGTTGCCGATGGCTTGCAAAAGCGGTTTGTCGTATTCATCGACAAGGATGGCTACCCGCTGACCGGATTGCTGGCTGGCACGTTCCACGATACCCTTGAAGCGTAGGGCGAAGGTCGTCTCCCCGACACCGGTGCCGTACGTAATCTCCCATTTGGACAGGGCTTCCTCAAGGATTTTGTCCAAACTGTCCGGAGCATCATATTTCCCGATATTCAGATCAAGATGTAACACAGGGCGGCGTATCCAATTCTTTTCCAGCTGCGCCATTGCTAGCCCCTCGAACAACTCCTTTTTCCCGAGGAAATAGGCTTCCAGCGTGGAAATCAGCAGGCTTTTCCCGAAACGGCGCGGACGGCTGAGGAAATAATAACTGCCCGTTTTCACCAATCGGTAAATTAAAGCCGTTTTATCGACATAGTAATAACCCTCGTTGCGGATTTTCTCGAAATTCTGAATGCCTATCGGATATATCTTGTCGCCCATGCTTGCGGATTTTTAATTGTTTTCCAAAACAAAGTTACCGATTATTTCCTGATTCCACAAATCGGGATGATTTTAATCACTATATTTGTCTTGCCAAATGAAGGTCACAGCCCATGAAAGAATATGCAGAATTGGAAAATTTTATCCGCAAGCATTATGCGGCTTTATATACTTCTGCCCTAAAGTTCGTCAAATCGGAAGCTGTCGCCCAGGATATTGTTCAGGAAATCATCATCCGCTACTGGGAAAACCAGGAAAAATACAACACAATCGAATCGATAGAGAATTTTCTCTTTGTCTCGGTTAAAAATGAAGCCCTGAATTATCTCCGGGGCATCGAAAGGGAAAACAACCGTTATGCCCGCCTCGAAAACCCGGAATCCGAGGAACCCCAGATTTTCAATTTATTCATCGAAGAAGAAACCAACCAGATGTTGCTGACCGCTATCGGCCAGCTACCGGAACAAAGTGCCCGAATCATCCGTCTGGCCTTATCCGGTTTGGAAAATAAGGAAATCTCACGTTTGCTGGATGTTTCAGTCAACACGGTAAAAACCCTCAAATACAGTGCCATCCGGAAACTGAGGGAACATTTTCAAAAAAAAGCTATTTAGGAATATTCAGTAAATGTCCCTATAAAATACAATGGCATATGAAGATGCCCCAGTATA